>ULXL01037850.1_pt1 | contig 23901 bp, 21 predicted proteins | sample 1961241 | NCBI WGS metagenome assembly ULXL01 (sample SAMEA4835837, study PRJEB28245) | human gut metagenome | biome: gut microbiome; material: fecal sample | place: Denmark | collected 2008
AACCTGCCTGTTAAAAGGTTTGAATCAACAACAACTCCTCTGCCCTCCTTGCAGTCAACAACGCTGCCGAGCGCAGGCGTTATTTTATCAAGGTACTGATAGGATGCCTCCTCATATTTAAGGCAGCACATAAGTCTGCCGCAGGTTCCGCTGATTTTAACGGGAGAAAGGCTGAGTCCCTGATCCTTTGCCATTTTGATTGAAACAGACTGAAAATCATTAAGAAATGTTGAACAGCAAAACGGTCGGCCGCATATACCGATTCCGCCAAGCATTTTCGCCTCATCTCTTACACCTATTTGGCGAAGCTCAATTCTTGTTTTAAATGTTGCCGCAAGATCCTTAACGAGCTCACGGAAATCAACACGCGCATCTGCCGTGAAATAAAAAAGTATCTTTGAGCCGTCAAACGCATATTCAACCTCTGAAAGACTCATATCAAGCCCGTGATAAGCAATCTTTTCATTGCAGATATCATAAGCCTCTTTCGCCTTTTGAGCATTTCTTTCGATTGTTTGCAAATCCTCCTTTGTTGCAATTCTGACAACGCTTTTAAGCGGAGAAACAATCTCGCTGTCGTCAATCATTTTATTTCCCTCTGCAACAACGGCACTTTCAATACCTCTTGAGGTTTCAACAATAACTGCCGTTCCTGCTTCAAGATGCAATGAGTTTGGATCAAAATAATAAATTTTACCCGAATCCTTAAAGCGAACCGAAACAACCTCTGTCATCTTTTCCTCCTTATTATGTAACGCAAGAGCCAAAGCCGCAATTTGTGCGGCGGCAATTGCCAAGCTGTTTATTATCTATCTTCCTGCCGCTTCGCGAAGCGAATAGCAGATTTTTGTTATTAGCAATGCGGCGTTTGCATTTTTATCTGCCGCATCAATTAAATTCTGCGTTGTGTTATAAAGATTAATGAGCTTAATCTTTGTTAGCTTATTCTTTAAAATGCCAACCGTTTCATTCTGCCCCGAAAGCACTTCGCTGCCCGTGAGCGCATCACGGAGCATAATTTTAAGTAAATTCAGCGCAGAAAGCATATCCTGCCTGCTTTTTCCGAAGGCGCTTACTGTTTTAAGCAGCTCATATTCATTATCTGCGATTATGCCGAGCGCAATGGAATTTGAAAGGCTTGTTATCTGAGCAAGCCTGCCGCCTTCAAGGCTTTCGAGCGCCCTTCCGATATTTCCGCCGAATGCATTTAGAGCACTATATGCGCTTTGATAATCCGCATCGGGATTTTTTTCGGTTATATAATCGGCGCCGGTTTTAGCATCAACACCGCTTATGCTGAGTGTTACCGCTCTTGAAAGCACCGTTTCAAGCAATGCGGACCTGTTAACTGCCGTTAAAATAAACATTGCATAGGACGGCGGCTCTTCAAGAATTTTAAGCAGCGCATTCTGCGCACTTTCGCTCATACAATGGGCGTTGCCGAGAATATAAATTTTATATTCCGATTCATTAGGAGACATATAAACATCATTTATAACATCTCTTATAACATCAACATGAAACGATCTTGCCCCGCCCGAAGCACTATACTCGAATATATCGGGATGAACACCCTTTTGCGCCTTTACGCATTGAGCACAGGAGCCGCAGGGCTTTTCGCCGCTTCCTCTGCAAACGAGAGCGCAGGAAATTTCACGAGCAAGCGTTCGCTTGCCTGTTCCCTCCTCGCCCTCAATGATTATTGCGTGGGGCAAACGGGAGGAATTGATAAGATATGAAATTTGCTCTTTAACCTTTTCGTTACCTAAAAATTCATTAAAAACCATAGCTTAAATCTTAACAAAATCCTCAACATCAATAACAAACGCTACGCCGCCGTATTCCTCAACATCAACAGGCTGTTTAAGAAGCGTTCCGTTTATTGTGCTTGCAACATCACGCTTGCGCACAATTCTTTTTGTTACCGAGCCCTTTAAAACATCAAATGCCTCTTCAACCCTTTCATTCTCAACACCTATAAAAAGGCAGGTGTGGCCGTCTTCAAGAAACATACCGGTTGTTGAAACATTTGTTGCAGGAAAGCCTGCTCCTCCGAGTCCGTCGAGAACATCGGAAACATCTTTATTTGATACAATAGCAATTATAAGCTTCATATTTTTTTCACTCCTTAAATTTATACATTTTGATTATAACTTAAAAAGGAGCAATTTTAAGTTATTTTAAAAGTTATTTCAAATAAAATTCACAAAACAGATAAAAATTTTTTACAGTTTATATTATTTGTCTATCAAATTATATATGCCAAAGCAACTATAACCGGCATAGTTATTATTGAAAGCACGCTTGACTGCGCGGCAAGCTCAGAGCCGAGAGCAGTATCGTTTTCATACTTTGCGGCATACATAGCCGTGTTTGTTGCCGTTGGTGCGGCGCTTGAAATTGTCATAGCAACAAGCAAATCACCCTTAACGCCGCATAATCTGAATATTCCCATCATACAAAGAGGGATTAAAATCAACCTTAAAAACGAAACGAAATAAATTTCCTTTTTTATAAAAACATTTTTAAAATTTGAATTCGCAAGGAAGGTGCCGAAAACAATCATTGCAAGCGGAGAATTTATGCTTCCCACCAGCTCAAGCGGGTATGTTATAAAATACGGAAGCCTTGGCTGAATAAGGAAAAGAGGAACGCCGATTATAACCGATATTGTTCCCGGATTAAGAATTATTTTTTTAAAATCAATTTTTGCCTTATGGCCGCTTATTTCATATATTCCGTAGGTGAAAGCAACAATATTGAAAACGCCTACATAAACAGCACCGTAAAACACACCCTCATCGCCTATAACGCTTTTTGAAAGCGGAAGAGCAAGGAACGCCGCATTTGAAAGCACCGTTGCATAATGATAAATTCCCTTTTCAAGAAGACTGCTTCTTTTTCTGAATGTTAGACCTGCAACCGTAATGCCGAAAATATGAGTTCCGGCGGCGCAGAGAAAGGCAATTAAAAGCCCCTTTATTCGCTCCTCTGTCAGCTCCATAGTCATAAAGGTGTGAATAATTGCGGCAGGAAGTATTAAATTAAAAAGTAAATCAATAACCTTTTTTGCGCTTTTCTGCGGAAAAATTCCCGTTTTATCTGCAACAAAGCCAACCGCCGAAATCAAATACAAAATCAGCACCTGAAGCGCAATGGTTTTTAAATTTTCTAAAAACAACGGTTAGTCCTTCTTTTAAAAGTTTATCAAGCCGTTTCGGGCTTGCGCAATATGTAAAAAGATATTCCCAATGCAAACAATCCCGAAAACAGAAAAACAAAATCGGTATAAAATGCAGGAGCCTCCGCTATCTTGAAAAGAGAGGCAAAAGCCTCGGGCACAACGCACGACACACTCATCATTCCATAGCAAAGCCCCGAAAAAACAAGTCCCTTAATTCCGCCGGCACCGACATTTTCACGAGCACAGCAGGCAAAGAAAAAGAAAAACAAAAGGGCAAGCAAAATCACAAGCGATTTTAAAGCCGCATCCGCACCGGAGTAGCCGGATGAATACTCCGTTAAATCGGTGAGTGCTGCACAAAGAGCCCAAAGCAGAGGGAAATATTTAAACACCTTAAGCTGCATAAAATCATAACGGCTTGACGAAAACGATATTCCGATAATGATAAAATATATGGCGCTCATTAATGCAAAGGCACCCGAAAGCCCAATGGGAATTATTCTGTTTAAAGCAACATACGCCGATTTTGAGGCACAATTATAGCAATTCAGGCATTGAATAACAAAATCACAAAACATTCCTGCGCTGCAAAGAAACGAAAAAACGCTGACTGCCTTGCTTTCGTGAACTGCTCTGCCGTTTATTTTTTCCTGTGAGAAAACAAAAAGAGCTAATAATACCGCTCCTGCAAGGCACACCGCAAGAAAAGCGCCTGCGCACCTTTCGGGCGAAGAGGCTGCCTGCGAATTTGCACCGAAAATCCAAACAAATCTTATAACAACACAGACAATAAAGGCTGAAAATGCCGCAGCAATCAAAAACGGTTTTTTTATTTTGGGCATTTTTCACACTCCTATAAATTGCTTTTGTTATAAATTACCTGCTTTCAATAGGAACATATTCTCTGCGCTGAGAAACGCTCTTGTATGCAGGGCGGATAATTTTTTTGCTTGAAGTCAGCTCTTCAAGGCGGTGAGCACACCAGCCCGCAATTCTTGCGCTTGCGAAAAGAGGAGTATATAAATCCTCGGGAATACGAAGCACCTTATAGCAAAGACCCGAATAAAGATCAACATTTGCGCAAATCTCTTTTTCCTCTCCTTTTATTTCGTGAAGAAGCTCGGGAGTTACCTTTTCGATATTTTCAAGCGTTTTAAATTCCTTTTCATAGCCTGCACTATATGCAAGCTTGCGTGCACTGTTTTTAAGAATAACGGCTCTTGGATCGGAAAGAGTATAAACCGCATGGCCCATACCGTAAATAAGTCCAAGCCCGTCGCCTGCCTCCTTATTAAGAATTTTTACAAGATAATCCTTAATCTGACCCTCATCTGTTGGATCGGCAACATTTTCAATAATTTCATTCATCATATTAGCTGTTTTGATGTTTGCACCGCCGTGGCGAGGGCCTTTAAGAGAGCCGATGCCTGCGGAAATTGCGGAATAGGTGTCTGTTCCGCTTGAGGTTAAAACCCTTGTTGCAAAGGTTGAGTTGTTACCGCCGCCGTGGTCTGCGTGAAGCATAAGCATAATATCAAGAAGCTTTGCCTCTTCATCCGTGTACTGCTTATCATTTCTCGTTTGACGGAGTATGTATTCAGCAGTTGAAAGTCCCTTTTTGATTGGATGAAGATACATTGATTTGCCGTAATATGCTCTTCTTTTAACCTGATATGCAGTTGTCATTATGGTTGGGCACTGCGCAACGAGCTGAAGACTTTGGCGAAGAACATTCTGAACCGAAATATCATCGGGATTTTCATCGTATGAATAAAGGCTCATAACGGAGCGTGCAAGCTTATTCATAATATCCTTTGAGGGATTTTTTATAATCATATCCTCAATAAAATCATCAGGCAGAAAACGGCACACATCTATAACCTCATAAAGAGAATTAAGCTGCTGTGCATTCGGAAGCTCGCCGAAAAGAAGAAGCCAAACAACCTCCTCAAAGCCGAAGCGATTTTCCTTAACGCAGTTTGAAACAATCTGGTTAATGTCATAGCCTCTGTACGAAAGCCTGCCCTCCTTGGCAACTCTTTCGCCGTCTAATATATAATATCCCTCAACGGAGCAGATTCTTGTGAGTCCCGCCATAACTCCTGTTCCGTCTTCATTTCTTAAACCTCTTTTAACATGATAACGCTCAAAATCACTTGGCCTTATGGAGTTATTTTTTTCAAGCTCGCCGCATAATCTTGAAATAGCATCCATAGATATAGGTGAAATATACTTTGATGGCATAGTTTTTTCTCCTTTCTTGTGTTCTGAAAACGCATTTTGTGAAATTTGCAAAAGCGTATTAATGATTTATTATACTATATTTTTATATATAAAGTCAAGGTGAAGAAAAATGAAAAAAACCGTAATAATTTTTTGCATACTCTTTGCGCTTACGCTTGCCGTTCCCGCAATTGTTTGCTCAACTGCGGGAGCGTCCGGCACAACGCAGGAGCTTGTTTCTCTTTTCAACTAAGCTCCGTTTGAATTATCGCTGATTTTTTTAATGTTGCACGAAGCATTAATTTCAAGTGTGCAGTCTGAAAGATAGGCTTTGCTTTCGGAAAGCATTTTATAAGCCGAAGGGTCATATTTTGCAAGCATTTCGCCTATTCGCAGGCAGTCGCTTGAGCTTTCGGTGCAGGCTTTGAAGGCGGCTTCGCAAAGCTGCTGAAGCTTTCTTTCGGCGGAGAGTGCAATTTGGTGGGCATCCTCCTTTGAAATAGAATTCTGCATACCGTTTTCAACCTCATCAAGAATTATATCGGCTTTTATATCTGCCTTCAAAACAACTCTGCCGTTTTCGTAACACGCCCTTGCTTTCGTTTTTTCTTTCGTTATTTCTGCGGTTACACGGCCGAAGCCGTCATCATTAAAAATGATAATCCCCTCTTTGATTTTTCCGCTTAAAATCATAAATCCCGTGCATTCGTCGCCCTTGAGCACACGGACAAGCCTGTCTGAGTTGAACACGGCAATGCCTGTTGCAAAAGCGCCCTCACTGCCCGATTCAACAACAGGCAAATAAATATCCGTGGTTTTATCCGTGTAATAATTCAAAAGCTCATTAACCGTTACGGTAACAGAGGTTCCCCGTTTTTCGCCCTCTTCAAGCAAATCGGAGATTGTTTGAGCGGGAACAAGCGAATTGGGCTCCTCGATTTCAATAATATCCTTTGCTTCTCCCGATGAAATGCAGACGAAAACATCGGGGCGTGAATTTGCGCTTCTTAAAAGATAATCAAAGCTTTCCTTTAAATGATTTTCGGCATAATCCATACCGAAAACAACAATTCTGTTTTGCGCAAAATAAAGCTTTTTGGAAAGCCTGTGCGAAATATTTTCAACCGCCGAGGAGATATTATCAGCCTGCCCGGAGGAAACCATTGTCATGTTTCCCGAAAGAGCCTCCGGTCCCGTTCCCTCCTTCATAAGATTCAGCGTTTGTGCCGTTATGCCAACCTGTCCGTTTACATAATCAATCCCTATTCCCTCAACAACGCTTAAATCTTTAAGATTTTCTCTTTCCTGACATCCCGTGAGCAAAAGGCAGACGAGTGCCGCACAGAAGGCTGCTTTAATTATTCTTAAAGGCTTCAATCAAATCATCTCCACTCTTTCTTTTGCCGAAAATCAGATAACCGCAGGGGATAACGGCTGCAAAAACAAAATAAGGAATTATAACAAAGATATTTTCAAGTCTGTTATAAGCGTTTCCGCTTAAAATCAGCCATGCGGCAAGAAGCATAACACATCCGCAGGCAACACATTTTGTTCCCTCTTTTTTGCCCTTAAAGCATTGCGACGCACAATAAAGATAAAGCGTTGTTTTAAGAAAAATAGCAAAAATCCAAAGAGCGATAAAAATAGATTCGAGGCGTTCATTCGTTCCGAGCTTTGCAAGCTCCGAAGCCTCAAAAACGGGATATGACGCAAGCGATGCCGTGTCGCCCAAAACGCCGATAACAAGGACAACCATAAGCATTGCAATAAGATATGAAAGCACCATTGAAAAATAAAACGGCTTTTTAATTTTTCCGTTTACCTTTGGCGCAAGCACGAAAATCAAAAGAAGCTCATTGGTGCTTGCAACGGAAAAAAGCATATTATTAAGCATTTGCATTTTGCTGTTTTGCACAATCGGAAAAAGATTAAGCGAGGAAAAATCCTTTGCGCAAAAGCCCGTTAAGCCTACAACGCCCAAAACCATAAGCACAAAAACAAACGAGCCGAAGCGGGAGATTGCCTCAATGCGAAGCGACGCCGCATAAATGCACGCAGCTATCATTGTTGCCGCAAGGAAAAGGAGCTTTGCGTTTTGGTTTAGCTCCGTTGAGGAAAACATTGCAAATTTGCTGACATTTATTGAGCCTGCATAAATAAAATAAATGCCGTAAGCCAAGGCGATTATTTTGTTATTTAAAACATTCTTATTGCTTTCAATAAGCTTTATAACGGGAATGGATAAAAGCATAATTATAACAAATGAAGCGGCAATGCTGATGATAATATCAAACGAATAAGCGCTTTTAAGAACAACAGAGCTTATTGTGAAAACAATGAGCATTCTGCTAACCGTGAAAAGAAAGAAAAGATTCAGCGGAGCAATCATATTTCTTTTGTATTCAGTCAATGTCAGCACCTCTCAGCCCTTGAATTTTAAAGCCGTGATTAACAAGCTTTTTCCAATTTTGCCTGATAAATATATCTCCCATACTGTGCACGCTGAGGGGGGAAATAGGAGCGGAAAACGGCACACCGTAAGGATTAACGGCGCAAATATTAACACACAAAACGCAGATGCCGAGTGTAATGCCGTAAATCCCCGTTAAACCGCCGAGCAAAATGAAGATTATTCTTAAAACGGAAATACTTTCATAAAGAGGATAAATAACATACGAGGCAATTGCCGTTACCGCCACAACAACAAGCATAGGCGCACCCACAAGACCTGCATTAACAACGGCATCACCTATAACAAGGGCACCGATAATAGAAACGGCATGGCCGATTGACTTCGGCAGGCGCAAGCCCGCTTCCCTCATAATTTCATAAAGCACAAGCACCATAACCGCCTCCTGCATAAGCGAAAACGGCGTTGAAGCCTCTGCAGCCGCAATAGTGTAAAGCAGGGAGGTTGGAATAAGCTCCTGATGAAATGTTCCCGTTGCAACATAAAAGCCCGGAAGAACAACCGATATACAAAAGGAGAAATATTTCAAAAGGCGGTTAAGAGTTGCATAAAACGGTCTGTTATCATAATCATCAACGGTTGAAAACGAATCCGAAAACAGATAAGGAACAAAAATTGCATAGGGCGAGCCGTCAACAATAACACCCACCCTGCCTTCAAAAAGCTTTGAGCAAAGCGTGTCTGGCCGCTCTGTGCATCCCGTTGCGGTAAAAAAGGATTTAACATTGCTGTCAAGATATGGTATCAGCATTCCGAAATCCTGAAGGTGATCTATCGGTGCGGCTGTTATCCTTTTTTCAACATCTGAAACAAGGCGCTCATCGGCAGTGCCTTTTATATAGGTTATAACAACCGAGGTTTTTGCCTGCCTGCCAACCTTAATTTGCCTGAGCTTTAAATTGGGAGATTTTATCCTTCTGTGAAGCATCGCCTTATTATCGTTTAAGGTTTCCGTAAAGCATTCCTTTGCGCCCTTTATATTTGCCTCATTTGACGGTTCATCAACAGAACGCTTTTCAAAGCCCTGAATTCCGAGCGCAAGAGCACAGGAAACGCCATCTATTATTACAATTGCAAAGCCGGAGGACAAAAAATAATAAATATCCTCAAAGCTTTTTATCTCGCTCATTTCAAGAGAGTTAACAACATTCAGCTTAATTTCATCAAAAAGCTCTCTGTTTTTCTTTTTAATATCCTTGCAATGCAAAAGAGGCGTCATAATAAGCTGGGAAAGCTGAAGCGAATCTATCATTCCGTCAAGCACGCAAACAATTGCCTTACTTCCCGCAACAAAGCAATCGCGCAGCAGAAAATCAGAGCAATCGGAATAATCCGTTTTAAGCTTATTTTTATTATCCGAAACAGAAGAATATATCATTTCCATAAAAGAAGCACCTTTTTTCAAAATATTTCAAAAATATTTTTTCAATAAATCGCCGTCTTATGCAAAAAATAGTTAAAAAGCATTGAGGTGATTCTTTATGAGCATACTTTTTATTCGAAGTGTTATAATTTACTTAATGGTTATTATTGCGCTTAGAATTATGGGAAAAAGGCAGATAGGAGAAATGACTCCTCACGAGCTTGTTATAACAATCCTTGTTTCGCAGGTTGCAATTATTCCTCTGCAAGACAACGGAATGCCGCTTGCGAATATGTTTGTTCCGATACTGATTTTTGTTTCACTTGAAATTATCGCTTCCTCCATTGCCATGAAAAGCGAAAAATTCAGAAGCATTGTTCAGGGCAAGCCGATTTTTGTTATTAAAGACGGCAAGCTGAACGAAACGCAAATGAAACGGCTTAGGCTGACTATGGACGATTTATTAGACGCAATAAGGCAAAAGGGTATTTTTGATATTTCAACCGTTCAGGACGCAATCATAGAAACAAACGGAACCGTTTCCGTTTTGCAAAGAACAGAGGAATGCGCCGTAACGCCAAAGCAGTTAAATCTAACGGTTGAGCCGCAATCAACGCCTATACCGCTTGTGCTTGACGGAGAGGAAATAACCGAATATTTCGGTCAAGAGAAATACAGGGAAAGCGAAATAACACTGCTTGTTAAAAATGAGGACAGAGACATTTCCGAAATAATGCTTCTTACAATTGATAATAACGGAAGGGTTTTTGTTATACCGAAAAGGAGCAAGAGCTGATGAAAAGACTTTGGTTTTCCGCCGTTTTTCTTTCCGTGATAATTATTCTTTGCATATTCGAGCAAATGACAATTAATAAGGTTTACGAGGAAATTACCGACGATATTAACACGGCAATTTCAACGCAGGTTCAGCAGGAAAAGAGGCAATACTGCCTTCAAATTGAAAAGAAATGGGATAAATATTACTATATTTTAGCGCTTATGTCTGACCATGATATGATTGAGGACGCAAACGCATATATAGGTATGTTAGACACAATATCAACATTAAGCGTTGAAGAAACAAATGAAATTCTTGTTGAGGCTCAAAGCGAAATAAAAAGGCTTAAGGAAACCTCCGAAATTTCAATAAGAAATATTTTATAAACAAAAAAAGCACCGCAGAGACGATTAAATCTCTGCGGTGCTTACATTTTAATATTTACTGATTAAAAAGCCTTTTATCCAAATTTCTTTTAATCATAATAAAATAAATAATTGTTCCGAGCGTTATCATAACCGCAAGCTCTCCGAGCGCAACAAGACCGCCCTGAACAAGAAAGCTCGTAAATTTAAAATTGCCTTCAATAAAGAAAGCCTCGATTTCCCAGCCGACTATTGCACCGTTCCAAAGGGCAGGCATAAGCATTGAGAGAAACGGATAATCCTTTATTTTAACATTTCTCAAAGCCCTGATGGAAAGCGTTGCGCCGAGAGTTGCAAGCGAGCCGAAAATCATATCAAGCGGAAGCCCTGCTCCGATATTATAAATATTGGAGAGGATGCATCCGATTGTCAGCCCCGGAATTGCATATGGCGTGAAAAGTGCAAGAGCATTGAGCGCTTCGGATACCCTGAACTGCACGGCGGCAGAGGTTGAGCCCGGAAGGATAAAATTCTGGGCATAGGTTAAGGCGGCATACATTGCGGCAATAACCGCAGTTTGAACAATTGCGTTTACCTTTTTGTTTTTCATAATTCAATTTTCTCCTTAGTTTTGTTTTTAGAAGCCGCAGAAAAATCTGCGACTGGTCAGGATTTTGCGAACTGACAGGGCTATTATATATCACACACTCAAAAAATGCAACTGCTTTTTTATGATTGAACCGGGCCTTTATATATGTTATAATCATTTTATTAAAAACAGTGAGGATCAAATTATGAAAAAGCTTGATTTAAACGGAAAATGGAATCTTGAATTGTTAAAAAGCAAAAAAGCCTTTGAGGCAAATATTCCCGCAACGGATTACGGCGTGCTTATATCCTGCGGAGAAATCGACAACCCGTTTTATGCCGATAACGAGATTAGATCGCTTTATATTGCAGACGAGGATAAAAGCTTTTCAAGGACTTTTACTGTTGACGGCGATTTTCTTGATTTTGAAAATGTTATTCTTTCCTGCAAATCAATCGACACGCTTGCACAAATTTACATAAACGGCGCTCTTGCAGGCAAATCAAGCAACGCCTATATGCGCTTTGAGATTTCAGCCAAGGAATATCTTAAAGAAGGCGAAAACACAATCGAAATTAAAATTTTCTCGCCCGTTGATTATGTTAAGAAAATGCAGGAAAAGGACCCTCTGCCGAGAAACGCAAACGGCATAAACGGCGTTGCCCACATAAGAAAGCCCGCCTGCCATTTCGGCTGGGACTGGGGAATTAATATGCCTGTTTCGGGAATTTTGGGAGATATTGAATTACTTGCCTTTAACAATGAAATACGAGATTTTTCGGTTCAGCAAGCTCACACGGAAAACAAGGTTACACTCAATATTAAGGCAGACAGGGCAATTGACTGTGCGGGAGAAATTTTTTGCCCGAGCGGAGAAAAAATTGAATTTACGCTAATCTCCGGAAATGCCGAGATAGATATTGAAAGCCCTGAGCTTTGGTGGACAAGAGAGCTTTCCGGCAAGGAAACGCAGCCTCTTTATGAAATATCAATAAACGGAATTTCAAAGAAAATCGGATTAAGAACTATTGAATTAAACAGAAAAGCGGATAAATACGGAAATAATTTTCAGTTTATTTTAAACGGAATACCCGTTTTTGCAAAGGGCTCAAATCTTATTCCCACCGACGCTCTGCCCGACAGGATAAGCAGAAAATCCTATGAGGATATTATTGATTCTTCTATAAAGGCAAATTTCAATATGCTTCGTGTTTGGGGCGGAGGCTATTACGGCGCAGATGAATTTTATGAGCTTTGCGATGAAAAGGGGCTTCTTGTTTGGCAGGACTTTATGTTTGCCTGCTTAATGTATCCATTCTATAATGAGGAATACCTGGAAAGCGTAAAAAAAGAGGTTGAATATAATGTTAAGCGCATAATGCACCACCCTTCTCTTGCGCTTTGGTGCGGAAACAATGAAATTGAATTTATGTTTTCGTATATGCCGGAAACGGCAAATATCGTTAAATGGTATAAAAAATTCTTTTACGAAATACTGCCTGAGGAAATTCGCAGATATGACGAAATAACGCCCTATATCGAAACCTCGCCGATAGGAAACGGATTCAGAAAAAACATAACTGCCGATAAATGCGGCGACACGCATATGTGGCATGTTTGGCACGGCAGTAAGAATCTTAAATATTACACAAAAAGATACACACGCTTTTGCAGTGAATACGGAATGGAATCGCTTCCGTCAATTGACTGCATAGAGCAGTTTGCAGACAGGGATGAGCTTGACCTTTATTCAAAAACAATGCTTCATCACCAAAAATGCCTTTCCGGCAACAGCAAAATGCTTTTCTATCTTCTTGAAAAATACAATAAGCCGGACTGCTTTGATGATTTAATCTATTTAACAGGGCTTACACAGGCCGAATGTGTTGGTAATGCCGCAGAGCATTGGCGCAGAAATTCAGGCAGGTGCAACGGCGCATTATGGTGGCAATTAAACGATTGCTGGGGTGCTCCGAGCTGGTCATCGGTTGATTACATCGGAAAATGGAAGCCGCTTATGTATGAAGCAAGGCGTTTCTTTTCTCCGCTTGCAGTTTCAATCAAAGAAAGCAAAGGCTCCGCCGAGGTTTATGTTATTAATGACACGCTTGAAGCAAAAAAATGCCGTGTTGAATTTAAAATAATGAGCTTTGACGGAAGAGTGCTTCTTGAAAAATCAGCCGATATTTCCTCGCCGAGCATTTCCGCCACAAGCGTGCTTAAAGCATCGTTAAGAGGCTTCAATAAAAAGGATTGCTTTGCAGCTGCAAGTCTTTATTGCAACGGAACACCCGTTTCGCAAAAAACGATTATGTTGGCTCCCGAGCGCATTGCACGGCTGAAAAAAGCGGATATTTCCGTTTCACTTTCGGGCAATGAGCTAACGCTGAAAAGCAACACATACGCACGCAAGGTTTTTGTTGATATTAAAGGCAGCAGCGCACCCCTTTCCGACAATTGCTTTGACCTTATTCCCTCAGAGGAGAAAAAAATATTTCTCGGCGAAGGCTCAATAAATATGGATCAAATTTCCGTTAAATGCGTTAATAATGTTAAATCAAGCGCATCAAGGCTTTCAAGAATTGCATTTAGATTAGGATTCTCCGTTAAGCCCGAAAATATTGCAAACAGAGTTTATTATTCGGTAAGTTAATATAAAATCATAATACCCTGCCAAGCGCTTTGCAAGGCAGGGTGTTTTGTTAAACAAAATTAACCTTATATTCCTTTATCCAATAATAGATTTGAACAACATAAGCAAGCACCTGCGGACCCTTCATAAGCTGACCGTACCACGGCTCACCGAGCACATCGGGATTTTCCATAAGCTCTTCAAGCCTTTTTGTGTTCAGCATTTCATAAAGCGGGCAGCCTTTATCGGCAAGCACCTCACGGCTAAGCCTGCACACCTCGTTAAAATAATCAGGATTATATGTTTTGGGATAAGGGCTTTTCTTTCTGTAAACGATTTCCTCGGGGAGCTCGTTTTCAAACGCCTTTCGCAAAATACCCTTTTCCCTGCCGTTTAGCGATTTAAGGCTCCACGGCATATTATAGGCATATTCGGCAATTCTGTAATCGCAAAACGGAACTCGAACCTCAAGAGAGCTTTCCATACTCATTGCGTCCTTGCGCATAAGAAGCGTTTGCATAAACCAATCCATATTGAGCATAAACATTTCACGCATACGGCGCTCTGTTTTTCCGTCGCTTTCCAAATAATCGGTTTTTGAAACGGTTTCAAGGTATTTACTTCTCACATACTCATCGGCATTTTTCAGCAAGCCTTCCTTTAATATGCTTTTTCTGACATCTGTTGAGCGGCTCCAAGGGAAAGTGTCCTCAAAAAGAATAGCCTTGTTATGATACCAAGGGTAGCCGCCGAAAATCTCATCTGCGCACTCGCCCGAAAGTGCAACAGTATGCTCCCTTTTAACCTCACGGCAAAATAGCATAAGCGAGGAATCAACATCGGTAAAGCCGGGAATTCCTCTTGCCTCGGTGCTTTCCTTAAGCGCAAGCGCAACTGCCTTGTTGTCGAGCACAATATTTTTATGATCGCTTTTTATATAATCGGAAATAAGATTTATATAGTCGCTGTCCTTATTCGGCTGAAAAACACTCGCCTTGAAAAACTTATCGTTATCGGTATAATCAACGGAATATGTTGTTAGCCTCTCTCCGTGCTTCAAGTATTCTCGAGAGGCAATTTCGCTGATAATCGAGGAATCAAGTCCGCCGCTCAAAAAGGTGCAAAGCGGCACATCGGACACAAGCTGCCTTTTGATAGCGTCGGTAACAAGAAAATGTGTTTTTTCAATAGTTTGCGCCTCGTTGTCCGTGTGTTCCATAGCGGTTAAACGCCAATACTGCTTTATGATGAAATTGCCGTTTTTAACGGTCATATACGAAGCGGGAGGAAGCTCGCTTATATCCTTAAAAACTGCGCTTCCTATTGGCTTTGCAGGGCCAAGCATAAATATTTCGTTTAGCCCGTTTTCGTCAACATCGGCAGATATTTCCGGAATAAGAAGCAGACTTTTAATTCTGCTTGCAAAGGCGAAAACTCCGTTTTTACTGCTGTAAAAAAGCGGCTTAACCCCAATTCTGTCGCGGCAAACAAATAGGGAGTGCTCCGCATCATCCCAAACGGCAAAGGCAAAAATGCCGTTTAGCCTTTCACAGCATTTTTCCTTCCACTCGCAATATGCTTTTAAAACAACCTCCGTGTCGCACTGCGTATCAAAGGAATAGCCCTTTGAAATCAGCGTGTTTTTTATCTCCTGCGTGTTGTAAATTTCGCCGTTGTAGGCTATAACATATTTGCCGAAGCTCATCGGCTGAGCGCCTTTTTCGGGGTCTATAACGGAAAGGCGCCTGTGTATCAAAGTAACATACGGCTTTGTGTATTCTCCGAAGCCGTCGGGACCTCTCAGCTTTAAGCTTTCGCTGATGTCTTTTATAAGCGGCTCTCTTTCTTTTAAATCTATGTTCTGCGATAAAATTCCTGCAATTCCGCACATAGTATCACCTCTAAAAAATATCATTGAGCTGTTCAATTGTATTATATGATAAAAATAAAAATTAGATAATAAAATTGAAAAAAAGGCTTGACTATGTAATTTTCTTATGATATATTATTAAAGCGTTAAGAAACGCTGGTGTAGCTCAGTTGGTAGAGCAGCTGATTTGTAATCAGCAGGTCAGGGGTTCGAGTCCGTTCACCAGCTCCAAAATAGGTAATAACTTGTTATTACCTTATATATGGGAGAGTTCCCGAGCGGCCAAAGGGAACAGACTGTAAATCTGTCGCTATTCAGCTTCAGTGGTTCGAATCCACTCTCTCCCACCAAAAAATAGACTTGCTTTTGCAAGTCTATTTTTTTATCCATTGCGAAAGCAATGGCATATCATCAAGGGCGACTTGCCGCCCTTGTATCTCATCAGTCCGTCAGGGCTGTATATCATCACACCTTTAGGTGTGTATCAAAAAGGCTTTCGCAATGATGATATACAACGGTTAGCACCGTTGATGATATCCACGGCGTTGCCGTGATGATATGCAATTCCTTGCGGAATTGATTATATACAATGCTTCGCATTGATTTCAACAAAAATATGTGTTACAATTTTGTTGAAAAGGAAGTGATATTATGCCTAAGAACTATTTGATTATTTATTCAGAACAACTCGCAACTGATATCGCATTGTTGTGTCAAAGCATTAAAGCACCAAGCAACACTATTTTCCAAATTCAAAAAAGTTCAAGCAGTGTTTACGCAAATATTCGTGAAGCAAATTATGGTCAAAGTAAGGCAGATATGCTTTCTAAATTCGAAATAGCACTAAAAGAATGTAGCGAAACGGAAGGTTGGCTACAATTATTATTTAATACCAACGCTATTGATGAAGATACATATAAAAAACATAGAAATCTTTGTGGCAGAATCAGACGAATGCTGATTTCAAGTTGTAAAACATTAAAAGAAAAGATTTAATTTTTAACTAAAGGTAGTGATGTTGTGGCTAAAGAAAAAGATAAAGTGGGATTAAAATGCGTTAACAGCAACAGAGAGAACCTTAATTAGCGTTGGATAATTAATGCCCCTAATATATGGTTTGCCGATTTCGCTGTTAACTTTTTTTGCAGCTATCAAATGATTGACACTTCCTCTCGGCACTACACTTGCTATATATGATAAATCCTGCGGTTCAGGATCAATCTGTTGCAATTCATTCCAAGCCCATTTATACTGCATCATTTTCGAAAATCTACTCAAAACCAACACTCCATTCTTATTTGTTTGTCAGGCGATAATAAGCAATTCTTTTTTTCATACCGACAAATTCAACATTGGGAATTTCGTTCGCCATTGTTTTTTCATAAAATGATTTTCCAAGATAAGCTCGTATGCCGATAGAAACATTAGACCATTTCTCGGGCGTGAAAAGGTCTCTAAGTCTGAATTCGAAATCTGGTTTTTGAACCTCGATTTGGTGGATGACCTCATCAAGAGTCAACTCGTTCTTACGAGGGGATATACATTTCATGCGAACATAATCTTGAATCGATAGATTACTATCTTTTGCGGCATTCTCAAGTTCTTCATATGCCTCATCGTTTAAATAAAATCTTACTACTGGTGCCATACCGACAACCTCCTTAAAAAAATAATGTATTTATTGCCCTGCGTATTTATTGCCCTACATACATTATATTCAACCAAACTCTTTTTGTCAATAGGGAATTTTGAATTTTTTACTGTTGCATTGCGTCAAATAAAATACGGGGCTGTCTCACGAAAAAAGGTGAGGCAGCCCCTTTATTGTTTTTGTAAGCGTTATGATAACTGCTCGCCTGTTCGGATATTGAAGCAAAGCCTTTTTGCCACACCGTTTTCGGCATAGATTATTTCCATAACATCCTTTTGGGCAAAGCCTGCCGAATAGATTTCAACATCCTTTTCAGAAAAAGCTTCCTTGAGAACTTCGAGCTGATTGGGCGAATAATCACTGACATTATCGGAAATGAACAGGAGGCTTCCGAAAAGGCTGTTTATTTTTGCAAGCAGCTTTCTTTCCTCAAAGCTCATTTTGATATTATCATCTCTGAGGAGGAAAACATCGGGATCGTTTTTCCATGCTCTGCCGTCAAGATGGCGCCTGAAAATACTGTTTGAAACGGCGTGAGGAGTTGAAACATCTTCTCTGATTATATGCTTTGAACGCTTCCATTTAAGAGAAATATCAGAGCCGATACGGCAATAATCAACCTTTCCGAAGGCGGGCATAAGCGGTACGCCGCAGCCGAGGATAAGCTTTTCGCCGCAGCACTCACGGAGCAAATCCATAGCATCGCACATTATTTCGCCCCTTGATTTATTGTGCATAGGCAAAACGCATGCACCGTAAAGAAAATCGAGCTTAACAAGATCAAAGCCCCAATCATTTAAAACGGTGCTGAAAACATTTTTAAGATATTCACGGGCACCGTCGTTATAAATATCAAGAGAATAAAAGCCGTACCAATTATGACCTGTTTTATACGGCTTGCCGTTTTTATCCTTAATAAACCAATCCTTATGCTCCTTGAAAAGACGAGAGCCGGGAACGGCTGCAAACGGAGCAAGCCACAGACCTGCTATCATACCGCCCGAATGAATATCATCTGCAATGCTTTTCATTCCGTTGGGGAATTTCTTTTTATCAGTAATAAGCCAATCGCCTATTGCCGCCTGATAGCCGTCATCTATCTGGAAGCAATCAAAATCCACATCAAGCGACTTTATTGCATTTAAATCACGGCGAACAACCTCTTCATTTATATTGCCGTAATAATTATACCATGTGGTGTAGCCCGTTCTGCGCTTTGTTTCGCGTGAGGATATGCCCATTGCCTTGAAATATTCATCAAAAGCAGAATTGTATTCTCCGCTTATTATGGCAAGAGAAAGGAGCTGTGTATCCTTTTCAAAAACAACTCCCTCCAAATCCTTTTCGATTACAATGCAGTTGTTTTCAACATCAAAGGTAATAATCGTATAGCCCGACCTTTCACTCAGGGAGCCGAATATATCAATTTCGTTTTCATCGCTCTTGCGAACATAGCCGTATGACCAGCCGTAAAACAAATTGCTTCTGCGGGGATACTTATGAAACAGACAATCGCCCGACTTTGACATACCGATAGAATAAATCGGAGTTTTTGTTACTGCAAATTCAGTTAAGCGTGTCAGCTCCTGCATACTTTCGCCGTAAGAATATTCAAAGCTGTCTGTCCAGCTTTGATAGCCGTTTACAAAAATTTTATCGTCTGTTGAAAAGCCGTATGGCATTTTAACGGCAAAACGGCTGAATGAAACGGGAGCCTTTGGAGAAAGCTCTGCATATATGCGGTCTGCCGACGAGCGAAGCTTTATTTCAAAATGCTCATTTTTAAGATTTTTTGCAGTAAATTCCTGACCGTTTACATTATAAACGGCTGAAAGTGAAATGTTTTTAATATCCATCGTTTTCTTACCCCAATTTTATCGTAAATGTGTATTCAAGCGGATGAGTGTAGCCGAACTTAATTTGATGCTCCTTCGGCGGAATCGGTCCGCAGCTTCCCGAGCCTGTTCCTCTAACAAAGCCGTCAATAGCCGTAAAGGTTGTTTTATCATCGGGGATATCCTCAATATGCTTTGCCCTTGAAAGCTGACCGAGAGTAAAATGATTTGCATTAAAATTAAACGGCACCTTATCAGCAAGGAAGGTTATTTTTGCCTTATCGGAGCTGATTGAAGCCTCCTTAACCTCGCCTCTGTTGCCCGAATCCTGCGGCTTAATATATTTATGAGGCATTCTTGAAACGGTTGTTTCATAAACACCTATCGGAGAATGCTCCTTGAAATCCGAATAGTTTTCAACAGGACCTCTGCCGTAATATTCAACATTCTCGAAGGAATTGTTTAGCTCTGCGTGAACTCCGAAGCGAGGAAGCTGATCTGTGAGAGGACAAACCTTTTCAAGCCTTGCGGTTATCTTCATATTGCCCTTATCGTCAAAATAATAATCAACAAGCGCTGATGCAAGAACGAAAATTCCCCTTGTTACAAAATCATATTTAGTGCGAACGCATTTTCTGTCGGAGCTATCAACAACACGACAGGAGCGCAAAACAGGCTTTGAGCAATCAAGGCCTATTATTTTCCAGAAAATAACCATATACTGATCATTATCAAGCCTGCCTCTGTAAATATGAGGAACAAAGCCATTCATTTTGTCAATCGGATCCTGTTTAAGATACTCAACGGAGTTTTTGCAAAGGCTTACAAGCCCCGCCTTTTTATCAAAGACTGCCTTTCCGTTTTCATAGGTTACGGTTACTTTGTTGCCCGCAGACGCAAAGGAGGCGTCCTTGCCGAGCTTCTGCTCTGACGGAGCAATGCGTGAAGCAACAACCTGCTCCCGAGCGATTTCCTTGCCGTTTTCTTTATTTTTATAAATGAAATTAACAAAAACATCCTTTGAGCTATCGGAAAGAAGAGGCGAAGCAATTTCAATTTGCTTTTCCGACATAGGCTCAATTACCGTTTCGAGAACACCGCTTTCCTCTGCCCTGCCGTTTACCGAAATTATATATGAAATTTCAATATCGGAGCTGTCTGTGAAGCATTTTTTATTTGCAAGTGAGAATTTATTCTCTCCAAGATACTGTGCTCTTACGGGACGGTAGCAGACCTTCATTTCGAGTGCACCGCTTGACGGCTTACGGTCGGGATAGAAAAGACCGTCAACACAGAAATTACCGTCGTGTATCGGCTCGTTATGGTCGCCGCCGTAGGTCCATCTGTATTTAGCGTTTTCATCATAAACGCTGTGGTCCGCCCACTCCCAAATGCAGCCGCCCATAAACTGATTTGAGGAATAAAAAAGCTGCATATATTCTTCAAGTCCGCCGGGGCCGTTACCCATAGCGTGTGCATATTCGCATTGGAAGAAGGGCTTGCCCTTATACTTAGAGCCTGCCGTTCCCTTTAAGATTTTTCTCATCAAATCAGGCGTTCCGTACATTCTTGAAACAACATCATACGCCCAGCGCTTACTTCTTATTGCACCCTCATAATGAACGGGAATTTCAGGGTTAACGCTTTTAAGAAAATCATAGCAAGCATCCTGGCATTTATAGCCTCCCGATTCATTTCCAAGGCTCCACATAGTTATACACGGATGGTTTTTATCCCGTTCATACATTCTCTTAACCCTATCAAGATAATGAGAAGCCCATTTAACATCATTGCTTAATCTGTTTGGATTATATGTACTGTGGGGCACTGCATAAAAGCCGTGAGTTTCAATATCCGCCTCATCAACGGCATAAAGGCCGTAAATATCACACATAATCAAAAACGCAGGATCTGGAGGATAATGAGAGGTGCGAACTGCATTGCAGTTATACTCCTTCATAAGCTTTATATCATACTCCAAATCATCAAGGGAAACGGCATAGCCCTTTGTCATATGAGTGTCGTGGTGGTTTACACCGAGCATCTTAATAGGCTTTGAATTGAATAGGAAAACCTCGCCGTCTATTTTAACATCCTTAAATCCGATATAAGCTCTTACGGCTTCGCAAACCTCTGCGCCGTTTTTAAGAAGAATGAGCACCTCATAAACATTCGGCGTTTCTGCGCTCCACTCCTTAACGGAAAGATTTTCTATCTTTGTTTTCGTTTTGGCTGAAAGCTCTGTTTTAAAAAGCCCGTCTGCAATAATTTCAATGCTTGTGTTTTTTGAAAATTCTCCGTTTATTTCAATATTAAGATTATAGGTTGAGTTCGTGTTTTTTGACGGTCGGAAAAGAAAATCGTTTATATGGTTTTCTTCCTGCGAGATAATGTAGCAATCACGGAAAATACCGTTTTCTCTAAACATATCCTGACATTCGAGATATGTTCCGTTGCTCCATTTATAAACAACCGCAACAATTTCGTTTTCGCCCTGCTTTGATATGGAGGTTATATCAAATTCAGCGGTGTTATGAGAGCCCTCCGAATAGCCTGCATACCTTCCGTTTACATAAACGGAAAGCGCACCTGCAACGCCGAGGAAGGTTATAACCCTGCGTGCGCAATTATCGAGTGAAACAGTTTTTCTGTATATTCCGACAGCAACATCGTGCGGAATATAAGGCGGCTTTTTCGGGAAAGGATAGCGTGTGTTAATATACGCAATTTGGTCGTAGCCCGTTCTTTGCCATGTTGACGGAGTTGTTACCTTATCAAAAGAAATATTTTCCGTATCAAGCACGGTTGGAGCATTGCTTAATTTATCGTAATAGGCAAAATCCCATTCTCCGCTGAGCATAGTTATCCTGTCTGACAGATACCTTTCCGACTTATAATCCGTTTTTTTAAGCTCCTTTTCGCTTGAAAAGGGAATGAAATAGCTTCTTGCAGGAAGCTTATTCTGCTCGAAAACCGAAAAATCGCCGTGCAGATTTCTTTTAATTTCGTACCTCATATTTATCTCCTTGTGTAAAAATATTTTTCGCCTTTATTGATAACCTGAGCTTCGCCGTGTTTCATTAGGAATAATTCTTATCTGCGGAAAAACGCAAAAGGTGTAAAGCCTAAGCCTTTTATTCTTATCTATATTATAGCTTATTATAGACGAAATTTCAAACCCCGCAGGCTGCAAGGCAGCGCTGAACACTCTTGCGCTTTTCCCCGATGTTAAAATTCTTATAACTCCCGGAATGGTAGAGCTCGGAGATAAGCAGTATGAATGTAATTACGAATTCGGCATTTACCCATCCTCGGCACCCCTTGCAGCTTCTGCGGGGGTGCTTTTTTTATTGAAAAAGAATAATTTCTGTGGTAAGATATATAATAATTTTATTAAGGAGATGCTTTTATGTGCACGGCGGCAACCTATAAAACAAAGGATTTTTATTTCGGAAGAACGCTTGACTATGAATTTTCCTACGGCGACAGAATTACGGTTACACCGAGGAATTACAAATTTTCCTTTCGCAACGGCGAAACGCTTAACTGCCATTATGCAATGATAGGAATGGCATGTGTTATAAACGAAACGCCGTTATATTATGACGCAGTAAACGAAAAGGGGCTTGCAATGGCAGGGCTGAATTTCGTTGGCAATGCGTTTTACAAAGACTCTGCACCCGATAAGGATAATATTGCACAGTTTGAATTCATCCCGTGGATTCTTGCAAAATGCTCCTGCGTTTCGCAGGCAAGGGAGCTTCTTAAAAGCATTAACATAACAAACACTCCGTTCAGCGCAGAGCTTCCCGTTGCACAGCTTCATTGGATAATTGCAGATGAAAACGAGGCGATAACCGTTGAGGCGGTTAAGGAGGGGTTAAAAATATATGATAACCCCGTTGGCATTTTAACAAACAATCCGCCGTTTGATGAGCAATTGTTTAACCTTAACAATTATATGCACCTTTCCCCGAAATCTCCCAAAAACTGCTTTTCGGATAAGCTTGATTTGAAAGCATACAGCAGAGGAATGGGCGCACTCGGCTTACCGGGAGATTTATCATCTCAATCAAGATTTGTCAGAGCTGCATTTACAAAAATGAACTCCGTTTCGGGGGATACGGAAAAGGAAAGCATAAGTCAGTTTTTCCATATTCTCGGCTCTGTTGACCAGCAGAGAGGCTGCTGTGATGTTGGAGAGGGAGAATACGAAATAACCCTTTACACCTCCTGCTGCAATGCAAGCAGAGGGATTTATTACTACACAACCTATAATAATCATCAAATCAGCGCAGTTGATATGAATAAAGAAAAGCTTGACGGTGAACGCCTTATTGTTTACCCGCTGATTGAGGGCGAGCAAATTTTTATGCAAAATTAAACAGAAGCAAAAAAGCCTGCTGACAGAATGTGAACTGCCGCAGGCATTTTTTATGCTTATTTCAACCTTTCCTCCCATTCCTTTTCGCGAAATCCGATTAAAATCAAATCATCGCAAACAACGATAGGTCTTTTTACCAGCATTCCGTTTGAGGCAAGCAGGGCAAGCTGCTCCTCCTCGCTCATTAACGGCAGCTTATCCTTTAAATTCATTGATTTATAAAGCAATCCGCTTGTGTTAAAAAACCTTTTTAAAGGCAGAGAGCTTTTTTCATACCATTCTTTAAGCTCTTCAAATGATGGGTTTTGCTCCTTTATATGTCTGTCTTGATACTGAAAGCCGTTTTCATCAAGCCATTTTTTTGCCTTTTGGCAGGTGGAGCATTTTGGATATTCCACAAAAATCATAATTTCCTCCTTATAATGCCTGCTTATAATAAGCGAAATTTACATTTTTAACTCGCAGGTTACGCTATTGCTTTCGGCACCCCACGAATCAATTGCCTTATTCATACACGCTGATTCCTCTCTTGTGCATGCTGATTCCTCTCTTGTGCA
>ULXL01021091.1_pt1 | contig 23779 bp, 19 predicted proteins | sample 1961241 | NCBI WGS metagenome assembly ULXL01 (sample SAMEA4835837, study PRJEB28245) | human gut metagenome | biome: gut microbiome; material: fecal sample | place: Denmark | collected 2008
GTTCAATATCAAAACGAAACAATAAACGACTTTAATACCGTTTATTCCGCCGACTTTGCTACAGCGGCTAAACGACCTCAACTGAAAATTAGCTATACCGGCGGCGGAGCCGTCCCTACGCCTACGCCCATAACTCCAGAGCCACCGTCAAACAGACCGGCTCTGTTTTTGGACTATAACAAGGAATATTACATAAAGAACAAGAACAGCGGCCAGTATCTTACCGTTTCGGGAACCAATGTAAACCAGGCGAAGTACACGGGTGCGACATCCCAGAGATGGAAGCTGATATCAACAGGAAACGGGGAATGCAATATAATCCCTATGAGCAATCAGTCATACGCGCTTAACGTTTCCGGCAATAGTGCAAGCAACGACGCTAATATAGTAATATCGACAAACAAAAGCGCAACGGGCAGCAAATTCAAAGTATACTTCAACACAGACCTGGTTACTTACCGCATGGCCAGCAAGCCCAGCGGCTTTAATAAAACCGTAGTGGTGTCGGGCGCTAGTTGCCAGGCAGGCGCAAATGTGATACAGTATAGCTACAATCGGACGCATAACGATGAGTGGATCTTTGAACCTAGAAGTTTTTCGGCAACACTAGGTAATCAATACGCCCATACGATCTCTAAAAATGATAACACTTGGATTACTACCTACCCAAAGTTTCCTAACGATTGTATTAACTTTGTATCACAATGCATGCTTGCCAGTGGAATTCACTATAGAAAGGAGTGGTATATTTACAAGAAGAATAATACATACCCCGAGCCGTGGGGTGGATATCAGATAGACTATTCGTGGGAGACCTCTTCAGTTGGCGGTATTGCTGGATATGGAAAGAGCAGTCCGTGGCTTAACGCTAGAGGCTTTACATATTTCTGGGATCGAAATGCAACAAGCCGAATCCACTCTGTAAAGGAAATTAGGCAAAACTATGCGACCTTATTTCCTCAAATGCCGTTTCAGGCTGGTGATGTGATAATAGTGCTTTACCCGGACCTTAGTCCTAAACACGGACTCTATATTTGCGGTTATGGGACATATAATGGACATCCGGAGTACTTTATATCTTCACACTCAAATGCAAGAACGCACATTCCCCTTACAAGCATCCTGGAAAACAGTACAAGCGATTGGTCAGGATACCTGCAATTTTATAAAATGAGATAAATGGAGATAAATATGAAACAAAGAAGTGGCTTAGTGATAAAAGCTGTAATTGTAAGCATTATGTGCATAAGTATATCTGCATTAACGGGCATTAATGCAGATGCTTTAAACGCAGCGGAACAACTTAGGTTAAATACCGATGTTGATGTTTTTACAGACACTGTTGATGTAAATAGCGTTCCTAATGGTTACATGTTAAATGCATTTGGAGAGTTGGTGAGCATAGAAGAATGTATACGGGAAAACCAAGCTATAATAGATACTCAAAACCAACAAGGTGAGTCAGAATGGGTTATGACGGAAAGCGATGAAGATGCGCTGCTTGAATATGTCGCATTAAGTGCAGAGCAGCAGAAGTTTGAGTTTGCTATAGATACAGAAGCGGCTGGAATTCTAAAGGAATATACCGGTATTAGTATTGTACCTACGCCATCTGAATTATCACAAAATTGGTCAAACATGCGAACAATGCTAGACTTCTTAGGAAGCTATTCAATAAGTTATGAAGAATTTGATACAGTATTTCGATATTTTTTAAGGCGTTGGCAACTTGTGGATACCTATAACCCTGAATTTAGAGCAGAAATAGAGGTTGTAATTGGACCTTTGGCCGAGTTCCATAGTTATGAGTATATTCCCAATGGCTTAGAGTAATCTGGAGGGGTGCATTCATGAAAAAGCGCAAGTCGTTATTTATATTATGCTGCGCCGCAATAGCAATATTAAGCGGAGTTTTAATTATAGTATTTAATAATGAGAAAAAACTGGATGAATATACTTATGCAGCGGGCGGGGCAAGCAGGACCCTGCCATTGCCTTCTGGTTCTGTGTATCAGGATATTGGCGGAATGAACATGCTTACCTTCAAGGTTAAAATGCACAAGGAAGAGGTTCAGGCCTTTTATGATGATTATTTCGGGGGCTTGAAAACAGTAAAGGTAAGAACCTCATACATAAGCGACAGCCCGTCGTCTTACGATGAATATTACTATGATCCAGAGCAGGGCTGGGCCTTGAAGCTGAATATATTTCAGGAAAATGAAAGGGGAGAGACCCTATTCATTATTTACTATGACACTTATACCACGGAGTGGAAGTTTCCTGAGAATGATTAGCATTGGCAACGGCTAGATAACGGCAACGATTTTGTATTTACTTTCAAGTTCGCAGGACACTTATGGTGGAGGGGGATATACTCCCTCCGTTTTCTATAGTTTTTAGCCTACTCGGTCTCATGCTTTTAAGCGGGGAGGGAGCATTTAGCCTGTCCTGATACTATATAATTGACACCCAACGCCATAACCAGTGTTGCGTATTGGGCCCATAGCTGGTAGAATTATAAACAAACAGTTTAAATGGCACGGTGACAACATGAATAATATTACCACCAACGAAACCAAAACAGCAATCGCTTATTATAGATACTCCAGCCATCGTCAGGGAGGGCAGTCAATCGAGGGGCAGCGCGACGCTGCTGGGACAAGTACGGCCAGGCATCCCTGCCCTCCTGGCTAAACGTGGAGGCTGAAAAAGCGTGAATTAACGTTTCAGCATTGCTTCAGGCGGCATTAAAAAAGGAGCTTCATATGGAATAAAGGAAGGCGGGTACGCCGCCCTTTTTTGCGGTCAACTTTTATTTCCTACACCAGCATACACTATTGTACAATGCCTTGCGTATAGATATCGCCTATAACAGATAATACCGAACAAGCCGTTAACAAAAACGAAGCTGGGGTTCGTATTCTGAACGCTTTGCTCCACCAAAGAATCGACGAATTTGTGAGCAGGGTCTCAGGCGTGCAGGTGCCCACAGAAGGCGGCGGATATGAATTCATAAAAAGTATAGACTTCCTTAATCAGGCAGATCAGGAGTTTATAAACTGGCTTAAGGAGAACCCGCAGGAAGGTGTTCCTCTTGAGCTTAATGGTTCTGGCCTGCCGCTGAGAATTTGAGACTGGTTTATTAATGCAAACTCTGAATATACAAACCTTGTAGATATAAAGAGGGAAAGAGAAGAGATTTTTGCGCAGAACCCTAACCCAATACCTGCCCTGACTTTAGAGGAGAAAGCGGAGATAGAAACCTGGATTAACAGCCATACGGAGCTTGAAAGATTTAAGAATGAAATAGATTTAGAGGCAGGGGAGATATTTAGAAGGTATTCTAACGGTAAGGCATTTGACGCACTAACAACGGACTTGAATGAAAACATGCAGAACATGATAGACATGCTTGAATTGCTTGACAAGCAAACTATTAATTATGAGGAATTCGACACTGTATATCGGTATTTCCTAAGGAGCGGCTGTCTAGTTTCAGAGCTTTATCCTGAATTTGAGGTGGAAATGTCTGAGGTTATACAAGCTTGCTTTGATTTTTACAGCTATGTCTATATACCTAATGGAACAGAATAAATGTGACGTTAGTATGGGCCCCATATGATATGGGGCCCACTCTCTTATATTTTAGACAAAAAGCTGTCTGTCAATTAGACGTCTTTACGTTCTTAACGCTATTTTATTTTAATGCTATCAATAACGTCTAGAAATGTTGCCCTCAAAGTCCCATCGCCGGTTGAAGGCTCTCGTACAAACAAAAGGTATAATACTGTCTCGTCCGCTATGAATAAATTGATATTCTCTATATCCCCATAATTACCTGTAAATAATACACCTTGCCTGTTGGAAACGGTTATATCGTAATCTATGGTTTTAACAATATTGTCTTCGTCCCGAGATTTGTAAAACTCAATAAAAGCCTGAAGCATTCCTTTTGCTTTTTCTTTATCAGTTATATCAAGCGCGACATCATTACCATATTCCATAGTTCCTATAACTATGGATCCATCACCTATTTCATATGAACAGTTACCAGCGTCATCAGCGACTCTTTCCAAAGATGAAGAGATTCTATATGTCAAATCTTTTAGTGTATAAGTTTTATCCAATACCATTGGCGTTGCGTCTGGTCTTTCAATTTTTGAAGTTATTGAGTTCTTTGTGCATGCTGTAAAAGAAACTAGCATACAAAAACATAACAGTAAAGCGAATAATTTTTTCATGTAATATACCTCCATTCAACTTCAGCTTACAGCAGTTAATAATAATCTGCAATACTTTTTTGTTTTCGCTAATACCGTAATCGTACATTGGGCGCATCCAAAGGAGTAAATAATACATGTTTAAACGGAATGGGCATAAAGAGCCACGCGAAGAACAATGCCTTGCGTATAGATATCGCCTATAACAGATAATACCGAACAAGCCGTTAACAAAAACGAAGCTGGGGTTCGTATTCTGAACGCATTGCTCCCGTGCTTCTCCTCCTGCGCAAAAGCCACGCTTGATGCGGCTATACCCTTGCATGCGCGGGCGCCACGCCGCCGTCTCGCTGCCAACCTTTTGCGGCATACGCCTTCGGTGTGGAAAACTCAAGCGTCACCTGTTTTATCAGCGGTATATACGTCCGAGAGAAGTCCGCTTTGCTCCATAGCATATTTGTCGTGGATGTTCAGCATCAGCATTACATATGCGTTCACATGGCTGAGATTGCGGCGGCAAAGTTCGATATATAATTCCAAAAATTTTAATACAACTATAATACATTAGGGTTGCATATAGACTAACTTTCGAATATAATTAATGTAGATTATAGGTTATTTATGTAGAATGGGCAAAAAATGGAATATAAAACAGCATATATATGTACTTATGCTTATAAAATGAGGTGATATGATGGCGGGACCGGAGGTTCCTTTCTTTTTAAAATATATGCCAATGAAAGTTAAGCTGACATCCCTTGGCAGAGCCAAGCTGCCCGCTTTTCTGGGGTCTACGCTTCGCGGAGTAATCGGACAAGCTTTGCAGGAGGATAGCGGCGCCTATAATTATATTTATAATAATCGCGCGTTAAATGGCAACACACAGGATGTCGCCAATCCATACGTTATTATTCCTCCAGAATCAGAGAAAGATATTTACCCTGAGGGGGAGAAGTTAAACTTTCAAATATTGCTTTTAGGCGAAGCGGTTCAGTACGCGCAACAGTTAGTGAATGCAATAAAGGGAATAGGGGAGCTCGGGCTGGGCGCTTTAAGATATCCGTTTAAATTGGAAAAAATCACACATGGTTTAGATCAGCGCGTTATCTGGGAGGATGGCTCTTTCTATGAAATCTCGGTTAGGAGCGAGGTCTTGCCCTGCTACTATTTACCTGAAGTCCGGCGGCTGCGTATCCATATGCTTACCCCGCTTCGCATCCGAAGAAACGGCGAGTTGCTTGATAAACTGGATTTTCCAACAATTATACGCAATATTACCCGCCGTATGGAGATGATAACAGGGCGTTATGGAGGCTGGATCGATAAGACGGAGGCAGGACGTATCCGGACGCTCTCACAGGACGTAAGCACGGTAAAAGAACGGTTAGAATCTGTAAGCATGGAGCGGTATTCCAACCGTTTGGGAAAGAAGATGGATTTTGACGGCTTGATGGGGGATATATGGTTTGAAGGCGAAATTACGCCCTTTATTCCCTGGTTGTTTGCCGCGCAGATTTTACACATTGGCCGCAATACAACCTTTGGTATGGGACGGATTCAAGTGGAGTTTATTTGATTTTACCGGTTTGAGACGCAAAGCGTAAAGATAAGGAGAGTAGATCCATGAAAGAAGAAAAAAACTCAAAAAACCCTGACAAAAAAACAATCAATAATATTATTGAAAATTACAGAAATAATGAAAAGACATTAGTAAAACAACTGTATTTTCAGTTGGATCATGGGCCGACTATCGGGGGATTTCGGGAAGATGTCTGGAGGGAAATGTTTAAACAGATTATTCCCCAAAAGTTTGCAACTGAGCAATCGGTGTTCATCATCGACTCCGAGGGCAACGTATCCAATGAAGTTGATTTGGCGATTTTTGACGAAACCTATACGCCTTACATATTTCATTATGGCAGGCTGAAATTTATTCCTGTTGAGGCGGTAGCGGTCGTTGTAGAGTGTAAAAGCAGCTCTCTAAAAAAGAAAGAGTTAGAAAAATGGGCGGAGAGTATTAAGGCTTTAACAACTTCGCGTAAATCCTACTTAAGAATAGCCACCGGAATTATTTGTGGGGAGGAAAAACAGAAAGTTCCCCCGACACAGACGCAGACGCGTCCGCTGCGTATCCTATGCTGCTTAAAGGAGCAGTTTGAAAACCAATCTGAAAACCAATCATATGAAAACATGTTTGATATCATCGTCTGGGCTTCGTCTGAAGAAAATAGATTGAATATTAATTTTGACACACGGAAAAAGAACCTGAAGGACTGGTTTCGTGCTATGAACCATGCAGGCGATTGTCAGAGAGGACAAATAAAGGACAAGGAAGGCGGGAATATCAATGGCGAATCAGAACTTGAGAAAAAAGAGCTTAAGGAGTATCAGGTCAAAGGAAAAGACGGCGACATCTCTCTATTGTCATTCAATTTACAGCTAAACCAACTGCTTATGCTGTTTAATAATCCCATGCCGTTTCCACACCTTGCATATTCTGAAATGTTTAATAAGTTTGCAAAAGGAGAAGGAGCAGATGAGTGAAAAGCAGATTGTAGCCCTTTCAGTAGATAAGGTGCAGGCGTTTTTGACGGAGACGATTCATTCGCATGTGCAGGAAAAACAGACGGAACAGGCTACGTTAAAGAGTATTATGAACGCCTCCAGAGAAATATCCGAAGGTTTTCACAACGTCATAAAGAGAAAATTTCCAGAAACAAAAGTGGATGAGAATGAGAATAAGGATAAGAATGAGCTGTTGTCCTGCTCCGGCGTATATATTTTCAAATGCGGCCTGCCGGTAGAGGCTATAGAGGCTAAGCTGAATGAGTTGTTTTTAGCTTATTACCACAGTTCGCAGGGGCAAAAACTGCTCAAGTGCGTTTTCTTTCCGGAAGGAAAATACGACAAGATCGAGGCGATTCAGGAGGCTAAGAAGCGGCTTAAGCAATCCGGATATCTGAATGAGAGAATAGAGAAAAACAAGGAGACGCTTTTTTCGTTCAGTACGGTGGATAAGAAGAATACCGGGGTTATGGATGAAGAAGCGAAGCCAATGGAGTTCCCGATGTTCGCGAGAGATATCAATGCGCTGTTTTCAAAGGAGGAATCAGCCAACGAGAACCATTTTCGAATTGCTGTCATTAAAGCGGACCTTGACGGCATGGGTAATATGTTCAAAAAGATCGATGGCTATGACGATTATAGCAAGGTCAGTAAGATCCTTAATGATGAGGTTTGCTTAAAAGGCCTGCATGAGAGCATAAAGGGTGAGTCAAACGGCCGTACAGGCTGGCTTTTCCCATTCTATGTAGCGGGAGACGACATCTTCTTCGCTGTATCGGTTAAAAACCTAATCAAAGGGATTGAGGCATGCGGGAATATCCTTAGCAGGATCAATGGAAGGTTAGAGAAGGAGCTATCCCGGAAGAATCCAACTATCCTAAAGCTGTCCATGAGTATCGGCGTGGAGATTACGTTTAACAGGGAACCCATCCGTTATTATATGGAGAGGGTGGAGAGTCAGTTAAAAAAAGCGAAAGAAACCGACCCAGCATCCTTTGGGAAGTTTCTCAAGAGGAAGTTTATCAAAACGAAAATTTCTATTTGCGGGCTGACCTATCTGGACATAGATTGCGCAGAACTTAAAAAGCATAAAGAGAATTTATCATACAAGTTGCAAGCCATTCCTATATGGAATTTTTTCCGGCGTGACGTTAAGCTGCTGAACTATATAAGGGCGGAGGGGAACGGATATAACGAAATATTAGGGACCCCAGGCTTCTTCTATACGTTGTTGGAGAGGCTCTCCGTAAAAAGCGTGCGGGAAAGCGATATGAGATATATCAACAGCGTGTTATACCATCTTCTTCCCAGATTCACCAAAGCGTTGGATAAAGAAAAGCGGAACCTGGAACTCCTTTTAAATGCCGGGATACTGTCCCAGCTATTTAAAAAGAGAGAAGGCGGAGTAGAAATTGTGTTGGACAGCAATACCAGGCATCGCTTGGAAACCTATTTGCGCTTGATGCTTTTATTCTCCGACAGCCGGTTTGGAATAACGGATGACGCTGATTCAGCAGCGGAATCAGAGCTCTATACATATAAAGATGAAGAGCTGGACAACGCCCGGGAATATTTATTTTCTAAGTCAACCGATTATTTGTACAAAGAAATATTAATTAAAAAAGACAAATGCCTGACAAAAGTATTTGCAAATGAAGAGTGTTATCAGGGAAAGGTAGCGGGCAGAGACAAAACCGGACGGGGGAAACGCTCATACCTGCAGAAGCTGAAAATTGAAAAGAGCATGTTTGTTAAGCTGCGCGAACTGGCCAAGGTTTCCAATGATGAGGCTAGACGTAAGGCCATAAATATGATTGAACTGCGAAATAAAGATACGAAACAAGAAATCCAAAAACTTAATGATGATAGAAAAAGTATCGGAAAAGATCCCATTAATTTGTTTTTTGATAAAGATAAATTTTGGGCTCTGACCCAAAAAAGCGATGCGTGGAACGAGGATTTTGTAGATTCCCTTATGCTGCTCTATAAATATAAAGAACTGACCATACCTAAAAAAGAATTAAAAAAAGAGAATTCAAAATGAAAAGGAGGCACTTTGAGATGGGAGATTCTATTAATATAAAAATACAAACACAGTCAAATCTATTTATCGGCGGAATGCCTACGCCCTTTGAGATTGGCGGAATCGACCAGCAGACAGCGACGGACCAGGAGGGGTTTCCCTGCATCCCCGGTTCCTCTTTAAAAGGGGCGCTTCGCACGATTGTACGTGAGGACCGCAGCGAAATGGCGAATGAAATAAAGCGGCTGTTAGCGGCATACCTGAAAAGCGAAAGAGATAAAAACTGGCCGAGGATACGGGCGCTTGTTGAAGAGAAGGAGGCGCTTGACAGGATAGAAAGCAGGTATTTGAAAGCCAATCAGGAGCTGTCCGCGGAATATCTCTTTGGAATAGAGGGATTTAATAACACTCCAAAGCTGCTTTTCAGCGATTTAATTTTGTGCAATGAATTTCGGGATAAAAACACCTGTTTTTCCATTGACATGAAAAACTCTATTGAGTTAAGCGGCAATGCCCTTGAATCAAATCCGCGCACCTATCAAACAGCCAGGCGGGGACTTGTGTTTGAAGGCGAAATAAGGTTTTATAAGATAGGCTTGCTAGGTGAGGACGCGGAGGAACTTTGCAAAAATTATATCATTTTTAACCTGTTGAAATTCAACGAGGGCTTTTATCGGCTTGGAAATTCCAAAAGCCGCGGGTATGGAAAGGTGCAGGTTTTGATGGAAAATAAAGATGGAGAAGAAAAGCTATGAGGGATTACAAAATCGGTCTTGAATTAACTGGCGCCATGACTCAGGTTCCGGATTCCCAGAAGCTGTTTGGCGCATTGGTGTATCTGTTTGCTGAACGATATGGCGATGGGAGCGCCGCGAAGCTGACAAAGGCGGTTAAGGACAAGGATGTATACCTTGCGCTATCCAATGTTATGCCGGAGGGCTATCTGCCAACGCCACAGGATTATTTGATCGACCATATTTCACAAAAAAGCGATGAAAAGTTGGATCTTAAAAAAACGCGCGCGGCTATAAAGTTAAGAAGCTATATCAAGCCCGAAGCGTTAAAGCGGGTTTTACACACGCCCGAGAAATGTGATAAATTAGCTCGCCCCTATGTGAGACAGCAGGATTTTCAACAGCTGAGGGCTTCCCTTGACAGCGCCCGATATGACATTCCAGAATTAGATACCCGCCTTTATTCTGTTCCCACCGTGGTCTTGTCAGAGGTATGGGAGAACCAGGAAGGCAGGAAGCGGATTGAGTTTGTAAAGACCTATAGCTTTTACCTTCGAGTGGACGACAGCGGTTTATGCCGCGATTTTCTAAGCATGTTGAACTCGGCAACGGCTGAAAAACAAGTCGTCATATTGGGCAAAAGGGCGTCGCAGGGATTAAATCTTTTTAAATTTACAACCATAACGGAACTAAAGGAGGTAAATCATACGGGCGGGACATTTCTAAATACCGGAATGCTTTTGCCGGACCGCATTGATTTTAAATCATCGTCATTAAAATTATTTACTTCAGAAAGGCGGCCGTTTGAGATGCCAGGCGGGTGGAACGAGGGATCTCCAAAGTATTACATAAGCTTTATCGCCCAGGGCAGCATAATTAAGCTTCCTGAAGGGCTAGGCCATGAAGGAAAGTCAATCGAATCGCCCTTTCGCAAAAACAGGGACATTGTTTTTGGAAACGCATATTTGTACCCAGTATTTATGGGCGGGAAGGAGGCATAGCCATGGAATGGATTTCTTACCGGATAAAAACCTTATCCAGCTTGATTGTATCGCCGCGGTCTGCTTTGGCGTTTTATAATGAATTAGAGGAGTTTCATTTAGAAAGTGATCCGGAGTATTTAAGCGGCGAGATAAAGGTAATCTATCCTTTTTACCAGTATGGGAAATATACTTCATACGAGCCTGAAAACAGCGAGTATTATATCCCAGGCTCCTCCATAAAAGGCGCGCTGTGCCAGGGGTCCAAGGTTGCCGGAAGTTTTATGGTAGACGATGTTGAGGTTCCAAATCATTACATCGTTTTGCGCAATATTTATAAGGCGCAGTACCTTGATGATAGTGAAACGGCAGCCTGCTTTAAACCATTTTTTGACAATGTAGGCTTTGAAATGGTTAGGGCCAATGCGGAATTAACGGGTGAATTCGGTTTAGATAGTTATGAGTCGGCCAGCGATCTTTTAGCGGCGGCAAATCAATCCACAAGGAGAAGGATAGGGCAAATGAAGGAATATTTATGTGAACTGAACCGTCGTGATTCACCATTGGAGGAATTAAAACAGGCTGAGAGAGAGCTATCCCGTTTGTTAGATGACAAAGGCAGCTGTCTGCTCGGATTGCTGGGAGGTTATAAGGGGCTGCTTCATTCCATAGAGTTAGAGGAAGGGTTGGAGAGGCCGGACAGTGCGGTATTTCTTGATCCCCAAACGTATCTGCCCCATGGCCTTGTCCAAATTAAATTACAGTAATGCTAAAGCCTAAGGTATTGCTCAGAACTTAAAATAGCGCCTGATGAGTTAAATATGTTTTTTCGTTATGCCGTCAAAGCGCCGCTTATTTAGGGTTACGGGCATTGCCCCCCTCGTGCTTTTTGGACGGCAAAACCCGCTAAGGAACGAAGGCCGCACGGTTTAAATCCGGCTCTTACGCGCATGCCGCCAGAGCCGGATTTATAGTCAAATGCTGCGGTCGTTGACTATTTCATGCTGTCGCGCTGAACAAAACGCCGTACCGTATATCCGGCGAAACGTCCCTTTAATAGATAATCAGACGTATAAACCCCGCCTATACAGTTCGCTCCGGCTCAGTATTTTTTTCAGTCATCCCATTCATAAGCCGCCTGAATGAAACCAGGAAGGTAACCGTTGTTACGCATACGGCCGTAAAGTCCGCAATCGGCTCTGCCAGGAACACGCCCATAACCTTATCCGAGACAAACGCCGGCAGTATGAATATAAGCGGAATAAGCAGGATCACCTTGCGAAGGAGGGCCAGGAATATGGAGGCTTTCGCATTGCCAAGCGCGATAAAGGCCTGCTGGCACGCTATCTGGGCGCCAAACAACAGCGAGGACGCCATATATATCCGTATAGCCCATACGCTGTACTCGATGAGCTTGGAATCGTTTGTAAACATGGATGCAAAGACCCTGGGCGCAAACATGCTTACCGACCATAGAGCCGCGGAATATATGAGGCAGGAAAAGAGCAGTATCCTAAAGGCCTTTTTTACCCGCTCAGCTTTCATAGCGCCGTAGTTAAAGCTGATTATGGGCTGCGCGCCCTGGGTAAGGCCCTGAAGGGGCAGCATTGAAAACTGCATTACGCTCGCCAGTATCGTCATGGAGCCGACCGCTATGTCGCCGCCATATTTGAGCAGGGACGAGTTGAAGCAGACGAATAAAACGCTCTCTGTAAACTGCATTATAAACGGCGAGACGCCCAGCGCAAGGCACGGCAGTATTATTCCGGCGCAGAGCCTTAGGTTTTCCCTCCGTATTGTCAAAAGGCTTTTTTTTGAAGTTAAAAATTTAAGTACCCATATCGATGAAACCGCCTGTGAGATTATCGTAGCCAGCGCCGCGCCTCTCACTCCCATATCAAACGCGAAGATAAATATAGGGTCAAGAATTATGTTGCATACAGCGCCTATGAGTACGGTAAACATGCTTGTCTTGGCGTAGCCCTGGGCAGAAATAAACGCGTTGAGGCCAAGGGCAAGCTGAACGAACACGGTGCCTACGGCGTATATCTGCATATAGTCCCACGCATAGCCTATGGTATTGCCGCTCGCGCCGAAAACCATAAGAATCTGCCTGCCAAAGATCAAAAAAACGGCTGTAAGCACTGAGGCCATAATTACAAGCATTGTGGTACAGTTTCCCAATACCCTTTCGGCCTGCCCGTTGTCCCCGCGCCCCATCATTATCGAAGCCCTGGGAGCGCCTCCCATGCTCACAAGCGCGGCAAATGCCGAAATTGCCATTATCGCCGGCATGGTAACGCCCACACCTGTCAGCGCGTCGGTACCGGTTACTGGTATATGACCTATATACATCCGGTCTACAATATTGTAAAGAACATTGATCAGCTGGGCGGTAATCGCGGGCAGCGCAAGCCTGAAAAGAAGCCTGCCAACGCTTTGATTCCCCAGATCCGCTTCATTACGCTTCAAAATAACCTCCTGTGGGCCACTAAAACTATTACGTCAATTTTACCGCAAACGCGGACTGCCATTGTCCCGCCTGTACGATAAGCTTTCCGTTTTACATATGGCTTCTTTAAAAGGCTACGCACCTTTATATAATCAAATTACCTTGAATTTTATTCCCATTTCCCCGCTATGTCAAGCTCATAAGAGCCCAGCGCCGCCGCTTCTTTTAAGTCGCCGCATACCGCTAAAATCAAGTATAGGGCATATTGGCGCCGGCGCAGGGTTCGGCACGAACCGGCTCGCACGCTAAAATATATTGCTTTTATCTCTTTCAGGTTAACCGTAAGCGGGCGAACAGCTCACGATTCAGCGCGGCCGATACCTCATATTCGGTCCGCGCGCGAACTTTAAGCAAATACAACAAGGGACGGCACGTGCCGCCCGCTTGCTGCCTTTTGAAGATATGCCCATCATCCCTATACCATGTATGCTAGAATATTCCCCTTTAGTAAGTTAAATACGAATCTGTATTCAATAATCCCATAGTATTGAATAACCTCCGTATTAATATGTTCATAATGCTTATAACTGCTAGAGTTATTGTCCTGGCCGGAAGCGGTCGATCCTAAGTATAACTTTGTGACAAAACACTTTGCCATTGGATTATAGGTGAAAAGACACACTTCAAATAAATATTTTATAAACAACACCATACATTAATCAGTTACAAACGTAGTATAAACTGTTTAATTAAATATGTCAATAATATTATTATAAAAATATAACAATTTTTATGACGAATATTGTCATAAGCAATGGGTATTATAAAAATGGTAAATATTGGAAGGTGATGAAATCCTTTTTCCAGCTAGAAAAGCCCATGAAATCAGTATTTCTGCTATATGCAAGATAATCACGTAAATGGTAAAATGGTGCCGGAATGGTGCCCAAGCGAACAAACAGGGTTATGAACAGTAGTATGAAGTAATGAAAAGAAATGGGTTGTTTCACGTTTTCATACGTAAATATTAGAATGAAAAGGCGAGTTGTGTGTTTGTTCGCCTTATGCGAAAAAGACATACAGGAGTAGATTATTTATATAACCTATGCTTGCAGCGGTTGGATTTGGAAATTTTCAAATCCAACCGCTTTTTGGTCTTTCGCAGTCAGTATTTAATTTAGTTCCGGTTCCACACGAACCGCAATCTGTACAAGGTACTGCTTTGGGTCACGGCAGCACACCTCATCCAGCAAATAGTGCTCGTAAGCATCAGAGCAGGGCCTCATATGCTGCTCTGTGATGAAATCAAGCAGTCTGCCATAAATGGGCTTGGCTTCGCCATAGTTGGCATAATCCCGGATGATAGCATACAGCCCAGCCGGCCTTTGTTCAAATGTCTGGGCACAATCAGGACATTCGATGTAATAATAACAGGTAATTCCGTCAAACCGGCGCGCTAAAAAGCTATTAAGTGGAATAATCATACCAACTGGCGCGCCCCATGCAACTCCGTATTGTGTCAACTGCTGGAATACGTCGTCCCATTTATCTGTAATTGAATAATGACCATAACCTTCTATCGCTTTACTCTTGACAATGGGTGCAGCTTTTTGGTGCAGCAGCATCACACCGCGTTCATTTAAGTTGATTCCAAGCATTGTCGTGCGGATACGGCATTCGAGCATTGCGTGGATTTGTTCCAGTCTATCAATTTGCTCCTGTATTTGCGTGGCCTGTCTTTTAAAAAGTTCCAGACTGCTTGCAGGTGTACGTTCATCCAGATACCGTCGAATTTCCTCCAAGGGCATATTAAGCAGACGCAGCCCCTGTATGACACTGACTGTGTTTGCCTGCTGTGCCGTGTAACGGCGGTATCCGTTTTCCTGTATAAGCGCTGGTTTCACCAGTCCGATTTTGTCATAGTAAATGAGGGTTTTGCGTGGAATCCCTGTCATTCTGGAAAATTCACTGATGGATAAATAATACTTTTGCATAATATCATCCCCTTTTCAAAAACGCTTGACTGTATAGTAACTATACACTTTATAATGCCCGTTGCATCTTATTTTGTAAAGGAGGGTTATTGCATGAACAATCAATTAAAGAGTGTCATGCGCTATGTTTTGCCATCAATCGGTTCCATGCTGGTAGCCTACTTATACGTCGTGATTGATGGTATTTTTGTAGGGCAGGGTATTGGCGCCGATGCATTGGCCGCAGTGAATGTGGGGTCTCCCAGTGTTTCTTTTATGACAGCACTTGTAGGGATGATGGCCACAGGAAGCGCGGCCGTGGCGGCAGTACGATTAGGGCGAGGAGACTATAATGGAGCCAATGATGCCTTTATGACAGGTTTATCGCTGGTAACGCTGGTTTCGGTTCTTGCGATTGCGGTGTTCGGCTTTTTTGCGGAACCGATTGCACGTTTAAGTGGTTCAAATGATACGCTGCTTTCTATGGCCGGTGACTACATACGCTATTACAATATGTTTGCTCCGTTATCCGCACTGGCGGCCTTTTTTAGCGTTTTTGTCCGTAATGACGGCAATCCACGCCTATCCTTTTGGGGTATGATTGCGGGCGGAGTGGCCAACACGTTTCTCGACTGGCTTTTCGTTTTTCCGCTCCATATGGGAGTACGGGGCGCAGCCATCGCATCAGGACTGGGACAGGGTATTGCTCTTCTCATTTTATCTGCCCATTTTATCAAAAAAGCCGGCGTTCTGCGTATTCGTCGTTTTCATCTGTCCGGTATGCTGGTCGGCAAAGTGCTGAAACGTGGGCTGCCAGATTTTATTCTGCGCATTGGTGTCGCCATAAACAACCTGTGCTGCAACTTAGTCATGTTGCGGTTGGCAGGCGAGTTGGGACTCTCGGCACTCGCAATCGTCGGCTATATTTCCATACTGGCCACAGGTATCTTCACCGGTGTATCGGGTGGAATACAGCCTCTTATCGGACATGGCTTTGGGAAACATGGACGCGCAGGTGCTGCTTATTTTTATCGCGCAGGCATGGTATTGAATGTTGCGCTGTCTGTATTGTTTTACCTTGTGCTGTTGCTTTTTGGTGACAAAATTACGATGGTTTTTAACAACGATATGGAATTAGTCGCTATGGCATATGGTTTCTTACGCATCTATGCGTTTTCCCTGGTCATCGGGTCTGTTAATATTATTTTGCTGACATATTTTATGTCGACAAAAAAGTCAGCATTAGCATCAATACTGGCACTCCTGCGTGGACTGGTACTAAACACTGCTTTAATTTTTACTGTACCCATGTTGTTGGGCATAAACGGGCTTTGGTTTGCCCTCTGTATTGTGGAGAGCGTTGTCGCGGTGATTGGCCTGTTTATGAAGCATAAGATAATTCAAAAGGATGTCCTCGCTGAGACCATGCAAATCCAGCCTACCCCCAGCAGTCTGCCTAAATGAAAGCCCGGCGTTACTATCACTTAAACTCGTTACTTTTGGATAGGAACATCATTGAAGTTTGGAAATAAAAGGAGCATTTTGCGCAGTACGCCTTACTTGGTATAAGACGTACTTCCTCTTTAACCGTTCTTAATAGTGGCAAGCAGTGCAAAGCGGTACACACTTTGCGATTTTGCATTTTTTCGCCCCAGCGAAAACCTGTAAAATCTGCTTGTTGGGGGCCTCCCCCAATTCCCCGGCAAGGGCCGCTTACGCCGCCTTACCAAACGCTCCACAGGTGGAGCGGCTACGCGCCCTTGCGGGCGCTGAATACGGGAGGCTTGACCGGCTGGGAGTATACCTCATGGTTTGAAGCGCCCGGCAGGACGCGCAGCCGCCCCGTCAGGGATGATGAAAAGGCCGCCGATGGCGGCCCTTTTCCGGAGTTTGGGTTCCAGTACCCAATAAGCGTTTTGCAGGAGTGTATATACTCCTGCCCTGCTTGCCGCGATTGTTTTCGGTGGGATCGGGATTCCCGCCGCGCATGGAAACAGTCCCGGAGAGAGACTGAACCCCGTCTCATACCGGGGCTGTCATGCGGAACGATAGAACCCCGTTTCCGGGGGGTCTGGTAATGATACAGGCCCCCTCGGTTCCGCGCCCGCAGAGGCCCGTTTTGTCAGGGTTTGGAAGGCTCGATTTGTCCACGTCCGCTCCCTCTGCCGGCCCCCGCCTGCAAACTCTATCCGGCCTCTTGCGGTTTCGGGGAGGGTGTGGTATACTAAAGCTGTCGGCAAGCCATACAAGGGCTTGCTGTTTTTTGTTTTGTGGTGCCCAACTTTACAAAACCATGCTGTCACAGCTTATGCCGTCTTATTCGATGGATTTGAGAAAACGCCCATTTCATGCGGGTTTGTGCCTCTGCCTATGAAACGATTTGCCGCCTTATGGCGGCTAATTTAGCTATACAGGCAATAAAAAATAGTGGAATGGTTTATGTATGGCAGGGGATTGCTCCTGCGGCAAACCCGCGTGAATGCCGCGTTTATACGACTTTGTGTGCTACTGCATTAGTGGCTGAAAAATGGAGTTTGACGCTTTTTTGCCGCCCGTGCTCCATAAGAAGATATAAACAGTCATAAAGAGTTATGAGAAAATGTACTTACTTTTGTGATAGATTGAAGTTATTGCATTTATGAAATTGTATTATCGGTTTTCGCGGATTTCTTTCCATTTCAATTTTTGAGTGTGATAAAAGGAAGAATCTTACGGAAAAGTTGTTTGTTGGGAAGTGTACTAATCCCTTTATTTTTGAAAATGGTTATCTTGTGAAGATTAGAAAACGAAATGGAAATGCAGAGCGGATAATGCTATAATTTAGCTACCGAAAAAATGACGTTATTTTTATTTGGTGGGGTGGCCAGAGTGATTACTTTAGATGAATATTTATTAAATCCATGCGGGACATTATCAATACCTTACTGGAAAAACAAAGTTATGAAATTACCAGAAAGCATGAAAATAGTTCATCATGACAATTTTAACAATAATGATTTGGTTGAGTACGAAGATGAGCGATATTTTCGCTTATATCATTCTCTTGAAAATATTGATGGAAGTACTCCAGAGGGTTTTTGCGTTGTAACGGCTCAACCAAATGATATTGAGCAAATTGTTGACATCATAAATCAATCATATTCTGATTTATCCACTACTGTGGAGCAAATAACAGGCTATACAAAAACAGTTGTATATGAGAAAGATTTGTGGATTCTGATATTTGATTGCAAAACCAATTTTCCTATTGGGTGCGGAATGGCTGACTTTGACAAAGAGGCCAGAGAAGGCATTCTAGAATGGATACAAGTATTGCCAGATTATAGAGGAAAGGGAATCGGACAATTCATTGTTAATCAACTACTTAGCAGAATGATAGAAAAGGCTTCTTTCGCTACGGTTTCTGGCAAAATCAACAATGCAACAAACCCTGAAATGCTTTACCGTAAATGTGGTTTTGTAGGGAACGATGTGTGGCATATATTATATGCTAAATGAACGCATAACCATCTAAGCGATAGCATTGCCGTCGCCCTTGTCAACGATAAAATGAACGGCTTTGCCTTCATTGACAATCTTGTCTGTAATCAAGAGAGTGAAAGTAATAAGTGCTTTCGCCACCATAGATTATGGAGAGAAGTCGCGCGGTAGACGCTGATTAAACCACTATCTATAAGGCTTTGCAGACACGGAACAGCGGAGGGTAAAGGTTTTTACCCGTAGTCTCAAAGGCGCTGTTCAACTGTACGGCAAATCATTTTATGTGACGCTTTTTTGACGCTCAAACTTACAAAAGTGACTTATAAAAAGATATAGGTGGATTTAAGTTTATACGCCAAAACTCAGTATTTAAGCCACTATATGACGATGCATTTAAACATTTATAAGAAGATATAAAGCCGAAAGCGTCTATCAAATCAATAAAAAACAGCGTGGATAACGGCATATTATATTAAATTCGGCCGGAGAGTCTTGCGGGCGTTAATAATAGATTTCATATGCACAGTATGGCTTGAAGCGGCTCGGCAAAAACCGCAGATTGAATAAATACTGAGTTTTGTGGCGTACTGGCACATCATACCCAACAAAAGGGAACAGTGACCATAGCGCCCGGCAGGCGCCTATACTTTGCGCGCACATATCCTCATCAACCGAGGGTAAGGGCTTACCGCTATAAAGCAGCTCTAGAGCGCCATTATAAAAAGCATAAATTGATCCGCCGGAAGCGTTTGATGTTACATTTTTAAAATATATAGCTTCAGACTGTGCAGCAAAGGCGCATGGTGAGGCACTGGTTTATGCGGCAGGCGTCCTCCAACGTACGCGGCGACGGCCGGCAATAGCTTATGCCAAAAGCGTATCAGGCACAACGGGTATGGCGGGATGCGCTTACCGTTATATATGCCGCTCATTATTCCATTATGCGTATATCAAACTTCCACGTCAAGACCGCTTTATACATATGTATTTGGGAATAGGAATATCTGGCAAGGCAGCCCTAAATAACGATGCCAAAAATGGACAGCAGTATTAGCGCGCTCAATACGAATGAAACGGCTCCCCCCGATTTGGCAAACAGGTGCTCCCTATGAACAGAGGCTATCGCAACGGACGGAACGAAAAAGATCAATGAATAAAACACCGTGTAGTGTACCCCCCGCGAACCCTCGGACCATGCGCGCAGGCCTACCGCGTCCAAAACCGCGTCTCCAATACAGCGGCCTTTGAATGTAAACGCAATTAAAACCCCCAACGCCATCAGCACAAACGCCAGAGAGCCGATACCCAGTCTCTTCCTCTTTACTGCCATAACCTGTTCCCTCCGGTCAGTTTATTGTACGTCTATTATTTTTATTTTAGCATACGAACTCTAATTATTGAAGAGCTTTATATGTGTAATCTAAGGCTTAGCGGGCTAAGCGCCGCTGAGCGCCGGCTTTCAGGCGCATTTTAATAGATTTAAGCGCTGCGGTCCAATAATTAAACGATGCATTTTAAATGGGCCGGTACAATCCTGACAACGACCCCGAATACCCACTCAACGATTTTATACAGCTTTGGGAACCGGTCGCGCTTAACCTGCGACGGTTCGGTGGGATTTCCTGAAAAAGACATAAGTTTGCTGATCAAGCCGCATATCAGATACAGGCCTATAAGCATGAACCCCGTACGCCCCGTGTAATGGTACGACGCACCGGCGCCTATCTGCGTCGCGGCTATAAGCAGGAAGCAAAATACGCGGTATATGCGCACCTTTATCAGGCAGCGGTTCATTTTCCTCATACTAAGGTCAAGATCATTTTCGGCGCTTCGCTGCGCATCCCTTTGCGCCGCCGCAGTCCTTACATCTTTTCATCATTGAGCTTTTTCATATACAGCTTAGCCATAAGCGGGTTTAAAGCGATTAAAGCCACTAAACAGAAAAACGCAGCCAAAGCAGCCGTTTCCGCATATGGGATGTATTTGGCAAAACCCGCGCCTATTGAGTTAAGCGCAATAGTAATAGCAAGGCTTAACAAAAGCGTTTTAATCCATCTCGACCTATTATCGTTGTGTTCAGAGGGCATGTTGTAACTCCGTCTTGCATTTATTGTCATGATAGTAGGATTGTAAAACCTAATTATATAGTTCAATATCCTTTTATGTAGTTACGCCAATATTGATAAGATACAATAGTATGGTATGGTTTTGTGCGTAAATATGGGCGCGGAGCTCTGTACATAACGTGCTGTATGTGTTATAATGCTAAAAATTAAGTTTTGAAAGGGGCGGTGTTCGATGAGTGTATATGATCTTTGTTGTTGGACATGGCTCCCGGCATGCGCCGCGGCATAGCGGCGTAAGTTTTTATTAGCGTAACCGCCCGGGAGAGGTTGCAGGCTTTCCCGGGCATTTTTATGCCCGAAATTAAAGGAGCGTAAAAATATGAGTCATTACCTTGGAAGGGTATCGATGCAGCATCATAACATCTATTCCGTAATAATGGAGGCCGACGGGGCCGAGGTGAGGGCCAGGACGGCTGGAAGCCTCTCAAGGCGGTTCAAGGGGAATGCCGACTATCCAGCCGTGGGGGACTGGGTAAAGCTGGACCGAGAAAGCGGGGAGAACGGCGACGCCGTGATCTGTGAAATGCTTGCGCGAAAAAGCGCGCTGATCAGAAAGGAAGCCGGTTTAGGCATACAGGGTCAGGTCATAGCGGCCAACATAGATTATGTGTTCATATGCATGTCCCTTAATCAGGACTATAACCTAAAAAGGCTGGATCGCTATATTGCGGTTTCGTCATGCCCTGGAATAATTCCCATTGTTGTGCTTACAAAGGCCGACTTGAATCAGGAGGCCGAAAGCATGCGGGAGGAGGCCATGCGCCGCAACCCTCTGATTCAGGTAATCCTGTGTTCGGACAGGCAGGGGGTTGGCTTTGACAGGATACGAAGCATTATGACAGGGAACGTTACCGCGGCGTTCATAGGCTCGTCCGGCGTTGGCAAGTCCACCATAATCAACCGGCTGCTCGGAACCCAGGCGATGCTTACAAACGCGGTCAGGGAGGACGATGGGAAGGGCCGTCACACGACCACGCACCGCCAGCTCATAAGGCTTGAGGGCGGTGGAACCGTTATAGACACCCCCGGCATGCGCGAACTATACCTGGACGGCGGCAATATAGGCGACGCGTTTTCAGACATAGCCGAACTGGCCGCCCTGTGCAGGTTCCGCGACTGTTCGCACCTTAGCGAGCCGGGCTGCGCGGTAAAGGCGGCCGTTGAAAGCGGAAAGCTCTCCAAAACGCGCTACATGAATTACCTGAAGCTCATGAAGGAAAAGGATAACCTGAAACGCAAGAGACGGACGTGGTAACAATCGAAACGGGACGCCGGCGTTTTCCCCGCGCTGGCGTTCCACATACTGAATAATTTAAATAGCGCCGCGAAAAGCGGAATCTTGAAATCCGGATACGGGAATACCACGGCAGCCAATATTACAACCTGAAGCTATGGATAGGATCTATCCGCCGCCCTTGAATACACTTTATACGATTAGCCCCTGATATCCAATCGCGGACGCGCCGATACTATGTTGATACAGCCGCGCCATAACCATGTAAAACAAATTGGGGGGATCCTGTCGGCGCTTAACCGGCTCTGTCACGACCCCCTATGATTGGGCTTTGCCGCCGACACTATCAGCATCATCGGGCGGCGCAGCTCATCCTTCATGCCGTCCATGCTTTTAAGCATCCATGGCGCGGGCGTTGGCTCGACCATTCTGAGAATCTCAAATCCATTTATAAGAAGCTCGTTTATGTATGTCGTAAGCGTCCTGTGATATTTAACGACCTCTTCGCCAAGAAAACGGGCGTTCCGTTTTCCCTCATAGAAGTAATTATCTACGGGAAAGTGCATTATATTGCCCTTATCATCGCGGTGCCAGTCCTGCGTTCCATATGCCGTAAACACCGGATGCTCCACCGAAAACACCAGTACCCCTTCGGGCTTTAAGTAGGAATACGCCTTTTTCACTATTGAGGAATATGATTCAGTATAATGAAGCGCAAGCGAACTTAAAATTATGTCAAAGCTCTCGGGGGGAAAGTCCATGTCCTCCATGGCGGCGCACAGATACTCAATCTCCGGATAGGACGTCTTTTTTCTGGCGACCTCGAGCATTCTCTGTGATATATCCACGCCTACAACGGAGCGCGCCCCCCTCTCCACAGCGTAAATGCAATGCCATCCGTAGCCGCAGCCTATATCCAGCATTCGCTTGCCTTTAAAGTCTGGTAAAAGCGCCTTCATCGTTTCCCATTCGCCCGCGGCAATCAGGCCCTCTTTGGAACGCCCCATCTCACCGTATTTCCTGAAAAAGCTCTCGTCATCGTATTTGTTTTCCTTCATTTGCCGCCCTCCTTGCCATATATAAAAGGTTATGTTCATTTAAACCGCTCGCGCCTTGGCTTTTTTAAGCGTGGATCGGACATAAATGCGCTTTGACACGACAATCCAGGCTAAAGAATATCTATGCCGCCCATGCGCCGCGCAAAAACGGGGGCTTACGCCTAGAACCAGCGCCCGTTCCCTGCTTTTCAGCATGGGTCACAGGACATATTCCAGCTGACAGTCGTATGGCTCCTTTTTAACATGCCATGCGCTGTATTCCGCCGCCTCCACGCAGCCCATAGCTCTATAAAACGCCTGGGTTTCCACAGCCGAATGGGCCGAAATATACAGCTTTCCCGCGCCGCGCTCCCTTGCCCAGGACACGCACATCAAAAACAGCCGCCGCCCTATTCCAAGGCCCCGCATCTCCTCGGATACATGGAGGTTGGACAGGTCCAGGTATTTGCCTTGGCTCCCCAAGGGATTGGGATCGACTGAGGCAAATCCTTTAAGCGCGTTTCCGGAAAAGGCGGCGAATACCACTCCACCGGCATGTACCGTATCCCTCAATGCCCTTATCAGCTCCGCGCGTTCCTCCCCGCTCCACTGGTCGATGAATGGATCGTGCGCAACAGCCCATAAGCCGTCCAGCTTTCTCCAGCATTTTACGACCTCCTGGCGGCGTTCAAAGCCGTCCAGAAGCCGCCCGCTTATTTCGGCTTCCCCAAGTTCCCTGTATTCCATGCCCCGCCCCCAAGGTTTATTCAATTCTATAATAACACATAAACGCGGGGACCTTTACATATCCGAGCATATGGCTTAAACAAAATTATGGCGCTGATCATTGTCGGAGGGACGCTTAAGCTCCATAACCTCTCAATGCCTTATGCGCATACCGCTCAAAATTACGAATTTAATATTTGCCTCCGGCGGCTTAGAACCTATTACCGCC
>ULXL01036350.1_pt1 | contig 23523 bp, 2 predicted proteins | sample 1961241 | NCBI WGS metagenome assembly ULXL01 (sample SAMEA4835837, study PRJEB28245) | human gut metagenome | biome: gut microbiome; material: fecal sample | place: Denmark | collected 2008
TACTGCAACTATCAATGTTGGTGTTGATAATGATGCCTTACGTGAATATAATCGTCAGTTAGCAGAAGAGACTTTTGATACGGAGCATCCATTATTATTTACAGGAACAACTGTATTACATTATACAATTGCCAAGAGCTTGATTGAGGTTCATGCTGTAAGTGGCTTCTTAGTAGAAAAAGAATATGATGGTGAGGTATATTCCTATAATACATGGCTATCTTCTCAGATTTTAGGCTTAGAAGGCTTTACGAATGCGGTATTTACTGGTACACTTCGTACCCCTTCTGCAAACGCAGGTCTTTATGCCTCAAATACTTTAATTTGGTCAACCCCATGGAAGGTAACCTTGCGTGGAGCAGACATATCTAATAACTTTGAATTGGTTGTAACCTATATGGTTAAGATTACTCCAATGGATGTAGAAATCGTATGGACGAAATATAACCAACCAATCAATGGAGTATATCAGCTAGTAGATGTCGATCCAAATCCATATACAGATGATAATGGAACAAAGCTTCCGTTAGTGTACTATCCTTACATTGGTGGCAATATTCAGCCTTATGCTGTTGCTAAAAAAATAAATGGTGGAACCTATGTACCTAACTGTACAATCGTAACAGCTCATCAGGATCCATCCCAGGTTGGTACTTACCCATATGGAGCTAATGGAACCTATGGAACCTACTTGATTTATGCTTATATTTCTCCATCCCAAGCTAATAACTACAAGTTAAAGGCTCGGAATGAGGATGGTTCTCTTTATACACCAACTGTCGTATTAGGCCCAAGCAATGTAATTGAGGGTGTAAGAGCGGCATATCGTGTTACCAAGGGACGTATCAATATTACATTTGATACGACTTATACCATTGGTCCTAAGGAGGATTACTGGGCACATACTTGGGGTGTAGATCCAAAGGCAAAGCCTACAGATCCAGATCATCCAAATAATGATAGAACTTATATGGTAGGCTTAGGTGCTAACTCAAGATTTGTTGGTACATTGGCTACCTCAGGAGATGCAAAATTGCCATATACTTTAGATTCCAAGACGAGTGGGCATCTCTTTAATGAGACAGCTGAGTCCTATCTTACTTGGAAGGATGTATCCTTCTATTACCAAAATGGTTCTTTTGTAGTGAATTATACAGCTAGTGCGGCAAAGCCATTCTGTATTTATAACCCGACGTTAGGGCTTTCCGATGAAACAGAATACTACGATGTTGTCGTTAATGGACGTATCCAAATTGAATACAACAAATTTAATTTAACCTACTTTATAGGTGTAGATGATCAGGATTATGATTCCTTAAGAAATCCAGATTATATTGTTCATCCTACTACTATGGAAGAGGTAAATGATGGAAATATTCGTTATTATGAGTTTGTACAGTATGAGGTTGATGGTCAGTGGTATAAGCTGAGCGTAGAAGACTGGACGGCTTATATGAACAACTATCCAGAATATAAGGTAAGGTATTATAAGGATGATGGTTCCTCCTTTGGAGATGACTATCCAACCTTCCAGGAGATTAATGAGTATGTATTTGCAGTTCAAATCTCTGGACGCCACTTTGATACAGAACTTAAGAATATTCGAATTAAAACTGTCAAGAGTAATGTTAGGGTTGGTGACCTTTCTAAGGTTTATGACCGTGAACCTGTAAATCCTGTAGAGGATGGAAAGATTTTAAAGATTGGTCAAGATCAACTTTTGAATTTGACGTTCACATACTATGATGCAAGAGGTAATGAATTATCAGAGGCTCCTGCCAATGTAGGAAACTATTCTGTAAGAATTTATGCCCCAGAGGGTCAGTATTTTAATGAGTATAACGAGTTACATTACTTTGAAATTAGTAAGAGAAGATTAAATATTACGATTTCAGGTAGTAAGGTCTTTGACCGTGATCCGTATACCTTTACACCTCTGACCACAGATTTAGTTCGAACTGACGAAAATCCAGATGAGGGATTATTGCCGGGTGATGAATTTACTGGTATGGTTCAAACCTCTGATTTCATTCCAGGAATTTATTCTTCTGATCGTACTGGAACCTTTAGCTTTATTTGGTCACCAAAGTGGACAATTTATTACGATGTGGATAATTCTATAGTTTCTGATAATTACTTATTAGTATTTACAGCAGAATACGAGATATTACCACTTGAATTCCGCTATAATGCGACAGGCTATGAAGGGGATTACGATGGAAACTTCCATACAGGAACAGTAGACGTTCTATATCCATCTGGTGCTGATTATTATCCAGCCTTTACCCCTGATTACGAGGTATTCTATAGTACCTCCTCCCTTTCTGCAAATTCTTCAGGTTGGTTAGAAAAGGCTCCTGTTTTTGCAGATCCAGGGGAGTATAAGCTCTACTATATGATTCGTGCAGAATACTTCAAAACTGTAATAGATTATGTTACCATTAAGATTAATCCTTTAATTATTGTTTACGAAGATCCAGCGACATTAGATACAGATGGTCAGGATGATTACTGGACTGTACAATACACAAGTATGAGTCATACCTATGAAATTAATGTCCTATCACCAAAATTTAGCGCTGTAGTATATTATAGTCTAGATGGCTCTAATTGGACTACAGAAGCACCATTATTTATTGATTATGGTGAGTATGATGTTTATTACCGGATTGAAGCTCCATATCATGAGACAGTTGGTCCTGTTCATCGAATTGTAAGAATTAAGATAAACTTAGACGATGAGGATCCAGAAGGAACAGGTAAGGAATTTGAGGATACAGACTATACTATCAGCTTCTTTAGAGGCGAATATGATGGTCAACCACACTCCTTAGAGGCAGCCTTCACTAATCCAGATGCCTTTGATTGGACAAATATCCTATATTCTGTAGATAATCGTAAAACCTGGACTAAGGAAAAGCCTTCTTATACAGAGCTTGGCAAATACTTAGTAAGTGTCAAATTTGCTGCTGCTGGGTATAAGGATCTTGTAATTCAGGGCTATATCGAAATTACAGGTATGCTGCTGGATGTTGAACCAGTTCCTTATGAAGGAGTTTTTGATGGAGAGTACCATATGGTTGGCTTGCGAGCTAAAACGGGAACTCTACGATATGATGCAGATGCAAAGATTTACTATTATGATAACGGACGTGGAACTGGCGAGGTTGCTCTTAAGTTCTCCTATACTACAAATCCTAATTTAACCAATGGTACCTCAGGCTGGCTTCCTACAGTTGCTGTTGTAGATGGAGTAGCTCAGGTACGTGGCTTTAAGGATGTAGGTACCTATGCCGTTTATGTCATGTTAGAAGCAGAGAATTTCGAAACAGAAATCTTTGATGAATATACAACTCTTACGATTACAAAGCTATTAAATCCAGCTATTTCTATGGATAGCCCTCAGTTATTTATGTACTCTAAGGCTCCACTAGATGGAAGTAAGATTGTAATTGATACAGTTGCTGATGGTGCAAGAGCATACTATTATTACTCTGCTTACAAGGTAGGTGCTGAGTATAAGTATGATGAGCCTATGAACAGAATTAACCCACCACAGGAGTTAGGCGTATACTATGTTGAGATACGTGTTGCAGCTTCTAAGAACTGTGGTCCATGCTCTGTAACAGGCTATATTGAAATTGTTCCAAGAGTATTAGAAATCCAATATACGAACCCACAATATTACGACGGTACATTGAAGACGCCTGAGGCATATGTCGAAACAGGAACAAGTGATATCATTCATGTTATCACCTCTGTTCAAGGAAATCGTCAGCCAATTGAGGTTGGAACCTATATCTTTGATGTATTTATGGTGGAAAATAATCCTAACTATGTATTAGCTTCTAATACGATAGAGATGGAAATTAGAAAACGTAATGTATTATTTGCCTTAGAAGAAGAACATCTATTAAAGGATGCTTATGAGCCTTGGGTAGAAACTGATTCTGAATACTATGATAAATCTGCTCAGTGTGGCGATAATAAGTGGCATCTTTTAGGCGATTTAAGCGGTACAAGAACGGTTTATATTGATGGAGAAGAAAAGACAGTAACCTATTCAGGTCTTGCAAACAATCACATTTTATATGCAGAGCTTGAGACAAATAAGGGTGTACGTGGTTCTTATTTCTACTCAACCATCAGTAATGAATTCTATATTAACCGTGTACAGGTAAAGGATTTCAACATTTACCAGGGGGATGCCAACGGCAACTACGTTTTAGATGATAATGATGAAAAGATATCTGTATTAGAATATTATGATGTAGATTATGATCTATTGATTACTTTAGTTAACCCTGATGTTGATTTAGATGATGTGTTGATTCTTGATGAATACGACTATGATGGATTAGCTCATACCATTCAGATTTCCCTTCCTGGTTATTTGAATGGCGGATTTGTTCGTTATGAGAATAATGGAAATTATGGTTCTGTTCCTCCTAAATATATCAACGTTGGTGAATATAAGATTAACTATATGGTAGGTGCAAATGGCTTTGAAGATACTTATGGTACTGCAACCTTAAAGATTCGTCCTGCAGAGCTTTCTATTCTAGTAGGAGATATGTATAAGGTTGGCGATGAGACAAAGACAAAGCATGATATCTATGATGATACACCACACATCAATCCTTATGAGCTAAAGAATATCCTTTCTAGCCCAATGCCTAAGGCTACACATATGAAATATTATGATGCATCTGTGTATACCTATGATGAGATATTAAAGCTATATCAGGCCTTTGATGCTGAAAGTGAAATTTATGCAGATGGCTTAGATCGGTTAGTTGAAGCTGGTAATTATTTCTGCGTTGTTTATTATGCAGAAGACGTTTTAAGATGGAAGACCTCCTACGCTATTGTGAATGTAGAGCTTAAGCCAAGAGACATTTTCATTACCATCCATGAGACGAATGATTATGTTAAGACCTACGATGGAACTAAAATTTCTATTCCATTGACAAACGCTGAGATTGATACTACAAATACGGCTACCTCAGGTCTTGTTTTAGGGCATACGTTAGATACAAGTGCAAATGCAAAGAAGTTCTATACAGTTCAAACGAATAGTGCAGATGCTGGTGTATATGATTTAAAGACTCAATTTGAGTTTGGTGCTATTGATATTAGAACCTCTTCTGGTAAGATGGTAAATAGTAAGAACTATCATCCAGTCATTTTAGGTAATTTCCATGTGGAGATTCTAAAGGCTTACTTACGTGATGGCGATTTCACGGTAGAGGATTATAAGGAAAAGGTATATGACGGATATCGTCATGAACCAGACTATACTTGTATTTCTGATGGTGAACTCATCATTAAGTATTATGATTATGATGGTGAAACTGGTAATAAGACCCCATTGCTAGGGGATCAAAAGAATGCAGGCTTATACTTGCTAGAGGTTTCTGTTGGAGAGGGTAAAAACTATCACTCCCTATTTGACTCCTACTCTACCTTTGATGCAGATGGCAATAGGTATTTCTCTAAGGAATTCCTAGAGGCTAAGATTTTATGCCATAAGCTAGAGGTGGAAGTACAGTGGGAGGCAGAAGAACAAACCTTCACTGGTAGTAAGCTAGATATTAAACCATATATAATAGATAATGAAACAGATCATGAGAATGCAACTCGCGTTGATTTATTACCTAAATATTGGGATAATGTAAACTTTGATTGGGTAGATACAGTTATCAATGCAGGAAACTATTTAACTCTTGCAGGATTTGATACAACGACTCTTGCTGGTCAAACCTATGATCGTAACTATACCCTTACCAACACAGATTCTTTGTTCACCATTTTAATGCTAGAACTAAGAATCCAGTTAGGTGATGGTGGTGCTTCAAATACCATTACATACTACAATACACAAACTCCATGGCGTACAAATCTATTTAAGACGAATACTGCTGGAGCTGCTGAAATATTATCCGATACTGATTTCATTAAGAACTGGATACCAACAATTACAATAAGCTCTTTGGCAGATGAATCTCAGCCAGCTTATGTTGTGGCTAAGGATTATCGTCCAGGTACTTATAAGGGCGACCAGTTCGATATCAGCTGTGTCATTCGAAATAAGGATGGCGTTGAAATTACAGATTCTATCAACTTTGAAATTATTGGTACTGTCATTGTAAAGTCAGATGAAATTGATTTTGAAGTTAAGGATGTAACACTTCCATATAAGGAAGTTAAGAATAGCTCTGTTATCGGTTATACCTTCAACGAGCTTCAGTGCTTGACTGTCAAGAATCCTAAATCTGGCTACACTGTAAGTGGCTTTGAGGTCAATGGTGTATCCTATGGTGCTCAATTCCCTAACCTTTCACAGGCAGGAGAATATGAAATTGATTTTGATGTCATTGCTCCTGGATATACAGCAGTACGTGGACATGTCAATGTAACAATCACTCAATTCCCAGCCTATATGACCTTCAATAGAAATTTAGGCAAGGTATATGATGGTTCTCCAGTTGACGTTTCTAAGCTGATTGCTACTAGTGCTTCTGGATTTAATGGTTCAGTGAGTGACCTAGTTTTCACTTATACAGAATTTGTTTATGATAATGGTACCTACAATGAGGTACAGTTAGATTCTGCACCTACAGATGTTGGTCGTTATAAGGTACATATCGTATCTAGTAAGGATGAGCCAGATGCTACAAACCTAAACTATACAACACTAGATGTAACTCAGGAATTTAGTATTACAGCTAAGCAGGTAAACCTAGTGATTGATGAAGATAAGGAAATAATGAATGATGAATCTTTAGGTAAGCCATGGGATAGTGGTCTTATCCAGTTGAATTCTGGTAAGAATCCAGGAATCTCTTCAGGTGACCTATTGCAATATCAGATTACCACGGATTCCTTTGAAAGAGGAGAGTTTACAGCTTCTCAGATCTTAAAGTATATTGAGGGTAGTGATAAGCATAATGGTTCTTCTGTAAAGACCTTTACAACGGAAAGTGGAAAGCAGTTTACCATTGCTTGGCGCTTTGTTCAAACAGATGATAAGGGTAATATCATTTATAATGAGGTTATCAACCCAGATTATAATCCAACTGACTCTTCTACAGGAGATGAAACCATTCAGATGGTTGTAGATCAGTCTAAGAACTATTTAATTAATCTTACCTTTAAGATGAAGGTTCACTATCCATATATCCCTGTAGAAATTGAAGGCTATGAGGGTGTATATGATGGTGAAGAGCATTCAGGTACGATTGAATTTAGTGATTATACGAGTGCTGATAACAAGTATTCCTTTAGTGCAGATTGGTTTAGAACTAACGCAACCCAGATGTATGCTAGAAGTCAGCAGAATATTGACAATGGTATAGATGTTTACAGCGATATTAACGATTTCAAATTTGCTGATCCAGGTTCTTATACCATCTACTACAAGATTATGGTTGGTCCTGGTGTAGCTGATATTAAGTTTGAACCTTATATTGGATCTTATGTCATCCAAATTGATCGTTTGGAAAGAACAGTCACAACAGAGCCGATGGGTAAGGAATATGATACCTTACCAGCCGGTGTGATTAAGGGTGGAACGATTGACCGGTATTTCCCTGATTTTACAGTCACCCATGCAGATGAAAATATTCCTGATGATTATACAATTGATCAAATAGAAATCGTCTATAAACAGGCAGGCTCAACCACAGCTATCTCTTCTGAGGAGGGCTGTATCAGGTCTGGTGCCTATGTATATACAATGCGCATTCCTCAGACGAAGTACTATAAGGAATCTGTTGTACAGGAAAATTTCGTTATTTCTAAAGTGAAGATTTATATTGAGGATGCCGCTATTGGTGGTCCAGTTTATGCTTATGATGGTTGGGTAAAGAACGTTCCTGTTACAGAAAATACAACTAGATACCAGATTGGTACAAGAACGGATAAGGATGCTCCTCTTGACCTATTAGCAAATCAAGGCTTAACCTTTAATGCAACATTAGTTACCAGAGGAAATCACATTGGTACCTATAAGGGTATTGATGATACCTTAACACTATTAAATTATGAATTTACAGTTGTAGATTTAACTGGGGAAGATGTATCTGTAAACTACTTAGTGGATATTAAGGGAGCAACCATTACGATTGATCCAATTGATATTCAGTATAAGATTAATCATCCAGAGCATATCTATGATAATCAATTCCATGAGTTCTCTTTCTTAGTTTCAAATCCTTCTGATATGTCCTTAGTGACAGTAGAATGGTTTGATGACTTTACAGGACAATGGACAACTACACCAATTAAGAAGCGTGATGTTGGCGAGTACAAGGTTACGATAAGATTGAGTTCTTCTAACTATAAGTCTGTTGAATTAGAGCTTCCAATGACTATCGTGCGTGCTCAAACTGTAATTGAGTATGTATCTAGCTTGAATCGTGTTTACGATGGTAATGAGGTAACAATGCCTGAAATCATCAAGACAAATCGTGATCAAGCAGGAGAAGGAAATATTAAGGATAGATATACCTATAAGTATTATGGCAAGGATGATCAAGGAAACTTCCTACCACAGCCTATGTATACTCAATACTATGATGAGGACAAGGGTCAAGTTATTGGTAGTGGAGACCGACCAGTGAATGTTGGCGAGTATCGAATTGTGATTGAGATTCCAGAAAGCAAAAACTTTGCTGCTGCATCCTATAGTCAAGACTTCGTTATTTCAGGCTGTGTGACAAGTATCACATGGGAAAATGTAGAGTTCGTTTATGATGGAACGCCAAAGCAGCCAAATGCTTACCTACAGCTTGTACCACTTGATAAATTGAATGGTAATGCCATTAAGATTGTGATGGATATTAGCGTAACTCCTAATCCAGGAACAGGAAATATGGAGCATACGAACAAGGGTACCTATACAGCAACAGCTTCAATCAACACTGCTGCAAGTGATCTTAAGGCAGCGAACTATGTGATTGATGAGGCATCAAAGAATGTAACCTTTGTTATCCAGGCTAGACCTACCCAGATTACGTTAAACTATCCACAGGCAGCGTATATTGGTAATGTGGATTATGTAATGCATTATAACAAGCTTGGTAAGCCTGGGTACTCCTTTAAGGCATCCAATTTAGTGGATACTCATACTATTAAGGATTATCTTAAGTTGAACTTTGATGGCGCAAGAGTTTACAATCAGGCAAGTGATTTTACTTGGTTAGATAGTATTTCTAATGCTCCAATCAGTCCACAAACTCCAAGAATCTATAATGAGAATAGTGTGGATGTAACCTCCAACTATTTAATCTCCTGTTCTTACCTATTCGTTTTAGATGAGGCAATTACAGAGAATTCAGTAAGTATCAATAATTATGACGGAACCTATGATGGCAATTATCATACCTTTGATGTTGAACTTCTTGCAGATAATCCTGAGAACTTTACCTTTGAATATTGGGTAATTGGAAGAAGTACTTCTTGGTCTACTCAAAAGCCAAGACGTAAGGATGTTGGACAGGATCAAATTTCAGTAAGAATTAAGGATCCAAAGGGAGAAGTAGTCTTTGAAGGAACTGCAGGTATCATTATCCGTAAGGCCGATCCAGTAGTTCAGCTTGAGGATGTAAACCTTAGATTAGGAAAAGAATACGATGGTACTCCTATCCAAAATCCTAAGTTTACCTACAATGGTACAACCGCAACCAATGTAATCTATACTTACTACAAGGTAAATGAGGATGGTACAACCACTCAAATTTACTCTAGACCAGTCAATGCTGGTAAATATCGTTTAGGTGCTGAAATTCCAGCTACTGAAAATTATAATAAGGTTGTTTATGAAACAACTGACTTTGAAATTACTAAGCGCCAGATTAACATACATATCTCACCTGAGACAAAATCTTATGATAGTCTTTCATGGACACATAAGGTATTAGAATCTGAGGTAGAACGACTTGTTTTAGGACATAAGCTTCGTCTAGATGATACCTCTAACAATGGTATCCTAATGTCTGCAACCCCAGATGTTGGTGAATATACGACATTAGGAGATGCAGGTCTTCATTGGCAGAATAGCTTCTTAAGAATCTATGATGCTGCTGGAAATGAAGTGAACAGTCCTAACCAGGAAAACTATGTAGTTAATTTGAGTGCAGAAGTAAATATTGTGCCTCGTAATTTTGATGTTGACTTCAAGAATCAAACGGTTTTATATGATGGTCAAATGAAGACAATGGCGGCAAAGATTAATGGTACAAAGATGGATGATGGAACTGTCGATCCAAGAATTTATGCAGATTTTGAAAATGAGGTTCTCATTGAATATGCCTTATACGAAAATGGTTCATGGAATTATTCTCCAGCTCAGTTTGTTCAAAAGGCTGGAATCGGTACATACCCAGTTCGTGTAAGAATATCTGCTCCAAATTATGAGACGATTGTCAAAGAAGCAAGACTTGCTATTCTTGACCCAAATAATCCGATTTTACCACCAGATATAGATCCTGATAATCCAGGCTATGATCCAGATGATCCTAATGATCCAAACAATCCGGATAATCCAGATTATCCAGGTCCATCTGATGCGGATAACGATCCATATTTGACATATGATAATAATAAAATTTATGATGGTATTCCTTTTGAAGACCCTAAATTTACTCCACTTCTAAATGGAAATCATGATGTGAAGTATTATGAATGGGATTATTACATTAAAAATAGAGATAATCTAGATCCTGCCCATGCAATAACTAATCCAATTGATGCAGCACGGTATGTGTTTGTATTCACAGTTGATTCAACCTCTCAGATTAATCCGGGTAAGGTTTATCAGCAGGCATTTAGAATCTATCCTAGACCTGTTCAGGTAGAGTGGGGAAATACCTCATTTACCTATCAGGAAGGAGTAACCCATGTTCCGACCGCAACCTATAAGGATGTACACGATCAGGTAATTACTTGTACGGTTAAGGATCCACAGGAGTCTAAGGGTACCTTCGATGCAGTCGCATCAACAACAGACACAAATTATTCATTACAAAACCCTTCTACGAAGTTTACAATTGCTGCAAACTTGATTAAGGATGTTGTCTTAAAACCAGATCAGCATATTGAATTTGGCAAGCCAATTATCATTGAGGATGTGGATGGCAATATTTACATTCGTAAGGAGGACTATGATAAGGATCCAACAATTGTAACAGATCCTGATCATACATTGCTTATTGATCCTGATGGCAATCTATTAAAATATGACAAGGACAAAGGAGAATGGGTAGATGCCGATCTTCCTTATACTATGACAATAGAGCCAAACGAGGATGCTAATGAGCATAAGGTAACAATTTCTCTTAAGAATCCATTGGACAATGCTTGGGAGAACCATGGTACTGATGATATAGTTGAAATCTTCACTGTCGACCCAATTAAATTACCTAACGACCAATATGAATTGGTATATGAATACGAAGAATTATGGGTTTATACAGGTAATCCAATTGAACCATCTCCATTTAACGTTTATATTCGTGATGTTAATACAAAAGAGATGAAGCTAATAGACCCTGAAGATTACACATTAAGTTACAATAATAATATCGAGGTCACAACCGAAGATAATAAAGCTGAAATCATAATTAAAGCTAATGGAAATTATGTAATTGATGATATCCAATACTTTACGATTACAGCTTCAAAACCAGATGTATTGGAATTAAAGGATGATGCTTTAATTCAGTTCATAACTGCATCATACGACCCTGTAGATGGAGCTCAAATTGTTGAGGATGGAACTGTAGAGCATATCAAAGCGGATGAAGAACACTTATTCTTAGGACATCTTTATCAAAGAACACCAATTAGAAATGTTTTAGCACAATTTAAGAATGACCCTACAAAACTTGTCGTTAAAGATAGCAAGGGCAACGTAATGGAAGAAGAAACCTATGATGAATTTTTCTTTGGTTCAGGATTTACTATTTCTCTATTAGATGATAATGATCAAGAGATAGATAAAATCCAAGGCATTTTGTATGGAGACTTAAATGGTGATGGAATGATAAACTCTGCCGACATAGTCGAAGCTCAAACATTTATTGAATATATGACATTTGATGATGTAGAAGAGTATTACTATTACACAGGTGTAGTTGATCGTAAAACACCAACATTTAACCCTACAACCATAGTCGCAATTCAAACATTTACAGAATATGCTTCAACAGATTCTAGTGTTGATTTCAATGCATTTGATGGAAAATATCCACAGATTTATGGAGGTACAGCATCAAGCATAGATGCTGTACCTACCATATATAAACCTGAGGATTAAGGAGAGGTAACTAATATATGAAAATTACAACGAAAATAAAAAGAGGAATATTACTATTACTAATCACCATTTTATCTTTGGTTACTTTTAGCAGCTTGAATGCTAATGCAGCTGTAACTTCTGGTAATATTATGTATCATTATAGTGTATATACTAAAGCCGATTGGGATCAATATCAAAGAGCTTTATCTGCAAATCCTGTCATTGTATTGTCTGATTTAAAGGTCAATAACGCAATGACTGGTGATGATGTATACATGTTGCTAGAGGAATATGAAAATGGGAACACTAGTATATTTGAGGATTGTGGATTAACTGATGGATTTTATGTTGGCTCCGATTTGGTAAAAGATGGAGATGACTATAAAACAACAGGATTAGGAACAAATAAAAAATATTCTTTGGTCTCAGGAGCTTCTCTTCATACAGGAAGTGTTGCTGATTTATATCAACTTTTAAAAAGTGAATACCCTTCTAAAACTTTATCTGATTATCCTACTTTAAATTCTGTTCAAGCAGACCAGCAAATAGTTGTTGCGGTAACAGGTGAATTGCAAGGAAGTTCAACAAATTCCTTCCGTTCTGCAAGTGTTCTTTTAAATGTTGAACAATATGCGAAAGATGGGCTAACAACATATCCTAACCAAATGCTTAAAGATGCTGGTTATACGATTCCAAATCAATCTGTTTCAGGGGTTGGTAAGGTCTTAGGATTCACATCTCCTGCAACTAGCCAAAATACACCATCTCCAGCTTTTATTGGTGCCGTTGGTTTTACAGTAAAAAGTGGGGTTAGTAGTTTAACAATTGAATATTTAAAAACAACAGGTAGTGCTGGAGAGAATAACTTCTGTGAAGGCCTTGGTACTTCAACTTCAGCTAGTGCAGCTCCAACAGCAAACCCAGAGAAGTTTAACGAAGATAAATTAACTCTTACTGTTGAGGGATTATCTGATGATGTTGATTTGACAGCATTAACAGTAGAAGGAGATTCTTGCTTAACGAATCCAGCTCCTACAAGTGTAACTGTCAATGGAGATAGTACATACCAGTATACTGGTAAGGATGTATCTGATGGTACAGCAAATGTAACATTGACTGTAAAGGGTGGTGGAAAACTCCTTCCATCTAGTGTAAAATATGGCTCTAGTATTGCAAATGCAACTACTGCAGCTACCTCAACTAGTGATAATGGCTTTACAGTAAATATGAGTGCTTTATCTCCTGGTCAAAGCTATTATGCAGTTTTCCAGGTTCAGTCTTCTTCAGGAGCAGCTACAAAGTGGTATGCTTTGAAATTAAATAAGGCTCAGGATACAAACTGTGATTTATCAGGTGTAACCTTTAGTGGAACAGATGGCGCTTCAGCAGCAACGATATCCTTAAGTCCTAGCTTCTCTGCGAATACTACATCTTATAATGTTTACATTCCAAAGGGAACAACAAATCTAAAGATTACTCCTACCTTTGATGATACATTAAAGACTTGTTCTTTCTTTAACCCAGCAAGTGCTTCATCAGGAACTGCAGTTAATCCATCAGGAACTGCAATGTCTATTGTTTCATGGACAAATGATATGAAGGTAAAAGTGAGAGTAACAGCTCAAGCTGGTGGAACACACTACAAGGATTATACATTCACCTTAAAAGAAGTTGCATTGAAGCCAATTGATGTAACGGTGACTTCTGGGTCCTTTACTAAAACAGATAATGATAGTGATACAAATGGTGAATTCGTAATTAATGATTTACCATTTAAGAGTAATCAGTTTGGCATGAGTGTTAATTTCCCTAATCCAGGAGTTATCGCTAGTGTTAAATTATATCAAGGAAATGTATTATCTAATCAAGATATTTTAGGTAGCTCTAGCTGCTCCTTTATGGTTACAGCTAATGGGAATTTAGCAGTTACAGAGACGTTTAGGTTAGAGGTGACCTCTACAAGTGGTATAACTCAAACCTATACAATTAAAGTAAATCGTAAAGCTGCAGATACAAATAAAACCTTAGGAAATATTTCCATTACAGCTAATAATGGTTCAGATAATGTGATTTGTAATAGCTTTACAGGTACAACCTTAACTGTAAATTATCCAGGTGGTGCAGCTGAATTACCTATGGCCTATGGTAGCTTTAAGGTATCTGCAACTCCTGCAAGTAGCTTGGCTACTGTAGAAATAAAAATTAATAATAATGTGACGTCTACTCATACCTTCTCGGGAGCAACGGCCCTTACGATTCCAGTATCAGTAAAGGTAACAGCAGAGGATGGTTCAAGTACAACGTATACATGTAATGTAAAACGTGCAGGTGCAAACCAAAATGATGGTATTGATTTTTCTGGTTTAACTTACACTTATGAGGATGCGAGTGGAACATTAAAGAATGGAACGTATACACTTGGTCTTTCTGGTTCAACCTACTCTAATTCTGATAATTTGCTTCCGTATTTAACTAAGACGGCAAGTTTCACGATTACACCAAAGGTAAGTACAACTAAGGTATTTATTGGTGGACAGGATTTTACTGGAAAACCATATACGGTTGATCCTGTTACATTCTCAGCTTCTTCTCAAACGGTTCGTGTTCATATTCGAGTTAAAACAGAGTATGATTTGACAGTTTATCCAGGTGGAAATTCAGGTGGTACTGAATTTGATATTGATATTCAAGGTCAAGCACCTGATAGCACAAGAAATATTACTAAGTTAGATTTGTTACATACGACTACAGGCGCAGCTATCAATAATTCTCAAAATACTACAACTAGTGGATTAAGCTATACATTTGTTTTAAAGCAATCTGTAGTTGGTAATAAGTATAGAGTAGACCTAGAGTGGGAATCTGCTACAACAGAGGCATATTTATCTGCAGTAGATGATTACAAAACCCAGATGACGGCCGCTAATGTGTATAACACCAATACCACCTATGATATTGGAAAACCATTATATTTATATTTAAAATCGCAGGATGGAAATCATTCTAAATATACCTTGAATGTTCAATTTGAGGATGAAAGATCTACAGAATGTGGAATTGCCAATGTAATTATTCGTGATCCTGATGGAACTGAGATTTTTAACTCTTTTAATGATTCCCAGGCTTCTTATCCAACCTCAGGAACAATTTCTGTTCCGTTCTCTGTAACGAGTGTTGAATTTGAGGTAACTGTAAAGAATGCTAAGGAGACCTTAGCTGCAGGACTTAACTATATTTCTACAGCTCCAGGAACTAACCTTAAATCCACTCAAACTGTCAACTTGACTGCTGGTACTACAACCTACTTTGTTCAGGGTGTGGCTGAAAATACCGATTTAAAGGGTACACTTTATAGCTTTAAGATTGAGCGTAAGGTTGGTGGAACAAATAAGTTGATTGAATCCCTATCCATCAATGGTGTGGATTGTATGGACGACGGAAATTTAAATACGTATTTTGATTATAAGTTTGTCAATACATCCTCAGATTTCTCTATTTTCTTCCCACGTGGAACAAATAATTTAACAGCAATGTTTACTGTATCTCCAGGAGCTACCTATACGATTAGTGCTTCAAATGCTGGTGGTGCAGGACAATCTTCCACACCATTCCTGTTTAACGCAACAGATGGTTCTATGGTTGAACTTACTATCGTAGTTAAGTCAGAAACAGAAACCGTAACAGGTTCAGGTGCTGGTAGAACATATAAAATTAAAGTATATGTTGCTGATATGGATAAGACCTTAGATGATATAAAGTTTTATGCAGCAGAGGATGATTACACTGACCTATTAGACACTAGTGGTAATATGTTTATGTTTAATCCATCTTCAGCAACTCAAACAACCTTTGAGGTTCCATTTAAGACAAAGAATGTATTCTTATTACCTCAAAAGGATGGATTTAATGGTAAAGTTGCTTTCAATTCAAATACTTTATCCTCCTTATCTGATGGTTATAACCGACCATTGACAAATCCATCAACCTACTCTATTCAGGTTAAGGTTACTTCTGAATTAGGAGATTTAGCAGCATCTGATGCTAAGGTAAAGAAGGATAAGACCTTTACTTATACGTTGACTATCATCCGTAAAGCGGGTGCTAAAAATGCCAACCTTGATCAGTTAGAGATGTATATTGGTGGAATACTTCAGCAATTTACTAATCAGGGAACTCCTCAAACCTTTGCCCCTACCAATGCTGGACCTTACTTTGTTGAAAATGTAAGCACATCTGCAAGCAGTGGCTCCATTACAGCAGTACCTCAGGATCCAAATGCAAAAGTAGAAGGAGCTGGTCAGCAAACGATTACTTTATCTAATGGTACTACATCTCAAGTGTTTAAGATAAAGGTAACCGCAGAGGATGAGGCTACAACAAAAGAATATACCATTCAGATTTGGACAACGGCTGCAAATGCGAGTGATAATAAGGCTTTAAATAAGCTGGTTGCAACTACGACAACCAATTTAACAACGAACAAACTGACACCAGCCTTTAACCAGGGAACCCATTTATATAATGTAAATCTTTCTTCTACAGAAGAAGAGGTTAAGCTGACCTTTACTAAGGATCATGCTTTATCTACGATTTATTATGAATGTGGTGCATTGAATGGATCTTCAACAGATATTCCATTTGATTTGATTGTTCCAGTTGATCCAGGTGCTTCCGTAACCTATAAGATTTGGTTAACTGCTCAGGATGGTTCATCAACAGAAAACTCAGATTATTATGAGGTTGTTATTACTAGAGATGCTGCTGATACAGATGCAACCTTAAAGACATTTACGGTAAATGGAAAACCAGTAACTGGCTTTACTGCCGGAGACAATGGTGGTTCTTATACCGTTCATATTGGTGATGCAAATGAATGTTGGTTAGGTGGTACTACAACTAAGACTACTTCCAAGATTCTTTCCAATCCTTGCGATTCTAACAATAAAGCTGTTTTAAATTATGGTAATAACACCTTTGTCTTAAGAACTCAGGCACAGGATGGAAAAACTGAGCTAGAATATACGGTAGTAGTAGTTAGAGATTATCCGAAGACGCTCGATGATTTACAGGTTAACGTTGATGTGGATGGTGTTCCTACAAATTTATTAACACCAGGCTTCTCATCTACTATCTTTGCTGGCTATACTGTTACTTTAGAGTATGACCAAAAGAATGCAACCTTTGTATTCAGTTCTCAGTATGCAGTAGATGGTGATCCTTATGCAAACCGTCTTTCCGTATTTGATGATAAGAATCAGGAGCACACAAGCCCTAGCAATATGGTATTAATCACAGATATTCCAGTTGGAACAAATGTGTATAAGGTACGTGTTAAGGCAATTAGTGGTGCAACCGTAGACTACTCTGTATCTATTACTAGAAAAGCTGGTAATGATGATAATACCATTGCTAAGTTTGATTATCTTGCAAAATCTACAGATACAGATAAGACAAATTTACCTATTACAGCAGGTAAGGATAATTATACCTACGTAGTTGGTAGAGATGTATTAAAGTTCAATAAGGATTTTGTAGATATTACGTTAAGTAATCCAAATGCAGAGCTTGTATGGCCAACCAACGAGAATTTAACTGCTGGTCAGGCAAACAATGTTCAGGTAATCGTAAGAAGTCAGACAGGTAAGGAAAGAATCTATACCTTCACTGTTTATCCTTGTGATACCGACTTTGACATTGATGATATCAATGCCTTAGAGAATGAAAATCAGGCTGACATCCTAGATAAGGATGGTTCAACCTTCATTGACTATGAAAATCAAGTTCTATCTATCACTGTACCAAATAAGGTAAGTCAAACTTACTTAGAAGTATTAGGTGGTGGAGAGAATTCTGAAATCTATGTCAATGGTAATAAATATACAAATAAGATTGTAACCCTAAAAGAGGGAACCAATACCTTTGTCATTTATATTAAGAGTGAATATGGTGTTAAGAATCCAAGCGCAACGGATGCTCAATCTCCATCTGTTACAGTTACCATTATTCGTGAAAAGGTAAATACAGATTCTACCTTGAAGAAGCTAGTTGTAACCTATAAGGATAAAGATGGTGTAGAGCATACTATTGAGCATGATGGTTTACCTGCAAATAGTTTATTAGCTATTCCAAATGTAGGAGAAAACATTTCTGACATTCATATCGAGGCTGTACCTACCGATCCACAGGCAAGTGTATCTGGTAATGGTCCACAGGCCGTATTTGATCCAGATTCCGCTGTAGAAAATTATACAATTGAGTGTACAGCAGAAGATGGTGTAACAAAGACGAAATATCCTATTAAGATTGCTCGTGGTCCAATTGATCCTTCTAAGGATAACCAATTGACCTATATTGAAGTATCTGATAGTACAGGTACTCAGCATTTAGGCCAGGCTACCTTCCAGGCAGGAACTACAGCTTATGGTCCATTCACTATCCCTTATGCAGCTCAAAGCTATACAATTACAGTTGTTAAGCCAGGATATGCTGAATCTACGGTTCTTATTGATAATAAGACGATTGCTTCTAATACAGTAAATCAGACGATTATTGATACAGATCGCGGTCAGACGAAGAGAATTCCTGTTCAAGTCGTTGCTAAGGATGGTACAAAGGGTCAAGAATATATCATTGAGCTTGAGTTTGATGCTCCAAGCAACAACTCTCAGCTAAGTGATTTAAAGGCAGATGGTGTTACTGTACCAGGCTTTAGTCCTTCTGATAAGGGTGGAGAATACATCCTACCAGCAAGACCAAATACAACAGATACCATCAAGATTGATTTTGTTAAGGCTGATCCTAAGTCTACTGTAAGTGGAGATGTTGGTACCTTAAATCTTAAGGAAGGCTTAAATACCTTTGTCGTTGTCGTTACACCAGAAAGTGGTCCTGCAAGTACCTATCGTATTCAGGTTCAAAGAGATTATCCACTTCCATATTTGACAGATTTAAGTGTAGTTGGTGAACAGCTATTAAATGAGCAGGATAAGGCAACAACCTTTGATAAAGAGGTTTATACCTACCATGCAATTGTTCCATATACATCTTTAGCTGCAACCATTAATGCTTCTGTAGATAATACAAATTATAAGGTTGCTTGTAGCAATTCAACCGTTGTTACAAATGATGGTTTAACTAGAACCTTCAATGTAGCATTACCTGAAGAGGGAACCTATAACTTTACCTTAACTGTTACTTCAGATGAAGGTAAGTCTGTAGAATATATTTTGGTTATTCAGCGTCGTCCAAAATCTTCTATGAATACAAATGTAGCAAGAATTTGGATTGATGAAATTGATCAATTTGAAAAGGAATATTCTAATCTAATTAGAGACTATGTTTATACAGTTCCTAATAAGATTAGAGACTTGAATGTTCATGTTCAGTGTGAAAAGGTTGCAGATGCAAATGGAGATGGTGCAACTTACCAAATCATCAATGCCAACAACCTTGAGGTGGGCAAAAATACTGTAGTTATTTTAATCTTTGCCGAGGATGGTATTTCTACTCGTGCAATATTAGTAGAAGTAACTAGAGAGCCTATGAGCTTTGAGATTGACGAAAATGCTTATGAAGGCTTTGCAACGAATAAGCTAGATACGAACAAGTATGAAATTGATTTAGGCGACAAGACAGCCGCTGCAATTGAAGACTATACTAAGTATATTGTTTCAGATCCAGAGGATAATTTAGAGATTACAATTTTATCTGACATCAATGATGCTAAGTGCAACGAGGTTGTAGTACGCATTTCTGATGGCTCAGAAGAACAACTTGTAACCTTCAAGCTTAAGACAACAGCGAATGGTGGACTTTCTGTTCCAGAATTCCTACAGACGATATTCCCATGGATATTGTTAGGTCTTGCTGTAATTATCCTAATTTTAATCCTAATTTGTGTAAATAGAGATAAGTATGGTTCTATCAACAAGAGAAGAAAGAAACAAGAAGATTAAGGAGAGATTTTATGACATTTTTAGCATCAGATTACTTATTTAAAATAGGTAGTTTTGAGGTTACAGTTGGTATACTAGTTGCTGCTATCCTTATCCTTGTTTTGATAGTAGCTATTATAGCCTATCGTTTTAACCACAGAAAGCAAGCTAAGGCTGCTATGCTGATGGATAGTGAGTGCTTAATCTACAATAAGAAAGGGTTAGAAAAATTTCTACAAAGAAAAAACAAAAAGTTTTCTAACCCTACCCTTGTGGTAGCTGAGATTGAAAACCTAGGCTACTTGTATATGAACTATGACAAAAGAAGTAAATTGCTTTACAATATTTCCAATTGTATGACCAAGGGTCTTACTAAGCGTGAGGTCATTGCTAGAACCGATTTTGAGAAATTTATCATTGTTTTTGAGAATCGTTCTAAGGAGGACATTAAAGCCTTCTGTCAAAAGATTGAAGCCAATTTAGATAAGATGCCAATTGAGGGATATGGAATGTATGATTTCTATCTATCCTTTGGTATTTATGAAAATGCTCCTCTAGCAGATAAGGAAGTCATCTATGTGGCTTCTGCGATTACGACATTTTCTAATTTGGTAGATTTGAATCTTTATTATTACACTGCTGAGGTAGGAATTGCCTTAGAAAAAATTAGAAGAATGAATACAGAAAAGGATCCAGACTTTGAACAAAATCGTTTTGTTCCTTATATTCAGCCTAAGGTTGATTTAAAGACAGGACGTGTTGTTGGTGGAGAGATTCTTTGTCGTTGGACGGATGATACGAACAACTTCAAATTTGGTCCAGGTGAGTTTATTCCTCTATTTGAAAAGACAGGCTTTGTCAAGTACATTGATGAGGCTATGCTTCGGGCAGCCTGTGAGCTTGCTCAGCTTATGATTCAAAGAGGCAGAAGTGACATTGTCATTTCTGTGAATTTATCCCGTATTCAGTTTATGACTCCAAATCTAGAAACTAGAATTATGGATGTTGTACGGGAGTATCAAATCAATCCTAAAAACATTGAGCTTGAGGTTTCTGAAAGCACAATGATGGAAAATTATCAGTATATTTCTAATTGTCTTATGAAGCTTCGTCAGCTTGGATTTAGTGTAGCGATGGATGATTTTGGTAAGGATCACTCCTCCATGGATTCCCTTTCTACCAATCCATTTGATGTTGTCAAGCTAGATATCCTATTCTTTAAGAATCGTCTAGCTACAGATAAGGATCGTACGATTGTACATAATCTATTAGAAATGTTTACTAAGCTAAATTATATCAAGGTTTGTGAGGGTGTTTCTGACCGTCAAACGTTAGAGGAGCTTGCAGCTATTAGCCGTGATGTAATTGTACAGGGATTCTGTATTTCTCAGCCTATCCCAGTTCCTCAATTTGAGGCCTTTGCAAATACTGTATTTGATTTCTCTTACCTTCCTGATCCAGATAATAAGGAAGAAGAGGAGGAAGAGGTTGAAAAGAAGGTTGTTACAGACACCGTTGAGGCGAGTGTTTCTTCCAATCCGAATGGAGGAACCTCTATCAATATTTCTGGTTTAGGTGGTACAACTGTCGTTCCAGAGCATGATAAGGAATTAGAGGAAATGCGTCGTCAGATGGATGAAATGCGTCATCAATTCCAGATTTCTCTAGAGGAACAAAAGCGTCTTGCGCAGGAGCAGGAAATGAAGCGAATGAAGGAGCATATGGAGCATCTTCAAAATCAGCCAAAGGAACGCAAGGATAATTCAGAGATTGATTCTTTACGTTTAGAGATTGAAAGATTGAAAAATCAAAAGAATCCAAACAATGCTGAAATTGATGCGTTACGTTATGAAATTGACCGGTTAAAGCTTCAACAACAGAATTCAACGAATACAACGACTTATATTCAAAGAGATTATCGGGATCATTATGATTACCGTGATGATGAGATTTCACGCTTAAGACGTGAGGTGGATGATTTACGATACTCTGGAAGAGACCGCAGATACTATGATTATGATCGTTATCAAATCAATGTTACGGATCGTAGTAGAGATAGAGAGTTTGAAATTCTTCAAAAACAAATTGATGATTTGAAGGAAACTCAGAAAAATCAACCGATTTTTAATATTGACGAATTGATTGAAAAGCTTTCTAAAACTCAAAATGATACACGATATCAAATTGAAAAGGCTCAGGCTGAGGCTAAGAGCTTAAGAGAGCGTTTAGAACAAGAACGTAGAGAGCGTGAAGAGCTAGAGGATTTATTGAATGACCTTCAAAATCAGCAAAACGAGCCTGTAAATGAGCCTGAGGAGATTTCCTTAGTTGAACAGGAGCGTGAGCAGGAGGAGGCTGACCGTAATCTGAACTTAGATTTATCTACCCTATCTAAAACCGATGTGGCAGATGACGATGATGAGGATGACGATGAGTCTGAAAAGCTTGTGAAACCTACCTTATCCCTTGAAGAGTTGGAGGCAATTATCCAGTCCTATCGTGATAAATACGAGGATGAATGGAATCAGCATGCCAAGGAAGAGCTTCAGGATGGATACTGGGAGATTATTGATGGTCTGAAGTATTACAAGAATGCCCGTCGAACCTTTATCGATAAGATTAAGAATGCATCCCCAGAACTAAAACAGCTGTTCAACATTTTGAAGAATGAACTGATGAAGTATAAGGGTGTGACAAACCGTTTGACAAACTTCTATGATTGCTTCTATCTTGGACGTAAACAGGTATGCAAGCTATCCTTGACCTCTAAGAAGGTAAAGGTATATTTGGCTGCAAATCCTGCAAACTACCCAGAGCGTCAATTCCCACATAAGGATGTTTCTGAGAAGAAATCTCATGCAAAAACTCCTTATTATACGATGGTAAAATCACAGCTTTCTGTTCGTAGAATTAATAAAGTAATTGCAGATGTGATGGAAGAGGCTGGTATCTCTGTAGATCCAGGCTATAAGCCAGTAGACTATGTAACAAAATATAAATTCTATAAAAAGGAACAATAAGAAAACTAAAGGACTATCCTTTCAAGGGATAGTCTTAGGTTTTAAGTGAAAGAGAGATATTTCTTTCATTTAGAAGCTAAGCAGAAGTAGGAGATGATGAAATTGAAAAAAACATTTATTTTCATAATTGTAGCCTTTCTATGCCTTTTCGTCTCCTGTACGGAAAAAAACGAGCCAGCGCCAGAGCTTTTAGGAATAGAATTGCTGAATACAGAAAATATAGAGATTTATTTGAATTCTGTCTATAATCCTAAGGACGTTAAAGTTA
>ULXL01031444.1_pt1 | contig 23486 bp, 30 predicted proteins | sample 1961241 | NCBI WGS metagenome assembly ULXL01 (sample SAMEA4835837, study PRJEB28245) | human gut metagenome | biome: gut microbiome; material: fecal sample | place: Denmark | collected 2008
CAGGGGTATCAAACCCGCCTGGCCGATGCCCGTAAAAACGGTGATACCCACGCCGCAATTCTTATCAAACAGGAAGCGGCGTCCGAAGGCATTTCACTTTTGTAATTTAACAAAACTTTTGAAAGGATGTATGATTTATGCCTACTAATGTAACAGGCCTGGGCACGACCTGGAATCTGCCCAATTACGCAGGAGAACTCTTTACCAGCGACCCAAAGCAGACCCCCCTTCTGTCTATGATCGGTGGTTTGACTGGCGGTAAAATGACTGACAACTTTGAATTCCCTACCGCCATTCAGTTTAACCAGCCTGATCCGTCGCAGCCTGAAATTTCTGAACAGGCTTCCGCCACCGCCCCCACCGCTGCCCACATTGTAAGGGCGCAGGAAACCAATGTTGTTCAGATCCATCAGGAAGTGATCGATCTAACCTATGCCAAACAGTCCAATGCTGGCCGTATGTCCGGCTTGAACACCGCTGGTCAGGCCCCTAACCCCGCTGATGAAAAGGCATGGCAGGTTGCTCAGAGATTGAAGAAGATTGCACGCGACGTAGAGTACTCTTTCATCTGTGGAACCTATCAGAAGTCTACAGGCGCGAATGTGGCTAACAAAACAAGAGGAATGCTGGAACTGGCCGCAACTGCCGCCAATGTCGCGGCGGCTGAGGGGACACTGACTACGGCAATGATAAAGAACCTGATGCTCCAGATGGCCGAAAATGGCGCATACTTTGACAACATGATCATGTTCTGCGGTTCATATCAGAAACAGATCGTAACCACTCTGTACGAATCCCAGCTGGGCTATAACACCGCCGCCCCCCGCAATGTAGGCGGGATGAATGTGACAGAGATTGAAACGGATTTCTGTAAGCTTGGTATCGTCTGGAACCGCTTTATGCCGGCAGATTCTGTCCTTGTGGCGGACATAGCGCATGTTGCCCCAGTATTCCAGCCAGTTCCAGGTAAGGGCGTATTATTCGAAGAGCCTCTTGCCAAAGGAGGCGCTTCCGACAGGATTCAGCTTTACGGACAGATAGGCCTTGCACACGGTCCCGCTTTCCTGCATGGCTGCATTACCGGCCTAAAAAATGAATAAGGAGGAATGACCTATGTTTAAGGTTATTGGAAAGAAAAATGGTGTTATTTGGGACGGCGAAAAAAATCGCCCCCTTGCCACCTTCAGAGGCGGTGTCTTCCTCACGGAGGATCAGAGAGTCGCTGAAAAACTAAAAGCCATGGGCTTGACGGTAGAAGGCGAATTCAAAGAACCCGACCATCTGGCTGCTATGACGGTTAAGGAACTGACCAAGTACGCCAAGGAAAAGAATATTGATCTTGGCGGCTCAACTGATAAGGCCGACATTCTAAAAATCATCAAGACCGCTGAAGCCACTCCTGAAGATTGAGAAGAGGCGGTGCTTCAAGTGTTGCGTGAAAAAGTAATATCCTTTCTTAATGCTATGGGCGTAACAGTATCCGATAACGATTCATTGCTTGATTTTGTTATTCAAAGCGTTACACAGACCGTTAAGAACGAAACAAACCAGCTTGCGCTCCCTGAGGGCCTAGAGATGTCGGCGGTTTATATTTGCGCAGGGCAATACTTAAAGATTAAAAAGGAGGCCGGACTACTGGAAGGCTTTGATTTTGAAGCGACTGTAAAGCAAATACAGGAAGGCGATACAAGTATCACGTTTGCCATAGGTGAAGGCGACAACACTCCGGAACAGCGCTTTGATTCGCTTATATCCTATCTTATGTCAAGCGGAAAAAGCGGGATTGCAAAGTATCGGAGGCTGGTATGGTAGATACTGAACGGGTCCTGTCAAAGCTATGGAACGGTACGTGTGAAATTGTGACTCGAACAGGCAGGGTCAGCGAAAACAAGCGAACCGTATTTGGCGAAACAACAGTGGTTGCAGGACAGCCGTGCAGGTTGTCGCATAAGACGATAGACACGGTCGACAGAGCGTTAAACGCCAATCAGGTAACTCAGGAAGCCGTTTTGTTCCTGTCACGATATGTCGATATACCGACCGGATCAAAGATAATTGTGACACAGAACGGCGTAACGGCTGAGTACGGGCAAAGCGGTAAGGCAGCGGTCTATTCCGGCCATCAGGAGATACCCGTCGAGATATTCAGGGGGTGGGCATAATGACTAAATGGGGCAGAGTTGATTTCAGAGAGCTCAAGGAGCTGAAAAAGAGACTTGACAACCTCCAAAAGGGAGGCCTTGATGCATTCTGCCTGTTATGCATCAAGGATATGGCCGCCAGACTGCTGGGCAAGGCCAAAAAGAATACCCCCGTCGTAACCGGCACTTTGCGGAGGGGATGGGCGGCTACACGCCCGTCAAAACAGGGCGGTACACATCAGATAGATGTAATTAATCCGCTTATGTATGCCTCTTACGTAGAGTATGGGCACAGGCAGACGCCAGGACGGTTTGTCCCTGCAATCGGTAAGAGACTGAAGCTTTCGTGGGTTCGCGGCAGGTTTATGCTTACAAGATCGACTGCAGAGCTTGACTCGCAGGCACAAAAGATTATAGACAAAAAGCTGGATCAATACATGGAGGATGCAATTAATGGTAAAGGAAGTTCTTGACGGCATATCTATAAAGCTTAATGCTGTTTTCGGCGATGGCGTCCGAATATATGCTGATGAAGAAGTTGTGCAGGACATGCAAAGGCCCTGCTTTTTTATTGCTGTTTTGAACGTTGCCGATATCTTGAAGATGGGAGGCCGCCATTTAAGACAGCATGCATTTGACATTCACTATTTCCCGCAGCGGGAGAATGACATTGCCGAACTTTATGATACAGCTGAAATAATGCTGTCAGAGATGGATGTTATCGAACTTGCTGACACAAGCAGGGTTCGCGGGACGAAGATTAGTTATGAACAAGCGGATGGCGTGCTGCACTTTTTAATCAGCTACGATATGTTCCTTGCGGAATGTAAGGAACATGATCCCATGGAAACGCTGTTAATCAGTACGGGTACGCATTGAAAGGAAATAATATAATGACAGAATGCATTAACACAGCTGAAAAAGCAAGAAGAGAGACGCCTGTTTTCAGCAAGCAGACAATCCTGGACTCAAGGAGATTTTCCGCAAGGGCGGACTTGCTGGGGGTATTGCTTGAGGATAAAAAAATGTATGGCTTTGAAGATGTAGAAGAAATATTGAAAAAGTTTATGGAGGTAAAATAATATGGCTCTTGGAGGCGGTATATTTGTAAACCAGAATAAGATTTTGCCAGGATGTTATATAAACTTTGTAAGTGCAAGCAGAGGCTCCTCTGCGCTGTCGCAGAGAGGATACGCAGCGATGCCGCTGGAGATGGACTGGGGCGAAGACGGCAGGGTTTTTGCCGTCGACGCCGCAGATATCCAGAATAATTCCCTTGAATCGCTGAAACTGTTTGGTTATAATTATGAACACGATAAGCTTAAGGGCCTGAGAGACCTGTTCCTTAATACGAGGACAGCATATTTTTACAGGCTGAATAGCGGAGAGAAAGCATCAAATATCTACGCTGAGGCCAGATGTTCGGGCATACGTGGAAATGATATCACAATAGTTATTGAGAATAATGAAGATTCGACGCCAGAGTCGCCTGTTTACGATGTGAGCACCTATTTTGAGTCGTTCTGCGTTGATAAGCAAACGGTTAAAAATTCGGCGGAGCTGCTGGATAACGATTTTGTTGAATTTAAATCGTCGTCAACACTGGAACTGACTGCGGGCACCCCTCTTACAGGGGGCTCAAACGGATCTATGACTGATGCTTCATATCAAACATTTTTGGACAAAGTTGAATCCTACTCTTTTAATGCGTTGGGATGCCCGTCAAACAGTGAAACAGTAAAGTCGCTGTTTGCTAACTTCACAAAACGTATGAGGGATGATGTTGGCGCGAAATTCCAATGCGTTCTGCATCGTCACGAACAGGCGGATTATGAGGGCGTTATATCCGTTGAGAACAGCGTCGGCGGCGTTCAGGATGATGCATCAGCTGTCTACTGGGTAACAGGAGTAACTGCCGGCCAGGAAATAAACAGGAGCAATACCAACAGGCTGTACGATGGAGAGTTTGACATAGACGCCAATTATACACAAAGCCAGCTGGAACAGGCCTTACTGTCAGGCAAGTTTATATTCCACCGCACAGGCGATCAGATAAGAGTGCTTGAAGATATAAATACCTATACCACCTTTACCCAGGAAAAAAATGAGGACTTCAAAAGCAATCAGACCGTCAGAATCATTGATCAGATTGCAAACGATATTGCCCTGTTGTTTAATACGAAATATAACGGCAGCATACCAAACGATGCTGCAGGACGGATAAGTCTCTGGAACGACATAGTGAAACACCATCAGGAACTTGAAACAATACGGGCCATAGAGGGTTTCTCGCCCGACGCCGTCACGGTTGAGCGTGGCGATTCAAAGCGAAGCGTGGTCGTGAGGGATCTGATCACGCCGGTGAGCGCAATGACGCAGATGTACATGACAGTTGTGGTCAATTAAGGAGGTGCAATTATGCGCAAATTCATGAGATCGGCCGACGCGATAAGCGCGCCATTGGCGGAATGCTACATAACTATAGATGGCAACAGATACTTTTTCATGCAGGCTATCAACCTTGAAGCCAATTTTGAGAAGAACAAGAGTGAACTTCCCATCCTTGGCAAGACCGGCAAGGGCAACAAGGCCAGCAGTTGGAAGGGAACGGGCAGCGCAACATTCTATTACAACACCAGTATTTTTCGTGAGCTAATGAAACGCTTTAAGGATACTGGAGAGGACGTATATTTCGATATTCAGGTGACAAATGAAGATCCTACAAGCAACGTTGGACGGCAGACGGTAGTCCTTAAGGATTGCAACATGGATGGTGGAATCCTTGCCAAGTTCGATGCAGACGGCGAGTATCTGGATGAGGATATGGATTTTACCTTTGAAGACTTTGAGATCCCAGAAAGGTTCACACTGCTGAACGGAATGTCATAAAAAGAAGGAGGAATGAAAAATGTCTGGATTATCATCATTTTTGGCTCAGAATGCGGTCAAGGTTGAAAACATGAAGATAACCGCTTCAAAGCGGTTTATTGACGAGAACGGCGCTCCAGTGGCCTGGGAAGTAAGGTGTATAACATCGGCAGAGGATGAGGAGCTGAGAAGGGCCTGTACAAAACGGGTGCGGATGCCTGGTAGAAAGGGCCAGTACGCGCCGGAAACCGATTACAACGAATACCTTGGCAGGCTTGCGGCGCAATGTACCGTATATCCGAATCTCAACGATCAGGGACTGCAGGACAGTTACCACGTAATGGGTGCGGAAGCACTGCTTAAAGCTATGCTGACACCTGGCGAGTACGCAGAATATCTATCTAAAATACAGGAAATAAACGGATTTGATACTGCGTTTGAAGATTTAGTAGAAGACGCAAAAAACTGATAGAAGAAGGCGATTTTGAGGCTAACATGGCCTATTATTGCCTTCTCGAATTGCACTGGCATCCGGAGGTGTATCTGTCCAAGGACAGGTACACAAAAGCGTTTATCGCGGCTTGTGTTATGAAAAAAACGGAAGAGGATAAGAAAAAGGAGAAGGAGCTGAGAAAAAGCAGGGCCAGAAAGAGGCGGTAATCTTGACACCGCCTCTTTTGAATTATATACTGAATGTAGTTAGGAGGTGTTACGACATGTCTGTTATACTCATGGTACTGGGTTGCGTTTTTTTGTTACTTGCACTTGTCGGAATTATAATGGCGGAAGTTGCAATGGCCATTGTGTTTGCAATTATAGGTATAGCATCTATAATTTCGGGGGCGATAATCAACAGGCGTAAGGTGCGAAAACGGGGCTTCTTGGTCAAAGTCAAGTTAAGGCATTTAATGGGGTTACCCTTTGCCGAGGGGGCAAAATGTGCGCTGTATTTAACAGATGCTGGCTATGAGTTTGAAAGAAACAACCAGAAGATCAAGCTTAATATGAATAGAGTGCAAGATGTCTCAATTAAGACCGATAAAGAGATACAGAGTTCGTACGTAAGCAGCGCGGGCGGTGCAATCGGAGGTGCCATGCTCTTTGGCCCCCTTGGTGCGATTATAGGGGGAAGGGCAAAGAAGAAGACAACAGCCAAAATCACAAAATGCTTGATTATTCTTGCCAATACTGAAGATGGATTGAAGTGCATATCTTTCGATTGTACCAATAAGTTATCTGCGGTAAGATTTTTAAACGCGTTCAAGAGCGTTAAAAAAGAAAGTATAGTAACAGAGTTGTAAAATACGGTTAGACGGCTCAGAGGAATTTAATCAGCTCAATTTTGAGCCGATTAAATATCGCGAACAAATAACGCGCTCCATTTACCGAAAGCGCTTTGTCGCACCCCATGTGGGTGCGTGGATTGAAATACCCATGCGTACGCAAAAAAGAATAGTAGCTGCTCCCTCTAGCCAAGCGCACAGCTACTACTCCATCACGCCGCTCAATAATGGAGAACGGTGAAATCATTATATCGTATTTATGCTAAATAATCAACCGACAATAGGATTTTTTGGGGCGGCATGGCCGCCCTTTTTCGTACGAGGAGGTGATGGAGCGATAGACGTCGCACCCGTGCTGGTGCGTGGATTGAAATGTGCAAGGAGGTGATGGAGATATGGCCACAATAAAAGCGACACTGCGCCTGTATGACGGTATGGCCCGTCCGCTGAGGGCGATAAGCAGCGCCCTGGATGCAGTTATAAGCGGCTTCGAGACAGTTCAGAGGGCTTCCGCTAATGCTATAGATGTAAGCAATTTAAGGTCGGCCAGAGAGGAGCTCTCAAAAGCTCGAACTGCATTTGACGACATAGAAAGCGAAATATCCCAGGCTGACGCCGCACAGAAACAGTTCAATTCGGACGTGCGGAATGGTGGAGGAGCTGCCGGAAACCTTAAGTCCAAGCTTGCGGGGCTGGCCGCCACCATAGGTCTGGCCGCAGGCATTAAAAAGATGTTCGACCTCTCCGATGAAATGACGTCGACCACGGCTCGTCTTAATATGATGAATGACGGACTGCAGACCACGGATCAGCTCCAAAAAATGATATTTGCGTCCGCCCAGCGCTCCAGAGGCTCTTATCAGGATACCGCTGAGGCTGTGTCCAAGATGGGGATTCTTGCCAGGGACGCGTTCAGCAGCAATGCGGAAGCGGTAGTATTTGTGGAACAGCTGAACAAGCAATTCGCGATTGCCGGCACCTCTCAGGAGGGAATCAAGGCAGCCATGCTGCAACTCACACAGGCAATGGGATCGGGTGTACTGCGCGGGGAAGAACTGAACAGCGTGTTTGAGCAGGCTCCTACAATCATACAGACCATAGCAGACTATCTTGACGTCCCGATAGGCCAGATAAGGGGGATTGCGGAAGAAGGGCAGCTGTCCGCCGATATAGTGAAAAACGCCATGCTGTCTGCCGCAGACGATACCAACGCCAGATTTGAGGATATGCCTATGACCATTGGGCAGGCATGGACAATATTTAAAAATAATGCAATTAACGCACTTCAGCCTACGTTGGATAAAATATCGGAGTTTGTTAACAGTGACAAGTTTCAGGAATTCCTTGATTCGGCATCTGGCGCGGTTGAAAAATTTGCAGAAATAGTACTTAGTGTTTTTGAGATGATGGGGACCGTAATCAGCTTTGCGGCCGATAATTGGTCATGGGTAGAACCTATTATATGGGGCATAGTGGGGGCTGTGATAGCATGGAAAGTAGCCCAGCTGGCGACCAACGCGGCGATGATGGCATGTCCAATATTTTGGATCATGCTGGCTGTTGCAGGGTTAATTGCCGGTATAGTTGCTCTTGCAAACAAGGTTGGCGGGTTTCGTGTGCTTTGGAACTATGCCTGGGCAGCGATCCAAGTGGGATTTTTATATGCCAAGGCAACTATATTGTCGGGCTTTTACTGGATGCTTTATGGCTTGTTATGGGCGGGAGATAAATTAGTCTACGCATGGGAAGAGATCAAGATGTTCGCCTACAGGATTTTTAATTCGATCGCTAATTTTTTTACGCAAATCGGCGCTGATATAATGTCGGGATTGCAATGGGTGGTTAACGGAGCCATTGATCTTATCAACGATCTAATATCAGGGCTTAATTCGGTCCTTGGGTGGATTGGAGTAGATATTGGGCTGATAGAGCGAGTCACATTCGGGGACGATGCACAGGCAGACGCTCAAAAGAAAATTGAAAGCCGTAATGCAGCATACGCGGATTACGAAGCCCAGATCGCCGCAGACAGGGCAAAAAGGCAGGCGGAGCTGCAGGACATGGCGGACAAAGCGTCGTCTGCATGGACGGATAACGTTGACGCCGCCAGTAATATCTGGCAGGACGCAGTAGACTATGCTGCTGATGCCAGGAACAAGGACGCGGCGAACAATACATCCCAGGACGACCCATACGGGCTAGGCGGTTCGCTGGGAGGTATATACGACAACACAGGAAGCACGGCAGGCAACACGGCGTCAATGGCCGATTCAATGGAGATGAGCGAGGAAGATCTGAAGTATCTGCGCGACATAGCTGAGCGCGATGCGATAAACCGGTTCACGACAGCCGAGATAAAAATAGATATGGGAGGTGTCAACAATAATGTAAGCTCAAACACCGACCTGGACGGGATGATATCTTATCTGGAAGACAATCTGTACAACGCAATGGCGACAGCGGCGGAAGGGGTGCATAACTGATGTCGTATACGTTATATCTTGCCAGCACTCAGATGCCGGTTGCCCCTTCCAAGTTGCAGCTCAAGATAAAAAATCAGAATAAAACCGTTACACTTATAAACGAAAGCGAGGTTAATATAATCAAAAGCGCGGGGCTTACGGAAATCACATTTGATCTCCTGCTTCCTGACCGTCGATACCCGTTCGCCCAGTATCCGGACGGTTTTAAACGGGCCGGATACTATCTTGAAAAGATAGAGAAGCTTAAAACAGACGAGAAACCGTTTCAGTTTATCGTGACAAGACTAAGACCGTCCGGTGAGCTGATATTTGATACAAACATGAAGGTCGGCCTTGAAGATTATACGATAAAAGAAGATGCAAAAGAGGGAAACGATGTTGTTGCAACAGTCAAACTTAAGCAGTACAGGGATTATGGAACCAAGACCGTTAGGCTTGAGGAGCAAAACGCCGTTGTATATCAGCCAAGGCCCACAGGTAGCCCCCCGCAGGCCAAAACATACGTGGTAAAACGGGGAGACTGTCTGTGGAATATAGCAAAGCGGTATCTGGGAAAGGGATCGCGGTACATGGAGATTTATAACTTGAACAAGGACAAAATTAAAAATCCGAATCTGATATATCCAGGTCAGGTGTTAACGCTGCCGAATCCATGAGGTATTTCATATGAATGCAGAATTGATTATAAGCAACGGCGGCAGTCTGCAAGTGCCCCCTGTAAAGGAAGGAATAAGCTGGGAACTTGAACGCAAAGGAGTTCCAGGGAAATTAAGCTTTACGGTTATGCCGGACGGCGGGCTAAGCTTTCAGGAGGGCAATGCCGTGAGGTTAACCATAGACGGTGTCAACTTATTTTATGGATTCGTGTTCCAGAAAAAGAGCAGCAGGGACGGCACCATATCGGTAACAGCATATGACCAGCTCAGATACCTTAAAAACAAGGATACATACGTTTATGGAAACAAGACGGCGTCAGAATTAATAAAAATGATAGCGCAGGACTTCAGGCTTAACTGCGGAGTCATTGAGGATACGGGCTTCAGGATACAATCCAGAGTAGAGGATAACAAAACACTTTTTGACATTATACAGACAGCGCTTGACCTGACACTTCAAAGCAGAGGAAGATTATATGTACTCTATGATGATTTCGGCAGGCTCGCGCTGAAAGATGCGGAAAACATGAAGACCAACATCTTAATAGATAGCGAAGCAGGGGAAAATTACGACTATACAAGCAGCATAGATGGCGAAACATACAACAGGATTAAGCTTGCATACGAAAACGAGGAGTCCGGTAAAAGGGATATATATATCGCTCAGGACGGACAGCGGATTAACGATTGGGGCGTGCTTCAATACTTTGAGACGATGCGCGATAATGCAAACGGCAGGGCAAAGGCGGATGCGCTGTTGAGCCTGCACAACCAGAAGACGCGCAATCTAACTATAAAGAATGCTTTTGGCGACCTGCGCGTACGTGCTGGCAGTTCAGTTGCTGTCATGATGGATCTTGGAGATATCAGCATAAAGAACTACATGATGGCGGAAAAGGTAAAACATACGTTTAATAATGGCCTGCACACAATGGATCTTACGCTGAGAGGGGGTGAATTCGTTGCCTAATCTTACAAATCTGATACAGCAGATAGCGAGCAACGCCATAGAGAGCTCTATGCCGTGCGGGATCTTTTTCGGCGTTGTAACAAGCGCTGAACCATTAGAGATAAATGTCGAACAGAAGATGGCGCTTGGACGTGAACATCTGATATTGACCTCACTTGTTAGTTATATATCAGATGATATAAGCCTGAATCTGCGGAAAAACGAGAAAGTTATGCTCCTACGCGTGCAGGGCGGCCAGAAGTTTATAGTGCTTGACAGACTCAGGGGGTAAATATGATACCAAGAACGAGTGATATATTAAATAACAGTTTCACGTACGATGAGCCAGCGTCAAAAACATACAAGCTGGATATAGCGGGAAACAGTATACTGGGGTATACGGATGGGATAGACGCCATAAAACAGGCCGTTTACCTGATCCTGAACACGGAACGGTATAAGTATCTAATCTATAGCTGGGATTACGGTATAGAACTTGAAGAGTTATATGGCATGCCGATACCATATGTCCTTCCGGAGCTTAAACGAAGGATAACGGAAGCGCTGACACAGGATACAAGGATAAAAGATGTAAGCGGCTTCGCTTTTGAATCAAGGGGATGCCGTGTTATTGCAAGCTTTAATATAAGCACAATATATGGAGATGTAGCAGCCGATATGGAGGTGCTAATCTGATGTACGAAAATATTACTTATGAATTATTGCTGGCGAGGATGCTTGAGAAGATAAAAAAACAGAATCCCAGCATAGATACGCGGGAAGGGTCTGTAATTTACAATGCAATAGCGCCTGCAGCAGTTGAACTGCAGAACATGTATATACAGCTTGATACAGTGCTTAGTGAGACGTTTGTTGATACGGCAGGAAGGGATTCTCTCGTGCTGCGATGCGCAGAGAGGGGGATCTACGCAGAGGAGGCGACATACGCAATAAGAAAAGGCATATTCAATATAGACGTCCCCATAGGCTCCAGATTCTCTCTTAATACATTGAATTATGAGGTCACGGAAAGGATATCGGCAGGAACATTCGAGCTAAGATGCGAGACAGCTGGCCAGCAGGGGAATACAGAGTACGGCAATCTGATCCCAATAGAATACATTAGCGGGCTGCAGTCTGCGATATTATCTGACGTCCTGGTGCCTGGAGAAGATGAAGAAGAAACGGATCATCTGCGCAAGCGCTATTATGACAGCCTGAACGCACAGGCGTTTGGTGGTAACGTAACTGATTACCGCGAACGCGTCAATGCCCTGGACGGCGTAGGCGGCGTCAAGGTATATCCGGTGTGGGCAGGAGGGGGCACGGTAAAGCTGGTGATCATTGATGCCGCATACGGGGTGCCGGCAGGCAGCCTGACAGACGCCGTACAGGCCGCCGTAGATCCAGTAGGCAGTCAGGGGCAGGGGGTAGGGATAGCACCCATAGGGCATGTGGTAACTGTGCAGGGAGTAACGGGCACAACGGTAAACATAAAGACCACCCTTACATATCAGGATGATTGGACCTGGGAGGACGTGCGCCCGTACGTCGAACAGGAGATAGACGCATACTTGGGCGAACTGGCGCGTGATTGGGCTGATATTGACCACATTATAGTCCGTATCAGTCAAATCGAGACCCGCCTGCTCGGACTGACGGGCATAATGGATATAGCCGACACCTCAATTAACGGCAGAGCCCAGAACCTGGAGCTGGGGCCTGACAGCATACCTGTGAGGGGGACGATAAATGGATAGACTATTGATTGATTATCTTCCGCCAGTACTTCAAGGCGTCAGAGAATTTGGTATGATAATGGACATTGAACAGGAGGAGATATCGCGGCTTTGGGGCGCGATAGAAGCTGCGCTGAATGACCAGTTTATCCAGGTGGCAACAGAGTACGGGATATCCAGGTGGGAATCTATCTTAGGGATAGTCCCGAAAGGCACAGACACGCTTGACGATAGGAGGTTCAGGACGCTGACGCTGCTGAGCGACCAGCGCCCTTATACGTTAAGGTCACTATGTCAGCGTCTTGACAATCTATGCGGGACGGACGGATACTCCATCAACCTGCAGCACAATGACTATCTGTTAATAGTCAAGGTGAACCTGACAGCGCGGAGCAAATATGAAGCTGTCGAGGATCTGTTAAAACGAACTGTGCCCGCAAATATGCAGATTGATCTTACACTTAAATACAACACGCATGAAGTATTATCAAACTTCGCTCATAACGAATTGGCCAGATATACTCATGAACAACTCAGAAACGAGGTGATAACGCATGCCTGAATCCACACCAAACTATAATCTTGCTAAACCATCCTTAACAGATGCATATGATGTAGGTGTCCAAAACATCAATATGGACAAAATAGACGCCGCATTGGCAGATAAAGCGGATCTTATTGATGGGCGCATAGACACAGGTCAGATGCCGATCAATGTAGTCCCGATCGCTACCACATCCGGCAGCGGATCAACATATACGGCGAACATCGAAGGAATAACAGGCCTCAGCAAGGGCCTGTTATTAATTGTAATCCCGCATATATCAAGTACATCGCCAAACCCTGCGCTGAACGTAAATGCGCTGGGTGCCAAGACGATATCCAGACGTACATCAAGCAGTACGGCGTCAGGCAACGCCGGAAACACCAGCGCATGGCTTACACGTGGCGTACCCTTGCTGGTGCAGTATGATGGCACATGTTGGGTTGCAGTAGGTCAAGCAAAGCCGGACGCTGCCGATCTCCATGGTACGGCCCCCATAAGTCACGGCGGTACCGGAGCGACTGGCTGGACGGCGTACCGCCTGGTATACGCGCCGAGCGAAGACGCGCTGGGGCAGCTGGCATTTCCGGCCTCAGATGGCTCCTTTCTTAGGCAGGGGGCCGGCGGGGCTCCATATTGGTCCACGCCGGCAGAGGTCCTGGATGCCATAGGAGCCGCGCCAGCTGCAGCCGGTCTGCCGCCTGGAGGAACAACGAATCAAGTACCGGTTAAAGCATCCGATGAAGACTATGATATACGATGGCTTGACCCGAATTGGGGCAGCGGCGGTGGTCCCCACGCCAGCACCCACGCTACTGGCGGCAGCGATCCCATAACCCCGGCACTGATCGGTGCCGCCCCAGCCCCATATTACCTGTCGGTTACGATACAGCCGTCAGCGTGGGGCAGCTCGGGCCCGCCATACATCGCTACTATGACGAGGCTCTCTAACGTGCAGACAGGCGATTACATGATCGCGGGTATAGCGTCCACAGGCGGAGACGTCAATGATCTGGCGGCAGATTGTAACGCCTGGAATTGCGTATCTGTGATTATGCCCCGCCCAGCCGCCCTGTATCTGCAGTGCTATGAGCGCAAGCCCGACCGTCCCCTGTCGCTGATCTTAGTGGGCTGGCATACCACAAGTACAGCGGGTTACTGCTACCTGACAGGGCACGCGAGCAGTTTGGGAGGTGCTAGCACTGACGGCCGTGAAATCGAACTGCGCAAGGGTACTACCGCTATAGAGTGGCGCTATGTCGGCGATGCCACATGGCAGACGCTTGTGCCACTGGCTGATATTACGGGCCCGCAGGGTCCACAGGGAGCGCGCGGAGCAACGGGAGCAACAGGCCCCGCTGGTCAGGGTATACCGGCGGGCGGCACGGCTGGCCAAATGCTGGTCAAGCGGTCCGGCGCGGACTACGACACTAACTGGGCCACACCCACAGGCGGTGGCGGCATCCCTGAAGCGCACGCCAGCACGCATGCCACAGGGGGCAGCGACCCAATCGCGCCGGCACTGATCGGTGCCGCGACATCGACACACAACCATGATAGAGTGTACGCACCGATCAGTCACGCCGCCAGTGCCAATACATACGGAACGGGTAGCGGAACTAATTACGGCCACGTCAAGTTATCAGCAGCGACTAACAGCACGCTTGGCATATCAGGCGGCACAGCGGCCACGCCCTCAGCTGTCAAGACCGCATATGACCTTGCCAATAGCAAGGCGGACGCAGATCACAATCATGACGATAGGTATGCGCTGATCGGTCACACGCATAGCGGCAGCGGCGCGGGTGTTGAGTACATAACCGTCACCGTGCCTCTGGCCGGATGGGACGCCGGAGTGCCATGCACCCAGACGATTAGCGTAGCGGGTGTGGCCACCACGGACTACATCACCGCCAAGTACACGAGCAACGCTATCAGCATCACCGAGAGAGCCGCCGATCATGCGGCGTACTGCTGCGTGACAGATGGCGCGCCGACGCCAGGGGGCGTGTTACTCCACTGCCTGCACGCGAGGCCAACGCGGGACATCCGCATGTTACTCCGCGTCGAGCATGGCGGCACGAGCGGTTACATGGCCATGACAGGGCAGGCACAGCCAGCCGGAGGGTCTAAGACCGCTAACGGCGGCGTCATCACAGCGGAGCAGACCATCACCGTGACGGAGCTGGGGTTTAGACCGTCGATGGTTACATTTGTGGGCGGTAGTGGCAAATCTACAGTTACGCAGGGCTATGGCGCTGTCTCGGGAGATACGACAGTAGCGCGGTATGCGGATGCTACGGGGGTAGGACATACTGGCACGTTTGCGCCGACGGATGACGGATTTGTACTGACGGTTCAGGGCGCTGATACCAAGACAATCAATGTCGGCTGGCAAGCCGTAGGCAGTTAAGGGGGTTAGAGATATGTTTGTAAGACGCTTATATTATGACTTTGCAACGGGGGTTATGCTCCATAGCTACATGATGAGCGGTGCTATACAGGTGTTACCCGCTGATGAGGTAGCGGCGGGGCTGGGCTTGGCCAACTACGCCTATATGGAGTGGTTGGAGCCTGACCCCGCCATCGAGGATAGCTTTGCTCGCAGCTACGGGCGGGTATCGGTCGACGTGTCACAAGACCCGCACGAGCTGGTGTTTGATTACAGTGAGCCCCCCCCCGATGCGCCGTCCGCGCTGGATGTACTTGACGCGCGGGTAACGGAGTGTGAGGGAGCAATTGACACGCTCATAGGAGGTGATACAGATGCCGTTTGACCGTGATAGACTGGTACGCGCGCGCAAGGCGATCGATGCGGGAGCGTCGGCCTATGTGGTGCAGGCCGAGCAGGGGCAGCATGATAATCTTAGCGACAACGCCGAGCTGTTTGCCCCTCTCGTTGGCGACGGGGCGCTTATCAGGCTGGGCAGTATCCGCAATTTCAGCGGCACCTTATACCGCGCCCTGGTAGACCTATGGGATAGGCCGGATCAGTGGCCGGATGTGGCAACTAATCTATGGGAGCTTGTGACTACAGGAGGTAACGGGCAATGAGCATTACAACGCTAATCACACAATTCATAGAGGTATTAAGTACGCAGACCAATAGGGGTATCTATGTATGGGGTGGCAATGGGGAGGACCTAAGATCAATGGATGCTCCAAAAGACTGGATAAAACGGCACGAGACCAGCACCGCAAACGCCAACCGCGCGATTGCCCTGTATGACAGGCGGGTACGGGATGGAGTAACCGAAATACGCGCGTTTGACTGCTCGGGGCTTATTTACTGGGCGCTGAACAAGCTGGGTTTGCAATCATCCGACATCAATAGCAGAGGATTATACGCCAGATGCGAGCCAATTAATAAGGCCGATTTAAGGCCTGGAGATATGACGTTCAGGCACGACGGCTCTAAGATATTCCATGTGGGCGTCTATACGGGAAACGGAAAGGTGATTGAATGTATAGGGCGCGACGATGGCGTTATAAAGCATGGCGTAGACGTCATGGGCACGGGATACTGGACGCATTTTGGCAGATTTGATTTATTTGAGGAAGGAGATAACACAATGGCGGTAATATTACAACATACATCACCCATGATGCAGGGCAACGACATTAAGGCGTTGCAGGCAGCTCTGAATGGATTAGGCTATGACTGCGGCACGGCAGACGGCAAAGTTGGCGAAAGGACTATGGCGGGCGTAGCGGCGTTTGTGGCGGCGCACAGCGGGCTTATAGACGTGCCTGCTATGCCGGATACCGCGACGCTAACCGTCGCTGTGGGCGATCAGACATATAGTATCGAGATGGGTTAGGGGGTTATATGATGAGTGATGTGATAATCGTAGGCGTGCTGTCCCTGTTGGGCACCTTGGCGGGGGCGTGGGGCGGCGTGCGGCAAGCTAACCGGCTGGTGGAGCACCGCCTCAAACAGCTTGAAGTCAAGGTTGATAAGCACAACCACCTGGTGGAGCGCATGGCTGTGGTGGAGCAGCGCAGCAAATCCAATACCCATCGGTTGGATGAACTACAGGACAAAATTGATTAAAAACAGGAGGAAACATAAATGGAAACACAAAGCAGAATCAAAAGCCCATTGTTTTGGGTAGGGTTAGTGGGTGCGGTATATACCGCAGTAGTGAACGCCGGAGTAACGGCAGGAGTAGAGATGCCGTGGTGGATAGGCGCGATAGGCGTGGCACTGTCGACAGTGCTCGTATATTGCAATGGCAACAACCCGAGCCTGACGGGCAAGTATTGAGTTTGTGGGGGGGGGCGGAGTGATCCGCCCCCATGCTTTTTTTATGCCATTTTTTAATATAGACATTTAAGCGACTCTATGGTAAATTTTGGGATAAAGGAGGTACTTATTAGTTACAATATAAAATAGAAGGGAGTATACAATGAAATCTACCAAACCAAAGCTATTAAAAGCAGTTTCAATACTGCTGGCACTGTTGAGCATTATTGGAGCAACCGTATCAGCGGAGGCCATTAATTCTGTGGTTTTGCAGGAGGCTTCCGAACCCGTCATAGTAGAAGAGGATATAAGCTTACGCGGGACATATGAAAAGCACTTCATAATGAGCGATGGAAGCAGCATGGCTGTAGCGTACAACGAACCCGTGCATTATGAGGAGGACGGCCAGTGGTTTGAGATAGACAACACGCTGGTGGAGACAAAGGGCAGCGGCCGCATAGCCAATGTAAAGGGATTGGAGAACGTGAGCTTTTCACAGGAGCCAAGCCAGGAACTTGTTGTGATAGAAAAGGACGGTTACACAATTTCATGGGGCCTTAGGTTCAGCACAGCGCCTGGCGCCGGTGTTAGCGCTTCGGGCAGGGGTTTTAAGGGCATTGAAACCAGGGAATTGGACCCCAAGGCGACGGCCAGGGTGGAGGAGCCGGACTGCACGGGCTTTGAGGGCACAGATCAGCTTATGCTTGCGCCAAACGCGGGCCAGCTGGTGTATGAAAACGCGGCTGGAGACGGCGTGGACGTAGAATACACGGTGCTCCCAGGCAGGGTAAAGGAAGCGATAATCCTGGAAAGCCCGCAGAGCATAGTGTCGTACATAATGGATATTACCGCAGAGGGCCTTAATGCAAGTATAAATGAAGAGGGCGAGATAGTATTCAGCGACGGGACGGAAGTTATATTCACCATATGGACGCCGTATATGTATGATTCGGCGGACGAGCTGTCCGAGGAGATAGAGGTAGACCTGGCGGACAACGGGAACGGGTCGTATACCGTGACGCTGACGCCGGAAGCGGAATGGCTTAACGATGAAGCAAGGGTGTATCCAATTACAATAGACCCAGACGTCAGCGCGGGTACGGATCAGGCAAACGGGATTGACAACTCGGTGGAGCAGGGGAGCGGCGTAATAACGCATACGCTGGACAGGCTGTACGCGGGAAAACGCAACGGGAAGAAAAGAAAGTTCTATCAAAAGTTCAAGACCATGCCGACAATCCCGTCTGGAGCTACTATAAATTCGGCCACCCAAACCTTTTATGTTACCAGCGGGACATCAACGGGAAATAGTCTTAAGGCATATAGGGTTGACGCGGATTGGAACTCGAAAACTATAACATGGGCCAATAAACCCGCTGCGTCGAGCACTATTCAATCGAATATTGGTCATAACGGATTGACCAGATACAACATAGATATGAAGTCGACAGTAAAGGGCTGGTATAGTGGAAGCACGACGGGCAAAAATAGAAACTATGGGATCATGGTTCAATATCAAAACGAAGAGATAAGCGACTTTAACACCGTCTATTCCGCCGACTTCGCCACAGCGGCTAAACGCCCTCAACTGACTATTAGCTATACCGGGGGCGGAACCGTCCCCACGCCTACGCCCATAACCCCAGACCCGCCATCGAACAGGCCGGCATTGAATCTGGACTATAACAAGGAATATTACATAAAAAACAAGAACAGCGGTCAGTATCTGACCGTTTCGGGAACCAACGTAAACCAGGCGAAGTATACGGGAGCGACATCCCAGAGATGGAAGCTTGTATCAACAGGAAACGGGGAGTGCAATATAATCCCTATGAGCAATCAGTCATATGCGCTTAACGTTTCCGGCAACAGTGCAAGCAATGACGCTAATATAGTAATATCGACAAATAAAAGCGCAACGGGCAGCAAATTCAAAGTATACTTCAACACAGACCTGGTTACTTACCGCATGGCCAGCAAGCCCAGCGGCTTTAATAAAACCGTAGTGGTGTCGGGCGCTAGTTGCCAGGCAGGCGCAAATGTGATACAGTATAGCTACAATCGGACGAACAACGATGAGTGGATTTTTGAACCTAGAAGTTTTTCCTTGACAATGGCAAAATATTATGCTCATTCTATGACTCAAACGCATATAACCACTTATCCTGCATTCCCAAACGATTGTCAAAACTATGTATCACAATGCATGCTGGCCAGTGGAATCCATTTTCAAAACAAATGGTATGTCTATAAAAAGAATAATGATTATCCATGGCCAAGTTTAAGTAACGAGAGCGAGTTAAACCATTCATGGGAGCTTTCAACGGTCGGCGGTTTCTTAGGACATGGAGCAAGCAGTCCTTGGATTAATGCAAGAGCCTTTAAATATTATTGGGAATTCATGTCATGGCCGTCCGTGTCCACTGAAATAGTTCCAATACGAAATATTATAGCCAGCTCAAATCCTGGGGAGATATGGGACAATATGCGTATACCATTTGAGGGGGGCGATGTAGTGCAAGTACTTTATCCAGATAAATCGGCCAAACATGCATTGTATATATGCTGCCGTGGAACATATTTAGGACATACTGAGTATTTTGTTTCGTCGCATTCAAACCCGAGAAAGCATCACGCGCTTTCCGATCTTTTGCTCACTAGCTCTTCGGATTCCGAAGGGTATTTAGAATTTTATAAAATGCGATAATTGAAAGGAAATTATTATGAACAAGAAAAACAGGCTTACATTTAGAATCATAACAATAGGAATAGCTGTGGTCAGCCTATCCATATTAGTGACTGCCTGTGCTCTGGCTCAGCGTCCAGCGGATATAAACGGTAACGCATTGGGAGCTGGTGCGGATGAGGAAGCAGACGTTCCTATGCTCTCAAATAATGAGGAAATACCAGAGGGCTATGTAGTAAATGCTTCTGGCGAACTTGTAAGTATTGAAGAAATACGGGAGAGGATAGCGCTGGAGGCGGTCGATGAGACGGAAATCAAGACACCCGAAGATGTAGCCGCCATGAACGAATTTGCGGAATATAGCAGCGGCATTCAACAGTTTTTAAACACAATAGACATGGAAACGGCTGATATCCTGTTTAAGTATACTGGCATTACTATTGAGCCAACTCCATCTGAATTTTCTGAAATCTGGGCAAACATCAGGACTATGCTTGAATTTTTGGAGGAGTATACTATAAGTTACGAGGAGTTTGATACGGTATTCCGCTATTTTTTAAGGCGTGATGATATAATTCACATTTATAACCCCGAGCTGCTTTTAGAAATGGAAACAGTATTGCAGCCGCTATTCGAATACCATAATTATGTCTATATACCCAACGGCACGGAATAAAAGGAAGGCGACTTTATGAGAAGACGTAAGATAATAATAATTATTATACTTTTGGCAATCATTACGCTAATTGGAGTTTATCTGCTATTTTTCAGAGGCAACGGCGGGTTGAGCGAATTCACCATGATAAAGATGGATGGCTTGGAAAGGAGTGTTAAGCTTCCATCCGGTTCTAAGCATACAACTAAAGATGAACTGAAGCTGACCGGCGGCGTGTTGGAAACGGCGGAAACGTTTGCTGTTAATTTGCCTGCGGCCGATGTAACGGCTTTTTATGAGGAAAATTATAAGGACTTACGAAAAGTTCAAGTTTCCATAGGATTAAACAGTCTGTCCGATCGGTCAGAACCCTATTATTGCGATGGAGCGTGGGCTTTTCGAGTAGAAATATTATCCGAGCGGGATGGACGAACCAGGTTTTTAATAAGATATAACTTAGAATCATGGGGGTGGCATTATATCGACTAAGTTGGTTACGGTCGGGGTTAGCGAGGTAGATACTGCATAGCAAAAATGGAGGGGGCGTCCCCCCTCCATTTTAGCGGATAGATTTAAAACAGACTTTACCGACAACATATCGACAACATTTTATTAATTTATCTAGATAATTAGGGCATTATGCGTTGGTTCGAGTCCAACAGGGGGAGCCATGCCGGAGCAAAGTCCGCTTTGCTCCGTTTTTCTTCTACAAGAAAAACATCCGCCCGCTCCCTTGCTCCTCCTATTGCGCAAAAAGTCACGCTCGCTTTGGCTATACACTATTTTAAGCGCGGGCATTACGTCTCCGCTTCGCTGCTAACTTTTTGCGGCATGCGCCTTCGATGCGGGAGGCTCAATCGTATGTCCTTTTATCAGCGATATGTACACAGGGGCAAAGTTCGCCTTACACAATTTTTCTTTTAAGGGAAAAGCGCATAAGAAAGCTATATCTGCGCGCTTAAGTTATTATTGATACGTTTGGAAGTAAAAAGTGAAATAATCATCTGTTTATTGTAACGATTAAAAGCTTGAAATTGGAGCTGAGCACATATATTAACCGCTACTTAACCAAGCAACGGCAGTACAGATAAGGGCGGTCAAACTCAAAAAATGTAATACAAAGCTTATCCACAACTCAGCTTTCAGTGATATTGAAAACAATGTGAACTTATGGTAAAATGTGGTAGTAATTAACATGTCAGTATACCGGATAATAAAAAATATTGAAGGATGGAATAACTTATGAAAGCGTTGACTTACCTAAAAAGATTTTTTTCACTCTTTCTTTATGCGGTTTTTATTTCCGTTTTTGCGTTGTCAGAGGTTCTTGCTGCGGATTTAAATCCAGAGCAGGGCGCCGTATTTACCGAGGTGCTTAATATTAATATAGGAAACGGCGCCGGAGAAGTGGGTTACCATTATGGAAATGAGGAGCTTCATCTAAAAGGTCCTGGAAGCCTTCATGTTAAGGATAACGGCCAAATTTGCATACTTGATACCGTAAATAAGAGAATACTCAAATTTAACGCAAACGGAACATTGCGTAACACGCTGAATTTGCCCTCAAACGCATGGGGCACGCAGATGTGCTATTATGGAGATATGTTTTTTGTGCTTGACTATGATAACGATGTTGTGTATGCTATCGTGGACCCTCATGAAGCGGACTCGTTGTCTACCAGCCCTGCTACGCCGTATTTTAAGTTTAATTTGCCCGAGGAACTGCCGGGCGAGCTGGTGTGCGAACTGAACGCTTCAGCGGACGGCTTGTTTGTTATTGATATCGACAATAATCATTATTATCTTGAACCGGACGGCGCTTTTTTAACTGGGAACGAATACTTTACGGTCAGCGGCCTTGAAGCCAACGAATGCGTTGCTCAGGTGAGCGCTTCCACCATGGAAACGGTCTGGAATATTGACCGCGAAAGCGCTTTGAACAGCATTTCAATAAAGGACGTTGATGCGAACAATAATCTATATGTAGCCTTTTATGAACAGGTTCCTGATACCTGCGTCATGATGTTTGAAAAGACGATAAGGCGCTATAATAGCAGCGGCCGCCTCACGGGCTGCGCTCTGATCGACCTTGACAGCTGTTATACGCATCCGAATCAGGAACTTTCCATAACATCTAATGGGGATGTGTATTATATGGAATGCCTTAACAACAGCGTAAGCATCAAACGGATTCAACTGGGTACGGCTTATCAGAGCCAGATGGAGGCGCTGGCGCTTGAGGCACTTGAAATAGAAAGCACTGTCGGCGAAGGCTATGAGTTTGACGAATATGGGATGCCTCCGGAGGAAGGGGTAAAGGCTACATATAATATTTCAATTTCGCGCACCATGGCGCTTACACGAGCCAGATACATGGCCAACTACTCTTGGTCGTTAAGGGAAATAAACAAAAGGCCGCATAATCAAATTCGGCTGCCCGCATATATCCGCAACGGCACGGTAGGGAAAACCGTCAAGGGAATCCCCTACTGCTGGGGCGGCTTCAACGGCTATGAAAGTGAAGGAACGAACGAAGCCAAGCTGTCGTTTAACACTGCTAAAAATAATAAACGTGCCGGAAATACCAATAATGAGAACGGATTTATATCTGCTTCTGCCGGCGTTGATTGCTCCGGATATGTTTCAAGTACGTACAATTTCAGTAACAAGCAGGGAACATATTATTTTAGAGACGATCTAGGTCATTCTCTAAACAATGTAGGCAATCTTAAGCAAATGGATTTTGCCGTAAGGATAGATACTACAGGAAGTGTAAGCTCTCGAGTCCGTCATATAGTGCTATTTGATAGAAAGGCATCGGGTGGTCAAGGTTACTATATATATGATTCGACTACTGACAGCACTAATCAAAATGGGGGTACTGAAAAAAAGGATAGGGTGTCTTGGCATATGGTTAATAATGATTACTTTAATAAATATTTATGTAAAACGCCATGGTGCCAGGCTGGATCAACCTACAGCTTGAACAAAACACATCATTGGAAGAGATGCAAGTTTTCAGGCTGTTCTACAAGGCTGAGCTATGCGGCGCATAAATGGACCTACGACAGCGCCAGCAGTTATTACAGGTGTGTTTGCGGCGCGAGAAGGGTTGGCGGCGTAGTCATAAACACTACTGATCCGGATGAATTCGACGACAGCATCCTGGTCTTTGAGACAATGGGAACGGAATATGCATGTTATGAATGCTGTGAAGACAACTGCATTCACATTGA
>ULXL01008149.1_pt1 | contig 23222 bp, 17 predicted proteins | sample 1961241 | NCBI WGS metagenome assembly ULXL01 (sample SAMEA4835837, study PRJEB28245) | human gut metagenome | biome: gut microbiome; material: fecal sample | place: Denmark | collected 2008
TCAAAAAAGATTTCCTAACGGTTTGCTTGATTCAAGCAACATTGCAAAAAGATTTTCAAGCGAGTTCGGACTTTGGCTCGGGCCGAGAGGCGGATATAATTTCAACAAGCCCTTTGCAAAGCGTATTGAGCGTGCAGGAAACGGATATTTCAATGCGCAGGCAGGCGATATTTGCGTTGCCTCTAAAAGATATCTGAATAATCTTGAAAGGTTTTTCGTTGAAATGACTCGCGAAAACGATATTGCATATTGGAAGCTTGACGGATTTATGCTTAAACCCTGCCAAAATGCAAAGCACGACCATATAACGGGCGGCGAACACGATATGTATCTTGTTACACAGCTTTGGGAGCGTTGGATAAAGATATTCAAGGCTATCAGAGATGTTCGCGCAAAGCAGGGCAAGGGAATGTGGATAAACTTTACCTGCTATGTTACCCCTTCGCCGTGGTGGCTTCAATATGTTAATTCAATTTGGCTTCAACACAGCAATGATATAGGCTTTGCAACAAACTATCCGAAGGGTCAGCAGGCACAGGTTGATTCCGAAATCACATACAGAGACAGTATTTATTACGATTTTCTTGTTACAAGAGGACTTCAATATCCCCTTTCAAACATTTACAACCACGAGCCCATTTACGGCTATGAGGCACACCTTGACTACACAGACGAGGAATTTGAAAAGGCATTTTTCTGGAATGCCTGCCGCGGCGCCGCACTTAATGAGCTTTACATTTCCGAGGGTATGATGAACGAGGAAAAATGGCAGATACTTGCAAGGGTTGTTAAATGGCAAAAGGCAAATTATCATATTTTGAAAAATGCCGTTTATCTTGGGGGAAATCCTGCTGAAAATAATGTTTACAGCTATGCCTCGTGGACAGACGAGGGCGAGGGAATTATTGCTCTGCGAAATCCAACAAACGAATCCTGCGCGTTAACGCTTACGCTTAACAAGCTTATGGGATGCCCCGAGGACCTCAGCGGAGTAAGACGCTTTAATATTCTTAACAAAAACGGTGCTGAAAGCTCTGATATTTATAATTATAACGACAAGATTAATTTAACGCTTGCACCCTTTGAGATTAAGATTTTCCAATTCGGAAAAGAGGACAACAGATATAATTATATCGACGGCGGAAACGATTTTACAATCAGCTTTGACTATGAGGGCGAGAACGGAATTATCTGCCAAAACAACGATATTCTTATCAGCGTTGAAAAGGGCTTTTTAAGTGTTAATATTGGCACATTAAGATTAAAATCAGAAAGCATAATAAGCAACACCCACCACAAAATCACTGTTGTTCGAGAGAAAAACAGAATGGTTAAAATATATATTGACGATTTTCTTGACTGCTCCGGCTACGATGAAAGAGTTAAGCCTGAAATTTCCGTTGAGCTGACAAGCGAGGCAGAAGGCTTCAAGGTTGTTAAAAAGGCTGTTCCTTATGACGAGGTTATTGAGCTTAAAGGGCTTATCAAGAAAAAAATCAGAAAGAGGCGCAACTGATGAAATGCAAAAAATGCGGCTTTGAGGGCATTGAAGAAAACGGAGATTGGATCACCTGCCCGAGCTGCGGAGCAAAATATTTTAATACTAATATAAGCTCCGAGCCAAGCGCAACCCGGCAGATTGAAGAAATTGAAAGCAAAAGCATTGAAAAGAAAAGCGATGAAGGCGGCAAAAAGGAAGAAAAGCAAAAAAGCAAATTCCGAGAAACAGTTGAGTTTTTAATGCCGATTATTATTGCGGTCATAGTTGCTCTGCTTCTTAAAACCTTTGTTTTTGCAAACGCCGTTGTGCCAACAGGCTCTATGATAAGCACAATAAACGAGGGCGACAGAATAATTGCAAGCAGGCTTTCATATATTAATAATTCTCCTGAAAGATATGACATTATATTGTTTTATTTTCCCGATGATGAAAGCCAAATTTTCGTTAAGAGAGTTATTGGGCTTCCGGGAGAAACGGTTGAAATTGTTAACGGAGCAACCTATATAACCGATGCAGACGGCAACAAGGCTCAGGCGGACCAATCCTTTATTCAAAATGAAACGCCCGTGGGAAATTACGGCCCGTTTTACATCCCCTACAAAGGCGAAGCAATAACAACAGACGGAATTTACTGCTATGCCGAAAACGGCGAAATTGTCGGCTCTGCGGAATTCATTGAAAAATACTGCAAGGCAGACGAAAAAGGAAATTACACCGTTTCGCAAAACTGCTATTTCTGTATGGGCGACAACAGAAACCATTCCCACGATTCACGCTTTTGGAACAATACATTTGTTACGGAGGACAAAATCTTGGGCAAGGCAAAATTCAAGTATTATCCTAACTTTGAATCATTTGAATAATAAAAAATCAGGCGGAAGCTCCGCCTGATTTTTTTATTTTCAACATATTAAGAACGCCATAACAACAGTAAACGGTGCTGCCTCTAAGGAGCGAGGCAGCACCGTTTGATTTTTGATTTTATTCGGTTGCTTTAATTAGTCCTTTTTAGGAGCATAATACTCAACCGTGCGGAGAAGATCGTTATACTTCTGAACTGCATTTTCAGCCGCAATGGAGAAGAGCTCGTCTGCTTTCTCCGGGAAGCCTCTTCTGAGTGAAGAATAACGGGTTTCGCCGTTGATAAATTCGATATAATCTCCTGTTGGAGCCTTTGAATCGAGCGAGAACGGATTCTTGCCGTCTTCGATAAGGGCAGGATTATATCTGAACAAATGCCAATAGCCTGCTTCAACAGCCTTCTTCTGCTCTGCCTGGTTGAACGGCATCTTAATACCGTGGTTAATACAAGGAGCATAAGCAATGATAAGCGACGGGCCGTTATAAGCCTCTGCTTCCTTCATTGCCTTTAAGCACTGATTATAATCTGCGCCCATAGCAACCTGTGCAACATAAACATATCCGTAAGACATTGCAATCTTTGCAAGGTCCTTCTTCTTTGTGATTTTACCGGAAGCGGCGAACTGTGCAACTGCGCCTGTTGGTGTTGCCTTTGAAGCCTGACCGCCTGTGTTTGAATAAACCTCTGTATCAAATACAAGAACATTAACATCCTGATTTTGAGCAAGAACATGGTCTAAACCGCCGAAGCCGATATCATAAGCCCAACCGTCTCCGCCGAAGATCCACTGGCTCTTCTTTGCGGCATAATCCTTATCTTTAAGGAAGTCCTCTGCGGCTGCCTTCTCTTCCCCGTCAAGCTTTGCATTTTCAAGAGCAGAGATAAGAGCCTTTGCAGGAGCATCGTTTCCTCTTGTTGAATTGAATGTGTCAAGATAAGCTTTAACCTCATCTGCAACAACAGAATCTTTAAGAGCAAGAGCATCGTTAGCAAGTCTTGAACGGATCTGTGCCTGTGCAAGGAACATACCGAGACCGAACTCTGCATTATCCTCAAAGAGTGAGTTAGACCAAGCAGGACCGTTGCCCTTCTTATCAACAGTATAAGGAGTTGAAGGAGCGGAGCCACCCCAAATTGAAGAACATCCTGTTGCGTTTGCAACATACATCTTATCGCCGTAAAGCTGAGTTACAAGCTTTGCATAAGGTGTTTCGCCGCATCCTGCGCAAGCGCCTGAGAATTCAAGATACGGTTTAAGATACTGAGCCGAAACGATAGTTTTATCCGATGCAACCTGAGGCTTCGGTTCCATATCGCAAAGAGCGTCAAATACCGGCTGCTCATCAAGCTGAGAAGCGATAGGCTTCATTGTAAGAGACTTTGTTGGGCAAACATTTGCGCAGGAAGCGCATCCGGTACAGTCAAGTGTTGAAACGATAAGTGCATATTTAAGTCCGCTGTCCTTCGGAACCTTGAGATCAACCGACTTTGTGTTTGCAGGAGCAGCAGCAAGCTCATCAGCCGTTAATGCAACGGGACGGATAACTGCGTGCGGGCAAACCATTGAGCATCTGTTACACTGAGCACAGGTTGACGGATCCCATTCGGGAACATCAACTGCTATACCGCGCTTTTCAAATGCGGCAGAGCCCTGCGGGAACACACCGTCTGCCATATCAACAAATGTTGAAACAGGGATTGAATCACCCTTTTGATGACCAACGGGATCAAGAATTTCCTTAACGAATTTCTTCATTTCGGGACGCTCTGTTTTAACCTCAAGATCAACATCCTCATCAACAGCAGTTTTCCAGCTTTCCGGAACATCAACCTTGATAACCTCTTTTGAGCCTCTGTCGATACCCTGATGGTTAGCGGCAACAACTGCATCGCCCTTCTTTGAGAACTTGGCAGTTGCCTTTGCCTTCATAAGCTCGATAGCCTTTTCAACAGGAAGAATTCCCGAAATGGTGAAGAATGCCGATTGAAGAATTGTTGAAGCTCTTCCGCGAAGACCAACCTCTTCTGCAATCTTAATACCGTTGATGATATAGAAATTAATATCATTGTTTGCAATATATCTCTTCATCGAAGCGGGAAGCTCTTTATCAAGCTCCTCGGGAGTCCAAATACAGTTAAGAAGGAATGTGCCGCCGGGAACGAGATCCTGAACCATATCATACTTTGTTACATAAGACGGACAATGGCATGCAACAAAATTAGCCTTATTGATGAGATATGTTGAAGTAATCGGGCTGTCGCCGAAGCGAAGGTGGGATACTGTGATACCGCCTGATTTCTTTGAATCATAGAAGAAATAGCCCTGTGCATATTTATCGGTGTTGTCGCCGATAATCTTGATTGAGTCTTTGTTTGCGCCGACTGTTCCGTCTGAGCCGAGACCCCAGAACTTACAGCTTGTTGTGCCGGCAGGTGTTGTGTCGATATGCTCGCCGATTTCAAGAGAAAGATTTGTTACATCATCGGTGATGCCGATTGTGAATTCCTTCTTCGGAGAAGCGGCTTTCATATTGTTGTAAACAGAAATGATATGAGCCGGAACAGTATCCTTTGATCCAAGACCGTAACGGCCGCCGTAAACAGGAGTTGTTTCAAACTGTGAGCCTTTAAGAGCGGCAATAACATCAAGGAAAAGAGGCTCGCCGATTGAGCCGGGCTCCTTAGTTCTGTCTAATACAGAAATCTTTTTAACTGTTGACGGGATAACATCAAGAAGATATTTTGCAGAGAACGGTCTGTAAAGATGAACCTTAACAAGACCAACCTTTTCGCCCTTTGCATTAAGATAATCAACTGTTTCTGCGATAGTGTCGCAAACAGAGCCCATAGCGATAATAATGTTTTCTGCATCCTCTGCACCATAATAATTGAACGGCTTGTAATCGGTTCCGATTTTCTCGTTAACCTTGTTCATATACATAACTGTTGTTTCAACAGCATCGTTATAATACTTATTGCAAGCCTCTCTGTGCTGGAAGAAGATATCGGAGTTTTCGGCAGAGCCGCGAAGAGTTGGGTGCTCGGGGTTAAGAGCGTGAGCACGGAAACGCTTAACATCCTCCATATCAACCATATCCTTGAGGTCTTCATAATCCCAAACCTCTATTTTCTGAATTTCGTGAGAGGTGCGGAATCCGTCAAAGAAATGAAGGAACGGAACCGATGATTTAAGAGTTGCAAGATGAGCAACTGCACCGAGGTCCATAACCTCCTGCGGATTGTTTGAGCAAAGCATTGCATAGCCTGTTTGACGGCATGCATAAATATCGGAATGGTCGCCGAAAATGTTGAGTGCGTGAGTTGATACGCAACGAGCCGAAACATGAATAACAGATGAAAGAAGCTCACCTGCAATTTTATACATATTCGGAATCATAAGTAAAAGGCCCTGTGAAGCCGTGTATGTTGTTGTGAGCGCACCTGCAGAAAGAGAACCGTGAACTGCACCTGCTGCGCCGCCCTCTGATTCCATTTCCTGAACTCTAACATTTTGACCGAAAATGTTTTTGGCATCGTGTGAAGAAAGAACATCTGTTACCTCTGCCATAACCGATGAAGGAGTGATGGGATAAATAGCGGCTACTTCTGTGAATGCATAAGAAACATGAGCAGCGGCATTATTACCATCCATCGTTTTCTTTTTTCTGTTGAGCATAAAATTAATTACCTCCTGTTGAACTTTAAAGTTCATTTATTAACAATATAACCTGTGAACTGCGCTTTGAGCCATCAGGGCGCAAAAACGCCTTGTTCCCCACAGTCCGCAAATATTTTAACACAACGGTATTTATAATTCAATAATTATTTTTCTTATTTGTGAAATATTTATCATTTATATAAAAAAATAATGCCGAGCAAGTGTTTACTCGGCATATTCACTAAAAATCATCGCCCAAATTCTCTTCTGCCCTGTTAAGCGGAAGCCTAATCTCAACAGTATCGGAGCCCTCTGCAACTGTTCCGGTTGCGGAGGTGCCGTAATTTAAAAGCTTAACCTCAACGAAAACATCGCCCTCATATTCATCGGGTGTTTTAAAATGCTGCATCTCTCCGTCAACAGTAACCTCTGTTGAGCCTATGCTTTTGCCGTTTACGATAAATTCAATCTTATCTGTTGTTCTTTTGTTTTCCGGCATAAGAACATTAATATAGATAATTCTGTTTTTCGGGATAGTTGTTGTTTCGCCCGGTGCTTCCTGCTCGTTTGATGAGCCTGCGCCGTTTTGAGAATTACCGCTCTGTGAGCCACCCTGCGAGGAGGAGCCGCCCTGCGAGGAGGAGCCGCCCTGCGAGCCTCCCGACTGTGATGAGGAGCCGCCTACTCCGCCGCCTGACTGATTGGCATTATCAGAGCCGGAGGCATTACCGCCTTCGCCGTTTGGCATTATTTCTATTATTTCACTTACGCCTTCGTTGGCAGTGGTGCTTTCGTTTTCCTTACTGCCTGACGAAACGCAGGCAACAATTGCAATTATAACGGCAACGGCAACTATAACCGCTCCGATAATTATTGCTTTTTTCTTTTTTGAATTATTATTTTCGGGAGCACTGCTTTCTCCGCTTTCATTAGTTAAATTCTTGTTTTCTTCACTCATATTTTTTTACTCCTTATGTTTTAGCTTTTGAGAAAATCATCAAACGAAGCGTCGCTCGGCATACGCCAATCTCCTCTCGGAGAAAGCGAAACGGAGCCGACCTTCGGTCCGTCGGGCATACAGCTTCTTTTAAACTGACTTATGAAAAATCTTTTTACAAACACATCGAGCCATCCTGCAATTTCTTCGCGGCTGTATTTCTTTGAAAATGCCTTTTCGGCAAGAAATAGAATTTTTTTCTTTGAAAATCCGAAGCGAACAAAATTATAAAGAAAGAAATCGTGAAGCTCGTATGGGCCTATATTATCCTCTGTTTTCTGCGCTATGTTGCCGTTTTCGTCGGGCGGAAGAAGCTCGGGGGAAACGGGTGTGTCAAGTATATCGTTAAGCACCTCGCAAACCCTTTCGCCGCTTATTGAAGCAACATAATCAACAAGATAGCGAACAAGCGTTTTCGGCACGGAGGCGTTAACTCCGTACATACTCATTTGATCGCCGTTATAGGTACACCAGCCCATTGCAAGCTCACTCAAATCTCCGGTTCCTACAAGGAGCTTGCCGTGCTTATTCGCCATATCAAAAAGCACCTGAGTGCGCTCACGAGCCTGGGTGTTTTCATAGGTTATATCGTGAATTTCCGCACTGTGCCCAATATCCTTAAAATGCTGAACGCACGCATCCTTTATGCTGATTTCCTTAATCTCAACACCAAGCTCCTTCATAAGCGAAAGAGCGTTATTATAGGTTCTGTCTGTTGTGCCGAAGCCGGGCATTGTTATACCCAAAATATCGGAATTAGGCTTTCCGAGAAGCTTCATAGCCTCTGTGCAAACAAGCAGAGCAAGAGTTGAATCAAGTCCTCCCGAAATGCCCACAACACAGCCCCTTGAGCCGATATGCTCAAGCCTTTTTGCAAGGCCCGAAGCCTGAATTGCAAAGATTTCACGGCATCTTTCACGCCGCATTTCATCATTTGCGGGAACAAACGGATGAGGATCAACATTCCTGTATTCTAAATCATTATTACTGTTTTCAACTGCGCTTTCAACGAAGCCGACAGGCTCGCCGATGTTTTCAAACGACATATTGCGCTGACGAAGGCTGTTAAGCCTTTCAATATCAATATCGGCAACAGTCAGCACGGTTTCTCTTTTAAAGCGTTCGCCCTGTGCAAGAACCGCTCCGTTTTCGCAAACGAGCGTTGAGCCGCTGAAAACCAAATCGGTTGTACTTTCAAAAACGGAGGCGCCCGCATAAACATAAGCGCAAATGCACCTTGCAGACTGACTGCTGACAAGCTCACGCCTGTACTGCGCCTTTGAAACATATTCATCCGATGCGGAAGGATTTGCAATAATATTTGCACCGTGAAGCGCAAGAGTGCTGCTTGGAGGAGACGGCACCCACAAATCCTCGCAGATTTCAACACCTAAAACAACTCCGTTTGACAAATCAAAAATCTGACTGCCTATTTTCGTATCAAATCCGCACAGCTTGATAGGTTGGCAGGCTTCAAACTGACTGCCTGAGGCAAACCATCTTTTTTCGTAAAACTCATTATAGTTTGCAATATTACGCTTCGGAACAACACCCGCTATTTCTCCGTTATTTACAACGACCGCACAGTTATAAAGGCTATTGTAAAACCGAACGGGCATGCCGACCAAAACGGCAATATTTTTGCCCTTTGTATATTCCGTTATTTCGGCAAGTGCTTTTTGTGCTTCGTTCAAAAGAGAATTTGAGAAAAACAAATCCGCACAGGTGTAGCCGGTAACGGAAAGCTCGGGAGTTACAAGAAGCTTAACGCCCCTTTCCGACGCAAGGTCTATTGCCCTTTTGATTTCTTCCTTATTGTAGCTTGGGCATGCAGGCTTTAATTTCAGCGAAGCCGCCGCCGCTCTGAAAAATCCGTAATTCATAATTCACCTAAATTAATGTTATTTTAAATTTGAAGGAGGCCTGCTCGCCTGCTTCAAGAACAGTCATTCCTCGCTTGCTTTCAAAAACAGAGTCCTCATCGGAGCAGGTTGAAATTCCCGTCCACGGCTCAAGCGCAACAAACGGTCCGCCGTTTGCAGACGACCAAACAAGCAGATTATCAAAATCCTGATAATCAAGGCGAACTCCCCTTTTATTTTTACCGATAAGCAATGCGGATTTAGATTCTATGCCGTCAAAAACCATTGCGTCATCAACAAAAAGAGAATGCTTCATATCAATTCTGCCCGGTGCGTCAAAAACCTTGAAGCGATTTGAAATATCAATAAGTCCCGAATGAATATCGGGGCGCAGACATTCCTCATTTATAGGCTTGTCAAAGGTAACGGAATAATCCTCAAAAGCTTCATTTTTATCAACGGGGCAATTAAAGGCGGGGTGCCCTCCGATAACAAACGGAAGCTTCTCCTTGCCCGTATTATAAACAGTATATTGAGTTGTTACCGTGCTTTTAACAACGGTGTATTTTATTTCAAGGCGGTAATCAAATGGAAATTCGGCTTTTGTTTTTTCACTTGAATTTTGAACAAAAGCAACATAATTTGCACCAACGCTTTCAATCTTAAAGGGATTAATTCTTGCAACGCCGTGGCGTTTCATAGAGCATTCCTTTCCGAAGGCAACTGCCCTGCCGTCTCTTAAAACGCCTGCAATGGGAAAGCAGACGGGTGCCTGACCTGCCCAAAAGCTTTTGTCGCCCTGCCAAAGATACTCTCTGCCGTTCTTAACGAGAGAATGAAGCATTGCCCCCTCTTGCAGACATTCAACGAAAACCTCGTTGCTTTTTATTTTAACTGTCATCAAACCACTCCAAGATATATAACTGATTTAATTATATATCATTATATTTTTTATTGCAATATTGAAAATGTTAACATAATGAGTTACAATAATGATTATGAAAAGATTTTTAAAGGAGAAAACGGTTTATGGACATTGAATCCTACATCTCGGAGGCAATTTTTGGGGAAAAGCCGAAATACAAGGTTCTTTATGAGCTTTTTTGGGAGCAGTTTAAAGAGGACGGCTTTGTGATTACAGATGAGAGCGGATATGAAATAGATTCTGTTTTCAAGGCTGTGTCTCTTCAAAACCTTGTTGGCGAATTTAATTACAGAATTTATGACGAGGTTAACGAAACAGGGCTTGAAGATGTTATTGAATACCTTGCGAACCTTGGAATAGGCGAAGAGGAAATAAACGAATTTTGCGAAAGCAACGAAAATATTTTTGCAGAGGATGATTTTGAAGCAACCGTTAAAAACGGGCTTGATTATTTTACGGAAATAACTGCAGACAAGCTGATTGAGGACTTTTCGGCAGACGACCTTTTTGATTTAATTTTTACCGCAACATACGATTTTGAACAGGATTTTGCCTTTGATTTTGAGGACACAGACGAATTTCTTGCATTTGTTGATTCGAACACCGAAAGGCTTGACGAATACAAGGAGGAATATTCCTCTGTTATGAGATGGATTGAATGCGGAATGATTTGCTGAAAGCCTATCATATAAAAAATCCGACAGTATTGAACTGTCGGATTTTTTGTTTATTTAATTAGCAAAAGCCATTTGCGGACCTTTGGAATTTTAGATATAACAAAGGCGATAATAAAGCTTACGGCAAATGTTAATACAAACACCGCAGCCGCTAAAACGGGACGCAAGGTGATAAAATGCCACAGATAAGCTCTGACAACATTCAAAATCGGCTTATGGATAAAATATATTCCGAGGCTTAATTGAGAAAGAAGCGATACGGAATACGCAAACGCCCTTGAAGCCTTTGAGCTGCCTTTAATTTCAATTCGTGAAACAAGCTCAAACAGACAAAGCGAGGCAACAAAAACGCCGATAAAATCATACCACAAATGATAATCATAGCCCTTTTTAACGGAAAACAGCATGGTGAAGCAGCAGAAGGCACAGGAGACAAGAAATCCAAAAGCAAGCAAAATGCACGGAAGCCTTTTGAAATATCCCCTTTTGCAAAAAAGCCCCATAAGAAGATAGGCACCGTAATTTCCGCCGATAAAGGTTACATCTATTCCGGGAGAGAGCGTTTCAATTTCAAGCAGATCATAAAATGTATTAAGGCTTTTAACAACGAACACAACGGTGAAAAGCACCGCAAAGGGAACAATAAGCGCTTTTGCATTAATTCCTTTAATTGCACGGGCAATAAACGGAATTGCAACATACAATCCGATTATCATTGGCATATACCAAAAATGAGAATATTCATTTTTTCTCATAAAAAGCATATTATCAACTAAATGCCTTAAAGAGAATTCCTGAGAAGAAAAGAAAACCTGACTAAAATAATACAAAAGAACCCATATTTCAACCGTTAATAGAAGCGGAAGAAGATTTGTTTTGTAAAACCTAATTATCTTTTCAGAGGTTGAATAATCCCTGTCAAGCAAGAGATAGCCCGAAATAGCAAGAAAAACAGGAACACCGAGCCTGCCTGCCGTAAAGCAGATAACCCGAAAGCACGCAGACGGAGCACCAAGCCCCGCAAGCTCTTCAATGCCAAGAGATGAATATCCGCTTTCTGCGCTGTGAACAAGCAAAACGGATAAAATTGCAAGGCATCTTGCAATATCAAGCCACAAAATTCTGTTTTTTGTCATAAGCATTTTTCCTTAACATATTTTTAAAATAGTTTTATTACAGAATGATTATATAACAAACGAAGCAAAATAACAAGTTGTTTCTCTTTTCGCCGAAAACAGATTGTTTTTTTACTATTGTTCAAATTTATTTAACTTAAAATTCATTTTTTATTAGTTAGGAATTATTATTTGACTGCTATACTTATTAATATCAGGCAGGGCTTGAAATATATTAGGGGGTAAAAAATATGGTTGAATACATTACCGGAATAAACGGAATAGGAAAAACAAGAGTTTTAGTGCAAGCCGCCGCCGCAACGGCGCAGGAAAGCAAGGGCAATGTTGTTTTTATTGACTGTTCAAGCAAGCTTTATCTTGAAATGCCTTCAAATATTCGCTTGATAAACATATCCGATTACGATATAAACAGCGCCGTTGCATTTTTTGGCTTTCTTACGGGACTTTGCGCAAGCGACTATGATTTAACAGATGTTTTCGTTGATTCAACAATGCAGATAATTTCAGGCAAAAAAACGAGCATAAATGATTTTATGGATATAGTTACGCAGATTTCGGAAAAAACGGGAGTTAATTTTCACTTTGCCGTTGACGATAAGCAGGAAATGGAAATTATTTATCAGGATGTGATTTGATTTCCATATTAAAAGCGGTGCAGTTCCTTTGCAGAATTGCACCGCTTCTTTTATATATACCGATATATATTATTGATTTTTTGCGCCCTTTTCATCAAAATTAAGAATTGTTGAAATGATAACCTTATAGCCTGTTTCGATTGCTTCGGGAACAAGGCGGTCGTAGCTGTCGCGCCTGTTGTGATAATAATCGGCAGGAGCCGGATCCATTGCGGCAAGGCAGGTTGCCGTTATTCCTGCTTGGGTGAATGCCGCCGCATCCGAAGAGCCGAAGAAAACATTTGCAAATTTAATGTCGTTATATCCTGCTTCCTTTGCGGAATCAAGAACAAGCTGAGAGAACGCCTGATCGTGCTTAACCGTGCCCGTCATATCTCTTGAATAAACATTAAGATATTCAAGGTCTGTTAAGGTATCGCAGCAAAGAACAACCGTTTCAACATCACCGTCTGTGTATTCCTCAAGATGGTCCTTTGCAAACGCCTTTGCACCCCTGAGGCCTGCTTCCTCTCCGTCTGTTATCATAGCAACAACCTCTGTGTTTTCAAGCTCAACGCCCGCCATATCAAGCATACGAAGAGCGCAAACTGCGGAATATGTTCCCGTTAAATTGTCATTAGCGCCGGGAGAAATTGTGTTAAAATCAACAAAGCAGAAAAGAGTTACCATAAACAAAGCGGTAATAATATTGAAATAGAATGAATAATTAAGCATAAAATCGCCGAAAGCACCCATATCTGCAAATTTTGCAATAACGCAGATAACTGCAATAATAAAGGAAGCGATTGCGCCCAGGATTGTTCCCCCCATAAACACGCTCATTCCGGTGCCCTTGCAATAATAAATATGACGCCATTCATAAGCAGAATCAATATGACCGCTGATAACTATTCTTTTTTTGATTTCGCCCTTTGGCTTCCTTGAAGCAACAAGATTATGACCTGTTACCTTTTTGTGAAGTCCGTCAAGAAACTGCTTATACATAAGGAATTCCATCACCGTAACGAAGAGGCCTCCTGCGGTTACAATTCCAACTATGCAATGAGCAATGAAGAAATTTTCAAGATTTAGAGCAAATGTTAAAATAAAGCCTGCAACAACCGCAAGAATAATGATTGCCGAAACTGTTTTTGTGAAATGCAAAAATGCCTTCGGAGCCATTTTATATTCCTCAAAATGTGTTTCATCGCAAAACTGATCAAGCTCCTTTTTGATGTGCTTTTCTGCATCATAGCAAGCATCATTACCTGATTCTCTCGGTCCGTATTTTTTGATTACATTTGTTATTTCTTTAACGGTGTAATCAACATTTTCCTTGATTACTGCGCTTGGAAATTCGCTGATTTTCATTTTTTCGTCTCCTTTAATTTGTTATTTTTGTTATATTCGTAGTCGGGATTTCCACTGAAAAACCTACGAACTATATAAGAGCGCTTAATTCTGTTTTTCGGCATGCAGATTTCATCTGCCGCAAAATTGATGCCGAGAGAAGCATAAACGCTTTTATAACCCTCATATCTGCCCAAGAAGTCCTTGAAATCCTTTTCACAATCAGGAGTCCATGCCGTTTCGGCAAGTGCCTCCATACGGGGATGAGCCATAAACTGAACCTTATCAAAGGTTCTTATCCATTCTGTCCAAACCTGTGCTTCAATTCCTATCAGGCAGCTTTCATTCTGTATTTTATATTTTTTCGGAGAAAAATCATAAGTATTTTTAAGAGGATACTGTGCGTATGTCATATCAAAATAGAAGGATTTGTGATTGCTCATAAGGATTTTTCCGCCGTTTTCCGCAAAGGCAACGGTGTTTTTATCCTGACCGGGAAGCCATTGCTGAACAACAACATCTTTATCTATATTCTCGTATCCTTTTTTGAGAATATCATTCCACGCAAGCATTTTTTTGCCCTTCTTTTTAAGAAAAACGCAAAGCTCATTAGTTAGCTTCTGTTGAAGCTGCTGCTCATTTGTGAAGCCGTTTTCCTTCATAACACGCTGACAGTCGGGGCATTTTTTCCATTCGGAAAAATCACATTCGTCTCCGCCGACATGAAAATATTCAAACGGAAACAGCGAGCAAGCCTCATCATAAACATCAAAGATGAAATCAAGACTGCTTTTTTTGCCCATACAGCACGGCCTGTTCCAATCCTTAATTCTGTTTTTAGCAAAAACGATTCCTCCGAAGCCGCCGAAAACCTCTCTTTTAATATTACGGCAGGCAAGCTCGGGATAAGACGCAAGTGCCGCCGCAAAATGAGCGGGAACATCAATTTCGGGAAGAATTGAAATGCAACGCTGCGCCGCATATTCAACAATTTCCCTGATATCCTCTTGCGTATAATAGCCGCCGTATTCCTTATTTTCAATTCGGTAGCAATGCCAACCGCCCAAATGAGTATAAGCACGCTTTGAGCCGATTTCGGTTAAAAGAGGATATTTCTTTATCTCAATACGCCAGCCTTGGTCATCTGTTAAATGCCAATGAAAAACATTGAGCTTGAGGCGGAACATATCGTCAAGATATTTTTTTACATTTTCCTTGCCGAAAAAATGACGGCTTTCATCAAGGCTTAAACCGCGCCACGAATATTTCGGCTTATCCTTAATTTCAACAAAGGGAAGTTCATTTTTGCCCTCGTCAAGCCTGCCGAGCATACGAACGCTTTGAAGCGCATAGTACGATCCCGCAGCATCGGAAGCCTTTATCAGCACCCCGTTATCATTTATTGTGAGATAGTATTCTTCCTTTGCAAGATTTGAATCTTTAAAAATCTTTATGCAGGAATCCTCTGCACCCTTGTTCTTAATAAGAGGCAAATCAATTTCGGAATATACCGCCGCATTATCCGGCAGAGCATAGCTGCCAACGCCCTCCTTGGCATAGACGGGCTTCGGAATAAGATTGAGCATAGTAATTAACCTCATAAAATATCATTGTTTTTTCATTATATCACAAAACTTGGTTGACAACAATACTTTTAAGGTAGTAAAATATAAAATAATTCAAAACAAATCAATAGCTGCCCGTAGCACAATGGCTAATGCATCTGATTCCGATTCAGAAGATTGGGGGTTCGAGTCCCTTCGGGTGGACCAAAAACTAAAAAACAGGCGGTGCCTGTTTTTTTGTTTTTAAGAAGGGACGAGAAACGAGGTTCCGAATTTTGAGGCCAACGGCTGATGAAATTCGGGAGAACAGTCCGGTGGACTGTTCGATAACAAGTGGAGAGTCCCTTCGGGTGGACCAAAAACAAAAAAGCAGGCTTTTGCCTGTTTTTTTGTTTTTAAGAAGGGACGAGAAACGAGGTTCCGAATTTTGAAGCCAACGGCTGATAAAATTCGGGAGAACAGTTTAAAATATTTTTTATTTTGCTTCGGCAGTGAAAAAACTAAAATTCCAACTGCAAATATACTTGATAAAATTATCGAAAGATGATATGATAATACCCAACGGGCGCGTAGCTCAGTTGGGAGAGCGCTGCATTCGCATTGCAGAGGCCGAGGGTTCGACTCCCTTCGTGTCCACCAGTCGAGGAGCTCGACACCAAATCCGTTATAAAGTCTTGTGCCAATCTTAAATCAGCGGCTCGACAGAAAAATACGGATATAATTGTTAAGGCTCCGTATTAAGCCTCGTTCACAGGAACGGGGCTTTTAAAATACATTCTCTTTTTGAAAGGAACAAAAATGATAAGGAAGCTAACAAAGGCGGACGAACAGCTTTATATGGCAATGACGGAGGAATTCTATAATTCCGATGCGGTTTTGCACACAATCCCCGAGGAAAACAGGCGTGCCTGCTTTAAAGAGCTTATGCGCTCAAAGGAATACTGCGAATGCTTCATAATTGAGCACAACAAAGAAGCAGTCGGATATGCACTTATTGCCAAAGCCTTTTCACAGGAGGCAGGAGGCTTAACGGTTTGGATTGAGGAGCTTTACATTCGCCCTGAATTTCAAGGGAACGGCTTAGGAACTCAATTTTTTAAATTTATTCAAAAGGAATATCCTGCAAAACGGTTTCGACTTGAAACAGAGCCCGACAACGAGGGAGCAAGAGCGCTTTACAAAAGATTGGGCTTTAAAGCGCTTAATTATATACAAATGATAAAGGACACCGAACAATATGAAGCTTAAATTTAAAAATGAGGACTTTAAAATTTTGCAGATAGCAGACACGCAGGAGGGCTCAAGGGTCAGCCCGGACACGCTTGCGCTTATCAACACGGCGATAGAAAAGGAAAAGCCCGATTTGATAGTTTATTCGGGAGATCAGATTTGGGGTAAATCAAGCTTTAACGGCAATCCGAAAAAGGTTGAAGAGATTTTGCGTAAGCTTTGCGAGCCTGCTTTTTCAAGAGGCATACCCTTTGCAATTTGCTTCGGAAATCATGACAGACAGGTTGGTCTTACAAACGAAGAGCAATTTGAAATTTATAAAAAATTCCCTTGCTTTATCGGCGAAAGCAATGATGAATGCGACGGCTGCGCAAATCAGGTTATAGAGATAACAGACGGCGACAGGCCTGCTTTTTTGCTTTATCTTATTGATAGCCATACAAGCCTTAAAATCGGCTACGACAATGTTCATAAAAATCAAATTGAATGGTATAAAAAAGTGCGTGATGAATACGAAAAAAATTATTCGCATGTTATTCCGTCTGTTGTTATTCAGCATATTCCCGTGCCTGAAATAACGAAGCTGCTTATTGAATCAAACAAAAGGAGCAAGGGCGCCGTTCAGGGATTTAGAAACCACGCAGGAAAGTGGTATGTTTTAGACAGAAGCAAGGTAAATAAAGACGGCTTTATGAAGGAATCCCCTGCCGACCCGATGGAAAACAGCGGAGAATTTGAGGCAATGACCGAAAAGGGAGACATCAAGGGCATTTATTTCGGCCACGACCACAACAACTCCTTTAACGGAACGGTTGACGGTGTTGACCTTGGCTACACACAGGGCGCAGGCTTTCATGTTTACGGACCGGGGCTTGACAGAGGTGTAAGAATTATAAAGCTTAAAAGGAATTCAACGATTGAAACCTATGATTTAAGATACCGTGATATAGTTGGCAAAAGGGTTAAGGAAAAGGCAAGATTTGCCCTGCTTCAAATTATGCCTACAAATGTTTATGACGCAGTTCACAGAGCAATAAAAATCATCGCCTGCATGGCGGCAGCTATTATTTTAGTGCTTTTATTAAAGCTTTTATAAATATTTATACACATATTAATCTTATTGTAACTTGACAATGCAATAGATGTTAATTATAATTAAAATGATTATTTGAAAGGAGAAAATTTACCTATGAAAAAACAAATTTCACTTGACACAGGTAAAAAGGTTTTTCCGATTATCCTTATGGCTTTGGGTATCGGAATTGCTATTGCAACTCTGATTGTTAGGCTTAACATAATGGCACTTGTTTCGGTTTTATACTGCTGCATAATGTCTGCCGTTATCGTTCTTGCATTAATAATCAAGAAAAAGGTTTATGCTCCTATGATTTACGGCTATGCCGCCTCTTGTATCGGTATGGTTGTTTATTATGTAATTTGGGGAGCAGACGCAGGCTTCGGTGCATTCACAAGCGGTCTTGCAGGCTTCAGCTCTGCTGACCATCCGTGGCTTACAGGCACAGGAAACATCGGCACAAGATTGCTTGGAAATCTTCTTTTGGTTCTTCCCTGCACAATTTGCCTTTGGGGACTTTTCTTTGTTGCCCGCCGCACATTTAAAAAAGGCGCCGCAAAGAAAATTCTTTCAGGCGTGCTCAGCGTTCTTCTTGTTGGCACAAGCATTTTCTATGTTCTTACAATGAATCTTCGCTCAAAGCCGAACACCGAAAGAATGTGGGAAGGACAGGACGATTATCTTAATAATATTGACAAAAATGCAACAAAAGAAAATCCAAATGTTCTTGTTATTCTTATGGACGACCTTGGATACGGAGATGTTTCGCTCAACGGCTCTATTTATAACACGCCGAACATTGACAGCATAGGCGAAAACGGTCTTAACTTTGAGAATTTCTATTCATCATATTCCGTTTGCTCACCTGCAAGATTTGCCGCTATGACAGGCAGATATCCTTACAGAGGCTATGCAGACAATGTTATTTATCCTACCGTTGACACATTTTCACCCTTTGCTTCAACAAGAGTATTTAACTCTGTTGAGCTCGGTGCAAATGCAGACGGTATGCTCGGCGATGAAATCACCGTTGCAGAAACATTTAAAGCCGCAGGATATTCAACAGGTCTTTTCGGAAAATGGCATCTCGGCGATTACGGCGAATATCTTCCTACAAATCAGGGCTTTGATTATTTCTACGGAAGCCATTATGTTAACGATATGAATCCGTTCTATCATGTTCGTGAGGAGGGCGGTCAGTACACAATCGCTCACGGAACAGATGAGCTTAAAGATCAGTCTCAGGCAACAAAATGGATTCACGATGAAATTACCGCTTGGGTTACCGAGCAGGCTCAGTCTGATTCTCCTTTCCTTGCTTACTACACCTCTCCGTGGCCGCACGCTCCTGTTTATGCAGGCGATGATTTTGACGGCGTTAGCGGTATGGGAACCTATGTTGACTGCGTAACCGAATTTGATACATATCTCGGTGAGCTTTTCAACACAATGGAGGAGCTTGGAGTTCTTGAAGACACAATTATCGTTTTCACAAGTGATAACGGACCTGCTCTTGAAGGCTCAACAGCAGACCTTCGAGGCGGTAAATACCTTGCCTATGAGGGCGGACAGAAGGTTCCGTTTATGATTAGATGGGATAACGATAACGGCGCTCTCGGCGACAAAACAACAACAAGAACACAGAGCGCAACGCTTGTTGACCTCTATCCTACTCTTGTTGAGCTTTGCGGAATTACCGGCAAGGGCGGAACAGTTGAAAATTATCTTCCCGAGGACAGAATTATCGACGGTGTTTCAATGGCTTCTCTTCTTAAAAACGATGATGTTATTCACACCAAAGAGCACCCGATTCTTCATATGAAGCGTGAGGATATTAAGGCTATTCAGTATACAGTTTCAACCGACAGCGTTTTGGAGCAGTATCCCGATTATGACTATGATGTTCTTACAAATAACGAATACATAACCTTTAAGTATTTTGATAAGATTCAGAACGATAACTCTGCATTCTTTGATAAATACCGCAAGAATTGGCTCCATATTTTAACAGATGACCACGGTGAAAACTACAACCGCACAACTGTTTATCCGGAAATTGCCGATGAGTTCCACGAAAAGCTTGATGAAATTCAGCAGAATTTCAAGGAAAACCGCAGAGGTATTATTAAAAACGAAAAATAAAACCACATAGGGTAATGGTAATAAGCCCAACCACGCTTCATCGTGGCAGATATTACCGTTACACAAAGGATTGTGATGAAATGCCACCTTTATCATTGATGATAAAGCCTGCGTCATCGCTTTGCAATCTTTCTTGTGAGTACTGCTTCTACCGAGATGTTTCCGAGCATAGGAAACATCTCGGTTTTGGCACTATGGCAAAGGAAACAGCCGAAACGCTCATAAGAAAGGCTCTTGAATTTGCAAACGGTGAGCCGGCGGCTTTTGCCTTTCAGGGAGGCGAGCCGACTCTTGCAGGATATGATTATTTTGAATATTTTGTTGAAGCCGTTAAAAAATACAATGTAAAAAACAGCCGTGTGTTTTACAGTATCCAAACAAACGGAACTATGATTGACGATAAATGGGCTTCATTTTTTGCGAAAAACGGCTTTCTTGTAGGTCTTTCGCTTGACGGCGACTATATCGGAAACAAATTCCGAAAAAAGCCCTCGGGAACTAATTCCTATTATCAGATAATCAACGCCGCAGAATGTCTTAAAAGAAACGGTGCGGAGTTTAACATATTAACGGTTTTAACGGGATACTGTGCGGAAAACTCAGAGAGAATATATAAATATTTTCGTTCAAAGGGATTTAGGTATCTTCAATTTATCCCCTGTCTGCGTCCGTTCGGCTCAAACGAGGAGAGCGAGCTTTATATGACACCCGAGCAGTACGGCGATTTTCTTATTAAGGTGTTTAACCTTTATGTTAAGGATTATGTTCGCCATCAGTATATAAGCGTTCGTCAGTTTGATAACTGGGTTAGAATGTTTCTCGGTCAGCAAACGGAGCAATGCGGAATGATGGGGCACTGCTCGCATCAGTTTGTTTCGGAAAGCAACGGAAATATTTATCCCTGCGATTTCTATTGCACAGACGAATATCTGCTCGGAAATGTTAACGAAACAGATTTTCAGACTATGGCAGATTCGAAAACGGCAAAGGATTTCATCTGCGAAAGCCTTGAAATTCCCGATAAATGCAAGGTCTGCAAGGTTTATCCCATGTGTAGAGCAGGCGGCTGCAAAAGAACGCAGCAAAGCGCAGACTATTGTGAGGCATACAAAAAATTCTTTACCTCCTGCCTGCCGCTTTTCAGAGTTTTCATAACCGAAAAGCCCCCGCAAAACTAACAGAATACACATAAAAAGAGGCTGTAAAAAAACAGCCCCTTTTTTTACGAATATCTTTTATAAGTATCACAATTTTGATAATTTGTGCCGTTGTAGTCGGTGCAGTAATTATCGTGCTTTGCCTCGCTTACACAGTTTTGGCATAAATCACAGTAATAATCCCCGCTCCTATATTGGTAATGCGGACAATCCATAAATCCACCTCCCTTGCTTTTTGATATAATTAATCAACGCCATTCTTTTTTTGTTTGTTTTTTTCTGATTATTTCATTAAACTTAAATTAATACCATCTTTTATAATTGATGTTCGGTAATTTATATACAAACCTATAACCCCAGCATTTTTCATTTCGTGCATTTCTGCCTTGAAAGCTTCTTATTGAATCAAAAGTACAATTAGGAAGATTACGATTTAATTGCTCTTGAACTACACTGGCCCATGATTCTAATACATCCTTATCTACTGGTACATATCCAAATGAGGTATAAGCGAAATTAAATGACTTTACTAACTCGGAATCCCACTCATCCGTTACCCCCGCCTGTGTTTGAATTTGAACAACTTTTGATTCTCTCCAATCAACAGAAAACAGATCCGGAAATACATATACAATTCTCTCACCGGAATCATAATAGTTTTGACGAGATCTTAGCCACTCATTATCTTCTTCTTGAATAGAATCAAGTATAAGTTTAATTATTTCCGATTTTTCAAATAACTCTTTTTGTTTATCTCGAGCCTGTTGTGCTGCTGCCGCACGAGCTTCTTTTTCAGCCTTACTCTCAAATAAACCCATAATTTATTACCTCCAAAAAAAATATTTAATATACTGTATGTTCATTATATACCATTTCGGTATATTTGTCAATATACCATTTTGGTTTGGATATAATAAATTTGGTGATGATATGAACTTACGGCTTAAAGATATTAGAGAAGACAAAGATATAACTCAAAAAGAAATCGCAAGATTTCTTAATTGTTCGCAGGTGTGCTATTCAAGATATGAAAACGGCCAAAGAGACATACCGCTAAAAACATTATGTGAGCTTGCAAAATATTTCAATACAACAACCGATTATATTTTAGGATTAACTAATAACCCACATAAGAATCAAAAACAGAAATAAATAAACGACTGCAAACATCAAAATAGTTAAGTTTGCAGTCGTTTTTTGTGATATAATTCCCTTTAGATTTTATACTATTTATATATTGCTATATTACACCAATTTACAATTAGGTACAGTCCCTGATTGCAAATAATCATTCGTCCAAGCCGAGGAGGGTGTCTGCCTGCGAGCTTTCAAGCGTTTCAACATTGCGAAGATTTTTTTGAATAATTGAGTTTCGATGATCTGCCTCATCAAGTGCCTTGCCCGCTTCATCAACCTTTTTGCGAGCCTTAGCAAGCAAATCGCCGAATTTTTCATACTGCGTTTTTGCCGCTCCGAGCACACGCCAAACCTCATTTGCCTTTTTATTGATGGCAATTGTTCTGAAGCCCATGGCAAGCGAATTAAGAAGTGCAGTTATTGTGCTTGGCCCTGCAAGCATTATTCCCTCTGAATGGAGCCTTTCCGTTATTCTGCTTTGGCTTGATGTTATTTCAGCATAAAGCCCCTCCGTTGCAAGATAAAGAATTGCAAACGGCGTTGTTTGCGGAGTTGAAACATATTGCTTAACAAGGCGTGCTTCCTCTTTTACTCTCTGTTCAAGAGCCTTTTTGGCCTTTTCAAGCTCCTCTGCATTGCCCGCCTCTGCGGCATTTGTTAAGCGCACATAATCCTCCATAGGAAATTTTGAATCTATCGGCAAATATGTTATTTCGTTATTATCCTGATTCGGAATACGAACGGCAAACTCAACCTGACCGTTATATGCAGGATTTGTTTTAACATTTTTATCATACATACCCGGAATTGTTTCATCAAGGATATTGCCGAGCTGAACCTCTGCCCATGTTCCCCTTGCCTTAACATTAGTGAGCACTCTGTTTAGCCCCTTAACATTATCCGTTACTCCTGCCGAAAGCTCCTTCATTTCGCCGAGGCTTTTATACACATTTGAAAGCTGCTCCGAAACAGTTCTGAAAGACGCATTAAGACGCTGATTAAGAGTTTCCGAAAGCTTTTCATCAACCGTTTTGCGCATTTCCTCAAGCTTCTTTTCATTGCCCTCCTGCATTTGAGAAACCGCCTGCTGAACACGGGCAGTCTGCTTTTCAGTATTATCGTTAAAGGCTTCGTTAAGCTTTATAAGCTGCTCATAATTCTTATCTGTCAGCTCCTGCATTTTCTGCGAAAGCATACCGAGTTGCTCGTTTGTTTGCCGTGAGGTTAGCTCAAGCTTTTGGTCGAGCAGTGCAATATCGTTATTTTTTTCAGGCTTATTTTTTACCGAAATAATTATGCCGGCGGCAGAAAGTATAATTGAAGCACCGAGCAAA
>ULXL01040778.1_pt1 | contig 23197 bp, 22 predicted proteins | sample 1961241 | NCBI WGS metagenome assembly ULXL01 (sample SAMEA4835837, study PRJEB28245) | human gut metagenome | biome: gut microbiome; material: fecal sample | place: Denmark | collected 2008
TACTGGATTTGGGATGCGGCTACGGCTGGCACTGCAAATACGCCGCGGACCACGGGGCAGCCCAGGTGCTGGGCATTGACCTGAGCGAGAAGATGCTTGCGGAGGCGGAGCGGAGAAACCAGGATGAGAAGATCCGTTACCGCCATTGTGGGATCGAGGCCTATGAGTACCCCGAGAGCGCCTGGGATGTGGTGGTGTCCAACCTGGCGCTGCACTACATCGAGGACCTGGGGCAGGTGTTCAGGAATGTCTGGTGGACGCTAAGACCCGACGGCACTTTCCTGTTCAACATCGAGCACCCTGTTTTTACTTCCGGTGTCCATCAGGACTGGATCTACGGGGAGGATGGCTCCCCCAAGTATTGGCCTGTGGATGATTATTACCGGCCCGGTCAGCGGGTAACTCGTTTCCTTGGTTGTGAAGTAATCAAGCAGCACCACACCCTTACGCAGATCCTCATGGGGCTGCTCAACTGCGGCTTTGCCCTTGAGGTGGTGGAAGAGGTACAGCCATCCGAGGAAATGCTGAAGATCCCAGGTATGCGGGATGAACTGCGGCGGCCCATGATGCTGCTAGTGCGGGCGAAGAAGCAAGCGATCGAGTAATTCGTTTCCGCCCCCGAACAAGACACCCCCTTCGGCACAGCCGGAGAGGGTGTTGTCTCTTTTTAAGTACAACCAGGATTTCAGAACGTATAGCTTTGCACCTCCGGCAATGGAAGATCACTAGAGGACCTCCCCGCATCCGGCATCGTTGCTCCTCCGCTGCAATGCAAAAAAGCATCCGTTTCCGGGAGAAAAACCGCCCAAAGCTTGCGTCGCTATATCAAAGAATAGGGCGACAGAATTTCGCCATAACGGGATGGAAATTTCTTCTATTTTTTAGAGGCGTAATTCGTTTAATCAAAACCATCAAAATACGGATTCTCCTCTGCCAGCTCCTGCAACTTCTTTTTCAGCTCCGGCTCACCGAACCAGTCGCAGGCCTCATACAGCATTTTTTGCCCAGTATCCCAGTAAGCACACTGAAAGATCTGCCTGGCCAGATGGTCGTCGGTTTTCAACCTCTGTAACAGCGGTCCTTGGACAAACTGATCCCGCAGGAGGCCGTCCATGTCCCAGCCCAAAAACTGATAGGCAACTTCCTTTTCCTGCAGCTTGTCCCCCACCGTATCCAGCAGCAGCTTTATCATATCGATGGCTGCCTCCGGGTCTTTCTCTCCGGTCTCCGACAAAAGATCCTGGGTATCCATGTCCTCCAGTTCCTCCGCCGTCCAGCGGCTCACCGCTTCTGGAAAGGCCGCAATGAGCAGATCCCGGCAGGCCCACTCATCCTCGGAAAAATCCCACCGGCGCACCATATCCTCCAGTTCGGCACGGGAGAAACTGCGTGGAGGATCTTCTTCGTCGGAAGCATCCGTCACTGTGATAGAGAGCCGAACAGACGGCGCAGCCGCATGCACCAGCTTTGCCTTTTCCGAGGGTTGAAGAGATAAAATCTCTCCAAAATCACCGCAATACCCGCACTCCCAGCGAGTTCCCCGTACCATCACAGGGCTGCCGCAGTGCGGACAACGAATTGTTGCCACAGCAGATTTCCCCCCTTCTTACCTGTTTAACATCCAAACAATGCCGGCAGCTGTGCGTTCTGCAGCATGGTTATAGTGATTGCCTGGGTTCAGCTGGAATACCGTGTCAATGCCCTTGCTCTGGTAGAAGGCATGAATCTCTTCCGTGTTCTGTTGGACACTTTGAAGAACCGAGTTCCTGGTCTTGCTCTCCTTATCTCCCAGAGAAAAGTACATACAATCCGGCCGACGCTTTGGTTCATGGGAGAAGATGTACTCCTTCATTCCGGGAAACCAGAGAGATCCAGACATGCTGCCCACACGGGAAAACAAATCCGTCTGGTAAATGCTGTATAGTGCAAACAGCCCGGCCAGAGAGTAGCCGGCAATCCCACGCCAGCAAGGGACTCCAGTAATTTTCTTCTCTGCCGTTGGGATAATTTCCTCAGTCAGGAGTCGCAGATAATCGTCCGCACCGCCAGTGCAAGGGTCAGCATTTTTAAAAGCAGGCGGGCTGTCCCAGGGCGCCATATCGTGGTTCCAGTCCAGGTCGCTGATGACTACTAGAGTGAACGGCGGGCAGCTAGCAGCCTGTGCAGTCTCATATACCTTCTGGCCTTCGTCAGAGAAGGTGTTGAGATAGATGATGGGCAAGTCTGGTTCGGTGCCGGGAAAAACAGATATGCTTTTACCGTCTATTTTCAAGGTTTGCATATGGGGTCATCCACTTTCTTTATGCATCTGTTGTCCACTGAAAACCAGTCATTTTTCATTGTACAGTAAAGATACTACGGATACAACAAATGCACGCTGAGGGAGGCACATAAAGTTCTGCTGCAAAGAAACTAAAAATCGTGCGAACGCACGATTTCCTTGCGTATTTCCGTCGAACATGCTATTATTATACACAACGCTGTCAGGTGTTGGAATAGACCTTGGCGGCATGGCTGCAACTCGAAAAATGCTCTGCCGCACGGCAGAGCATTTTTGTATATTGGGACGGAGGGATATTCTAATGGCAGTCAGCTATAAAAAGCTCTGGAAACTGCTTATTGACAAAGACATGAAGAAGAAAGATCTATGTGCGCAGGCAGGTATTAGCCCGGCTTCAGTTACCAAGATGGGGCGAAATGGTCATGTTACCACAGAGATACTATTTAAAATTTGCACGGCACTAAACTGTCAAATAGAGGACATTATGGAGATTGTACCAGAAGAAAAAGGAATCTAACTTAGTGAGGTGCTGTGTGGTGTCAATATCAAAGGTTTGTGTAACTGAAGAATATATTTCTTCGTTAATTCGGAATCAACAAGAAAATGAGTTCGTTGATTTTAAGCAGTATTATTACCACGATGATAAAAAGTATGATTTAATTAAAGATATTGTTTCCTTTTCTAACGAAACAACCTCTGTTGATAAATACATAGTGTTTGGCGTCATCAACGGAACCTGGGAAATTGTGGGAATCGATTTCTCCACGATACCAGATGTTTCTACAATTAATGATTTACTTCATGCGTATGTAGAGCCATTTATTTATGTTGAGGTAGGACAAATTAAATACAGCGACAAGGCTCTTGGGTATATAAGAATCCCTGTAGATCGTGCCGATAGGCCTTATGTTATCAAGAAGGATTACTCCAAGCAGGGAAAAATACATCTTCGGTGCGGCGAAATATATGTAAGGAAAAACGCTAATAACTATATAGCCACAAGACGCGACTTAGATCAAATCTATAGAAATAATGGTGCATTTCTAATTTCTGTATTTGATTCTAATATCGATATTGGTTTTGTGCAGATTCGTAATGAGAGGAAGTTATTTGTACAAGTCCGAACAGTCTTAGCCAATAACACGAGTCACTCCATTAATATTTGCAGGGGAACCTGTGATATCATTACATCAAGAAATTCAACACAGTATGAATGTGTATATTGCGAAGATAAAACTCGTAAATTTTCAAATATTCCATCGATTATTAATACCGTTCCTGTTGCTTTTTCTTCTGGAATGGAGGTGCAAAAGAGCTTGTACTTTTTAATTTCTGCAGAAAGTGCAGAAATTCTTCTAAGAAAACAACATGAACAGAACCGTTTTTATATCAAGATTGAATTATTCGATGTCAACGGAAACAAATATACTACTCAGCCGTGTGAAATTTCACTGTGCTTTTATGGGGATACCAGTATCCTATAGGAGGCAATATGGCTATGGAGAAAGAAGTTAATGCCATGAATTACTCACCCTTACGTTATCCGGGAGGGAAAAGCAGACTTGCCCCTTTCATCTCCTTGTTAATACAAAAAAGCAAAATTGAAAATCCAATTTATGTAGAACCGTTTGCGGGGGGAGCGGGTGTTGCATTATCTTTGTTACTTAACTCCATTGTAAATGAAATAGTAATTAACGATTATGATAAAGCGATTTATTCAGTGTGGAGAGCGCTGCTTACAGAAACAAATCGCTTTATAGAATTGATTGAAGATACTCCGCTGAACATTGAAGAATGGAGAGCTCAAAAGCGTATTTATGATGAAGAAGGTGGTAGGTACTCCTTAAAATTAGGTTTTGCCGCATTTTATCTGAATCGCACAAATCGGTCTGGAATTCTGAGTAATGCAGGTCCCATTGGTGGTTTTGATCAAATGGGCAACTATCTGATTGATGCCAGATTTAATAGACAAGACCTTGTACGACGTGTCTGTGAGATTGCGAAGCATAAATCTAAGATACATCTTTATAACAAAGATATCCGCATGTTTTTGGAAAAGTATATGCCTAAATATCAAGAGAGAGCTTTTATATACTTTGATCCCCCGTATTATAACAAAGGAAAGGCATTATATAAAAACTTCTTTTCACCGTTGGATCATCAAGAAATCTTTAAATGTATCAGCGCGCTTAGCTGTCCTTGGCTTGTAACATATGACGACGTTCCTGAAATCCGAGAGATATACTCTTCTTATGTTGGAAAACGTTATGATTTAACCTATAGCTTGGCCAACAATGGAAAGAAATCAGAACTCATGTTTTTGAGCGATGATGCTCTTTGGCCCAATGAAGAAGAATTAAGGGAAAGGCAAATTTCAATCAATTTACGGGGTGAAGATAATGGCGAATAGTCATATTAATGAGCTTGTCGTAACAGATGAACTATTTCAGTTGATTCAGAAAGATAATTTTGTTGGTTGGGTCTTCTCGTTAGATTATGATAATGCATTAGTTGTAACGAATGATGCATGGAAGTATGCTGTGAAAGGCATTCCTCACAATGCTTTTTTGCTTGCATCGGTTTTTACTCCAGACAATTATGCAGATGTGGATGAAATGGATAGAGAGGTTATTCTTCTTCGGGTTATGGGTACTTGTAAATTGCCCCAAGATGATGATGCTATCAAAACAAAACTTGACAACTATCAAAATTTGACAGAGTTATATCCTACACAGGGTCGGGAAGACTTCGATGCAATTACAAAAAATAAACTGCAGTTCGGCGGTTTAACATGCAGAGTGCTTGGTACATTCTACATGAAAAATAATGAGCTGAATTTAGGTAGCGATATCGAAACTTTCTCCGTTTCTATGAGGATGGGGGTATACCTACCTAAAGGCAATGCCCTTGAAACAATTGTAAATTATGTAGATCCAATTCGGAAGAAACGTTCTAAAGAAGAGTTTAGAGCATTGGGCATTACAACAGATGTTCCGCCTTTCAAAATTGGTACTGTAAGGTATACTTCGACCGATCGTTTACATCGCGCTCAAGACATAGATAAGGTTCCATTTCGGATTCAGCCGTCAGATTTTTTGTCGCGGCGCACGGCCGTATTAGGCATGACTCGTACCGGTAAATCTAACATGATTAAGCAGACCATTTCAGTAGTCAAGAACATCTCAGATAGATGCTCTCTTCCTATCGGACAGTTGATCTATGACCTGAATGGTGAATACGCAAATGCAAATCAGCAGGATAGTGGTTCTATAGCAGAAATTTACTCAGAAGAATGTATTCGTTATCGCATGGTTCCAGCTGAAGGATTTCAGCCTATATTGAATAATTTCTATGAGCAAATTTCAGATGGATACACAACTATTTGTGAAACAATAAATGAAAATCCCAACAGCTCAGCTGTAGATATTAAAACTTTTTTGAATACATCATTTGATGAACCAGACAAACAGGATCACTCCTTGCACGACAGATGGCAAGTTAGAATTGCAATATATAAGGCCTTACTCTATGCCGCGGGTTTTGATTGTGATTCGAATTACAGGATTTCTTTTCCCACTAATGAGGACGTTAGGAATATTGTAGATGAATCGGTCAGCAGTACGAGCAATTTAACTTTGGAACAGGCAAAAGAATGGTTTTTGAAAGCCAGAAAGCATCGCAAAGAACTGCTTAGCAGTAGTGGAAAGCCTTGGCTCGAAGATGACTCCATATCTATGCTGAATATGATGGCTTGCAAGAATAGTGACGACCGTTATTTTAATGGATACAAGGTGCTTCTTGGGGCAAAGATGTATCACACAAAAAAACGAACCGTAGACGTATCTCAAGAGATTTATACACACCTATGCAATGGCAAAATTGTAATCCTGGACTTGTCCGTTGGTAATGCAGTTTTACGAGAAAAGTTAAGTAAAAAGATTGCAGCATACATTTTTAATGCGTCAATGGATTGCTTTACTCGCGGAGAAACACCTCCAAATATCGTTTTATATATTGAGGAAGCACATAACCTTATCGGTAAAGAGAATAAACTTACAGATACTTGGCCCAGAATTGCAAAAGAAGGTGCAAAGTATAGGATTTCCTTGGTATATGCGACTCAAGAAGTATCTTCTGTTCATCCTAACATTCTTGCAAACACAGAGAACTGGATTGTATCTCATATAAATAGCGAGAGAGAGATTCGGGAACTTGCTAAATTCTATGATTTCTCTGACTTTGCAAAATCTTTGCTTCGCTCCCAGGATGTAGGCTTTTCGAGAGTAAAAACTCTATCCAGCCCCTTTGTAGTTCCAATTCAGATTGACAAGTTTGACCCGGAGCAGATTAAGGGTGAAAGGACTTCTCAATGATACAAGATACGGCTGATAAAACAACACATATTGACATTGTTCAGAATCCTGATATTAAGAACTTCCTGGACGAATGTAATTATATGGTGCCGCCAACAGGAAATGAACTTGCGGAAATCGCAAGTAATTTCATTTCTGTTCCACCTTGGGATAAAGAGCTACCAACCAAAGTAATAGCCATTGACGGGAGTAGCTATGAAGCCACTGTGAATCCCCAAATCCCATTTACAAGATTTGGATTTGTCAAAATTGGGAATTTGCTAATTAATAGAGATAGTTTTAAGGGATTGAATAGTGGAAAATTTGTTGATCCTTTTGAGGTTGCACGTCTTAGCAAGGATAACAGTTCATTACTCTTTTCATTTCCAAGTTCAAATATGTCTTACAAAAATCAAAAAAATGTAAGAGATAGTTTTCGTTTAGCTTTGGATGAAGCCCTATACAAACAGCGTTTTACTGAAAATGATCCTCAAACCAGTATAAGAACAACATTGTTTCGTATTGCCGCCAATCGTACAGGCAAACTTCACAGTAATATCCCTAACAGACTGTTTTTGCATAAATGCCCTTCTTGTGAAGCTGAAATGATTGAGGTTTGGGATATTCCAGAAGTTCAGAAGTGTCCACACTGTGGTGAGCGCATATATCCTTCTGATTGCTTACGTATATGGGAAGAAGTTCATGATGCTGCATCAAATCAATTGGCCTTGACACGTTTTACCAATGCAGTAATGCACATTTTGATCATGCATTATATTCGCCACCTGAGAGAAAGATTTCCTAATTCATATTTGCGTACTCTGAGTAATATGTGTTTCTTTATTGACGGGCCACTGGCTATAAATGGTACTGCCGCATGGATTAAAAGCAGCATTCAAAAATGTATTTATGATATTAATGTTGAACTTCAAGCAGCCGAGATGGCACCGTTGATGGTTATTGGCTTACAAAAATCCGGAAAGCTGTATGATTATATTCATTTGATTGGAAATTCTATACGCCCGGATTCCATCTACTGTGTAACAGACGATTTTCGGAACAACTATGTCGATTTCAATAAAACCCCCTCAAGTACTACATACGGCAATGAAACCTATTATGGCCAAGACTTCTTGCTAAAAACCACATCCGGAAAGTTGTTTGTGTTTAATGTACCATATCCTTTTCCTAACAAAGACAATATCACCGTCTTTAAGAAAGAAAAGGCTAACATTGAGCATTACTCGAATATAGGAGCATATGTACGGCTTATAGAGGACTTTGAAAGCGATTTGTATGAAAGCGCTGTAGTTCCGATTGCTTTGGCGCAAAAATATACAGCCATTAGTTTGCAACCAGGCGGAAAAGTTTTAGATCTTTTGGCTCAGAGTTCTATTTCACGATGAGTATTCATAATAAATTTTTAGAAGTGACAGGGTGAAAATATGTTATATTCTGGCTTCTATGAACAAGTCATCAATAGCGCCCTGAACCGCGAGCTTTCGGAGATTTCTGATGCCCGTAAATTCGTTGCGCCCATTGACAAAGCGGAGGCCTCCAAGGTTCTAACGCAGTACTTGGCAGATGTGGTACAAAAGGGCCTGGAGAATGTAGTGGACAACGGTGGGGACATCTCCACACAGATTGGCCTTGCCAATCAAATCGTAGGCCTCATTCAAAACATCACCCAAGAAGCTGACTTTGCCGCACTGAACATCGACCAGCGGGCGGAGCAGCTTTTTGCGCTTTTAAGGGAGCAGGACCCCCGGCTGGCAGTGGGCAAAACGGCTACCGACCTAAGCCGGCCGGAGACCTCCATCGCCCAGAGTAGCCTGTTTACCGGAGCCATCCATGAGCCCCAGATGTACTCGGAACTGAAAAAGGAGATTATCTCCGCCGACCGCATTGATATGCTGGTATCATTCATCAAGTGGAGCGGTCTGAGGCTCTTAATGGACGAGCTGCGGGAGTTTACCCAAAACGGTGGCGAGTTGCGGATCATCACCACCTCCTACATGGGGGCTACCGATGTAAAGGCCATTGAAGAGCTGCGTAAGCTGCCCAACACCAAAATCAAGGTCAGCTACGACACCAAACGTACCCGCCTCCATGCCAAGACCTATGTCTTTTACCGGAATACTGGCTTCACCACCGCCTATGTAGGCTCCTCCAACCTGTCCAACGCCGCTATCTCCAGTGGTCTGGAGTGGAATGTGAAGGTTACCCGCAGGGATCTGCCGGAGACTATCGACAAGATCGCCGCCACCTTCGAGAGCTACTGGAATTCCAATGAGTTTGAATACTACTCGGAAGATCAAAAAGAGCGGCTGGCTCGGGCGCTAAAGGCGGAAAAATACTTCGACGCAAACAACACCGAAGTATATACCATGGATATTGCGCCCTACTCCTACCAGCAAGAGATTCTGGACAAGCTGGAGGCTGAGCGCACTGTTCGGGGCTACACCCGCAACCTAGTGGTGGCCGCCACCGGAACTGGCAAGACAGTGATCTCCGCCCTAGACTATAAGCGCTTTTGCAAGCAACACCCCGGGAAACCCTGCCGGCTGCTCTTTGTGGCCCACCGGGAGGAGATCCTGCGGCAGAGCCTGTACACCTTCCGAGCAGTTCTAAAAGATGCCAATTTTGGAGAGCTGTTTGTGGGCAGCTACCGGCCAGAAGGCATTGACCACCTATTTTTGTCCATTCAGACCTTCAACTCGCAGGATTTTACCGCCAAGACCGCTCCGGATTTTTACGACTACATCGTTGTGGACGAGTTCCACCATGCGGCAGCACCCACCTATCAGAAGCTACTATCCTACTACCAGCCTCAGATCCTCCTGGGCCTGACCGCCACCCCGGAGCGTATGGACGGCAAGAGCGTGCTGCCCTACTTCAATAACCGGATTGCAGCGGAAATTCGCCTACCAGAGGCCATTGATCGCAAGTTGCTGTGTCCCTTCCAGTATTTCGGTGTTACCGACACGGTGGATCTGAACACCTTGAGATGGAGCGCTGGTGGCTACGACAAAAATGAGCTTTCCAATCTCTACACCCTCAGTGGCACCGTGGCCAACCGCCGCGCGGATCTGGTAGTGTCCTCACTGCTCAAGTATGTAACTGATATTGACGAGGTAAAGGGCCTGGGGTTCTGCGTGTCCATCGAGCACGCAGAGTTCATGTGCCGCTATTTCAACGGTCACGGGATTCCGTCCATCTTCCTGACCGGAAAATCCTCCGATGAGGAGAGAAAAACAGCCAAGGGACGTCTGGTAAGCGGTGAGATCCGTTTTATCTTCGTGGTGGACATCTACAACGAAGGCGTGGACATTCCAGAGGTCAATACGGTCCTGTTTCTGCGGCCCACCGAGTCCTTGACTATCTTCCTTCAGCAGTTGGGGCGTGGCCTGCGGCTTTCGGAGGATAAAGAATGCCTGACCGTGCTGGACTTTATCGGCCAGGCCAACAAGCGGTATAACTTCGAGGACAAGTTTGCCGCCTTGCTCTCCAATACCACCCGCAGCGTGACCCGAGAGATCAAGAATGGATTTGTCTCCGCACCCAAAGGCTGCTATATACAGCTGGAGAAGAAGGCCGCTAAGTACATTCTGGACAACATCCGTGCCTCCTATGGCAACACCGCTGGGCTGGTGTCCCGGGTGGCTAGCTTTGCAGAGGATACAGGCTTGGAGCTGACTCTGGCAAACTTCCTGGATTATTACCACTTGGATCCCAGAGCAATTTACAAGTTTTCTTCCTTCTCCCGCATCTGCGCCCGGGCAGATGCAATCGCGGACTTTAACGAACCGCTGGAGGATATACTCACAAAAGCCCTCGCTCGATTGGCCGTTGTGGACTCCCGGCGCTGGATCCGCTTTTTGCTGGACCTGCTGCCTCGTCTGGACGATGTGAACTTTTCGACGCTGAGCGATCTGGACCGGCGGATGCTCCAGATGTTCTATGTGACCCTTTGGGGCAAAGTGGCGGAAAGTTGGGCATCTGATGAGGTATTGGACAACTTGTATGCTCTCTCGGACAGCCCCGTGCTGATGGGCGAGCTTCTGGAGCTGCTCCGATATCGGTATGAGCAGATCGATTTCATTGACGAGCCGGTGGATTTGGGCTTTGACTGCCCGTTGGACCTCCACTGCACCTATACTCGTGACCAGCTACTGGTGGCGCTGGATTTCCTGAAACCAGCCACGGTGCGTGAGGGTGTAAAATGGCTGCCAGAGAAGCAGTTAGATGTGTTCTTTGTGACGCTGAATAAGGCAGATAAGGACTACTCGCCCACCACCATGTATCACGATTACTCCATCAACGAGAACCTCTTCCACTGGCAGAGTCAGAGCACCACAGCAGCAGACTCTCCTACCGGACAGCGGTATATTCACCACCGGGAACGTGGGAGCAAGGTGCTGTTGTTTGTCCGGGAGTTCAAGGCGGATCGTCTCACAGGAGGGGCCGAGGCCTATACCTTCCTAGGAACGGCGAACTATGTAAATCATGAGGGCAGCAAGCCGATGAATATCACCTGGAAACTGGATCGGCCGATCCCAGCGAAGTTTTTGAAGAAAACAAATAAATTGGTGGTGGGATAAATGACAGAGGTAGTTGCAGCTCTGATTTGGGATAAAAACAAATTTATGATTTGCCAGCGCCCGGCCAATAAGGCAAGAGGGCTATTATGGGAGTTTGTCGGTGGCAAGGTGGAACCTGGCGAAACCAAAGAACAGGCGCTCATCCGCGAATGTCAGGAGGAACTGGCCATCACGCTGGATGTGGGTGAGATATTCATGGATGTAACGCATGAATACCCGGATCTGACTGTTCACCTAACGTTGTTCCATGCGACCATCCGGGAGGGTATCCCTCAGAAATTGGAGCACAACGACATTCGCTGGATTACAGTGGATGAGATTGACCAATATGCCTTTTGCCCAGCAGATGTGGAGATCTTGAGGAGGATAAAAGATGCCTACTAAATCCTATCACAAGCTCGTCCGCGACCAAATCCCAGAGATCATCGAAGCGGACGGTAAAACCTGCATCTGTGAAACTCTGTCCGACGAGGACTATATATCTCTCCTGGACCAAAAGCTAAATGAAGAACTGGCTGAATACCAGGAGAGCAAATCCCTAGAGGAACTGGCCGACCTTTTGGAGGTCATACAGGCTGTCGTGAAGGCTCGCGGCTGGACATTAGATGAACTAGAGAAGGTACGGGCAGATAAATCTTCCAAACGGGGTGGATTTGATAAAAAGATTCTACTGAAAGAAGTATCAGGAGGCTGAAATGCCAAACACAAATTGGTCTGAACTATCTCATCTCCAGCTGGGACGATATGCAGAGTACTATGCCAAAATGGAGTTTGCTTCCTATGGATACGATGTCTATACCTCTGAAGTGGATGATCATGGCGTTGACTTTGTAGCAAGGAATCCAGATGATGGTCAATACTATGAGATTCAAGTAAAGGCTGTTCGTAATTTGGACTATGTTTACATCCGAAAAGACAAAATGGTGCTTTCTCCTGCGCGGCTTGTATATCTGTTGCTGTTTTCAGATGGCGCTCTGCCTGAATGTTATGTGATCCCATCTCGGACTTGGAATAACCCTAATGTACTGTTCGTGGAACGAAACTACGATAAACCTGGGCAAAAAAGTGCCCCGGAATGGGGAATCAATCTTTCTAAAAAGAATTTGCCTCTTCTGGAGTCGTACAGAGAAGAAGAATATTTTCATCATACAAAGCTGAGGTGACCTCTATGCCCACTTACCGCTCCGCCTCCGGCAGCAGCGCCGAGGATCTCTTCATCGAACTATTCTCCGATACCTTCGGTGCCGAGAAAGCTGGCTATCTCTATTCCCAGTACCCCTTCTCCGACATCTACCAGAACAGCCGGTTTGCCGACTTTCTGATTGAGAATGGCGGGCGGAAGGTGGCCATCGAGATCGACGACGAAGCTTCTCACAATCCCAAGCTGGTCTCTCAGGACAAATTCTACGATGACCTGCTCAAGCAGAACAGCATGATCTACCTGGGCTGGGATGTGTACCGCTGGGCGGTGCGGCAGATACAGCAGCAGCCGGAGACGGTCAAGGACGAGCTGCGGGTATTCGTGGGCCAGCACCCCAGCTTCAAGGAGATTGAGGACCACCTCCCCACCCAGCGGGGCAAGTCCCTGGACGGATCCAAGCTGGAGCTGAAGGAGCATCAGAAGCAGGCCTTGGCAGCTCTGGAGGAGATGCGCTGTAACTTTGAGACCATTGCCCTGCTCTACCACGCCACCGGCACCGGCAAAACGGTGACCGCTGTCATGGATGCCAAGCGTTTCGGTAAGCGCACGTTGTTTCTAGCCCACACGGTGGAGCTGGTGGATCAGGCCACCAAGACCTTCCGGGCACTGTGGCCTCGGGTCACCGTAGGCCGTTACGTGGAGAGCATGAAACAAGGCAACGCCTTTGTGGTCTGCGGCAGCATCCAGAGCGTGGCATTGAATCTGGAACGGTTCAAGCCGGATGACTTCGGCTACATCATTGTGGATGAGGCACATCACGCCTCCGCCGATACATACCAGAAGGTCCTGTCCTATTTCACGCCGGAATTCACCTTGGGCCTGACTGCCACGCCAGAGCGGGCCGATGACAAGAACATCTTGGACATTTTCAAGAATACAGCCCACAAGCTGGACATCCAGACCGCCGTGGAGATCGGCGAGTTGGTGCCGGTGCGGTGCATCCGCATCCATACCAATATTGACTTAACCAAGGTTCGATTCAACAGCGTCCAGTACAACATTCGAGATCTGGAAAGCAAGATCTACGTACCGGAGCGGAACCAGCTCATTGTAGACACTTGGCTCCAATACGTGAAGGACAAGCGGACGGTCATTTTCTGCGCCTCCATCAAGCACGCCCAGGAGATCGCCGGGCGGCTCCACAATGCCGGCGTGGCCGCAGAAGCGGTGTCCGGTGAGATCAAGGCCAGTGACCGTCGGGAGGTGCTGGCCCGGTTCGAGAAGGGAGAAACCAAGGTGTTGTGCGCCTGCGACCTGCTCAACGAGGGCTGGGACTGCCCGGCTACCGAAGTGCTGTTCATGGCCCGGCCCACCATGTCCAAGGTGCTCTACACCCAGCAGCTGGGCCGCGGTATGCGGCTGTTCCCCGGCAAGGAAAGCCTGATGGTGTTCGACTTTGTAGACAATGCCAGTCAATACAACATGCCCTACTCCATGCACCGGCTGTTCCGGCTGAAAGACTACAAGCCCGGTGCGCTGGTGTTGGGCACCAAGCAGCAAAAGGCTGCTGAGCAGGGCCTTTACGACCGTGGCGAGCGCCCGGATGCCCTCATCGACTGGCCGGGGGACGCCTTGGACTACGAACTGGTGGACATCTTCAACTGGCAGGAGGAAGCCGCCGGAATGATCTCCCAGATGGAGTTTGTCCGCCGGGTGGATGTACAGACGGAGACCATCGAGCGGTATGTCCGGGACGGTCTGCTGGTGCCCGACCTGGTGGTGCCCATGAGTGAGCACCGGACCTTCAAGTACTTCAAAGAGGAAACCCTCCAGAAGTATGCAAAACAATACGGCTGGACGCTCATCGACGACTCCAACCGCAAGGATCTGTTTCTGGATATGGTGCGGCAGATGGACATGAGCTACTCCTACAAGCCGGTATTGCTCAAAGCAGTGCTGCTGTTTGCCGACGACAAAGGCCGTGTGAAACTCAGCGATATCGTCACCTACTTCCGGGAGTTTTATGAGGCTCGCCGGGCAGCTGGACTTGTGGTGGAAAAGGCCAACAGCATCTACGCCAAGGGCGGTTACACTGACGCCCAGGCCCAGCGTAATATCCTGTCCAACCCCTTCAAGCGGTTCGAGGATATGCAGATGCTCCACCACACCAAGACCCTGGGCGTAGTTCAGGTGGACGAGTCTGTCTGGAAGAAGTTGACCCGGGAGGAGAAGCAGGAAATTGAGCGGATCTGCGATAAGAAGCTAGAGCAATACTATAGTCGCCAAAACATATAACCGAAAGTAGGGGGACGCGATGGACAACAAAAAATACATGCTCCTGGTCAATGGCCAGGATAAAACAGATTCCGTCGCCAGCTTCCATTTTCAGGGCGGTGTGTGCGAGGTAGTCTATACTAGTTCCCCAAAGTCCTATCGTTACCACGCTGGAAAAGTACGTCTCTTAAAAGTACAAAAACATATCACTCCTTCGGAGTTCATCATTACTGTGGACGGAAATCCTCTTTCGCAGGTTGATGAGATTCTGGATTTTGGCCCCTTTTACCGTTTCCTCCGGAATGAGAAAAAAGCCCTTACATATCCAAAAGGACGGGTGGAACTCCAGAAAAACTGTCTTACAAACCAGAAACAGGCAGGCGTTTTTGAATACTTCAAAGAAACGGCAGCTGCGGTCAGTCTGGTAGCCGAAGGTGGCCTCAACATCCTGAGTGCCCAGTACGAACGCATCAAAAGTGTTAGTGACGCAACTGTCCTATCCTGCTACCTGAATGCCTCCAAAAAGCCCGCAGCACGGGCCCTTCCAGAATCTATTATCTACCCTTTTGGGCTGAATCAGAGCCAGAAAACAGCAGTAGAGAATGCCCTTTCTTCTCAGGTCAGTATCATCCAAGGGCCTCCCGGTACCGGTAAGACACAAACCATTTTGAATATTATCGCCAATGCGGTTCGGAATGGTCAGACGGTAGCTGTTGTCTCTAACAACAACTCCGCCACCTTAAATGTGGCGGAAAAACTGGAAAAAAAGGGGCTCTCTTTCCTGACTGCTTTCCTGGGAAGCCGTGCCAATAAGGAACATTTTCTGGAAGCACAGACTGAGCGATATCCCGATATGTCGTCTTGGGTCCTGGAGGCGGAAGAGAAGTCGCAACTGGATCAGGAGGTAACGACTCTCTCCAAAGAGCTCAGTGAGATGCTCAACGCAAAGAACCGTATTGCCGCCATTGAACAAGAACTCCTACAGCTGACACCGGAAGAACACTATTTTAGTGAGTACTACAACACTTACACCCAGGCCCCAAGGAATGAGGTGAAAGGTCTCTCCTCTCAAAAGATTCTATCTCTCTGGTTAGAATACGAGCAGTATGCCCAGCAAGAGAACAAATTAGGTCTGCTCCAAAAGATATCCATTCTCTTTCGCTTCAATCGCAGTGCGCTGAAAGTGTTTCTCCAGGCTCCGGAGCTGGTAATTCCGTATCTCCAGCGGCAATTTTATGTGGTACGCCGGCAAGAATTGATGGATGAGCGGGCTCAACTGGAGAAAAAGCTGGAGCAGTATGCATTTGACGAAAAGATGGCGGAACTGACGGAAAAGTCTCTGCGGCTATTCCGGGCAGAGCTAAGCAAAAAGTTCCATTGGCAGAAGCCCCGCCAACGCTTTGAAATGCGGGATTTCCGGGCAAGATCCAAAGAATTCAATCATGAATATCCAGTAATCCTGAGTACGACTTACTCTATCAAGGGCACCTTGAACTTTGAACATATCTACGATTATCTCATCGTAGATGAAGCCTCCCAGGTGGATCTGGCCACTGGCGTACTTGCCTTTGCCAGTGCCAAAAACATCGTCATCGTAGGAGATCTCCAGCAGCTCCCCAATGTGCTGGACAGTCAGAATATTCAGAAAAGCGAGGACATCTGGAAGCAGTATACTCTCCCGGAGTCCTACCATTTCTCTGCTCACAGTCTGCTCTCCTCCGCCATCGCCGCATGGCCGGAGGCTCCCATGGTTCTCCTGCGAGAACACTATCGTTGCCATCCCAAGATCATCAATTTCTGCAATCAGAAGTTCTATGGCGGGAAGCTCATTGTTATGACGGAGGACCATGAGGAGCCCGATGTCCTGACCATGTACCGGACAGTCCCCGGCAACCATGCCCGAGATCATTTGAACCAAAGACAGATCGATGTAATCCGGCAGGAGGTACTTCCCCGTTTGGCGAAACAAGGGTATGAAAGTATCGGCATTATCACGCCATATAGGGATCAAGTGACAGCAATTCAAACACAGCTGAGCAAAGAATTGGAAGTTGCTACCGTACATAAGTTCCAAGGCCGTGAGAAGGACGCTATCATCCTGACTTCCGTGGATAATATCATTACGAAATTTGTAGATGATCCCCGGATGCTGAATGTGGCGGTTTCTCGAGCGGTCAAGTCATTGACTGTTGTCACCTCCCAGGATTCCCAGAATGATCGAACCAATTACGGGGATCTGGCCCGCTACATCGAGTACAACAACTGCGCGGTAATCGAAAGTACAGTCTACTCCGTTTTCGATTTGCTCTATCAAGGGTATGCTGAGCAGCGTCGATCCTTTTTGAAAAAGCACAAGAGAGTCTCGGAATATGACTCAGAAAACCTTCTCTACGCCGTAATTCAAGAAATTCTTCAAAAGGCAGAGTTTTCTTTCGTAGGCTGTGCCGCCCATGTGTCCCTGGTCAATTTGGTGAAAGACTACTCCATATTGACAGAGGAAGAAACAACTTACGCTCGCAATCCCCTAACCCATGTAGATTTTCTCTTGTTCCGCCGAATGGATAAATCGCCTCTCTTGGCAATTGAAGTGGACGGCGTTGCTTTCCACGCTGCTGGAAGCCTCCAGGCAAGCAGGGATGAGAAGAAAAACCGGATTTTTGAACGGTGCAGAATGCCACTACTTCGTCTTCGGACAGATGGAAGCGGAGAGAAGGAGCGCATAGAGCAGGCATTACTGGCAGCAGTTTCTAATAACGGATGATATACGAAATATTACACAGAGAAGAGGAACTACAAGATGAAGGTCATCTGCTTTGGTGACTCTAATACTTACGGCTATGACCCACGGAGCTATTTCGGGGGGCGTTATGATGCGGACAGCCGTTGGGTGGACATCCTGGCCGCGCAAACTGGCTGGAAAATTTCCAATATGGGGCAGAATAGCCGGGAGATTCCTTCCTCTGCCCCTTCCTTCCCTGCTGACACAGATCTTCTGATCGTCATGCTGGGAACCAACGATCTGCTCCAGGGACGGAGCCCGGAGCAAGCCGCTGAAAGGCTGGAGAGGTTCCTCTCCGGCATCTTCCTGGATCGAAAGAAGATCCTCCTGATTGCACCGCCGCCAGTAGCCTTGGGGGCATGGGTGCCGAATCAACAGCTCATTGATGACTCCCATACCTTCGCCCAGCTCTGTCAAGCCCTGACAAAGCGAATGGGCATCCGCTTTGCCGATGCCGGAACGTGGAACATTCCCCTGGCCTATGACGGCGTACACTTCACAGAGCAAGGGCACAAGGCCTTTGCCGCAGGACTCTTGGAGGTGCTCAAATGAAACGGATTCTGCCCTTGTTCCTTCTCCTTCTGCTGTTAACCGGATGCGGAGGAACTGCATCAAATTCCTCATCAGAGGACGACTACCAGCAGATCTCCCAAGAAGAGGCCAAAGAGATGATGGACACCCAGGATGTCATCATTCTGGATGTGCGGGAGCAGGACGAATATGACAGCGGCCACATTCCCGGCGCTGTCCTGCTACCGGTGGGTACCATTAATGAAGAGACTGCCGCGGAGGTGATCCCTGAAAAGGATTCTACTGTTCTGGTTTACTGCCGCAGCGGGAACCGGAGCAAAACCGCCTCCTCTACCCTGGCTGAACTGGGCTACACCAACATCTATGAATTCGGCGGCATCAACACCTGGCCCTATGAGACGGAATCGTAAGAATGTCACTGCGGGATGCCTGATATGAAACAGATGATCTGGGAAGATTACTATGACGGGTTTTACGACTGGGCTCCCAGCACCCAAAAGAGCTACACTTATCGCCTGTCAAATTTCGGGCCGGCAGATGAAGTGTGGGAGATCGCACAGGAACTGTCTTTCAACGACAACGCTTTTGCCGCAAAGTTCCTGGAGAAAGCCTCCGCCGCCGGCGTCCGCTTTACCCCGGATCAGGTGCTGGAAATGGTTGGCACAGTGGAGGAATCTGTGCTGAGCAGGATGGCTGAACAGACGGATGTTCCTTTTAACAGGGAGCAACTGGAAGAGATCTATCTGATGATCAGCGACAATTCTTTTCAGAAAATCTCCCGGCGGGCACATATCGATGTCTTTGATGACGTGAAAGCACTCCAAAGGCAAATCAGCCCCAGACGCTCCGCTGCACCCCGGAAAAAGAAAGTCGGTCTGCTATCCGCATTGTTTGCCTTTTTGGCAAGCGCATCCGTGGCCAGTTATATCCAGAAGAAGCATGATGGAGACTGCGCCAACTGCCCTCCCCATTACGGATATCGCTATGGCCGCTGGTACTATGGGAAAGGCCATCAGTACGGCTGTGAGTTTGGGGGAAACCAGGGAGGCGGACACCTGTAAGAGGACTGCAACTGCATCACTATATCAAAGAAAAGACCGGCAGAGCTACGAAGCTCTGCCGGTCTTTTCATAGCCCCACTTCTTCTGCTTTTATTGGAAAGGCGTATTCTTTGTCGTTCTCAAAAATATTTTGAATCATATGTCGGAAAAGGCGAAAAAAGTACCAAATAATAAGTACAGGAACTCTTCCGTAGATAAATCCCACTCTAATACGGCAGTCGCAGTCATAATGTGTAAATCATTTATGAACCTCTGTTGAAATACCCGCTCAAACAGGAAAAAGATGTCCGTCAGTTAAGTGAAGGGGATATTCCACGCCGTCACAATGCCAAGTTTTTTCAAAGGAAACTAGAGGAATCTCCAAACTTTGTTCTTCTAGGCATAATAACGGGCTTCCCAGTGCCTACATATATGAGGGCATCTGTTCCCTATGTCACCTTGGTTTCCCCCGCGAATCTTCCATGAAAAGCACAAGCAACCATATGCGATGGATTGACAAGTAGTTGAAATTTGAATCACTCTACTGCTTACAGGCCAGTCTTTTTCTCAAACGTGTTTCTCAACAGCCAAGCGCACAAATATTTTTAACCCGGCAAAAAGCCTTCCGCTTTAGGTGCTAGGCTAAAGCGTGTGTATGGAATGGATGGAGGAAAACAAGTTAAACACACAAAACGCAGACACTTTTGCTGAAGGAGGTACACATGAAAAATTCAATCCACAAAAGCTATGATGAACTGCCGCTGTTTCTCAACGCGAAGATGGTGGCACAGGTGCTGGGAGTGTCGGCGTCCAGCGGATATGAGCTGATGCACGATCCGGACTTTCCAACACTGCGAGTGGGCAGCCGCATGGTGGTTCCTAAGGAACAATTCATCCAATGGGTAAACGCCCACACGAAAGGAGGTGACAGTTAATGCTCTACTTCCCTTATCAGCGTGATGCTAAGTCCTTCCGCTTCCCGCTTCCCAACCGGATCTGGAAATACCACCTCAAGTACCCGTCTCTCTCCGTGCTGGCCTATCTCCACTACCGGCGTCACCGGGGCCTTCCCGGCAAAGCAGTGCCGGAGGAACTGTCCGATGCCCTGGATCTGAAAAGTAGTGTCATCAGTCCCATTCTGGAAAAGCTAGTGCAACAAGGCCTCATCACACCGGACCTGACTCCGGTCAGTACCAATGAAAAATTTTTCTCTCTGCCGGATGAAGTCTTCCACCTGGATCTTGGATGTGCTGCTATCGCCATCTATGCCTTCCTGCTCTACCGGGAGAACCGGAAGACCTATCAGTGTACGCTCAGCTACAAGACCATCGGACAGGCCATTGACGCCAGCAACAACACCGTGCGCAAGTACGTGCTGGAGCTGGAGGCGGCCGGGCTCATCGCCACCAACCGCACCGTGGTGCTAGACGCTAACGGAAAAGAGCGCAACGGCAGTCTCCGCTACACCATCCTGCCGGTGCAAAATGCAGTGGAGCTGCATCATCAGCGGCGGCTGGCAGCGCTGGATGCTGCCGTTGAACAACAGAGGGTGAAAAAGCGCCTGGCCGCGTCCGCCCGGAAAGGAGGCGCTGCCCAATGACCATCCTTGCAGAAATGCTGGATCAAGTTCTGGAGCAAGACCCCCATGCATCAGCAGAGTACTTCCTGACCGCCAGACAGTACATCCAGACTCAATGGCAGGCTCTCCACGGGGCACCCATGCCGGAGGAAGCACTGACGCTGTACATGGCCGATCCATCCCGCGGCAATCTCACGGAGGAACAAAAAGCCTTTGCGCACAGATGCCTGGGAGAAGTGCGCGGCAGCTTCCGGCGCACCATCTGGAATGTGATGCTGTGCGACCAGATGCTAAAAGACGACATCATTCGAAGCCCCCGGGAGTTCCGCAACCTGAATCGGCGGCGGTATGCCGGAGGCGCGTTGTGAGCCCCTGTGTGCGCCTGGACAGGACAATCCCATCCCAGCACCTGAAGCAGATCCCGAAGGCGTGTGAAGGGGCTGTGCGGGAGAGGGGAGCCGTTTTCTGCGGCCTCACTCTCCCCCCCCCCTGGAAATCAGGCCATTTTGAGGCCTTTTGAGCCAGCCGAAAAAAGTACTAGATAAAGGGGCGTGCACCTTCGAGGTACCGTTTCGCCCCAAAAACACCGGACCCGCAATGCGGGCCGGGGTACCTCCCACAGCGGCGGTTTTGGCGGTTTGGTACCAAACAGGGTGCACCTCCAACTTGAGAAATCCGGAAATTGCAGGCACTGTACGGCTGTTTTCGGGTGGATATTCCATGGTACCGGAAGGAGGACCGGAAATGTTGGAAAAACGGGTAAAATCAGGGCTTGCGGTGACGCCGCGGCACCTGAAACTGTGTGATGACAATCTGCGGCGGGCTGGTGTCAGCTCCCGCAATGACTTCGTGGAGCAGGCCATCGAGTTCTATTGCTCCCATCTTCTGTCCCATGAACTCGCACAACTGCGCAGCCAGGGTGAAGTTCCCATGGAGCGGTTCGAAACACTGAGCAAATCTCTGGGCACAGGACAGTACAAACTGTCGGTGGAAGTCGCCACCATGGCGCGCATCCTGGCGCGGATGGCGCACATGCCGGAGAGCGAGGTGCGGTCCATTCAATCAGATAGTATCCAGGAAGTCAAACACCTGGGCCGCGCCCCCACGTTCCTGCAAAGCTATCGTCGGGAACAAGGCGGTTCCTTCTGTCAGGATGATGTCGCAGACGAGGACGATCTGCTGTAAAAGCAAATGATAACTTTCTCTTAACAGTGCTGTGTCTCTCTGGCTATTCCGCACAACGAACGGTATTGTGTGTTGCAAAAGAAGGAGGCGGCACACATGAACGACTACATGAGAGCACTGCACCAGCGGTTCTTCCGGGAGCCGGACTGCACAGAGATCCGCCGGGAGCTGGAAACGCTGCGTCTCACACTGCGGGACAAACTGGACCGGCAGGATCGGGAGGCGCTGCTGAAACTGACGGACCTGGCCATCGAGCTGCGGGAGGACGTCTCCCTGGCGTCTTTCACCGCAGGGTTCCAGCTGGGGCTGGGGATCGCCGGAGAGCTGACGCCCTACTCGTTCGAAGACGATGAAGAGGAGCGGGCGCTGCGCCGGCAGGAGCAAAAAGAGCCATGAGCTGCGTCGCTATATCAAAGAAAAGGAGCCGGACAAACAGGAGGTGATCGAGCATGAGTAAACGGAGGCCATCCGGGGACGGCATGGTCCGCAAGCGGGAGGACGGACGCTGGGAGGGCCGCATCGTGGTGGGCCACAAGCAAAACGGCGAGCCCATCTTCCGGTACGTGCTGGCCAAGACGCAGAAGGAACTGCTGGCCAAACTCCACCGGGACATGGATCTCTATCAGGATGCGCAGCTCACCGAGGACAGCCGCATGACGCTGGGCGAGTATCTGGATCGCTGGATGGAGGAATACGGTGCCGTCACCCTGCGGCCCAACACCCTGCGCAGCTACGAGCAGTACATCCGGTGCTACGTGAAACCCTACTTGGGCGGCAAGATCATCTCCCGCATCACCCGTCTGGATATCCAGAAGCTGTACCAGAAGCTGAAGAAAGAGGGCCGGGTCCACGACCATCCGGAGTACGGGTACGAGTTGTCGGACACCATGGTGCTCCGTATCCACGCCATGCTCCACCGGTGTCTCAAAGACGCAGAGCGGGACCACATCATCCCCTACAATCCCACGGACGGAACCAAGCTGCCCAAGAACAGCTACAAGCCCAAGCAGGTTCTGGACCGGGAGCAGATGGATGCCTTCCTGGCAGCAGTGGACAAGAACGAAACCTGGCGGGACTTCTTCTACACGGAGCTGACCACCGGCCTGCGCCGGGGTGAGATCTGCGGTCTCATGTGGAAGGACTTCGATGCAAGCACCGGAACGCTGAAGATCCTCCGTTCTGTGAATGCCCCCAAGCGAGGGGAGCTGGAGATCGGCGAAACCAAAACGGAACGAGGCAGGCGCACGATCCGTCTGCCGCCCAGTACCGTCCAGCGGCTGAAGGAGCGGAAGAAACACGCGGTCAGTCAGTGGATCTTCCCGGACCCCCTGGCACCGGAGAAGCCGGTGCGTCCCAGCGCCGCCTACTACTGGATGAAGGTGCTGCTGAAAGAGGCGGGACTGCCCCGCATCCGGTTCCATGATCTGCGGCACA
>ULXL01035544.1_pt1 | contig 23105 bp, 26 predicted proteins | sample 1961241 | NCBI WGS metagenome assembly ULXL01 (sample SAMEA4835837, study PRJEB28245) | human gut metagenome | biome: gut microbiome; material: fecal sample | place: Denmark | collected 2008
TCATACTGGCCCTCCCGGTTTCGCAGAAAAGCCTGTATGCACGGAAACTCCCTTGTGTGAAGGGTGTCCGTTCCCAAGCCATGGTTTTTTGTGCCAAGGCGGGGACGGCGAGTGTATGCGTACACGAGTAATGAAATTATCTGATAGGGAGGAAAAAAGCAAATGAATATGCCATTTCCCAGCCGTGAGCAGGTGGAGTCTATCCGAAAGAATTATCCGCCCGGCACACGCGTTATGCTGAACAACATGAATGACCCATACTCCCCGGTAGAACCCGGAACCCGTGGTACTGTGCGGTACGTGGATGATTCCGGTCAGCTCGGCGTTGTCTGGGACAATGGGCGCAGCCTGTCTCTCATTCCCGGTGAAGACAGCTTCCGCAAACTGACCCAGCAGGAAATTATTCAGGAGCAGAGAATGAAAATACAGGAAGAAATGCAAACTTAACGGCCGATACAGCAGCCTGACCGCAGGCACTGTACCGGCCTTTTCAATTATGAATGGAGCGTGAGATGACCTATCAGAACACCCATAACCCGCATTGGAAACAAGACAAACCTGCTGCCGATCATCCTGTCCGTGTTCCCGAGGGAATTCGGACGCTATATTGAAATCTTCGGCGGCAGCGGGGCTGTGCTGCTGGGGAAGGAACCCAGCAAATTTGAGGTCTACAACGATATCGAGGGGGAACTGGTGAATTTCTTCCGGGTAGTGAAGAACCGTCCGGCAGAGTTGCTGCTGGAGTTGGATCTGCTGCCCCTGAATTCAAGGGAGGAGTTTGCCAGCTGGCTCCACTTCCACGACGGCGGAAATGAACCCAACATCCATTTGCCGGATCAGCTGGAGATCATCGACAGAACGACACCGTCTTCTCTGACGGAAGAAGCAGAGAAGCTGAAAACATCCCTCCGGAAGCGCTCGGACTACCGGGATGTCCGGCAGGCGGCTGCTTACCTGATGCGTGTGCGCAACAGCTATTCCAGCTCCGGACGGAGCTTCGCCTGTCAGCCATTCAGCGTGCGCACCCTATTTACGCAGATTTGGGAGATGTCCCGGCGGCTGGAAAATGTCATTATCGAGCAGCAGAGCTTTGAGGTGCTGATTCCTCACTACGACCGGGATGACAGCTTCTTCTACGGCGACCCGCCCTATTATGACAGCGAGTATGTCTATGACGCGGAGTTCGGCTGGGATCACCATGTGCTGCTCCGGGATACGCTGGCGAAATGCAAAGGCAAGTGGCTGGTTTCCCAGGTGGACTGCCAGGAAATCCGGTATCTGTTCAGGGACTATCAGATTCTGGACTTCAAGCGTATTCACCCCATGGTGCAGAAGTATGCCCCCGGTAAGCAGTTTGGGGAGCTGCTCATCGGCAACTATGATCTTCTGGAACGGGAGCGGGAGGTTCCCTTACAGATGTCCCTGAATGAACTGCTGGGAGAGACCATCCCGGTAGAACAAATTTTGAAGGAGCGGATTATACCATGCAAAAACCGAACAATGAATTCGTAGAGACTATCCTTATGGCCATCCCGGCGGACATGCTGGAGGAAGTGGGGATTGGACCCTGTTCCACTGTCCAGATGCATGTATCCCGGGGACGTATCATCATTCAGGCGGTGGACGAAGAGGCATGCGGCGGCAGCCGGTACTGTCCCTGTGACTGCCGCTGTGAGGGTTGTCGGGGATGAAAATGTTCAGGATCATCGGAAGGGAAGGCAGGATCACCATTCCATGGGCAATCCGGCAGAAGGCTGGCTTCCGGCCGGATGATGTGGTGTCCTTCCAACTCATGGAGGATGACAGTGTGCTGGTGCGGCGGGAGAGTACCTGCGGGAAAGAGAAGAACCCCGGCGCTGGACGGGATGCCTCCATTACGGCATTTCTGGACAGTCTGGATGAAAAGCAGCGTTACAGCGCGCTGGTGCATCTTTCCGTCCTCTGGGCGCAGAGCCATGATAACCCTAAGAGGGGGGAGCTTGAATGAACCAATATCGGGTCGTGTATGTGGAGCCGGGAAAGCCTGCTGTGGAGAAGAAGATCGGCACGAAGCTGGAAGACCTGCAGGCGGAAGTTGGCGGGCTGATCGAATGCATTTATTGCCACCGTGACGGAACCCTCATTGTAGCAAACGATGAAGCTAAGCTGCTGGGTATGGAGGGCAACCGCCGGTTGGACGGTGGTTCCGTCATTGCGGGGCCATTTTTCGTCATTGGCGACGCGGGGGAGAACTTCCGCTCGCTGACAGATGCGGAGGTCAATCGGTATCTGCAAATGTACGCGGAACCCCAGCAGATTTCTCAGCGGGAAGTTCAGGCGGACATGGGTATGACATTCTACTGTTTCTGAGGTGCGACATGAAGATCAAAGCAAAAATCGACCGGATGGTGAACTCCGGCAATGTGAAAGCAATTGCCTCCGTCTCTCTGGACGGGATGTTTGTGGTCAAGAACCTGAAGGTCATGGACGGAAAGAAAGGATTGTTCGTCTCCATGCCTCAGGAAACCTATTCCGGGAAGGACGGGCAGAAGAAGTACAGCAACCTGTTTTTCGCCCTGACCAACTCGGCGAAGCTGGAGCTGCAGGAGACGGTTCTACAGGCATACCAGCAGCAGATCGACCCCAATTACACACCGAAGCAGAGCTATGAGGAACAGGGGATTTTGCAGGAAGTCCAGCACCAGCGGGAGTACTATCCCCAGCCTCCGTATCCCGAACCCCGGTACCCGGACTGGGTGAATGACTGTGATAACGGGATGCTTCCCATGGAAATGGGTGGAATGTAACTAAGAAACCTCTGAATAAATCGCCTGCTCACAACGCTTGCCGATTTAATCGGAGGCTATTTTTTATGGAAAGGAAGACCCAATGATAGTAAACCTGAAACGCTGTCTCTCAATTCTCCTCGCGGTGATGCTTCTCATCGGCATCATCCCCGCTGCCTACGCCGTGGAATCAGGTGCAGACAGCACCCAGCCCGAGAAAACAGTCTCCGAGGGGACAGATAGTATTGACCCTACTGAACCTACGGAGCCTACAGAACCGCCAGACATCATAAACCCGCAGGACGATTATGCGGTAATGTCTGTTGGGAGCACCCAGAAAAGCATCCTGCTGTTTGACTACGCCGACAATGGAAACTATACGACCGTCCTGAAGTCGCAGGTTTCCTGCGAGTACAAACCCAATGGCACCGGCGCTGCCCGGACAGCCTATATCAAAAACCTGGGCTGGCATTTCGCCCGGTATGGCGGTGTTGCCTATCCAGACGAACCCCTGTACTGCATTGAACCCTGGCGAAACTACGGCGCAAGCACCTCCGGAAACTCCGTTGACCGGGGCGTGACTCTGGATGGCAGCGGCAGCACGGCGGGCAGCAATGTGTGGTACGCCATGCCGGAAGATTACCGGGAGGCCATTGGCCTGATTCTCCTGTACAGTGACCGGATGTGGGATCACTCTGTCAGCGTGACCACCACGAAAAAAGACAGCAACCCCAATGTTCCCCTGCGGATCGCTACCCAGTTCCTTATTTATGAGATCGTCTGCGGCCTGCGTGACCCTGCCACATTCAAGAGCAATTCCGTAAATTCGTGCGGCACCTCGGGCGATATCTTTTACAACGCAGGGGAAGCCAGCGTTCCGTATTTTGCGCCCAAATATAACGCTCTGGTAGACGCAATTCAGGGGGCAAAGAAGATACCAAGTTTTACCGGCGCTTCCGTCAGCAGCGCGCCCACCATCACCCTGACAGGGGAGGAAACCGCAGTAACGGACAGCAACGGCGTCCTGTTCAACTTTTCCTTTACGGATGGGAATGGCGCGAAATTTTACAAGAGCGGGAATACGCTGTATATCACCCAAACCGGGGATATCTCCGAGTCCACGGTATATAAGGCAGCCCGGAACCTGCCCTCCGCGTCAGACTCCACATACCGAATCTGGTATATGTCCGGTTCCAGCTACCAGACAACGGTATCTCTGAACACCGCGTCCGCAGGCAGTCTCAATGCCTACTTCAAGCTAAAGGCCGCTCCACGGCCGGGAAGTATCCGCCTGACCAAAACCACCGAGGATGGAAAGAATCTCTCCGGATGGAAATTCGGTATCTATTCGGATGCCGCCTGTACGAAACTGGTATCCGGCCCTCATACCACCGATAGCGGCGGCAAGATTTCCGCTGCCGGTCTGTCGGCGGGGACTTACTACGTCAAGGAGCTGGGACATACGGACAGCGCCGTCGGTGAGATGTATTACTGTTCCGGTGCAAATCCGCAGAAGGTGACGGTAACAGCTGGTGCGGCGGCGACAGTCAGCTTTACAAACAAACGGAATACCGGCGGCGTAAAGATCATAAAGACTATGCCGGACGGCGGCAGCACTGCTGGTTGGAAATTTGAAGTCTATGACAGCAATCATAAGCTGGTGGGGAGTTATACCACCGCATCTGACGGAACCATTCTGACGGATTATCTTCTTCCTGGAACCTACACCGTCAAGGAGATCATCCCGGAGGACAGCCCCTACACCTGTGACGCGCCCAATCCCCAAACCGTAACGATCTCGGCAGGCCAGACGGCGGAGGTGACCTTCACCAACCGCATGAAGCCCGGAGAGATCCGGATTCAGAAGACGGATACCCACGGGGAGCCGCTTGCCGGGGCAGAGTTTCTGCTGGAATGGTCAAAGGATGGCCAGCAGTGGCAGAAGGTGACTTATACGGATTCTCCGGATGTCACGGAGGGAACCTGCGCAACGGAAGGACTTGCGGACGGAAAGCTCACCAGCGGGGCGGACGGCGTGGTACGGTTCACCGGCTTGTACTCCGGCAGTCTCTACCGGGTGACGGAAGTCAAGGCACCGAAGGGGTATCAGCTCCTGACGGAGCCTGTCTATGAGGGGAGCATCCAGAAGGATGACGGGAATTTCATCCGGCTGACCGTGGTGAATGCTCCCGTATTTGAACTGCCCATGACCGGCTCTACGGGCTATACCGCCATGACTGCCATACAGGTCGGAACCGGCGTCGTTCTGCTTCTCATCCTGATCCGGCTGGCAAAGAAGCGGAAATAGCTCCATGAATCCACCCTACAGAGCAAGGGACAGGCCGCTGCCTGTGAATATGCCATGGCATAAATTTACTTATATTATGAAAGGAAATGCTTCTAATGAAAAAGTTTACCAAAGTGATTGCCCTGATTCTTTCCCTGACGCTGCTTCTCTGCTTCACCATTGGCGTTTCCGCCGCTGAGGCGGAAGATACCGGCGTGGATACCGCCGCCAAAGGCTCCCTGACCGTCTACAAGGTGGATCTGACCAACGCCAAGAAGGATGGCGCGTGGGATTCCAGCTACGTGTCTACCGGCGTCTACGACCAGATCGTGAATGATACCCTCACCAGCTATGCCCTGAAGGATGTGGAGTTTACTTATCTCCGGGTCGCGGATGTTGTTCAGGTTACGGAATCCGCGGCGGACGGTGCGGACTCTGACCATGTGGAGAGCCTCTACGGTATCAGCAAGACTGCGGGAGCAGACTTCCTGAACGCACTGGGACTGGGAAACGGCGTTAACCGTTATGAGAAGGCTGACGGTTCCGACCAGCTGGACGATTCCAAATACTACTACCAGTCCGATGTCCTTATTTCTGCCCTGAGTACCGCGCTGAAAGCCAATGCCACCACCGTGAAGAACGCTCTGGAAGCCTACGTCACTGAGAGCGGCACTGCCATGCCCCTGACTGATACTTACGGCAAAACCAAGGCTGAAAATCTGGAACTGGGACTGTATCTGGTGGTGGAAACCAAAGTGCCGGAAATGGTCACCAGTACCTGTAATCCCTTCTTCATCTGCCTGCCCATGACGTCCAGCAGCGGCAGCTGGATTTACGACGTGACTGTGTATCCCAAGAATCAGACCGGTAATCCGACGCTGGACAAGACCCTGCGGGAGAGCAAGGACGATACCGGCAAGCATAACGGCACAAAGGACATCACCGACGGCTACGCAGACACCGGCACGGCTTCGGACGGGGACAGCGTTGACTATCAGATCATCAGCACACTGCCCAGCATTACCTCCGCATCTACCTATCTGACCTGCTACACTTTCGCCGATACCCTGAGCAGGGGCATCACCTACAACAAACACGATGTGGTGCTGGAATTCTTTACGGATGCGGCCTGCACCGATCCCGTTGCCAGATGGGCGGAAACGGACGGAAAGTTCACCGTCACCTACAGCACCACGGATACCGGTGAGACCGGAATGACCATTGAGATGACAGCGGACGGCCTGAAGGAAATGAACACGGCGGTGTATTCCGACGCATCCATGGTCAACTCCGGCTATTCGGATTGCACCCTGCGGATCACCTATGCCGCAACCGTGAACAGCAGCGCCGATGTGGTCTACGGCGACAACGGCAACCCCAACGAGGTGGTGCTGACCTGGAAACGCACCTCCCAGAATTCCTATGATACCCTTAAGGATGAGGCCAAGGTCTTCACCTATGGCCTGGAACTGACGAAGCTGTTCTCCGACGGCAAGGGGGATTTCTCCAAGGTGCAGTTCATCATGCAGAATAAGACCGACGGCTATTATGTGAAGGCCAAGCTGGATGAAGCCACCGGCGTTTACTACGCCACAGATCATGTCGCGGACAAGAAGGACGCCACCCGGTTCGTTCCGACTGCCAAGGATGGAAAAGGAAAGATTCTTGTCAAGGGTCTGGAAGATGACGAATATACCGTCACCGAAATCAAGACGGCGGACGGCTACACCCTGCTGAAAAAGGGAATTGCCGTGGTGATTTCCCGGAAGGACGCTTCCGCCTCTGCCACCGTGGATGGGAAACAGGCCGCGATGCTGGCAGACAATGGAAGCGCCAATGCCCTTGTACCCCTCAGCGTAGTGAACACCAGCGGTTTTGACCTTCCGGCCACCGGCGACCGGGGTGTGTGGATGTATGGTCTGGCCGGTATTCTGCTCATGACCGCTTCCGCTGCCTGCATCATCATTGCCCGGAAGAGATTCAAGTAACCGGAAGAAATTCAAGTAAATTGTACCTGCCCCGGAAAATCCTTCCGGGGCAGTGCTGCGTCAGGAGGGGAGAACATGAAGCGGGGACATTGGCAGATACTTCTGGCGGCCGCGCTGTTTCTGCTGGCATTGGGGCTGACGCTGTACCCCGTTGTCAGCAACTGGTATATCGGGCGGCACCAATCCCGGATACAGACCGAATACCGGGAGGTGCTGGAACAGACGGACATCGCCAAGTTGGATAGCATCCGGGAAAAAGCGGTGGCGTACAACAAAGCCATTATCCCCGGAGCGGCGGAGGAAGCCTACTCGCAGAAATCCATTGGACTTGCTTCGGAAGATTATGTTAACCAGCTGAATGTAAGTGGAAGCGGGATAATGGGGTATGTGGAAATACCGAAAATCGGCGTGGATATTCCCATCTACCATGGAACAGGTGCGGATTCTCTGGACAGTGGAACGGGACATCTTCTGGGTTCCTCTTTGCCGGTGGGCGGAGAAAGCACCCATACCATCATTACCGGTCACAGCGGCATGGCTTCCCAGAAGATGTTCACGGATCTGGAACAGCTGCGGGAGGGGGATATTTTCTACCTGCATGTTCTGGATGAAACCCTTGCCTATGAAGTGAGGGCGATTCATACGGTTCTGCCCCATGATACCACCTATCTGGGAATTGAACCCGATGAGGATTTGTGTACGCTGGTGACCTGTACGCCCACCGGCGTAAATACCCACCGCCTGCTGGTGCAGGGAAGCCGCATCCCGTATGTCCCGACGGAAGAAACAGAGGCTTCTGCTGTTCCGCATGAGGAAAATACGGATTCCAACTGGGAGAAACAGTATTGGCTTGGTGTTCGTCTGGGGCTGGCGACGATGGCCACGGTTGTGCTTCTGCTGAGTGTGTACCTGTTCTTTCGGAAGAAGAAAACCGTAAAGAAGAAAGGAGGCCGCTATGTCAGAAAGTAAGGGAAAGATCCTTTTTGTGATTCTGGCAGTCCTACTCCTGCTGTTCGGCGGCGGGATGATTCTTTATCCGTCTCTCAACGGATTATGGGTTGAACGAACCATGTACAGGGATTCGGAGGACTTCCTGCTTCTGCTGGAGGGAGACGCAAAGAGAACAGCAGAGGAGAATTTCTATGTCATTCCGGGGGAGCCGGAGGGCGAGAAGTCCGACGTACCGGAACAGTACCCCCAACTCTGGCTGGATATGAAAGCCTACAACGAAGCCATCTTCCGGGAGGGGCAGAAAGGGCTGTCCGATCCTTCTGCTTATGAAGGCTCCTGTTTCCGGCTTTCCGACTATGGCCTGGACAGTGAAGTGTTTGGCGTTCTCTCCATTCCAAAGCTGAATTTACAAATGCCAATCTATATGGGGGCCACAAAAGAAAATATGGCAGCCGGTGCGGCAGTTATGGGACAGACCAGTCTGCCCATAGGCGGCAGCGATACCAACTGTGTCCTTGCCGGACATCGGGGATGGAACGGCGCGGCATATTTTCTGTACATCAACCAGCTGGAACCGGGAGATACCGTCACTGTTACCAATCTATGGGAGACGCTGAATTACAAAGTATCAGAAGTGAGGGTGATATCGCCCAATGATGTGGAAGCCATTCTCATCCAGCCGGGGCATGAATTATTAACTCTGCTCACCTGCCATCCGCCTGCTTCCGGAGGAAAGCAGCGGTATCTGGTGTTTTGTGAAAGAACCTATCTGTAAATTTATGACATAAGGGACTTCGCATCTGCTCGTTACCGAGCAGAAACCTTAAATACTGGTTTATGGTCGCAACGAATTGGGGTGAAGCGCCCTGCGCTTCGAAATGGAGGTTTCATGAAGAAGAAAAGAATTGTAAGACTGTTCACCATGTTCTGTGTCCTGACCCTGCTTGCGGCGTTTATGGCCATTCCCGCCAGCGCCGCCGCAAGCAATGTGTCCGGCGCCATTGAAGGCACCTGGAATGCGGCTAAAGGACAGGTGCAGACCATTGTCAACAACGTAGTGTTCCCCGTCATCGACATGATTCTGGCGGTTCTGTTGTTCGTCAAGATCGCAACGGCGTATATGGACTATAGAAAACACGGACAATTTGAGTTCACCGCACCGGCGATTTTGTTTGCCTGTCTGCTGTTCGCCCTGACGGCACCCAGTTATATCTGGAGTATCCTTGGCTGAGAAAGGGAAAACGGTGACAGCCTTTGTTTGACTGGTTAGGAGATATCCTCTCGGGGCTGGGAGATGCCCTGAGCGTGGTGTTCGAAGGGGTCGGCGCGGACATCGCCGTGGATATTTGGAACGCACTGGTAGAGTGGATCTACAACACGGTCTTTGATGCGGTGGCAGACCTGTTCACCAGCATGAACAATATGGGCGCTGAGATTTTCAGCCTCAGCTGGGTGAACGCTGTGGTGCGGCTGTTCACCCTCTTTGGCTGGGCACTTTTCACGGTGGGGGTGGTCGGCGCTGTGTTTGAGGTGGCCATAGAGTCGCAGTCCGGCAGGGTCAGTATCAAGGGTGCTGCGCTGAATGTGCTGAAAGGCTTCTTTGCCTGCGCGCTGATAGGCGTACTCCCGGTGGAGTTGTATAAGTTCTGTGTTGCGGGATGCGGATATGCCCAGCCGTGTCCGGGAGGCTCAGGTGCTGTACATCCTTGCCCTGTATGACCATTCCGACCAACCGGGATTTGTGCCCCGGCTGGTCGGCTGCTTTCAGCCGGAGCAGACGGATGACCAGCTGATTGCCGCCGTCAACAATGCCTTCGGAACCAGTATTGTCGCTGAGGATTTTACAAAGTTGGTTGGTAATGTGCGCTCTCAGTATGTGGACACCTCCAACTATGTCTATCCCACCACCAAGAATAATCTGGATCTGGTGCAATGGGCGATCTCGGCGGAAGCGGCGGGCTGGGGTTATGTATGGGGGACCTTTGGGCAGGTGCTGACACGGGACACGCTGGCGGCAAAGGCAGCGCAGTATCCGGACAATGTGGGCGCCTACGAGGAGTACATCCGCAGTCACTATCTGGGCAGGCGTACTGCCGACTGCGTGGGCTTTATCAAGGGGTACTGCTGGTACGACCCGGAAACGGATTCGGTAAACTATGCCACCAATGGCATGCCGGATATCGGCGCTGACCAGATGTACCGCACGGCAGTGGAAAAAGGCCCCATCTCCACCATGCCGGAGATTCCGGGACTTGCTGTGTGGCATCAGGGACATATCGGCATCTACATCGGCAACGGCTATGCCATTGAAGCCATGGGAACCCGCTACGGTGTGGTGAAGACACGGGTAGCTGCCCGCAGCTGGACACACTGGCTGAAAATCCCGTACATCAACTACATTGAGGAAACGGAGGAAGACACATGAAATTGAATGCAAACTTTCAGAGTAAACAGCCTGCTGTGGAAGAAGCGCCCTGTGAAGTCTGCAAGGTCATCTGCCTGGCAGATAAGGAGTATGCATTTTTCAAAAAGCACTTGATGTACGACTATGACTTCCTCCGTAAGAATGCGGATGGGATGGGCTTTTGCAATGGCATCCGGCAGTGCGTTTTGGTTATGGGGGAAACCTCTGAGGACGGTGTGCTGGTGGACAGCAGCGGTTACGGCTATGCCCGGTACACCGCGCCTTTTCTGGGAGCCAGAAGCTACATGACTTTGCGGGAACAGAATCTGCTGGTGAGCGAGAAAGCGGAAAACCTGACAGCGGAACCGGACATGGTAGGAAACGGCAGCCCTTGTATGTCTATGGGCTGATTGGTTGCTTTTGCTTCCTTTCTACCGAAATTTTTGTTGCTTACTGTGAATAGCTATTTCCCGTCGCTTGGGGTATGCTTGCATTGCAAATCAGGAAAGGAGAAGCACCTATGGAGGCAACCCGTAACCTCTGCGCCCAGATCCCCATCTCCCTGCACGACAGGGTGAGGGAAGAAAGGGAATCGCTGGGGCAGTCCCTCAGCAAATACGTTACCCAAATTCTCAGAGAACATTTTGAAGGAGGAAAACCCACCATGACAGCAACCAAGACACTGGCGTTTCAAATCCCGGAGGAGCTGGATATGCGGATCAAGAAGTATCTGGCATCGGAAAAGGAGCGCACCGGGAAAAAGGTCAGTCAGCGGGAGTTCATCGTCAGGCTGATTGAGCAGGCGCTGGACGCCTATGAAGCGGCGAACACCATCGGAGAGTAGTTGGGAATCACACATGCCGCCGGGAGGTCATCCCGGCGGCACAATTTTTTGGAGGTCAATATGAAAAAGTGCATTATGGTCGGATATGAGGAAGAAAAGCTGCTGGCACTGCGGATGTATGCGGAGCAGCGTGGGGTATCTGTTGAGGAGGAGCTGGCGCAGGCGGCGGAGGCCATGTATCAGAAAATCGTCCCTGCCAATGTCCGTGCCTTTGTGGACATGAAGGTGGAGAGCCAGAAGCCAAAAAGAAAGGGTAAGGATGCTTCCGCCTCTGCTGTTGGGGACTGAGTGTGGAGGAACGAATCACCCGGGGGAAAGCAATCCGGCTGAAGTGTCTGGATTGCTGCTGTGGAAGCGCCATGGAGGTTCGCTTGTGTGAGTGCAGGAAATGCCCGCTCTGGCGGTTTCGCATGGGACGGGAATCCACGGAGGATGCACGGTTTTTTGCGGCGGAGAATGTGGGTGAAGTTCCTGCCCATCCGGGAGGACAGGCGACATGAAAACACGGGCATGCGCAGAAAAATCCGACGTATCAAACCCCTTTTGCGCCGCAGTCAGGTGGTGATCCTGCCTGAGAGATCAGAACTTTGGTGTTGAGATCGAAATGACGGGCATCACCCGGAGCGCGGCGGCCAGAATCATTGCCGGACATTTTCATTCTTCTGCTGTTCATGTAGGCGGTACCTACGACACCTATACGGTGGAGGATAACACCGGACGGAAATGGAAGGTGGTTTCCGACGCCAGTATCAAGTGTCAGTCCCGGGGGGAGCGGACAGCCAGCCGCCTGTACGCGGTGGAGATGGTGACGCCCATCTGCAAGTATGAGGACATCGAGACGATCCAGCAGCTGGTGCGGGAGCTGCGCCGGGGCGGAGCCAGAGTAAACGACAGCTGCGGAATCCACATCCACGTGGACGCGTCCCGGCACGATCCCAAGACCCTGCGCAATATCGTCAATATCATGGCGTCCAAGGAGGATCTGCTGTACAAGGCGTTGAATGTGCAGATCGACCGGGAGTGTTACTGTCAGAAGGCCGACCTGCGGTTTCTGGAGGACGTGAACCTGAAGCACCCCAAGTCCATGGCTGAATTTGAGACCCTGTGGTACAACGGTGATTCCCGGCGGAATGTACATTATGACTACTCCCGCTATCACGCGCTGAATTTGCACAGCGTGTTCAGCAACGCAAACAGGTATTGCGAATACCGCGAATCTATTGTATACTTACACCAACGGAAACTTAAGTGCCATCCAGAGAACCAACAGCAGCGGCGCCAGCCAAACCTATAACTTCACCTATGACAGCTTTGGCAACATGCTTTCTGCCAAAGTTGGCAGCAGAAATCTGGCTTCCAACATCTATGCCAATGGCAACGGTCAGCTTACCAAGCAGACCTATGGCAACGGCGCTACCGTCAATTATACCTATGACATTCTGGGTCGGATAAAGACGGCAACCTATTCTGACGGGCGGAAGCTGACCTACGCCTACAACGGAGAAGGCCAGCTCCACAGTCTGACGGAAACCGGCGGCGGAGAAGTTGTTACCTATGTGTACACTTACGACTCCATTGGCCGTCTGCTCAACAGTCAGCAGCTGAATGGAGAAAATACCGTACTGCGGACCAGTCAGTCTTATAATTCCAGCAATCAGCTGACAAAGCAAAGCTGGCAGGTAGGCAGCGACAGCTACGCGGAGGATCTCACCTATAATTCCTCGGACGGCAGCCTGAACACTTTCTCCATTGCCAGGAACGGGACAGCGCTGACAACGTTCACCATGGGCTATGACGGCCTGCAGCGACTGACGTCCATGAACAGCGGCGTCTTTACCCGCAGCTATGCCTATCGGGATATTTCCGACAGCAAGACTACCACCCAGGTCAAATCCGTAGACTATTCCCAAACATCGTCAAATGGGGTTACCAGTAAGTTCGCCGGATATGCCTACACCTATGATGACGCGGGCAATATCCTGACCAGCACGGATAACCTAAACAACGTCACCACCTACACCTACGATGATCAGAACCAGCTGCTTACGGAGAGCGGCACTGTCAGTGGCTTCGATGGTCCGCCCGTGTCTTACAGCAATACCTATACCTACGATACGGTGGGCAATATTCTGACTTCTTCCGATGGAGAGGCCACTCACACCTACACCTATGGAGACGCGGAGTGGAAGGATCTTCTGACCGCCTATGACGGAGAAGCCATCACCTATGACGCCATTGGCAACCCCACCAGCTACTATAACGGTGAACGGTGGACCCTTGGCTGGGAAAACGGGCGGCAGCTGACCTCCCTTTCCAGGCAGCCGCCGGTGGTGATCACTACCCAGCCGGAAAATTACTACGGCACCACGGGCAGCACCGCCACTTTCACCGTAGCGGCCAGCGGCGACCGGGTGACCTATCAGTGGCAGTGCAGCACCGACGATGGGGAGACATGGTCCAATGTCAACGGCAGCACCTCCACGACCCTGAACATCCCTATTCAGGCCAGTGTCAACGGGAATCTTTACCGCTGCATCGCCAAGGACTACATGGGTCATGTGGCAACCTCACAGGCAGGCAGATTGACGGTTACCAGCAGTGTCGCCACCCTCAGCGAGTTTGACCCGGAGTTCACCCTCATCAACGAGCCGGATGATTACTATGGCAGACCCGGCGATACCGCTACCTTCATCGTGGAAGCGGAAGGTGCAAACCTGAGCTATCAGTGGCTGTGCCGCGCTCCCGGCTCCAGAAATTTTGAGTATCTGACCGGAGAGACTTCTCCCACCCTGCGGGTGGAGATGACGGCAGAGAGCGAAGGCGCGGAGTACCGCTGCTTCATCACCGATGCGCATGGTGACATGGGCAGTACCCGGATCGCCACGGTGAAGCTGGATACGCGGGACTGGCAGATGGAGTACAACACCAGCGGCCTGCGCACCAGAAGGATAAGCGACGACAAGGCCTACAGCTACATCTATGCCAGTGACAAGCTGATGCGGATGACCGTTGGGGACGACATTCTGGATTTCAGCTACGATGCCAACGGCACGCCTCTGACCATGACCTGCAATGGCACGGTCTACTACTACATCACGAACCTTCAGGGGGATGTGATGAGTCTGGAACGTGCTGATGGCGGCAGCGGAGCAAGCTATGCTTACGATGCCTGGGGCAACATCATTGCCATGTCCGGTACATTGGCGGAGCTGAACCCCCTGCGGTATCGTGGGTATGTCTATGACCAGGAAACCGGGTTCTACTATCTGCAAAGCCGGTATTATGACCCCGCTGTCGGTAGATTTATTAGTGCAGATTCGTATGCAACTACTGGTCAAGGTATTTTGGGCTGCAATATGTTTGTGTATTGCCTTAATAGTCCTCTGCAACATATAGATATTGATGGACAAAGTGCGGCGCTTGTAGGGGAATTAGGTGGTGCAGCCATGTTACCATTGCTTGATGGTCCGCTGCCCTTTGGCGATGTGCTGTTTTCAATACTTGTTATATGTTCTTTAGGAAGATACCTGCGTGAAAAGAATGCTGCTGTGTCCAAAGTAACTGTAAACTCAATTGATTGGGGAAAAGGCGACCATAATCATATTCTCAAAGGGACGAATCGTAAACATGTTAAAGGATGGAAAAGATTCGGTATTGATCCTGACGGCGGCAATTCATGGCCAATGCTTTTACCAATTCTAAAGGAAGTAATTGAAAATGCGGATAAGACAGAATCCATGACCTTGTTAAATGGTAATACAATAATAAGATATTATAAGCTATATGAAGAAATTGGAGTGGAGGTTATGGTAAAAATATGGGTTTCTGCCGATGGATTAATCCAGCAATTATCTGACGCTATACCGTATATCCAATAATTATTTCTACATCAAAAGCAAGAAGAAGGCTCCCGGTAAGTGCTATTTGGGGCACGACTCTCCTAATTTATGGAGGATCCTTTGCGTCATCATGGATACATGTCCGGAAATAATCTCTATGAACGGAGTTGATATTTTTGGAAATTTCAAGAATTAGCTTTGATCCAATTATAGCAAAATTTGAGAGCAGAGAAGAATGGGGCGCTGCAGCCCGATTCGTATATGATAAGTGGATTCACGACCCCACCAATCTATGTGCGCTTGTGGCAGCTGGAACGCAAATGTGGTACACGCTGCTCATCATTGATGAAGCAAAGTCAAATCCATTTCTACAGACCCCCAGTGTAGAACTGCCTCGTTCCGATGATATAATGGTATGGCTGATGGAAGTAACGCAATACGGATTGGATCATTTTTCTGCATGTGCCTGCTTCAACGCTTTCTTTGGCTATATGATTAAAGTTATGCCATATTTCTTTATTAATTATCATGGTGATTATAATGGTTGGTATGATAAGGGCATTGAAATGATGAAAAGCGCTTATCAGCTTGCGCCTCAGGATTTGCTTGCGAAAGCAATGTACTATGAAGCGATGGAAGATGATACAGAATACCAAAACGTGTGTGGACAAATTTGGAGAGCTCTCACGCCCGAGGAATGGGGAAACAGCTTGGTTCAGCAGTATTTTTTCCGAATTCTGAATGGCGACCAATTTTATCCCGACGCATACGAATTACCATAAAGTATTTACTTTTGCGTCTTACTGATAATCATCCTTGCGATCATCGAATTGGGCGCAAATAATAGACACTATCATTCGCAATTTGGCGGCAAAAAAGCTAATAATCTTGGCCCGTTTAATCCTACAGTTAACCAATTTCCTTTTAGCAAATATCAGGTCTATAATTACCAGATGATTATGAGTAGATTTTCAACTGGATCTTTATCGTCAATATAGGTTTCCTGATGCGCAAGTAGCAAACAACAGAGGGCTGCGACCTTAATATGGAAGCAGCCCTCCAATTACGTATTCTCTATGATACATTACCAAAGCTATCCAAAGGAGGCATTCCAAATGCGGAGCGAATTGTTGCAAGGCATTGCCAATATAATTGGCAACTATCGGTCGGGAGAATTACCCCGGTCATTAGACAAAGACCATGTTGACAAATGGGCTCGTCAGTTCAGCAAGGAAAGCCAAGAAATCATTTTGACCGAGACCCTCCATGTTCTGAAAAATTGGTATTTCACAAACGACAAGGTTGACGAAGTAGTTGATCGCTTTATCGAATTTTTCAGGGAGAAATATGCGCTGGCCTCAACAAATGATGTAATAGCCAGCACGGCATTCCTCTCTATGCCTACGACGCTTGGGGCAACATCCTTGCCATGTCCGGTACATTGGCGGAGCTGAACCCCCTGCGGTACCGCGGATACGTCTACGACCAGGAGACTGGGTTCTATTATCTCAATAGCAGGTATTATGACCCGGCGGTGGGTAGGTTTATTAGTGCAGATCGTCAACTTGCTCTTAAAAATGTTATTGGAACGAATTTGTTCGCATATTGTTTCAACAACCCTGTATCGCTTGGGGATGGTAAAGGAAATTGGCCCCAATGGGTTGAAAAAGTTGCCTTTGTCGCAAGTGTTGTTGTTACAGTTGCATCTGTAGCTGTGACTGTTGCTGCAGTTTCCGCATTTACAGCTGGCACTGGTTCGTCACTCGCTGTATATGGTGCTTCAATCTTCCTAGGAGCTGCGCTAAGCGGACTAAACGGCGCTATTGCAAATGCATCACAGGGCAATAGTTATTTTAATGGATATGTAGGCGGAGCAAGTGCCGGTGCAACACAAGCGGCTGCCAGCAAGCTTCCGGGTGGAACCATCTGGGGTGGAGCTGGAGGTACAGGAATTGGTACAGCAATCACTATGGGGCTAAATAATCTCGACCCAGATTCGTCTAATTCCTCAGGTCGAGAAATTGCACGTAGCGTTGGCACGTCTACAGTCAAAGCAGCTTTCACAAGTTCGATTACTGCATTTTGGGGAGAAGCAATAGGCGGAATCAATTATAATACCGGTACTATTACTGGCGCTGCTTCAAATGGTAGCAATGGGTTAATGCCTACGTTGACTGTTGGATTTGCCGAGGGGTTAAAAGAATTTTGGGGCGCTGTTGATGATGCATTTGTATATGTGTGGGGGTAAAATATAGTGGAATTTAATCGCTATGGTAAACTATGCTGGAAAGATTATAAATTTACATTGGCAAGTATTGGAGGCTTTGTTCTGCTCGCAATTGTAAATTTGGCTTTGAGTCTTCCCCTCCTTTACAGCATTTTTCCTTTAGCATTCGCTATTATATGGACTATATTAATCGTGCGTCCACACATGGAACGATTTGCAGTTGGCGATTATTCTATTTATGTGCATCAAGGCAAACGTACCCATGAGATTCTCTTACCGTCCAATATCGTTCTTGTTATTTCGCAGGCAGATATCCGTGACACATTTAGTGTGCAGTCATATCTCTTGAGAAATAAATATGCTGTGTCCCTTCTCCACAGCGATCCGTTGGAAGAAGTGTTACAAATTCTCCATGCAAATCGAGCAAAAAAGTACACGAACTCAACTATTGACGCTACTTTTACACAGTCTTTTATATATAGCTTTGTGTATGATAAGGATGCTTTGGCACAAATTCTAAAGCATGGCGTATCAATGGTTATTATTCCGGAATCGTTGGTTGACCAAGTTGACTGCTCGATTTTTGAATGCAGTGTATTTATTGACAACGGCTTCTAGCCCGTAAAAGATTTGTTGCATCATATTCAAGGGGAGATCGCCACACTTATCCAAAGTTGCTTTGATTATGTAAACTCTCGCTTCGTCGGCTTGGAAAGCAACGCCTTTTGAGGATACTCCCAACCGAATAAAAGTTTCAGGATTATCCTGACAAGCACCGTGGCATCAGGGCGGCGATGACTACTGGTAGACAGCATTTTATTCAGTAAGTAACCGTCTGAAAAGGCACAGTCCCGGAGGGAAATCCCTTCCCTCCGGGTACATAACAGAACCTAGCCGAGACTGGGTTCTATTATCTCAATAGCAGGTATTATGACCCGGCGGTGGGTAGGTTTATTAGTGCGGACAACTATCCCTCTACTGGGCAAGGATTGTCTGGAAACAATATGTTTGCATATTGTGGGAATAATCCTGTTAGTAGAGAAGATGATGGCGGTGAGTTCTGGAATTTTGTTATCGGAGCCGCTGTTGGCGGCCTTGTGGGAGGGGTAGTATCTGCTGTTACGTCATATGCACAAACGGGCGAAATTGATTGGGGAGCTGTTGCAATTAACGCTGCTGTAGGCGCTGCTGGAGGTCTTATCGCTGCATCTGGACTAGGCACGGTTTGTCAAGCGGGGTTAACCGCAGTAATTAGCGGTGGTGGAAACTTTGCCGAACAGGTGTACTCAAAGGGTATTAAGAATGTGAACAAAGCAGATGTGATATGTAGTACGCTTATTGGAGGTGGCACCTCGCTCTTAGGTAGCGCTGCCGGGAAACTTCTTGGCGGTAAGATTGAAAAGGCTGGGAGTTCGCTCCTAAACAAAGGAAAAGACAAATTGCTTTCTGGAATGGTTCGGCAAACAGTTGGACAATCTCACTCTAAACTGTTGCGGCAAGGTGCAAACTTTGTTGCGCAAGGGATCAAGCAGATTAACACCTATCGCGGATTATCTTCTTCTGTAGGTTCCTTAATTGGTGCAGTAACCAGTAGCGCCTACAACTCATTTAAATTTAGCATATTAAGATGGTGACATATGAGCAAAAAAGTATCTAAAGTGGTTGTGCACCCATATATTCCGGCAATGATTATTTTATTAGAGCATTGGCTGGCTGAAAGAGCTACAGAAGGATGGCAACTCATCAATGTGCAAGGTTTTAAGTTTACATTTCAAAGCTGCCAACCTTATACAGCAAAGTTCTTTGCATATTCCAGTTTTGACTCCAGCAAGGGCATATCTGCTGACTATTGGATGTCTAAGACACGTTATGCCCGCAAAGATACTCAGCTCAATAAAGGAAGTTTGCCAATATATGAAGTGGATCAGCAAAAAATAGATGCTGACTTCAGTAGCTATGTGCGCTTACGAGACAAGTATTATCTAAAACACTATCGTCTACTTTGTCTATTTTCACTCATTTGTATCTTGCTATCCATTGTGTTAATTATTATTAATCGGGCCCTTATCCTATTTGCATTTTTCTGGGTATTTGTCCTTTTGTATTCTTGTATCTCAATTGTTATCCTTTCGCTAGGAATCAAGCAGCAAAAGTGACAGCCATAGGCAAGGAGCAACTGCCTGTTCACAGCCCCTTTCTAGATTAAGTAAGTAATACAATCAAAAAATGACATTTCGTATTTAGGACACGAGCCCTGGAATCCTAGGATTCCAGGGCTTTTTCTCAAAATCCAGGGGAATTATCAGGTATTGCCAACACCGCAAATCTATTGTATACTTATTCCACCGGCAACCTGAGCCCTGTCTACCTATGACTCCGTAGACAATATTCTGACCGCCTATGACGGAGAATCCATCACCTACGATGCCATTGGCAATCCTACCAGCTACTATAACGGCAACCGGTGGACTATGGGCTGGGAAAATGGGCGGCAGCTTACCTCTCTGTCCAAGCAGCCGCCGGTAGTGATCACCACCCAGCCGGAAAACTACTACGGCACCGTAGGCGGCACCGCCACCTTTACTGTGGCAGCCAGCGGCGACCGGGTGACTTATCAGTGGCAGCGTAGCATCAATGATGGAGAAACCTGGGACAATATTAGCGGCGGGACGTCCACCACTTTAAGTGTTCCCATTCAAGCAGGTCTCAATGGATATCTGTACCGTTGCATTGCCAAGGACTACATGGGCCATATTGCCACTTCCCAGGCAGGCAAGCTGACAGTCAGCAGTGGGCTATCTACAATCAGCGAGTTTGAGCCGGAATTTACCGTCATCAATGAACCGGACGATTACTACGGTAGACCAGGCGATACCGCAACCTTCATTGTCGAGGCAGAGGGAGAAAACCTCAGCTACAACTGGCTGTGCCGTGCTCCTGGGGCCAATAACTTCGAGTACCTGACCAGCAGCGATGCCACCACCAACACCCTGCGGGTGGAGATGACGGCAGCAAGCAATGGAGCGGAATATCGCTGCTTCATTACCGATGCCAATGGCGACATGGGCAGCACCCGCATTGCCACCGTTAAGCTGGATATCCTGGACTGGGAGATGGAGTACAACACCAGCGGCATCCGTACCAAGCGGGTCAGCGAAGAAAAAACCTACAACTACATCTACGCTGGCGATAAGCTGATGCGGATGACCGTAGGCAATGATACGCTGGACTTCAACTATGACGTAAACGGTGTGCCTTTGACCATGACCTACAATGGCACTGTCTACTACTACACCACCAACCTCCAGGGTGACGTGATTAGCCTGGAACGTGCTGATGGCGGCGGTGGAGCGCAATATGCCTACGACGCCTGGGGTAACATCATTGCCATGTCTGGTACATTGGCAGAACTGAACCCCCTGCGCTATCGTGGATATGTCTACGATCAGGAGACGGGATTCTACTACCTCAATAGCAGGTATTATGACCCGGCGGTGGGTAGATTTATCAATGCGGATAATCAGCTCACAATGGGCACGCTCGCTGGTGTGAATTTGTTCACATATTGTGGAAATGATCCTGTCAATAGAAAGGATCCAACTGGTGAAGCGTGGTATCACTGGGCCATTGGAGCTGCTGTCGTTGCAGCTGCTGCCGTTGCCACAGTAGTAACTTGCGGAGGTTTTGCCGCCGCCGCAGCTGCTGTTTGTATGGTTGGTAGTGGTGTTGCGGCTGCTACGACTGCGTCAACTGTTGCGGCAGCGGCATTCATTGGTTCGGCAGCAATATATGGAGCCGCTGTGTTAGCATCTGCATCATGTTCAAACTCTATAGAAGAGTTTAATGCTCAAGGTAATTGGGGAACTGTAGCAGCAACTGCTGGAGGTGCAGTATTTAGCGGGGCAGCGGCATATGCAGCAACGCGAACACCAACAACAACGGTATATAGATCTGTTAGCAATGCAGAGGCTCAAGATATAAAGAATACGGGACAATTTAATTTAGCTCCTGGCGGCATGGAAAGTAAGCAATTTGGCTTTAATCTCTCCGAAACAAGGCAATTCGGAAATATGATAGGACAGAACACCATTGTTAGTGCAAGAGTTCCCAACAGTATGCTTAGTCAGCTGTATACCGGAGGAGTTGACACAAGCATATTCCGTGCAGGCACTTTGACTGTTTATGGAGATCAGCTTGGGGCATTTAATCAAGCAGTCAGCAGAACGATTAAATTTATGCAATAAGGAGGCGAATATTATGAATCAATTACCAGATGTTGAAGTAATATTTGAATTCAATGGCACGAGAAAAAGTCCTGCGAATGATGGCTATAGACCAGCGCATTTAATAACGGATAATTATTTAACCACAGGCATTCACCATTACTACGGTGTCGAGTCCGTCCCTCCAAATGGAACAGTAAAGGGAACAATTACATTTTTATCTCCCGAGTCATATCCGCATTGTTTATGGATTGGAAAAAAAATCAGCATACAAGAAGGAGCCCATGTTGTTGGATACGCAACTATAACCAACATTTATAACCCATTGTTGTGCTTGGAGAATCAACAATGAAGCATACCAGCAAGCATCGTCTTTTGGGGGCAAAAGGCAGGCTGTTGGGATACTCCTAACCGAAAAGGTTTCAGGAATATTCCTGACAAGCGCCGTGGTATCACAACGGCGATGCTTGCTGGTAGACAGTATTTTATTCAGTAAGTAACCGCCTGAAAAGGCACAGTCCCGGAGGGGGAATTCCCCTCCGGGATACATAACATGATCCAATCAAGATTGGATCTTACTACCACCACAGTTTTGCACGTTTTTGTGTTTTGCCGAAATGATGTTTCAATGCAGTGAGGAAAGCTGTGTATTGTTATGATGGAATTGTTTATCGGATTTTAGCCGTAAGTGGAATTATGTTCCTGTTGGGCATACTTTGTATCCTTTTTGAAAAGCCTTGACACTACCCCTGACAGAGAATGTCATCCGACCGTATACTCTTGGGCAGAAGGACTAGCTGTTCTGTGATGCACCGAAGCAAGTGCTATTGTGTACCCTCTGGTAGAAGGCGCAAAGGCGAATGGCATAGAGCCCTTTCCCCACCTCCAGTATGTGTTGCTACAGCTTCCATACTTCGGAGAAAACCATTCCACGAGGAATTGGAATCGCTCATGCCCCGGGCTCCCTATATCCAAGAGAAACTCACCATCAAGAATTCTGAATGAACACCTATCTCGACTATCAGGCAGGCTCCGAATTGGGAGCCTGCCTGGTTTGTACACGGGTGGTTATTGAGCGCTTACTTTTAAATTAGTGGGAGCACATAGTTTGCATAAAATCCCCTTAATCTGAGGGGGTATGAAGAATGATTCTATAAGTTTCTGAAACTGCGTTGTTATTCTTTAATTCTCATATACCAATTTTTATGCTTGTCACTATACCCGCTTATTTGCGCTGTTATTGTTTCACCAATATTAAATTTTGTACCTAAATTGCACTTTACGACATCATTTGACGATAAATGCTTCATGCTGATGTATCCTGTTTGCGGAACTCCATCTTTTTCAAAAGATACCAGCATATGATGTGGTTGTATTTTCATTATAACAACATCGTATGTTTCATTCGAGGAATACGCTTTCTCTTTATTCCATTGTATCCTGTCGTTACTATACCTACCCGTTCTACCGCCAACTGACAATTCTATTCTGAGGGATGGATGAATGACAATCTGCCACGGACTACCAATTATTAAATTAAATGCTTATCGACTTAACGCAGCAAGCCACAATATCAT
>ULXL01046628.1_pt1 | contig 23095 bp, 24 predicted proteins | sample 1961241 | NCBI WGS metagenome assembly ULXL01 (sample SAMEA4835837, study PRJEB28245) | human gut metagenome | biome: gut microbiome; material: fecal sample | place: Denmark | collected 2008
GTATTGACTGCCGTGTTTGCAGTGTCCGCATTGGGATACACGCCGTACAAATCGTAAAAATACCGGTTGCTGCGATTGGAAGCCGCCCAATCATAGGAGTAAAACGGCACGGTCGATTCCGGGTAGCCGATGATGTAGGCGATATAGAGGGTATCGCCAGAATCCGTTTCCCGCCAGAAAGCGTCCTCACCAATGCTTTTCAGAACGGTTTCGCCGTAGTACATGGTCAGCGTAGAGAGCTTCGGGCAGTTATAGAACGCATGGCGGCCAATGGTCGGCGCGAGCGGAAGCTCGGCGGTGGTCAGGTTGACGCAGCCCTCGAACCAGTACGCCAGATCTGGGATGGTCAGCGTTTCCACGTCCTCAAACCAGGCCTCGGTAATCTGATCGCGGACCGCCGCCCAAGGCTGATCGTCCGCGCTCGTAAATACCGGCGCTTCGCCCGAACCGGAGATGGTCAGCCAGCCTTTGGAATCCAGCGACCACTTGATGCTGCTGCCCGGAATTGTGCCACTGGTTGCAGCTTCGGCAGACTGCACGGTGATTTCTTCTTCCGGCGCGCTTTCGTAGACTGTGTGTTCATCCGATTCCGCTGCAAATGCAGCAACGGACAGGGAAAACACCATGCAAAGAGCCATCACAAATGCGGTGAATTTCTTGAAATTCTTCATTATGCAGCCTCCTTTTCGTTTACAGCGGCAATGGTGAACACAATCGTCGCGGCGTTGATGTTCGTGACGGCCTCGCTCGCGGAAACCTTGGCTTTATAGCGGATGGCGAGATTTTTCTCGGCGGCAATCGCCGGAAACGCGCCGTCCACAAGCGTCAGACTGCCTGCGCTTTTCGTGCTACAACCATTGATGCTAAGTGCGATGCTGTTCTTGCTTGCCGTAAAATCGTCAAAATTGCCGATTTCAAACGTGCCCGCCTGAACATCTACCTTGGTCACACGAATTGCGCCGGTCTTGCCGGTGTTGGTGATTGCGGCATTGTTGGCGCAGACCACATAGCCGTCAACGAGAGAAACCGGCAGCGCGGCGGGAACTGTACACGAAATTGGCGCGACGGTGTTGACCACGGTGAGCGTCACCGGCACGCGCGCCTCGGTCGTTTCCGCTGCCGACGCGCCAACGGCCAGTGATAGGATCATTGTCAGTGCCAGCAGAAAAGTGATAAGTTTCTTCTTATCCATCACTGCACCTCCTTCGACCACAAATATGCTGTGTGTAAAACGAGCTCTGTCTGCAAGGAGCCGATCTGCTTGCCGTCACGGTAAGAAGTAATTGTGACCGTACAATCCACGTTGCCGAACTCAGCTGTTTCAAGCAGTGTGAGCGTCGAAATACTCTTGCCCGCAGCCAGCTCAAAAGCGTCGGCAATCAGTGCATTGTCCTTGTTGCGGCGAATCTCAATTTTGTAGGTGTCCGATTTGCTGTTGTTGACGAACTCAGCCTTTACGGATTGTTCTCCGACCAGAGCATATAGATGAGCAGGAGCAGTAAGAGCAATCTGATTGTCTGAGACGATGGCATTGAGCTGCTTTTGCGCTTCACGCAGTCCGCTGACATCGTAAAAGATGATTTCAGTTTCTTTGTTCTGCTTCGCGCGCTCGGTAATTCTGGCTTTGATGGTGTCGATGACGGCTAGCGTACTGTCGCGGTCAAAAATGATTTTTACTGCATCATCGACTCTGGCTGCAATCACTTCCGGTGTACTTGTGCCGTTGTTACAGTACACGGCCTGAACGCCGCCGCCCCAGACGAGCAATCTGCCCTTGATAGTCACGTTATCCAGCGTGATTTTACCATCCGCTGCGCCGCAGCCGATGATGAGGTCGCCATCCACGGTCATGTTTTTCAGCTCTACATCATCGGTGCGAATCAATACGCTGCCCTTGATGTCCTTGTCGTAAGTGCCTTTGGACACAATGTAAGTGCCAATGATGTTGTAAAAAATCTGCGCAAATTCTGATCTGGTGATGTTGTCCAGCGGCGCGAGAATTTTTCCTCTGCCGTGGATATAGTCCGCACCGACCATTGCTCGGACGTAGGGCAGCGCCCAGTTGGAAATCTCGCTGCGGTCAGAGAATGCGGACAGGTCTGTTTTGGAATACGAATCGTAGTCCAGTTCCAGTGCGCGAGCAACGACCGTCATAGCCTCCTGACGCGAGATTGGCGCATCCGGAGCCATGGACGAAGCAGACCGGCCGTTATAAGTACCCATCTGGACGGCAAGCGCAACGTCCTTGTAATACCACTTGCTCTTGGAGACGTCCTTATACTGCGAAATGTCAGCGGTTTTGTAGCACCCGAACGAGCGGTTGATGATCGCGGCCATCTCCGCGCGAGTCATATCGCCGTTCGGGTCGATAATGGTGCTGGATTTGCCGTAAAGCAGACCGTTATCCACGGCGGCACTCACGGCATCCGCGTACCACGCAGTACGGTCAAAGTCGCGGAAGTCGGTGGCTTTTCTGGCTGTGCTTGCCGCCGATGCGCTGACCGCCAGCGACAAGCACGACACGACGGCGAGAATCATTGCGAGGATTCGTTTTTTCTTCACGTTGAATACCTCCTGTTAGAATTTAAGGGGAACGCTTTGGGCGTTCCCCTTGGATGAATTGCGATCAGACCGCATCCCAAGCGATGATGAACAGGACGCTTGCAATGGCGGTGTTGGTCACAGCTTCGGAAACCGGAGTCACGATGGCGTCATAGCTAATCCCGATGGAGTTCGCAGAGGTGTCGCCCACGCCAGACATGAAGCAGCCTTCGACCGCAGAATCCAGAAGCGTCTGCTTGGAAGCGTTCTTGTCGTCGGTCAGCTTCTTTTCACCGTCGCCGAGGCAGAGGGAGAAGCCAAACTTGTTGGCGTTGACCTTTTCGTGGGCAAGGGTGGCCTTGTCACCGAACGCAGCCAGCGACCAGCCCTGTGCAGCTTCGATGGAGACGTTTGCAACCTTGACAGCGCCGAAGCTGTTGTTGACGATCTTGGCATCAGTTGCAGTGGAAACGGTGCCGTCGGTGCCGACAGCGATGGGCAGGACGGTCGGAACAGTGACGCTCATTTTGGTGGCTGCGGGGTCGCCGCCGATGCTGCCGTCAGCGGTGGACGAGAGCGTGACACTGGATGTGCCGGTGCCTCCCGAAGCGTCAACGGTGTTGGCAGCGGAAGCGGAAATGGCGAGGGATGCGAGCATACAGATGGCAAGAATGAGGGATACGATTTTCTTGGTGTTCTTCATTGTAATGACTCCTTTGATTAAAATTAGTGTTGAATTGTGATGTTGATGATGGCCCCGGCCGTGCCGATGATTTCGCCGGTTTCGGGGTCTAAGTTGTGGAAATACGCGGTACACTCGTATGTACCAGCCGGGAGCGCGACATCGAGCTTTGCGCGTTCGATCTTGCTGCCGACTGCAATTGCACCAGATTCGTAGATCTGTTCGCCGGTATCGTTGCGGATGATCTGCACTTTTTGCGGATAGTTGTTAATGCTTTCGTTCACGATCACGATATTTCCGTCCGCTGTGCCATTTTCAAAATACGGCGCAGTGTTCATGGAAATGTTGATCATGCCCTCCGCAACCTTTTCATTGAGCTTCTCCGCAATTTCTTCTGGCGAAAGGTTGTCCCAGCCACCTTCAACGGCGCTGGAATCGTAGACGATACCGGTTTGACCACGAGCGTCTTCTTTGGTCAGCGGCTTGCTGACCAGACGGGTGATAAGAAAAATGCCCGCGCCAATGGCACAGACGAGAAATGCGACGGCAAGCACAACGCGGATATTGAGCCGTGCCTGTTTTGGATGATCCTGATATACTTCGTACATGGAAACAGCTCCTTTGTATTTTGTTTTGTATGCTAGGGCGAAATACGATAGCGACACAGCAGGCGATACAGGTCGTCCGCCGTGCATGGGATTTGATTTCCGGGCAATTCGATACCTCCTCCGTCTGAATTTGAGTATAAAAAAACACGACCTTGTAAAAAGTCGTGTTTTTATAAAGTTAGCCGCGCTTCATCCGGCGCGCTGCCTGAGAAACTCCAGAAACAGGTCTTCAATTTCCTTGTCGCTTTTGAACTTGCTCAGGTACGGTGCAAAGCATTTTCGGTCAAAGCTCAGCTTTTTCGGCGGTGCGGCTGCTAGCTGCGCTTCTTTTGCCCGCGCCTCCCGCCATGCGGCGTAAATTTCCTGCTGATTCGCTGACGGCGGTGGGCATTGCGCCTGAATAAATGTCATTGTCTGCTTATTCAGTGCATAGCCATCAATCTGGCACATCTCAATGAACGCCGTCTGCGCAGCCTCATCGTAATCTGCGATCAAGTCGGCACAGGCCAGATTCAGCTTCTTGGGCGCATTCTCCACGATCTCGGCAAGGGGCGGGATCAGCTGTGCCAGCTTGACGGCTTTGCGGATTTCATACTCTGTCACACCAAAGAACTCGGCTACGATTTTTCGCGCGTTGTACCTTTGGCGATTGTCGCCAAAGGTTTCAACTGCCGCATCTCGCTGTCCGCAGCGGTTTCGTGCGTCCAGCAACGCTTTATACGCCTTGCCGCGTTCGATGATCGTCAGATCCTGCCGCCGCAGAAGATTCGTTGCAATCGCAATGCTGATGGCACGTTGGTCGTTGACGATCATGACCGTCGCGGGAATATCCGTCCAGCCTGCCAGCTTTGCCGCCGCTGTGCGGTTATGCCCGGCCAGAATCTCAAATTCATCCGTTCCTGCGATGGGGCGCACCAGAATCCGCTCATACAAACCGTTCTCCTTCAATTCTTCCGCAAAGGCTTCCAGCTTGGCGTGAGGGTAGGGGTGAAAGCCAATGTCGGCGGTGAAGAAGGGGCGCAGCTTGCAGATTGGAACGTCACGAAATTGCGTCTCCGTTTTCGATACCGGCATTTGAAATATCTGTTCATACGCCGCATCGCCGGTCTGCTGCTCAGATGCCTGCTGGGTTGCGCTCATGCGCTTGCGCAGCATCTCATTCATGTTCGCTCTAGCCAAGCCGCAGCACCTCCGAGGCGAGATTCCGATAGGATTCCGCAGCCGGGTTGCCCGGCTCGTAGTCCAGAATACTCATACCGGCCATGGGGCATTCCGCAATGCGGATGGTGTACTCAATGGGGCGGTCAAAGACGTGCAGATCGTCGCCGTAGACCTCTCGGACGCTCTGCTGCACGCTTTTGCAGAGCTGCGGTCGGGACTGATACATTGTCAGCAGGATACCGGCGATCTTCAAATCCGGATTGAAATGCCTCTGCACCGAACGTACCATGTCCAGCACATCCGGGATACCCTCGGAGGCGAGGAAGTGGGACTGCACGGGGATGATGCAGTAATCCGACGCGCTCAGCGCATTGACAGTCAAAAGCTCTTGCTTCAGTCCGCAATCAATGATAATATAATCATAGGCATTGCTCAGCGGTTCCAGCACCTGCGCCAGCATCTTTTCCGCGCAGCATTCGGATTCGTTCACGGCTCTGTACTGCGAGATCTGCATGACTTGGAGCCGCGCCGCCGCATCCGATAAGCGCCGGTTTGCGGGAATGAGATCCGGCTTTCCGTCCGTATGCAGGATGCAGCGCGGCAGATGCAGTTCCAGATCTTCCGGATAGTCGATCGCCGACAGCAGAAGATTTGCCAGCGTATATTTCTGCTCCGCCGGCGTAAAGCCCATGGACGCGGTCAGATTGCCCTGCGGGTCATTGTCGATGAGAAGCACACGCTTGTTTTCATCCGCCAGCGCTGAGGCAAGATTCAGAGCGGTGGTTGTCTTGCCGACGCCGCCTTTTTGATTGGTGACTGTAATCACGGAATTCTTTTTCATGTCATACCCTCGCCTTCAGGTTTCTTTGGTCATAATCAGCGCTGAGAACGTAGTCGATCACACTGTCCTTCACAATGTAATAGGACGGTCTTATAAAAAATGACTGCACTCTTTTTTCGTGGATCAGTCTGCTTGAAAATGAAATGCTGATTCCGTTTAACATTTGCCGCAGCTGTGCCTGTGTGACCAGATCAGGATAGTCCTGAAACAGCTTTTGATAATACGCACGATTTTTCTTCATGGCGTTTCCTCTTATCATCAGAATTTGTCATTGGCAGAAACGCTTGTTTGCTCTTTGCTCGTTCTCTCCATTTTCTTTCCGAATCACTTTTTTCGAGGAAAAACGCTCGTTTTCTTGGTGTCTCCAACTTCCTCCAATTTCCGTTCAAAGCCTTGCAATCACAAGGATTTTTGGCATTGACTTCCTCGTAGGTCTTTTCTCTTCTGGATTCGGTCGAAGTCTTAAAATCCCTCGGCGTAACAACCGTGCGGGTTCGAGCCCCGCCACCGGCACCACTCAGAAATGACCTTTGTATGTCAGATGACCGCTTAGGGCGCGTCCATCTCGACAGCAAAGGTCTTTCTTCGTTCAACCCCGTGACCGCTTCGCTGGATTGCGGGGTTGTGCTCCGTCGCTTCTCTTCATAAAAAGAACCGCCGCTGCTCCATTGGGAGCAGCGGCGGCGCTATGTCTGAAAGCTGCGGTCACGCGTTTTCGTTTTCCTTATCCAGCTCGGCGAGGAAATTGATGAGCCGGGCCTCGTCCTCGCGGCGGTCGGCAAACAGCTCGAGGTTGTCGCCCTGCTCGCTCAGAAGCTGGCCGAGGGCGATGTACTCGCTCAGCGCGCTCTTGAGATTGAACACGTCGCCGTCCTGGCTCTTGAGGTACACGTCGCCAGCGCAGGCGTGGATGACCTTGCGGAATTCTTCGACTTCTTTGATGTTCTTGAGTTTCATGTTCATTGCCTCCCATGCAATTTTTTACTTTGACTTTCGATTACAGCTGAAGTATACGCGCTGGGGAAGGAAAATTCAAGGGGTGGTTTGAACAAAACGCACAAAAATATGTGTTTTATTTTGTGCGATACGCCGGATAATAAGTATACAACCGGGTCAGAGCCGCACTGCGGCTGGCAGCGCCGGGTGCAAGAAAGTGCACATCCGCACCCACGTCCTGACTGCCCTGCAGCACGATCAGAAGTGTGTCCATCTCCTTTCCGGCAGAAAAGAGGATGGATGCCTCACCGGACAGACCGTGCCATGCGCCGTCCTCACGCGTGAGCGTCAGCGTATACGGCTCCTCCATACCGTCAAGGCCGGAGATCGTCAGCGTCCCGTGAAACAGATTGCTGTGCAGCACGCTTTTCGTCAGCGTGCCGGTGAGCGTGAGCGTGTGCGCCTGTGCAAATGCCTCGTCGGCCAGCGCGTATTCCGTGACGGTCTGGGAAAGCTCGACCGGCGTCTGCGTCGGTACCGCGACCAGCACCACAAGATTTAAAATCAGCACTGCGACCGCAATGCCGAACACCGCCGTGCGGTGGCGGGCGAACCAGTTCTTATTTTCCTCTCCCATAGCTCAATTCTCCATTCTTCACAGATTCTTCAGATTTGAAGCCTTGAAATAGTTACAATTTAGTGTATAATAAATTACAGATTGATATTTAATCAACATCTCACACCGAAAGGAGCGGATGCGATGGCAGCATGACCGGTCGCTTTTACACAAACAACCAAACCAACCAGTTTCAAAAGGGCGCTGCGGGATCCCGCAGCGCCCTTTTTGATTATACAGGAATCTTCCAAAAACCGCAAGCGGTCAGAACCGCTGATTTATCCGACGTACGGAACCAGCTCGAAGTATTCCAGCTCCGATTCGCCGTCAATATACCACTGCCAGTCCCCCGCGGGCTGCTCGATTGCGATGCGTCCGGTCACGCCGTCGCTTGTGATCACGTCGACGAAGCTCTTGCCGTCCGTTCCCGTGACCTGCAAAACCGTGCCGGGGCCGAAGACGGACTCCGTGCCGTCGTCCAGCGTGACGGGAATATCCCGCACAACGGACAGGCGGGAATAGCTCGTATTTGCGGGAACGATCTGCCACTCATCGCCCAGCGGCGTCAGCACATCGTCGTGCAGGGCATAGGCACGGATGGCGCTGTAGGAGCCGAGCACATTCTGCGTGCTCTCAAGCTGGAGGCTGTTATCGGAGACGCCGATGATCGCGGCCTCCAAATAGATCTGGTCCTCAAACGGGATCAGCTCCGGCGTCCCGGTCTTCATCGACCAGACATTCAGCACATACTGATCCCCGTTCATATTGCCGTTGAAATAGACCTCCGGATAGCCGTCCGCGTCCAGATCAGCCAGCCAGATGTGTGCGTTGAAGCTGGCGGGATAGGACACATCCGGCTCCTCAAAGCCGGTGTCGAACACGTCCGACCCCTTCTGAATGCGCAGCACAAACGACTGCTGGTCATATTGATCCCAGATGCGCAGCAGCTGCACCGTCTCGGGCGTGCCGCAGCCGTCCAGATCTGCCTCGCCGCTGCGGACGATCTCGGTGCGGATGCTCTGGAAGCCGTAAAGCGTGATGCCGTCATAGGGGATCTCAGCCGGAACCGGATCCTGCGCAGGAAGCTCGACCGGGGCAAACGGCTCCGCCTCAGGCTCAGACGGGACTGGCTCGACCGGCTGCGGGTCTGTGACCGTATTCGTCGTGTCCTCGACCGGATCCTCCGACGGGACGACGCGTATGGCGACCGCCAGCACCTGCGGCGGGTCAGACGTTTCAACGCCGCCGAGATACGTGATATCCACCTGAAGCGCCTGCGTCAGCTCGGACACAGAAATGGGCCAGCCGTCCGCGCCGGTGGGGACAAGCCCGTCGGCCAGCGCGACCGTGACCGTGTCCGCAGAACCGAACGACGAGTCTTTGTCTGCGGGGCGGACCGTCAGCGTACCGCCGCCGGATGAAAGAATATCGGCAGTAAAGGTCGTGACGTGTACCTCAGCGGGCGCTTCCGGCTCCGGGTCAGCCTGTACAGGCTCCTCCGGAAGCGGCTTTGCACAGCTGCACAGCAGCGAAAGCGCCAGCGCCGCGGCCAGCACGAGAATCAGCTTTTTCATAGTTCCTCCTTCTGGGAGATCGCAGTCGCTGTCCCAGCGTCACCATAATAGCGGATTCTGCCGCATTCGTCAATGGACAGTTTTGCTTATTTTGAATATGTTTTGCCCGTTTCCTCCATCAAAATGCGCTCTTTTTGTGATTATGTGAACTTGCGGAAACAATTTGTAATTTCCGGGGAAGTGCAGCCCAGCCGTCTGTCCGTATCGCCCCAAGGCCAAAGCGCGCGGCGCAAAGCTTCTCTGCCAGGCGCTGTTCTCCGCTTCATCCGGATCTTGCAGCGAAGCCCCACGTCATGTTCTTCAAAAATACCGTCTCTTCTTACCATGCGCTGCACGATAAGAAGAGGCGGCTTTTGCTCTCCGGTGCGCCGGTCAATACGCCAGCGCAGACTGGACGGTGTGGTGGATGAGGTCGTGACCGGCCTGCGTGGGGTGGATGCCGTCTGCGCCGATGAGGGTCGGGAAGACGCGGCTTTTGAGGAACTCTGTGCGCAGATCGACCAGCCTGCAGCCGAATGCGCGGCTCAGCTGCGCGACCATGGCGTTATAATACTCCTGCCAGCGGTACAGATGGTCCGTATCGCCCAGCCAGTGCAGAATATTTTCCGCGCTCAGCCCTCTGGTGATGAAGGAGAAATACCGCTCCTGCTCCAGCGGCGGCAGGCTCGTCATGGCCACGCGTGCCCCCGCGCTCTGCGCCTTGCGGATGGCGGTGCAGTATTGGTCGATGAACTTCTCCGACGGCGTGTGCGGCAGATGCTCGCCGTCCGGATCCTCCGAGATGGCCTTCCAGTCGTAATCGCAGTCGTTGCCGCCGAAGCAGAACAGCACCGTCGTATCGCCGTCACAGGTCCCGAGCTTCCGGTCAAGCTGCTTCAGTCCCGCGTCGATGGTCGCGCCCATTTTTGCGTTGTTTTCCACGGTGACGCCCTGCGCACGCAGCGTGTCGAAATCATGCTCCTGACACAGGTGATAGCTCTGGCCGTTATAGGTGACGCCCTTGATGATGGAGTCGCCGAAGATCTTCAGATTTTTCATGGGGATCCCTCCTGCCTGTTTGTATCTCCAGTGTAGCCGCATGGCGGGAAAAAGTCTCCCGATTCCTGCCCCAAAACGCTCTCCGGGTTCGCTCCCGCCGGTCTACAAAACGAAGTCCGGCACTCTACGGGCAGTAGAGTGCCGGTTTTTTGCGAGAAAAGTTCGCGGTGCATAGCCAGAAGCAGTAGAATCCGAACCCGGCAGCACTTCACTCGCCTTCCTGCATTTTTTTGACGATTTCCATAAAGCGGGCGATCACACGGTCGTAATTTTCCCTCCGGTGCGGGAACAGACAGCCGGAGCAGTCCTTGATCCCGTTCTCCGTATAGCGGAAATTGCCGCCGCAGCCGCGTCCGAGCGCGTAGAGCGGACAGTAGCAGAACAGGCAGTTGAAATCCTCCGGGTGCTTTGTCTCATGGCAGGGGAAATATTCGCAGTCCCGGTTCTGAAAAAATGCGTAGTGCCGCTCTTCCATCATTCCTTCTCCTTCAGCCGCTCGCACAGCGCCGCGTCCGGCGTGACGACGGCGGTCTGGTACGTTGTGTAGATCACCATGCCGGGCTTCGCGCCCGCAGGCTTTTTGACAAATTTCACCGGCGTATAGTCGACCGGCACGTTCTGGCCGTCGCGGGCCTGCGAATAATACGCCGCAAGCTGCATCGCCTCCGTCACCGTCCGATCGGGCGGCGTCCGGCCGTTCGTTTCGATGATGACGTGGCTGCCGGGGATCTTCTGGACGTGCAGCCAGATGTCCGTTTTGGCCGCCAGCTTTGTCGTCAGCTCGTCGTTCTGCCGGTTGCTGCGGCCGACAAAAATCGGGAAACCGTCAGACGACATGAACCGCATGGGGCGGCTCGGCGGCAGCTTCATGCGCTTTTTGCGGTCTGTCTCGCGCAGATAGCCGCCGGAGACAAGCTCCGCCCGAATCTCCTGTAAATCCCGCGCGGATTCCGCACGTGTAAGCGCGTCGAGGACGCTCGCCAGATACGCAATCTCCTGCTCACCCTTTGCGATCTGTTCTGTCAGAATTTTTTCGGCGTTCTTGGCCTTCTGATAGTCCTTATAGAATTTCGCCGCGTTCTGCTGTGGGGAAATGGCCTGGTTGAGGGGGATTTCGATCTCCTTCATGTCCGGGTCGTAAAAGTCAGCGGCGCGCAGCTTCGTCTGGCCGCGCCTGATGGCGTAGAGGTTCGCCGTGAGGATATCGCCGAGCTGCCGCAGGCGCTCGCGGTCATGGGTCGCGGCAAGCTCCTTACGCTGGTTCTCCAGCTTGCGTGCCGTGCGTGCGTGCAGATTGGAGACGGTTTTGCGGATGGCCTGCGATGACTGCCGGATGGAGTCGGCGCGGTCGCGCGCGGCATAGAACCGGTCGAGCAGCTGCGAAAACGAGTCATACGGCTCCTGCCGGATAAAATCGCCGTACTGCGTCACGGGCAGGCAGGTAAAGTCCCACGGGCGCTCGTCGCGATACAGGAGCATGGGCTGCGGCGGCATGGTCTGAAGCTGCGCGAAGGCGGCAAGCAGACGCGCTGCCAGCGCTGTTTTTTCTTCTGCCGAAAGCGTGGACAGGTCGGTATCCAGATCGCCCGTCAGGCGGAACGCAAGCTCCCGGCACACAAGCGGCGAGAGGCCGCCGAAGGTATCCAGCAGCCAGCCGTCAAGACACTTCGGCGCGGTCTGTGCAGACAAAAGCGCGGCCAACTCCTCTCCCGTGACAGCAAACGGGTCGCGCTTGCCCTGCGTGGGCGGCAGATGGTAGTAAAGGCCCGGCAGAACCTGCCGCTTTTCGCTCATTTCAAAGTCGACGCGGCGCAGGCAGTCGAGAATGCGCCCGTCCTCGCCCGTTAAGATCAGGTTGGAGTTGCGGCCCATGATCTCCAGGATCAGGTGCTTGCGCGTGGGGCTGCCCATCTCGTCGGTGCAGTCGAAGGTGAGGTCGAGCAGGCGCTCCATCTCCGGCTGCTGCATGGACACGAGACGGCCCCCTGTCAGGTGCTTGCGCAGGAGCATACAGAACATGGGCGGCTGCGCCGGGTTCTCGGCGGGCTCGTTCGTCAGGTGGATGCGCGGATGATTGGGCGAGGCCGTCAGCAGCAGCCGTCCGCCGCCAGCCGCACCGCGCATGGACAGAATCAGCGTGTCGCGCTGCGGCTGCTGGACCTTATCGATGCGGCAGCCGGTCAGACTGCCCTCCAGCTCACGACGGACCGCCGTGAGGAAAAATGCGTCAAATGGCATGGGATTCCTCCATGGTCAGGATAAAAAGCTCGTTCAGCCGGTCGAGCTGGCCGGTGAGATATAACGCGCCAAACAGGCATTCCAGCCCCGTGGCTCTGGCATACTGCGCATAGGTGGCGTTTTTCGGCACCTGATGCACGTGCGCGTTGCGCCCGCGCTTGTAAAAGGCCAGCTCCTCCTCTGTCAGAAGCGGGAGCATACGCTCGGCCCGCGCAGCCTGCGCCGGAGCGCAGACGAGGTCGACCGTCGCACGGTGCAGATTGCCGTTCAGCGCCTTGCCGGACGCACAGAGGAAGCTCCGCACCAGCAGCTCAAACACCGCGTCGCCGCAGTGCGCAAGACCAAGCGCGCTGATCTGGTTGACCGCGCGCCGGTCCATGTTCAGATGAAAATAGTTTTCCAAGCAAATGCCTCCATTGTTCGGAACTTTTTATACTATACCACATCTGCAGGCAGGTTTTCCAGTGGGCGCAAAAAAATGGTTGACTTATTGGTTACATTCTGTTACAATTTAAGAAGAGTTTATCGAACGAAAGAGGGCATTTTGTATGCAGAAGAAATTCCGCCGTCTGGCGGCAGTCATGTTATGCCTGACGCTGCTGGCCGTACCGGCGCTGGCCGCCGAGGCGACCATTGATCTGGATTACGTCACGATCGTGGGCGAGGGCTTTGCCGCCGATACCTTCTGTGGCGTGGACGCGCTTTATAATGAGACGGGTGCGACGCCGTTCTGCAACGAGCTGATCGAACGGTTCTACAGCGCCGTTTACGGCGTGACCGTGTTCACGAACAACGGCGATATCACCGCTGCCAGCCCGTCGGGCTACTGGTTCGAGGTTACATACACGCCGCAGCCCGGCGATATCGCCTATGCCTCCGCCGAGGCGCGGGAGCGCTACGGCAACCACTATGCCATCGTCAAATCCGTCGACGAAGCGGGCGGCACCGTCACGCTATTCGAGCAGAACTGGGTCTGGGACGGCAAGGCCGGTGTGAACCGCAGGATCCCCTATGACGGCGGGTGCTATACCTTCTATACCATGTGCTCCAGCGCCGGACGCGCAGCGCCTGCCGGAGAAGCGGAGCCTGTTGCCGCAGCGCCTGCGGCGGAGGAGCCGCAGCCCGTATCCGGCGACGTATCCACGATCTATGCATGGGGCAGCGGCATATCCAGCATCACCGGAACGCCGTCCAGCTGGGCCGCGGAGCTTGTCTCGCACGCGGACGTCTACGGCATCACCATGCTGGCCGACGGCAGCTACCAGTCCGCCATCACCCGCATGACCCTTGCCCGCCTCGCGGCGAACACCGCGCGAACGCTCGGACTGGTCGAGGACGTATCCGATCCGGTCGCCGTTGTGCAGCAGCTCGGCGTAATGCAGCCGAACGCCGACGGCAGCTTTGACACGACCTCCAGGGTCACGCGCCAGATGGCCGCGACGGTGCTGCTGCGTCTTCTGCGGCAGTCGAACGTGGTCTTTGAGGCTGATATGTCGATGCTCGACCGCTATCCCGACAGCGCCTCCATTTCCGACTGGGCCAGAGAGGCCGTCGCGATGATGACGCAGTATGATCTGATGAACGGCACAACGAAGGGCTTTGAGCCGAAAAAGGACATGACGCTCGAGCAGTGCCTCGTCCTGCTCACGCGCATCTGCGAGTTCTGAACGGATAACGAACAAAATGATATGCGCAGCGCCTGCCCCGCATGGGCAAGGCGCTGCGCATCAGTCTGTCAAAGAGCTGCTGTATTCCTAAAAGCCATAAAAACAGCTGCCTGCGGCGCTTCGGGCCTGCAGGCAGCTGTTTTTTTACATTGTTACATGGGCAAGCGTCTTTACATATTCGACCGACTGCATGATCTGTGCGTAAAGCTGCTCGTCCGACGGCTCCAGGAAGCGGAAGGACAGATCCCGCACGCTGACGCAGAAGCTCATAGGCATTTCCAGCGCGCAGCCAAGCGTTCCGCCCTGCCGTTCCAGCGCGGCAAGCATGGCCGGATATGGGAACACGCCCTGCCCGATCGGCTCGTTCCAGATATAGCCGTCGTGGATGCTGCCGTCCTTCATGTGCAGATACGCGACCGGCACGGAGGCGTTCTGCAGATCCTCGTCCAGCCGGATCTCGCCCCGGCAGAAGCGGTAGGTATTTCCCGGATCATAGGTATATTGGACGTGCGGCAGATCCAGTTCCGCGAACACGCCGCCGCATTCGCTTGCCGGGCCGACGATATCGCCGTAGGATTCCAGCCCCAGCCGCAGGCCATAGCGGTCAGCGGCCTCGGCCGCCCGCTTGACGTGCTCCTCAAACACGGCGTACCGTGCCTTCGGGCCGCAGCGCGTATTGACGAGCTGCGCGCCGAGCTGCCCGGCAAATTCGATCTTTTTCAGCAGACGCGCGAACTGCGCCTCGTCCGTCATGTCGCAGTGCGCCGACAGCGCGGTGCATTGCAGATCGCGCTTCTGCAGCTCCCGCTCGATCTGCATAACGTATTCCGGTGAAACGCGCTCTGCGACGATCTGCTCGCTGATGCCGTCGATGGCGGACAGCTCGATCGTATGGAACCCGCAGCGGCGGGCCATGTCCATGGCGCGGATCGGGTCCGTGCCCGGAACGTTATTGGCGCAGAATGTAAATGGTGCAAGTGTCAGCATATGGATCCCTCCTGTTCAAAGCGCAGCATGACCTTGGCCTCGCGGCCGCTGGATTTTTCGCGGAATGCCTCGATCCCCTTGGAAAACGACAGCTCGCGGGAAATGACCTCCTCCAGCTTCAGCTGGCCGGCCATGGCGATGGCCGCCGGGAACTGTCCGCTCGGCACGCAGACGGCGGAGAGCGTCGCGTCCTTCCAGTAGAGCGTGAACAGATTCAGCTCCAGATTATAGTCCATCCCGTAAAGCCCGAAAAACACGACGGAGCCGCCGCGCGCGACAAGATTCATGGTGATCGCCGCCGATTTCCGGTCGCCGCTGGCCTCGATGACCGCGTCGTAGCCGATTCCGCCGCTCAGCGTCAGCGCCTCGGTCACGACGCGCTGTGTATTCGGGTCGATCACAACGTCCGCGCCGAAGCGAAGCGCCGCCTCCCGCTTTTCCGCGACCGGCTCGACCACAACGATCTGTCCGACCGGGTGCTGCCGCACGAGCTTGAGAATGATCTGTCCCATGGCCCCGCAGCCGAGCAGAATGACCCGCTTGCCGTAGCCGAGCCGCGCCTTGCCTACGGCGTGCATGGCCATCATCAGCGGCTCGATCAGGCTTCCAGCCCGCAGGCTCACCTGCTCCGGCAGGCGGAAGACCTGCTGCTGGCGGATATTCAGATATTCCGTCATCAGATCGGCATAGCCGGAGCTGGGGTTCGTACAGTATTCCGGTCTGTTGCTGCGGCAGGCGTCACACAGGCCGCACGGCTCATACGGGTTGATCGTCACGCGGTCACCCGGGTGAAGGCTTCGGACATTTTCTCCTACCGCTGTCACGACACCGGAGCCCTCGTGACCGAGATAGCCGTTCAGCGGATACGCCGCGGTTCCGCGCAGCATCATCATATCATAGCCGCAGATCGACGCGAACGCCATTCTGACCTGCACCTCGCCCGGCCCCGGCGTGGGCGGCATGGGAACCTCCTTGAAATACAGCTTCCGGTTCGGCTGCATCCGAAGCGACCGGATCATAATTCCGCCTCCTTCTGCATGGCCGCGCGGTACTCCTGCGGCGTCATGCCCGTTCGTTTTTTGAATACCTGACTGAAATATTTAGAGTTTTCAAAGCCGACGTTTCCGGCGATATCGATGATGCGGTCTTTCGTCTGCAGCAGCTGCTTGGCGCGGCGGATGCGCTGCTCGCTCACATAGGCGTTAAAGGCCTGCCCTGTCTCCTTTTTGAACACGCGGCTGAGATAGGCCGGGTTCTTATGGACATACTCCGCCGCGACCGTCAGCGTCAGCGGCTCAGCAAGGTTCTGCGTAACGAAGCGGCAGACCTCGTCGATGGCGCTGTTGGACGTCGTGCGCAGATTGCGAATGCTGGAAAACAGCGCGGTCATCTGTTCGCGGCAGATGGTGAACATGGCCTCGACCGTCGCCGGACGCTGCGCGCCCAGCAGCGGGGTCGGTGCAGGATCGACGCCGAAGCTGCTGCTGAGGGAATACATCTGAACCGTCAGCTGCGTCATGACAAACGAGCAGACCTCATCCGACATACTGTGGCTGACCATGTCCTGCAGCTCCCGCAGGATCGCAAGCGCCTCCAGCTGCCGCGCATCCTGCATACTCAGCGAAAGCGCCGAAAGCTTTTCGTGCAGCAGCTGCTGCGTGACCGGCACGCGGTAGGAAAACGCCATCTTCGGCTGTAGGCAGAGCGGCGAGAAGAAAAAGCGCAGCTTACGCAGCTCCAGCAGCTGGCGGCACTGATTGTGCCACTGCGGCAGCGGCAGCGGTACGTCGGAAATATCAAAGGTCATCTGCCCGAGCGCGTGATGCGCGGCCAGTGCGTTGATCTTCCCCGCCCAGAGCGCCCAGTCCGGCTCCGCATCCTGCCCACCGGCAAGCAGGATGCACAGGTTCTGGTCGCGGTAAATGCAGATATCCGTGTTTCCGAGCGGGCGAAGCAGCTCGGTCAGCTCCGCAAAAAACGATTCCAGCGCGGCATAGTCGGAGGAAAGGCCTGGCCCCGGCTGCCCGTCTGACTGGGAACCGAGCAGGATCCAGCAGTCCTGGCTGCCCACGTGCAGCCGCCCGAACTGCTGCTGCGCAGACCCCGTGCCGACCGGCACAAGGCCCATCAGCAGCTCCATGACCTCCAGACTGTGCTGGACATATTCGTTTTCCGGGGGCCGGACTGCGCCCGTTTCGTGCTTTTGCAGGCGTCCGGCCTCCTCGACCGCGTGCAGGAGCATCGCATCCGAGGGCATGGCGTCCGGCAGCAGCTGCTGCACCTTGACCGCAGCCGCGCCCTCAATGACCGCCTCCGACCCGTCGGACAGCAGGACGAAGCGCGGGCAGATCCCGCGCGGGAGCAGATAATTGATAAGATCCTCCGGGTTCCAGAAGGTCATATGCACCGGCATGATCACAACGTCCGGGTGCAGCGACTCGATCAGCGACATTCCGAGCACACTGTTGTCCGCCGTTCCGCACAGTTGAATGTGCCCGGCCTGCCCCAGAAGGATGCGGCGCAGATGCTGCGTCTGCGAATACAGGGATGAAATAATCAGGACCTGAATCATGACAGCCTCCCGTTGCTTTTTTACTGATGTCAGATATTTTATCACAGCACGCGCGCAATGCCAAGCTTTTTGTTGGATTTGCTCTGTTTCTGTCTGAATCTCACCCCAAATATGTATATTATTTTTACTTCCGACAATTCAATGCAAAAATTCAAACCATCAAGGTATAATTTTCGCACTTCCACCATGCATTTTTCGCAATGTCGTACGCAAAATTGTGAATATGCACAAAAACCGCCGGCATATTTTGACGCGCTTTTGTATTTTTGGGCGGGAAAAGGTTGAAATATAAAGCGCAAAGCCCCGGTTGATTCGGTATCATGGAAACAGCAAGATCCCATACACACTTGATCGACGAAAGGGAGGAAACACAACTATGCGCAGCATTCGTTATTTTGGAAACGGTACGCTGAAAATGGTCGAAGCGCCGGAACCGGAGATCAAGCGCGCAGATGAGGTCAAGATCCGGGTGGCCTACTGCGGCGTCTGCGGCTCCGATCTGCATTTCAAGCGTGCGGAGCTGGACTTCCTGTTTGAAGGAGACGAGGGTACCCCCATCGGCCACGAGGCGACCGGCGTGATCACCGAGCTCGGCCCGGCAGCGACCTGTAAGGGTCTGAAGGTCGGCGACCGCGTCGTCTACTATTACAATGAGCACTGCGGAAGCTGCTACTACTGCCGCAACGGCCAGGAGCAGTTCTGCGAGAACATGACCGGCACAAGCGCCGCCTTCTCGGACTATATCGTCGTGCGCGAGCAGTCCGTACACAAGCTGGCCGACACGTGCAGCCTGAAAAAGGGCGCGCTGATCGAGCCGATCTCCGTCTGCCTGCACGGCATCGACCTCATCGGCATCAAGCCCGGCCAGTCGGTCGCCATCTCCGGCGGCGGCACCATGGGCATGATCATGACGCAGCTGGCGCTGCACTCCGGCGGCACGAACATCACCGTCATCGAGCCGATCGCCATGAAGCGCGAGATGGCAAAGAAGCTGGGCGCCGTACACACCATCGACCCGGTCAATCAGGACCGCAAGGAAGAGGCGATGAAGATCACGGACGGCCGCGGCTTTGACGTTGTGATCGAGGCCTCCGGCAGCTGGCGCGCCTGCGACGGCATCGAGGAGCTAGTCGGCAAGGGCGGCACGCTGGAATTCTTTGCCGCGCTCTACCGGCACGATTATGATTACAAGCTGAACCTGCTCAACGCCTTCTTCAAGGAGATCCGCATCGTCGGCGGCGTTTTCCAGTCTCCGTATGCGTTCCCGCGCAGCATCGCGCTGGTCAACACGCTCGATCTGGACCCGATCCTCGAAATGGACTGCGTCTTTACGCCGGAAGCGTTTGAAGACGCGTTTGAGGCCCAGATGAACGGCCGGACGATCAAGTCCCTCGTTCAGTTTACGCCTGACGTCGAATAAACAGCGCGCATTCCCCCATCCCGGAAAGCAGACCCGCTTTCCAGAAAGAGAAAGGAAATTACGCATGGAAAACGATAGCAAGCAATACTATGTGAAGCTTCCGTTATGGAAGAAATGCACATTCGGTATGATCGACTCGGCAAACAACTTCAGCTGGTCCTATATCAGCTCCTTCCTTGCGATCTACCTCACCGACACTTTCCTGATTCCCGCAGCGACCGTCTCTCTGATGTTCCTGCTGTGCCGCTTCTGGGACGCGATCAACGACCCGATCGTCGGCTATCTGGCTGACCGCACCCGCTCCCGCTGGGGCCGCTACCGTCCGTGGATCATGTTCGCCTCGGCTCCGCTGTTCATCACAACAGCCCTGCTGTTCTGGCCGCATCCGGAATGGGCCGTCGGCGTCAAGACGGCATATGTCGTCATTTTGTACGCACTCGTCGTTCTGTTCTACACAATGGTCAACCTGACCTACGGCTCCTTGAACTCCGTCGTCACGCAGGATCCTGCCGAACGCGGCTCTCTTGCCTCCTGGCGTCTGCTGTTCGCCTACATCGGCTCCACGCTCATGGTGCAGCTCGTCACCCGCTGCGAGCCGGTTCTGTCCGCAAAGTATCCCAACATGGGCTATTTTATTCTGGCTGTGATCTTCGCCGTGTTCTGCATCCCGATGCAGATCCTCTGCGCAAAGTCCCAGAAGGAAGTTGTTCCGCCGCAGCCGTCGCCCAAAAAGATCGGCATCTTCAAGTCTCTGGCCATCTCCTTCAAGAACCGCGAGTTCATGATCGTCTGCATCCTGTTCCTGGCGCAGGGCTTCGCTCTGTACGGCGCAGGCACGATCAACATCTACTGGTTCAAGTACGTCCTCGGCGACGTCAACCCGATGGCGACCTTCTCGCTCATCACGCTCATCCCCTCCATGCTCGGCTGCTTCACCTCCCAGTTCTGGTGCAACAAGCTCAAGCATAAGGGCAAGGCCATCGCCATCACCTACGCTGTGCAGGTCGTGATGTACGTCGCGCAGTATTTCCTGTTCCGCAACACCATCAACGTCACGCTTCTGTACGTACTCGGCATCGTTCTGCAGTATTTCGCAGGCGCGAATATGTCCATCATCTACGGCATGGTTCCCGACACCGTCGAGGTCACCGAGTACCAGACCAAGGGTATCCGCATGGACGGCTTCCTCAACACCGTCTCCTCGTTCTGGAACAAGGTCGGCATCACCATCGGCACGTCCGGCGCTCCGCTGATCCTTGCGCTGACCGGCTATGTCGCCAACGCTCCGACGCAGACGCCCGCCGTTATCGAGGGCCTGCAGCTCATGAAATGGATCATGCCCGCCGCTTTCAACCTGATCTGCCTCATCTGCCTGTTCTGGTACAAGCTCGGCTATAAGGAATTCGACGAGCTTGTCGCGAAGATCGCAGCCGAACGCCCGCAGTGGGAGCAGACGACCGCTGAAAAGTAAATCCACACCGCAAGGAAAGGAAGGTGCGCCATGTACCAGTCCATATCCCAGCGCTTCCGGCGCAAAAACAGCAACGATCTGATCGTGACGTTTCTGCCCGTCGTCGTTGTTCTGACGCTCCACAGCTATCTCCGCAGCGCCGATCTGAACCCCACGCTTTTCCGCGTTTTACAGATCACAGCCATCGTGCTTCTGGCCGCGCTGCTGGCTGCTGTGAATCACTTTTACTTCCGTTCGTTCTGCTACACGCTGATCGACGGCAGCGAATCCCGCCCGCGCGAAGCGCTGCGCTTCCCGGACGACTCACTGACGTTCGAACGGGTGCAGAACAGGAAATCACGGATCTATGAGCGCGTCCGCAGGCAGGAAATGCTGTGCCTGCTGGAACCCGGAGAAGCCTACGACGAGAAGCGATTCGGCCCGGTTTCACGCACCTTCCTGATGACCGCACGCAGCGCAAAAAGCGCCGCCCGCCTGTATTACAAGCAGGACGGCACCGTCTACTGCGCAAAATTCCATCCCGACGCGGAGCAGACCGCTCTGCTCCGCCGCTGGGCCGGAGAAAACGCAATCCACAGCTAAAAAGGAGGAAGTTATTCACATGGCAGAGAAAGCCTTAGTCCATCGCATGGAGCAGGCTGCCCTGACGACGAAGATCCGGCTTCTGGATCTGGCGCATCAAACGCTCATCCATATCGGCGGCGACCTGTCTGTCTGCGATATGATGACCGCCATCTGGCAGTATGCAATGCACTATGACGTCAAGGATCCGCACTGGGAGGGCCGCGACCGCTTCGTCCTGTCCAAGGGCCACGCGGCAGCCGTCACCTCGTTCAGTCAGGCCGCCATCGGCTGCTATGATGTCGGAGATATCTACAAGGAATATGCCACCAACTTTGGCCGCTTCGGCATGCATTCGTGCAACCTCGCAAACCCGTATGTCGACGTGTCTACCGGTTCGCTCGGCCACGGCTTCCCTGTCGCCAGCGGCATGGCCACCGCGCTGAAGCGCAAAGGCTCAAGCAGCCGCGTGTACACCGTCGTCGGCGACGGCGAGTGCGGCGAAGGCTCGATCTGGGAGGCGGCGATGTACGCCCACCAGTATAAGCTCGGCAATCTGGTCGTCTTCGTCGACCGCAACGGCATGTCCTTCGACGGCCCGACCGAGGAATACATGGCACTGGAACCGTTCGCAGACAAATGGCGCGCGTTCGGCTGGAACACCGTCACCATCGACGGCCACGACATGAACGCCATCCTCGACGCCATCGACGCGCTGCCCGCGCCTGATTCCGACGTTCCGACCGTTATCATCGGCAAGACCGTCAAGGGCCACGGCGTCAGCTTCATGGAGAACAACGTCTCCTGGCACGCAGGCTGTGTCAACGAGGCCGACTGGATCAAGGCAAAGGCCGAGATCACCGAAGCATATGAAAGAAAGTGGGGTGCGGAAGCATGAGTGAAGCGCAGGGCAAGCTGCTGCAGGGCGAAATGAACATGACCCTGAACATGACCATAATGACCAGCGCACGCGACGCTGTCGGCAAGTGCCTGGCCACGCTCGGCGGCGAGTATGACAACATGCTCGTTCTGACCGCTGACGTCGATACCTCCTCCCGCATTCAGGCGTTCAAGGAAAAATATCCTGACCGCTGCTACAACGTCGGCATTGCCGAGCAGAACCTGATGAGCGTCTCCGCCGGTCTTGCCCACGAGGGCTTCCGCCCGCTGGCCTTCGCGTTCGCACCGTTCGCGTCCATGCGCTGCTATGAGCAGGTGCGCACCGATATCTGCTATTCCAAGCTGCCGGTCGTCATCATCGGCAACGGCGCAGGCTATTCCAACGGCGCTTCCGGCTGCACGCACTGCGCGCTGGAGGACTCCGCGCTCATGGTCGCCTGCAACAACATGACCGTTCTGGAACCGGGCGACCCGTTCCAGATCGCAAAGCTGCTGGAGGCGGCGATGGAGCTGAACGCCCCTGTCTACATCCGCCTTGGCCGCGAGGCCACAAGCTCCTTGTATCCCGAGGATACGAAATATGAGATCGGCAAGGCGCTCATCCCGCGCGAGGGCGACGACGGTGCGTTCATCTGCACCGGCATCATGGTCCACTTTGCCATGGAAGCCGCCAAGCGCATCCACGATGAGCTGGGCAAGGAGATCCGCGTCGTCGATATGTTCACGATCAAGCCGCTCGACAAGCAGGCCGTCATTGACGCCGCAAAGACCGGCCGCGTCGTCGCGGCGCAGGACCACAACCTGCTCGGCGGTCTCGGCCAGCTGGTCGGCTCGTGTATCGCAGAGGCAGGCATCGCCTGCAAGCTGGTCAGCCGCGGCTGCCCGGACTACTTCGTCCCGATCGCGAACCCCGAATTCCTCTACGCCCGCAACGGCATGGACGCCGACGGTCTGTACGAGGCAATGAAGGCCATGTTCTAAGCACGTTCCTACCCTTTCCTGTACAGGCGCCGGGAGATCTCTCCCGGCGTCTGTCAAATAAATAAAAGGCATACGGACTCTGCCTCCCTCAACATCAGTCCGTATGCCTTTTCTGATATACTGTTTTTACGGAAATCTTTAGCAAATTCGTAACTTCTGCGGCAAATTCGTGCTGCTCTGCAAATTTTGAACGCAAAGCTAGGGTGTATCTGAAAACTCATGATGTGACCGGCAGCGAGGGATTTTTGCGTTGCGCAAGACATTTTTTCGCAGGAATACTGACGTATTTCAAGGAAAAATG
>ULXL01018897.1_pt1 | contig 23090 bp, 25 predicted proteins | sample 1961241 | NCBI WGS metagenome assembly ULXL01 (sample SAMEA4835837, study PRJEB28245) | human gut metagenome | biome: gut microbiome; material: fecal sample | place: Denmark | collected 2008
GCGGCGGAGAAGCTTTTGGAAGCAAGAGAGAGCGTTGCAAAAAATCTCGGCGCACAGGCAAGAGAAATCTATTTTACCTCCGGCGGAAGCGAAGCCGATAACCAAGCGATAAACACGGCGGCTATCCTTGGTGCAAGAAAGGGCAAAAAGCACATTATTTCAACCGCCTTTGAGCACCACGCAGTTTTGCACACTCTTAAAAAGCTTGAAAAGCAGGGCTATGAAATAACGCTTCTTGATGTTCACAAAAACGGAATTGTTACTGCCGAGGAGGTAAAAAACGCTATCAGGGAGGACACCTGCCTCGTTACAATTATGTTTGCAAACAACGAAATCGGAACGGTTCAGCCGATTGCCGAAATCGGTGCAGTCTGCAAGGAAAAGGGCGTTTTATTCCACACAGATGCCGTTCAGGCGGCAGGCCATCTTAAAATAGATGTTAAAGAAATGAATATTGATATGCTTTCAATATCCGCTCATAAATTCCACGGCCCAAAGGGCGTTGGCGCTCTTTATTGCAGAAAAGGAATTTTGCTTCAAAATCTTATTGAGGGCGGCGCACAGGAAAGAGGAAAAAGAGCAGGAACGGAAAACCTGCCTGCAATAGTGGGTATGGCAAAGGCACTTGACGATGCCTGCAAAAACATAGATAAAAATGCTAAATATGTTAGTGCGCTTCGCGATAAGCTTATTGCAGGACTTTCAACGATTGAGCACAGCGTTGTAAACGGAGACACCGTAAACAGACTTCCCGGCAATGTTAATATGTGCTTTGAGGGTATTGAGGGCGAAAGCCTGCTTCTGCTTCTTGATATGAAGGGCATTGAGGCTTCAAGCGGCTCTGCATGCACCTCCGGCTCTCTTGATCCAAGCCATGTTTTGCTTGCAATAGGCTTGCCTCACGAGGTTGCACACGGCTCGCTTCGCCTTTCAATTTGCGAGGAAAACACAGAAGAAGAAATTGATTACATTATAAAATGCGTTCCCGAGGTTGTTGAATACCTCAGAGGAATGTCGCCCGTTTGGGATGAGCTTACGAAGGGAGAAATTAATCATGTTATATAGCGAAAAGGTTATGGACCATTTTCAAAACCCGAGAAATGTGGGCAAAATGGAAGACGCAGACGGCATTGGCGAGGTTGGCAATGCAGTTTGCGGAGATATTATGAGAATGTATATTAAGGTTAAGGACAACATCATAACAGATGTTAGCTTCATAACCTTTGGCTGCGGCTCTGCAATTGCAACATCCTCAATGGCAACCGAAATGATTAAGGGCCACACCGTTGAAGAGGCTCTTGAGCTTTCAAACAGAGCGGTTGTTGAAGCACTTGACGGACTTCCGGCACATAAAATTCACTGCTCCGTTCTTGCAGAGGAGGCAGTTAAGGCGGCTGTTAAGGATTATTACGATAAAAACAATATCGCCTATGACCCCGAGAAATTTAAAAACTGCGGCGACTGCGAGCATTGCCAAAAGGGATAAAATATGAATGTTTACGAACTCCAACAGGAAATCTTAAAGCTTAAAAAAGAAAAGGATATTTGCATACTTGCTCATTCCTATGTTGCAAGAGAAATCTGCGAAATTGCCGATTTTGTGGGCGACTCCTATGCGCTTTCCGTTAAGGCGGCAGGTGTTTCGCAAAAAACGGTTATTATGGCGGGAGTGCGCTTTATGGCGGAAACCGTTAAAATTCTTTCGCCGGAAAAAGAGGTTATCCTTGCAAATCCAAATGCGGGCTGCCCTATGGCAGAGCAAATGGATAAGGAGCTTATTGAGCAATTGAAGGAGGCAAATGAGGGCTACGCCGTTGTGGCTTACATTAACACAACAACAGACCTTAAAACAGTTTGCGATGTTTGCGTAACCTCCTCCTCTGCGGTTAAAATTATTAATGCAATGCCTGAAAAAAACATTATTTTTATTCCGGACATCAACCTCGGAACCTATGTTTCAAAGCAATGCCCCGATAAAAATATTAAGCTTGTTCACGGCGGCTGCCCAACGCATTGCAGAGTGCGTGAGGCAAATGTTATTGAAGCAAAAAAAGAGCATCCCGATGCGCTTTTGCTTGTTCATCCCGAATGCACACCCGAGGTTACGGCACACGCTGATTATGTTGGCTCAACATCGGGAATTATGGATTTTGCCAAAAAAAGCGATAAAAAGGAATTTATTATCGCAACGGAAAACAGCATTGCGGAGCATTTGCAATATGACTGCCCCGATAAAAGATTTTATCCTGTTTCAAAGGACCTTGTTTGCCACAATATGAAGGCAATAACCCTGCCGGAGATTTATCTTTGCTGCAAGGGAGAGTTCGGAGAAAAAATTACTCTTGACGAGGATACAAGGCTTAAAGCAAAGAGCTGCATAGACAAAATGATTGAGTACGGCGGTTAATTTATGAATAAAAAGGCACTTATTGCTATGAGCGGCGGCGTGGACAGCAGCGTCGCCGCCTTTTTAATGAAAAATCAGGGCTACTCCTGCATAGGCGTAACAATGAAGCTTTACGATAACGAGGATATCGGCATCAGCAGAGAAAAAACCTGCTGCTCGCTTGACGATATAGAGGACGCAAGAAGCGTAGCCTTTGGGCTTGGTATCCCCTATTATGTTTTCAATTTTAAGGATGATTTTGAAAACAAGGTTATAAAAAGATTTATTGAAACATACGAAAACGGCGGAACTCCTAACCCCTGCATAGATTGCAACAGATACCTTAAATTTGAAAGGCTTTACGGCAGAGCAAAAGAGCTTGGGTGCGACTGTGTTGTTACGGGGCACTATGCCACCGTTGAATACGATGATGAAAAAAACCGTTGGCTTTTAAAAAAGGGTGCGGACGCAAGCAAGGACCAAAGCTATGTTTTATATTCCTTAACGCAGGAGCAGTTGGCTCACACGGTTTTTCCGCTCGGAAAATACAACAAAACTCAAATAAGAGAAATTGCAGAGCAAAACGGCTTTATAAACTCCCGTAAAAAGGACAGCCAGGATATTTGCTTTGTGCCCGACGGAGATTATGCCGCCTTTATTGAGAAGCACACGGGCAAAAAATATCCGCAGGGAAATTTTGTTTTAAAAAACGGAGAAATCATAGGCACTCACAACGGTATTATCCGCTACACTATCGGCCAACGCAAAGGGCTTGGAATTGCCTATAAGGCGCCTCTGTATGTTTGCGCAAAGGATATTGAGAAAAACGAGGTTGTGCTTTCCGACAATAATTCTCTTTATTCAAAAGAGGTTACAGCAACAGACATCAATTTGATTTCGGTTGATAAAATAGAGGAGCCTATGCGAGTTAAGGCAAGAACAAGATACAATATGAAGGAGCAGCCTGCAACGGTTATTCAAACAGGCAAAAATGAGGTTAGGCTTATTTTTGATGAGCCGCAAAGGGCAATTGCAAAGGGGCAGGCGCTTGTTTTTTATGACGGAGACACGGTTGTTGGCGGAGGAACAATAACAAATGAGAATGAGACGAAAGAAAAACCTTGAAGCAAGAATTGCAGACTGCGCCGATTATCTTATTGACTGCGAAAACGAGGATTTGAATTTTCAAAACGCAGAAAAGGAAAAAAGGCTAATTGATTATGTGCAAATATTTAAAAACGATAATCCCGTTGTGCTTGAAATAGGATGCGGAAAGGGTGCCTTTGCCTGCGCTTTTGCAGAGCAAAATCCCGAAAAAAACATTATTGCAATCGAAAAGGAAGCAAATGTTATTGTTGCCGCCTGCGAGGAGGCAATGCGCAGAGAAATTAAAAACATAAAATTTATGAAATGCAACGCACAATATCTTCCCTCGTATATACCAAAGCACAGCATTGAGGCAATTTATCTTAATTTCAGCTGCCCTTTTCCAAAAGCTAAATATGCAAAGCACCGACTTACTCACGGGGTGTTCTTGAAAATTTATAAGGAGCTTATGACAGCAAATGCAGTTATTTGCCAAAAAACAGATAATATGCACTTTTTTGAATTTTCCATTGAAAGCCTTTCGTCAAACGGCTTTAAGCTTTCAAATGTGAATCTTGATTTGCACAACAGCTCGTTTGAGGGAAATATCGTTACGGAATATGAAAGCCGTTTCGCTTCGCAGGGCCTTCCGATTTACCGTCTTGAAGCAAGGCTTAAAGATTAATAAGCATTACTGCATATTGACAAATGAAAATATGTGATTTATTATTCATATTATTATATATACTGAATTAAGGTGGTAAAAATATGCAAACGGTTTTAATGTATGTTTTATTTGCAATCGGACTTGTGCTTATCATTAAAGGCGGAGACTGGTTTGTTGACAGTGCAAGCTGGATTGCCGAGGTGCTCGGCGTTCCGAAATTCGTTATAGGTGCAACAATTGTTTCAATCGCAACAACGCTTCCGGAAATGATAGTTAGTATTCAGGCAACGGCAAAGGGAAATGTTGATATGGCGGCAGGTAACGCCATAGGCTCTGTTACGGCGAACACGGCTATGATTATGGGCGTTTTCATCGTTTGTATGCCGTTTGCAATCAAGCGAAAGGAATTTGCACCAAAGGCACTTATGATGTTTTTCGCTTCTGCGGCTCTTGTTTTGGGTTGTATTTTCACGAAGCAGGAAACACTCACCTTTGAAGGCGAAACAAATTTATATTACCGCCTTTCGTTAATCGGTTTAATTGTTCTTTTTGCGATATTTGTTTTCTTCTTTATTGAAAACCTTGTATCAATGAAAAAAAGCGAAACGCAGATTGAGCCGAGCCCTGAAAATATCGGCTTGCAGGAGGAGGACGATATTGTTCCCTCAAAGCAAACCGCAACAAAAAATGACTGGTTTAAAAATATTATTTTCTTCGTGCTCGGTGCGGCAGGCATCGTTGTCGGAGCGGATTTGCTTGTTAATTACGGAACTCTGATTGCGCAAAGCCTCGGTATTCCTCAAAGAGTTATCAGCGTTATCGCAATTGCAATAGGCACCTCTCTGCCCGAGCTTGTAACAACAATAACGGCATTAAGAAAAAAGGTTGGTGCGCTTTCCGTAGGCAATATTTTGGGCGCAAACATTATAGATTTAACGCTTATTCTGCCGATATGCTCCTTTATTTCAATGGGCAAGGGCACGGGTGCCTTGGCGGTTTCCGTTTCATCTGTTACGATTGATATGGTTGTTTGCCTTTGCGCAATTGCGGTTGCCGTTTTCCCAACAATTATAACAAAAAAATTCAACAGATGGCAGGGCGTTGTTATGCTTGCCGGATATGTTGGATATGTAATTTCCGTTTTTGTTTAAAATAAAAAAGTGTTGATTTAATCCGCAAAAGCAAATTGCCTTTGCGGATTTTTTGTTGCTTTGCGTTAATAATAACAACACGGCAAAAACAGCGAAGCAAAAAACGAAAAGTGTTAGTGGTTCAGCCCATTATGCAGGCTTGATAAATGAGGCTGAATTTCGTTTTCTTGCGAGCGGGTGCTGTACAAGGGTACTGCCTCCGAGCAAAAAACGAAAAGCGTTAGTGGTTCAGCCCATTTATCAAGCCTGGGGTTACATCATTGTGGAAACGGTGTCTACAAAATCACTTACCTTGCCTACTGCTTTTTTCATATTCTTTTTAGTTTTTGAGCTACTTGATCCCATTGTTGCGCTTGCGCTTGCGATAACGGAGCCGACTGCCATTGCAACGCCGAGTCCTTTTATAATGTTTTCGGTTTTCTTTTTCATATTTATTCTCCTTAAAAAAATTTGCTTTGCACAAATTCCTTGTGCAATATTATTGTTTGCAAATGAAAAGGAGTTAAAATGATTAAAAAATGTTAAACCGTTATATTTTTAGTTAGATATAAAAAAATATCCCATTTCGCCGTAAAAAGCAAAATGGGAATTTTTGTTATTTTTTAAATTTCGGCTTATGCCTTATCCTTTGCGCCGAAAACAACATCAATCTTATGAGCAACAACCTCTTCAATAAGGTCTCTTGCAGGAGTAAGATACTGACGGGGGTCAAAGTGAGTTGGGTTTTCGGTGAGGTGCTTTCTGAGAGCAGCGGTCATAGCAATTCTGATATCTGAATCAACATTGATTTTGCAAACTGCCATTGATGCTGCCTTGCGAAGCATTTCTTCGGGGATACCGATAGCATCCGGCATTTCTCCGCCGTATTCGTTAATCATTTTGATATGCTCCTGATTAACCGATGATGCACCGTGAAGAACAATCGGGAAGCCGGGAAGCTTTTGGCCAACCTCTTCAAGAATGTCAAAACGAAGCTGCGGCTTCTGACCGGGCTTGAACTTATAAGCACCGTGTGAGGTTCCGATAGCGATAGCAAGCGAATCAACGCCTGTTCTTGTTACGAAATCATAAACCTCCTCCGGACGAGTGTAAGAAGCATTTTCTGCATCTACCTGAACATCATCCTCAACACCTGCAAGTGTGCCGAGCTCGCCTTCAACAACACAGCCGTGAGCATGTGCATACTCAACAACCTTTTTTGTGAGAGCAACATTTTCTTCATAAGGAAGAGATGAGCCGTCTATCATAACAGAGGTGAAGCCGCCGTCTATGCAGGATTTGCAGGTTTCAAAATCGGGGCCGTGATCAAGATGAAGAGCAATCGGAAGGCCTGTTTCCTCTGCGGCAGCCTTAACCATTGCTACAAGATAATCGTGAGAAGCATATTTGCGTGCACCTGCGGAGCATTGAAGAATAACAGGAGCGTTAAGCTTCTTAGCCGCACGGGTTATGCCCTGAACGATTTCCATATTGTTTACATTGAAGGCACCGATAGCATAGCCGCCTTCGTAAGCCTTTTTAAACATTTCCTTTGTTGTTACAAGTGGCATTTTTTTATCTCCTAAATTTTTATTTGAACAGAAATCTGTTCATTTAAAAATATTATACAGCATTGATAATTAAATATCAATCATCAATAAACAATATTTTTTAAAAATAAAGAATAAATTTTTGTGTATATTGCAGTATCAGCCGTTTTTGTTAAGAAGTCTGTGCAGCGGCTTATAAACTGCGGCGGAAACAACAAGGCAGATTAAGCCCTTAACAACCGTGAACGGAGCATTGAAAATAAGAAGCGCCTGTGCAATGCTTTTTGTTGACGGAAGAATAAGGCGATACATATCCAAAATTGCCTCCTGCGGAAAGCCCATAACATTATAATAAAGCGGATAAATAATAAAATAGTTTGTTGGAATTGAAACAACGCCCATAACAATGCAGGCAATAATTCCCCCGCCGATAACGCCTTTAATATTTGGGAATTTTTTATATATTAATCCTGCCGTGAGCGCAAGCACCGCGCCGAGAATAAAGTTTGAAAGCTCGCCTATTCCTCCCGAGGAGCCGAACGCAAGATGAATTAAATTTTTCAAAAATGCAATAAGCACTCCTGCAAGCGGGCCGCAGGTGAATGCGCCTATAAGCTCCGGCAAATCGGAAAAATCAAGCTTTATGAAGCTTGGCATTATCGGAATTGAAATTTCGATAAACTGCAAAACAACTGCAAGAGCCGTCAACAAGGCGGTTGTGGTTAATTTTTTTGTGTTGATTTTTGAGTTTGTTTTCATTTGTTCTCCTTTTTGGGCAAAAGAGAAGCCCCCGAAAAAGCGATATGCTTATTCGAGGGCGCAAATGTTCTGACATTATTTAACATTTTCTCTCATCCGGACTTTAACCGTCGGTATCGGAATTTCACCGATTCAGCCGCAAAGAGCCTTTGCGGGTCGCAGACTTTAAGGAACTCAACCCTCTTACTGCCGGTGGGGAATTTCACCCCGCCCTGAAAATATTTTGTGATAACATTATATGCCTGTGTTGCTCACTTGTCAACCGTTAATTTGGATTTCTTATAATAAAGCGCACGAAGCGAATTTGCAATTGCAATAAGGCAAACTCCCACATCTCCGAAAACGGCAAGCCACATTGCGTTTTCATCAAAAATACCGACTGCGCAGCCAATGATGATAAGAAGCTTAACGCCGATGCTGAAAACAATATTTTCATTAACAATGCGCATTGTTTTCTTTGCGATTTTTCTGCCTGTGTATATTTTTGAAAGACTGTCGCTCATAACAACAACATCTGCCGCCTCAATTGCCGCATCGGAGCCGATACCGCCCATCGCAACGCCCACATCCGCCTTTGCAAGAACGGGTGCGTCGTTAATGCCGTCGCCCGTATATAAAACAATATCTGCATCGCTCTTTTTAAGAGCGCTTATCCTTTCAACCTTTTCATCGGGCATAAGCCTTGAAAAATGCTCGTCTATTCCCGCCTTTTGAGCTATATCGGCGGCAATGGGCTCCTTATCTCCCGTGAGCATAACGGTTTTCTTAACTCCGTCTTTGCGAAGAGCGGATATTGCGTTTTTGCTGTCCTCTTTAATAACATCTGCAAAAACAATATTGCCCAAAAATTCCGTTTCGCTGCAAAGATAAATTGCGGTGCCAACAAGCTTCGTTTCCTCAAAATCAACACCAACGCTTCGCATAAGCTTTTCGTTTCCTGCATAATATTTTTTGCCGTTTATAACTGCGGAAACACCCATTCCTGCATAGTTTTTTGCATCCTCAACATTAAGATTTTCCGCATACTGACCGAAGGCAAGATTGATTGATTTTGCAATTGGATGGCTTGAATATTTTTCGCAGGCGGCAATAAGACTTAAAAGCTCGCGGTGCTCCGCCTTATCCGTGCAATGGCAATGAACGCATTCGCAGTTTACATATTCAAACTTTCCGCTTGTTATTGTTCCCGTTTTGTCAAAAACGCCGATATTAAATTTTGCAAGCATTTCAAGATAATTGCTTCCCTTAATTAATATTCCCTGCTTTGAGCAGGCACCTAAGCCGCCGAAGAAGCCGAGCGGAATTGAAATAACTATTGCACACGGGCAGGAAACAACAAGAGCGGAAAGTCCTCTGTATGCCCATTCGCTCCATTCTCCTCCAAAGAAAAGAGGAGGAACAACAATTATCAAAAGCGCAATGAGGCAAACTATCGGAGTGTATATTTTTGCAAATCGGCTTATAAATTTTTCCGTTTTGCTCTTTTTTCCGTTTGCATCCTCAATCATTTCCATAATTCTTGAAACGGTTGATTCGCTGTATGCTTTTGTTGCTTTGATTTTCAACATTCCGTCAATATTTATTGAGCCGGAAAAAATTTCATCACCTGCCGAAAGCGAAGCGGGAATGCTTTCGCCCGTTAAGGCAGACATATCAACCTCTGCGCTTCCGCTTTCTATAACGCCGTCTATTTCAATCTTTTCTCCGGGCTTAACAATAAACATTTCGCCCGCCTCAACCTCTGACGGCTCAACAAAAATCTGCTTTTCATCCCTTATTACGCAAACCTGCGAGGGTGCGGATTGAAGCATATCCTTGATTGATTTTCTGCTTTTTCCGAGCGCAACGCTTTGCAGATATTCGCCGATTGTATAAAGTAAAACAACTGCGCAGCCCTCTGTGTATTCCCCGATAACAAATGCTCCTATCGAGGCAATAGACATCAAAAAGTTTTCATTAAATATATTGCCGTGTGATATTCCCTCAATTGCTTCCTTTAAAATATTAAATCCTATTATAATATAGGATACTGCAAAGCAAATAAGAGGAATAACACTGCTAACCTCGGTAAATTCCGAAAGTATATATCCGATAATAAGCAGCGCTCCGCCGAAGCCCACCTTAAATCCGAAATCCTTTTTGCTTATTTCCTCCTCGTGGTTGTGTCCGCAGCCGCAGGAGCAGTCGTCTGAATGTGAATGCTCGTGTTCGCAGCCGCAGGAGCAGCCCTCTGCGTGATCGTGCTTATGCTTGTGTTCTGCCATATTTTTCACTCCTCAATGTGTTCTATTCCGCAGTTAATTATTGTTTTAACATGCTCGTCGGAAAGAGAATATATCATCTGCTTTCCGTCTCTTTTATACTTAACAAGATGATTTTGCTTTAAAATACGAAGCTGATGGGAAACCGCCGTTTGCGAAACTCCCGTTGCCTCGGTTATCTCTGTTACACTCAGCTCGCTTTCAAACAGAGAGCAAAGAATTTTAACCCTTGTTGAATCCGAAAAGATTTTAAATAAATCGGCAAGGTCATACATTAATTCTTCATCAAGCATAAATTCGCCTCCATAATCTATGATTATATGAACTTGTGTTCACTTGTTCATTATACGCATATATAATTCACTTGTCAATAGCTTTTAGGGGTTTTTATGTTGAATTTATGTAAAATTTATGTTATATTTTTATAAAGTAACAAAACCGGTAGTTAAATGAAAAAGGTTGGTATATCGGCAGGCGGAATATTTGCTCTTGTCTTAGGCAATGAAGAGAAATCCGTTGGAGAGGCAAAATTTATTATAAATAACAAATAAAACTCGATTGTTTTGCCCTCAAATTTTGCCGATCCTTAGCTGGAAATACGACTGTATTCACGAAAATCAGATTGAATGGTATGAAAACGAAATCAACGAGCTAACGCAGGAAAACAACGGCGTTGTTCCGAAATCTCTTGCATTTTTCCACATGCCGCTTCAGGAAATGCAAACCGCATATTATGAATACAGAGATAACGGCTTTGCAGACACACAAAGCGTTAAATATTATTACGGAAACGCCGGAGAAATTGACATAGTTGTTTATCCGAGTGAGGAAAATTACGGCTTTTTTGACAAAGCAAAGGAGCTTGGCTCAACGCAGGGAATGTTTTTCGGCCACGACCATTTAAACAATATTTCTCTTGAATATGAGGGAATCCGCCTGACTTACAGCTACACGGTTGATTATCTTGCATATTCGGGAATTATGAAATACGGCTCGCAAAGAGGATGCACGGTTATTACGGTTTCTCCGAGCGGAGAATTTGACTGCCATGCCGAAAACTACTATCAGGATAAGTATCAGCCTGTAAATGAAAAAGAGCAGGTTTCAATGGAGCCGTATTACAGCGAAAGCGAATAAAATTAATTCAAAGCAAAAAGAAAATGCTTCGGGGCGCCGATACCTCGAAGCATTTTTATTTAATTAATATTTATTCGGAGCGTTTTTTGAGAATTAACGCCGCCGCACCGAGTGCAAGCACCCCGTAAACAGCCGCCGAATAAGAAGCACCTGTGCTTGGAGAGGTTTTCTTTTTCTCCTTTTTCTCCTCTTTTTCAGGCTTGTCCTCTTTTTCCTCGGAAACGGATTGAGAAGAATCGCCCTCATCGTTTGCATCTGCAAGAGGAAGATAAACGGAAATTCCGAAAACTGCGTCTGCCGTTGCATAATATTCATCAAAATCGGAAACAAATCCGCCCGTTTGCTCATCATAAAAATTTTCAATCAATATGTCATAAATTTCATCGGCTTTTTCCTTGCTGCCGTCTGCCGAATATGCGGCAAGTGCAAGCGCTGTTGAATCCGCATTTGCTCCGTAATTTGAATATCCCTCGTCTGTTTTATACGCTTCAAGCAATGAAAAGGCGTCGCTTATATACTGCTGATAATCCGCCTTTAACGGTATAAGCGTTAAAATAAACATTGCAAGGTCGTCGGCCGAGGTGCCGTAGCCACCCCAAAAATCCGTTCCGCTTCCCAAGGTGTAGTAGCCGAGCATTTCCTCGCAAAGCGCCTTTTCGGTTTCGTCCAAGCCCGCAAGAACACACGCCTGAACCGCATAATAATAGGAATAAGGCGTTCCCGAGCAATCGGTAACATCTGCCGCCTTGAGCATTTCAACAATGTTAAATCCGTAAAAATCAGCAGGATTTTCTCCGAGCATTTGCAGGTTGCAAATAACCAATCCCAAATCCTTAATACCGGAAAGTGCTCCCTCATCAAGAGCCTTCTTTACCGAAGCTATATAATCTGCCTTATAAGCAGAAGCATCTGCGCCGGAAATATTATAAATGTAAAAATTCTTTGAGTCGCCGACTGTGTATCCCGTTTCGCCGTACACATCTTCAAAGGCGAAGGAAACAGATGACTCAATAACCCTTTTTGCATCATTTTTTGTTGCTCCGAATACTGTTTGCGATGCAGACAAAACAAGTATTACCGCAAGGAGCGTTGGTAAAATCTTCTTCATAACAATAACCTCACCGTTATATTTTATTTGTGCCTCAAACGGATATCCTGGCTTGCGCTTGCCTTGCCTGCGCCTTCCCCCTTTAAAAGTCGATTTCGGCTTGCTCGGCTGATTTAGGAGTGGCATTCGCAGACTTGTGTCGCATACAGTAGAGTGAGCTGCTGCGGAATAGGGCAAAGAATTTGCCTTTAACCGCATTCCCCGTGAAAAATTTTTCTCGGCACGCCAAGATTATACGACCAAACAAAAGCATTGTCAAACCCAAATAATAATGTTATTATATATTTATGAAAAAAATTAATTTAAAAGAAAACAAAAAGAAAATAATTATTGCCGCTTTGGTTGCGGTTTTGTGCGTTTGCACGGCTTCGGGAGCAATAATCGGAGCGGAGCAAAAAAGAAATACGCAAAAGGAAACGCAGGCGTCGTCTGCTTCGCAGACCGTTTCAACGAGCGAGGAGCAATCCAAGGCTGAGGAACAGAATACGCAAGACGAAGCACAGGAAACGAGCGGCAAAGGCACCTCCGCCGCACAAACAAGAGCAGAAGAAACAACAAAAAAAGCAACCGCCGAGGCAGAGCAGACTGCACAGGAAGAGATAAGCAGTGCTTCCGAAGCAAAAAGCGTTTGCGTTACGGTTACGATCAACTGCAAGCACGCCGCCGAATACGGCAGTGAGGTTCCCGATTATTTCGTTTACGGTGCAAAATACACCGCCGAAGAGGGCGCAACCGTTTTTGATGCGCTTGAAAAGGTTTGTGCAAGCAACAGGCTTTCACTTGAATACAAGAGAAAAACATATATTGAGGGCATTGGCGGACTGAAAGCATTGGATTGCGGAGATTCAAGCGGCTGGACATATCGTGTTAACGGAGAGCTGGTTATGAAGGCGGCAAGCAAATGTGAGCTTAACGACGGCGACAGAATTGAATGGATATATGTAACAGACGCTACGCAATAGGTTAGTTTTTTTGCCTTGTCATATAAAAAACGCTTTGGAAATCCAATCCAAAGCGTTTTTGTTTATATTTCCCACTGCATAACCGTTTTGCCGAAAATCTTATGCGTGTCCTTTTCAAAGGCATTTTTCAAATCTTCAATACTGCGAACGGGATTAACCGAATTGATAAGATTTCCGAGATAATCGATTATTTCGGGATTTGAATTATACATCTCAACCGTTTTAACAAAATCTGCCCTTCCGCTTCTTGATGAGCCGAAAAGGCGCAAGCCCTTTTCAAGTATCATTCTTGTGTTTATCGGAACGGGATATTCCGAAACGCCCAGAGCGGAAATTGTTCCCTCCGGCTTTATTAAGCCGATAATCTGCTCTATTGCAACGGGGCTTGCATTGCCGCCGACACATTCAAACGCATGGTCTATCTGCAAATCCTTTGGAACTGCGCTAACGATAAAGACATCGTCTGCAAAGGTGAAATCCGAAAGCTTATCAGCAGAGGTGCCGAAGCAATAAATTTTTGATTTCGGAAAACGCTTTTTAAGCAGCAGCGCAGTTATATATCCCAAATTTCCGTCGCCCCAAACGCCGATTACATCTCTGCGCTTATGGGCGATTTCATCAAATCTTGAAATTGCGTGCATTGAAACGGAAACAATTTCCGTAAACGCCGCAACATTCATATTGATATTTTCGGGCAGCTCAACAAGCCGCTTCGGCTCTATTTCAACATATTCCTGCAAAAATCCATCCATTGTTGAGCCGCAAAATTTAGATGAGCGAAGATAGTTTTCCGCAATAAATTCATCTGCTTCAACAGGCTTGTTCGGAATCATAACAACCCTTGCGCCCGCCTTAAATCTGCCGGACGGATCAAAAACAACCTCGCCCGCACCCTCGTGAATGAGCGCCATAGGAAGCTTTTCGGCAAGCACCCTTGCATCTCTTGTGCCTAAATAATATCTCATATCTGCATTGCAGATTGAAAGATGCGTTGGCCTAACAACTGCGTTTTTGCCGAAAATCTCAATATCCTCAAACGCAATTTCAAATCTTCGGGGGGCAGAAAGGCGAAAAACCGTGTTAATCATCTTCCTCGTCCTCCAACAAAGATTTCGCAACTCGCATATCATAAGGATATGTTATTTTTATATTAAATGTTTCTCCGTCAACAAGTGCAACGCTTTCTCCCTTTAAAACAAGGATTTTTGCCGCATCTGTTAAAATATCTTTTTCCTCTGCCGTTAAGGAATTATAAATCTCTTTCAGCTTCAACGCCTTAAAAGACTGAGGAGTTTGGCCTTGATACATTATTCTTCTGTTTGGTATGCTGCTTATTGTTTTGCCGTTTTGAGCCTCAACAATGGTGTCCGTTGAAGGAATAACCGTGTCGCAGGCACCGTATTTTTCACACGCCTCGATATTTTCCTTTATAATTCTGTGAGTAACAAACGGGCGAACGGAATCGTGAGTAACTATAACGGTGTTTTCATCAAGATTACCCTGCTTTTCAATATATGAAATTGCATTCATAACGGTTTCGTTTCGTGTTGAGCCGCCCTCAATAACCGCAACCCTATCCTCTGCGGGCGCAATATGCTTTTTAATAAGATTTTTAGTATGCTCAATCCATTGCGCAGGGCAAAGAACTATGATTTTTTCAAATTCGGGGCAAGTATAAAACTTCTCTATTGTGTAAACGATAATCGGCTTCCCTTTAAGATTAAGATATTGCTTTGGCTTATCTCCTCCCATACGGGAGCCGACTCCGCCGGCAAGAATAACTCCGTAAACCATATATTTCACGCTCTTTTCTTTATATAATTAAATAATGCTCTGTCTTTATATTATCGCAATGAGTTATACATTTCAAGAATATTTTTCTTTGTTAATGCTATGGGATTTCTTTCCATAAGCATACTCATGCTTTTTTCCGTTAGCTGAGCTATTTGCTCATCTGATGTGCATCCGATTTCAGAAAGGCGGCATTTCATTCCCATTCTTTTCTTCATTGCCGTTATTTCATCTGCCATTTCATAAGCGCTGTTAAAGCCGCAATCCCTTGCAAGAGCGGTTATTCTGCCGTCTGCGTCTGCATTATCGGCGTTGAATTTTATGAAATAATCAAGGGTAAAGGCGCATGCCTCGCCGTGCGGTACGCCGTAAATATTAGTCAGCGGAAATGAGCAGGCGTGGCTTCCCGTTGTTCTCGGGTGTGAAAAGGCAACTCCGGCAACTATGCTTGCCTCTGCCATTTTTTCACGGGCCGTTAAATCAGACGGCTCGTTATATGCCCTTTCAAGCCATTCAAAAACAAGGCGAGCCGCATAAACCGAGCAGGCGGTGCAAACAGGCTGATTAAGGGTGCTCCAATAGCTTTCAATTGCATGGCTGAGAACATCAAGCCCTGTTGAAGCCGTTATCTGCTTTGGAACGCTCAAGGTCAGCTCGGGATCAATAACTGCAATTTTAGGATACATTGCAGAATCGTTCATCGGCTGCTTTATTCCCTTTTCCGTATCTGTTAAAACGGAAATATTTGTAACCTCGCTTGCCGTTCCGCTCGTTGTTGTAAAGGCAATCATAGGTATTGCCTCCTGAGCGCAAATCGGCTTGCCGCCTGTGTGATAAGAGGAAATTTTATCGCTTCCCCTTGCAATTGCGCAAGCCGCCTTGCAGCAATCCATAGGCGAGCCTCCGCCGAGGGCAACGGCAAAATCTGCGTTTATTTCTCTTAAAGCCGCAGTGCAGCTATCAACATTCTGCGTTGTGGGGTTTGGGCGAACATCGCTGAAAACCGCCTTTATTGCTCCGTTTGAAGCCTTAATAAATTCATCTGCAACACCGTTTTTGGCAAAGCTCCCCGAGCAAACAAGAACACCTCTTGTGCCGCCGATTTCATTTATATATTCTAAAATGTTTTTCCTTTTGCCCGAGCCGAAAACGATTTTTACGGGCAGGTTAAATTCCCAATTCATATAATCACTCACCTTAGGGTAACGGTAATAATCCGAACCCGTCAAAAATGTAGTATTAAAGCGATATTTGTCGCTTTCGCTGTTGCCTTGCGCCAGCAAGGCTGCCATCTCAAGACACCAAATCTCATCTTTACTCCAAGCATTTTTGATGCTTCGCAGTTTAGCGTGTGCTGATTTGGTCTTAATCAAGGCACAAAACACAGTTAATCCTTTCGGATTAACGAGTATTTTAACGAAGAGTAAGGGCAAATCTGCCACGATAAACCGTGGTTCGGATTATTACCGTTACCCTATATAATTTTATTTATTTTAACACTATTATAATTATCAATCAAGTTGAAAAACAAATTAATATCGTTTATAATATCTGCGAAATATATAAAAAGGATAAAAACAATGACAAAGCTGAAAAAATTATCATACAGCCACACCCTTACGGCGTGTAGCCTTTCGTATGTTTCGCAGGCGATTGCCGCAACATTTTTGCCGCTTCTTTTCATCAGATTTCAAAACGAATTCGGCTTTTCTCTCAAAAGCCTTACGGGACTTATTACAATAACATTTTTTACCGAAATAATCATTGACGCCGCAAGCCCTTTATTTATAAGGACGATTGGATACAGATGCTCGATGATTCTTGCAAATATACTTTCCGCATTAGGCCTTGCAGGGCTTTCCTTTTTGCCCGACGCATTTGAATCAAAATATATCGGTTGTGTTGTCTGCGTTATTCTTTACGCAATCGGAGGCGGCTTTGACGAGGTGCTCGTTTCTCCGATAGTTGAAGCCTGCCCAACGAATAACAAATCGGGCGCAATGGGAGTTGTGCACTCTGCGTTTTCAATCGGCTGCGCCTGTGTTGTTTTGCTTTCAACGCTCTTTTTTAACACCGCAGGAATAGATAAATGGCGTATTCTTGCGCTTTTGTGGGCATGCATTCCTCTCTTTAATGCCTTTTATTTTTGCTTTGTTCCCATAAGAACGCTTGAAGAGGAAAAGGGACGGGGCAAATTCTCCGATATGCTTAAAAATCCTCTTTTTTGGCTGTTGGGCATAACTATGGTTTGTGCAGGCGCAAGCGAGCTTGCAATGAGCCAATGGGCTTCCGCCTTTGCAGAGGCAGGACTTAAAGTGTCAAAAACAACAGGCGACCTGCTCGGCCCGTGCGCCTTTGCGGTTTTAATGGGCGTTTCACGCATTGTTTATGCAAAAATCAGCGCAAAAAACGATATTGCAAAAATAATGTCTGCCGGATGTGTTCTTTGCATTGCCTCATATTTTGTTGCTTCGCTTTCGGGAAATGCCTTTATTGCGCTTTTGGGCTGCTGCTTTTGCGGAATTGCCGTTGCGCCTATGTGGCCGGGTGCGTTTTCGCTTGCCGCAAAGCACATTCCGAATGCTTCAACGGCTATGTTTGCCGCTTTTGCGCTTTTGGGCGATTTCGGATGCACGGCAGGTCCCACTCTTGTTGGCTTAATTTCACAAAGCAGCTCAAACAATATTTCGCGCGGGCTTTTGTTTTCCTCTGCCTTCCCCGCAATTATGCTTATCTGCCTTGCCTTCATAAGAAGGCTTGCGCCGGCGGATAAAAAATAGTATTTATTATAAGAAACGCAGGCAATAGAGAGGCTCTTTGCTTGAAGCAGTAATAATTTTTTGCATTGCAGGCACCTGTTTTTCGATTTTTACCTTTCTTCACGGTTGCCAAAATAATTATATTAATTATTTTATATAAAATATTATTGAATTATTTGAAATAATTTGTTATATTAGAAATGTTTAGAATAGCCGATAGTGTTTTCGGTTTTTATTTCAATTGAAAGAGGTGGTTTTTTGGCAGAGCAGGATTTGCTTGCACAGGAGGAGGCGGAGCTTGATAAGCTTGCCTACACTAAAAAGCGTTACCTTTCGCCGAAGGAAATTGCGGCGTATGTGCTTGTTAACTTCGGTCAGAAAAATTTAAGTCAGTTTGTTAGTGCATTTAAGGAATTCTTTATGATTCAGTTCCTTAAGCTTAACACAACCGCTTATGCTTACATAAACCTTTTTGCTTCGATTTACGACGCAGTTGATGATACGATTTCGGGCCTTGTTATTGACCGAACAAGAACAAGATGGGGAAGAATCCGTCCGTTCTTTATCATTCCGCTTCCGCTTTGGGTTGTTGGCGGTATAATGATGTTTACCGCTCCGAACATAAGCCCAACGGGCAAGGTTATTTGGGCGCTTGTTGCAATCATTATTTACGGACTCGGAATGAGTTATTTCGGCGCGTGGGGACTTATGATTTACAACATTACCCCCAATGCAAACGAAAGAAACAACCTTATAACAACAAGTAAATTCTTTGAGCTTTTCGGAACATGGCTTCCGTCGCTCGTTCCCGTTCTTGTTACATTTCTTCCGAAAATCAACAAGAGCATAACAATGGAGGGAGTTTACACAGGCTTCGCATACTTTATGATTATCCTTGCGGCAGGCTTTGCCATTTTTGGATTTTTCAATATGCGTGAGCGTGTTCCGCTTCAATCAAGAGAGGAAATGAACGAAACCTCCGTTCTTGAATCTATTAAGCAAATTTTCACAAACCGTCCTCTTTTTGCTATTATCTTTGCAGATTTCTTTAATAACTTTAAGGCTGTCGGAGGCTCCTCCGAGCAGTATTTCTGGCTGAACAACACAGGAAGCCTTGCAAACCAAACAATTTGCGGTCTTTTCACGGGTATTCCAAACTATCTTATGGTTCCTCTTGCCGCAAAGATGGTTAAAAAATTGGGTGCAAGAACAACTGCTATTATCGCCGGCGTTTTCGGCGGTGTGGCATACACGCTTCTTTTTATCATAGGCTACCATCCGTTCGGTCAAACATTCAGCGACCACTATATTCTTAATTTTATTTGGGTTGTTTTCGGCTTAACGGTTTGCGGTCTTCCAAATAAAATCATCACGGTTGTAGGCCCCATTCTTTGCGCTGAAACCTTTGATTATATGGAATGGAAGCACGGTCTTCGTAACGAAGCCCTTGTAACAACTGTTCAGGGCTATTTCGGAAAGCTTTCGCAGTCTATAACAGGCTGGCTTTCCGGTATGGTTCTTACCTGGATTAATTATGTTCCGCTTACCGACTCGCTCGGCAACGCAATTCCTCAAACCGATCCAAAAATGCTTAACGGAATTTGGGCTGTTTTCTGCCTGCTTCCCGCATTTGCAAGAGGATTTTACGGATTATCGTTCCTCCTCTATCCTATCCACGGAAGCTTGAGAAATCAGATGATTTCCGAGCTTGCAGACATTCGTGCAGACCGCCTTGCAGAGCAGGAGGCCGCAAGGAAAGCAATGCTTGACGGCAAGGAAGAATAAAAACATCTCAAAAAAAGATTGATTAAAAAAGAAAATATTAAAGATACGGTAAATGCCGCAGAAGCAAGCGCTCCTGCGGCATTTCGCATTTTGTTTTTTAATTCGGTTTAATCTTCTATATAATAATTCTCGGGAGGCTCTGCCTGAACAACTGCTTGCCCCTCAATTTTATCAATATAGCTTGCAAATTCATAATCAAACGCAGTGCCGCTTGGAAACAAATCCAGCATTGGCTGCAAAACGAAGCGCCTTTCCCTTATTCTCGGATGAGGAACGGAAAGATTTTTTGTTTCAAGCTTAACGCCTTCTGCAAGCAAAAGGTCTATATCAAGTATTCTCGGGCCGTTTAAAATTCCCCTTTTTCTGCCGAAGCCGCTTTCAATTCCGAGGCACAGACCGAGCATTTCATTCGGCTCAAGCTCGCTTTCAACAAGCAAAACGCAGTTATAAAAATTATCCTGCCTTGCATAGCCAACGGGCTCTGTTTCATAAATTCCCGAACGCATTAACACATCTGTGTAGGGTGTTAAATTAATTGAATTTATGCACCTTTCAATATTTTCCCTTTTGTTTCCCAAATTTGTTCCAACGCCTAAAACATACTTCATTTTAAATATTATCCCTGCTTCTGACTATATTAACGCCCATATATTCAAATTCGGCATTTACGGGCGCCTGAGGCTTTTTAAGGGTTAAATCAACCCTCAACACCTCGCTGTATTCATCAAGAATTGCCTGAGCGGTTATTTCTGCACACCTTTCAAGCAAATCATATTTCTGCGCAGTAAAAACTCTGCGAACTGTTTTAACAACCTTTGCATAGGAAACGGTATCCTCAACATTATCGCTGTGGCACGCCTTGTTCATATTAACATACAGCTCAATATCAAAAATAAAATCCTGACCGTTTTCCTTTTCCTCCGGATTTACTCCGTGATATGCAAAAAGCTTTAAGCCCTTTATTAAAATCTTATCCATTATTTGTTTTGAACAACAACCGCCGTGCCTGTTGCGGAAACCATAAGCATTCCTGCATTTCCGAAGGTTTCATAATCAATATCAACGCCCACAACGGCATTTGCGCCCATCTGCGAGGCACGAACCTCCATTTCTTTGATTGCCTTTTCTCTTGCGTTGGCAAGCTCCTCCTCATAGCCGGAGGATCTGCCGCCAACTATATTCCTGATTGATGCACCGAAATCCTTAATAAAGTTTATTCCGGCAACAACCTCGCCTGTTACAAGTCCCTTGTACTCAACTATAACGCCGTTTTCAAGCGTTGGTGTTGTTACACTTATCATATTTTTTCTCCTTTTTCAAATTTTTTTATTTTAAATTTTTTGTGCGCCTTTAAGTGCGTCTGCCATATAAACGCCCTGCTTTTCGTTTTTAACATCGTGAAGCCTTATAATATCCGCTCCGCCGAAAATTGCCGCCGTGTCTGCCGCAATATTGCCGTAAATACGCTCTTTTGGATTTTCCTGCCCGCTTCCCTCTTTTATAACTCTTTTTCTGCTTGTGCCAAGCAAAAGAGGATATCCCGAAAGCTTATATTTTTGAGCATTTGCAATTAAGCTCATATCCTGCGGGCGTGTTTTTCCAAAGCCTATTCCCATATCAAAGCAAATTTGGTTTTTGTTAATTCCGATTTTTCTAATTTCCTCTGCCGATTTTTTAAAAAAATCCCTAACCTCTTCAATATCTCCTGCACCGTTGTGCATTATTATCCAGCCTGCGCCTGTTTTTTTAACGGTTTGAGCCATATCCCGTGAAATAATACCCGAAACATCATTAACAATGCTTACGCCGCCTTTAATTGCTTTTTCGGCAACCTCGGGATAAAAGGTGTCTGCCGAAAGCGGAACGCTTATTTTTCCCTTTAATCCCTTTAAAACGGGCTCCATTCGCTTCCATTCCTCCTCGGGAGAAATTAAAGTGTATCCCGGACGGGTTGACTGCGCTCCCAAATCAATTATATCTGCGCCGTCCTTTTCCATTTGCAGGGCGGCTTCAATTGCCGCATCGGGCAAAAAATTATCTCCGCCGTCTGAAAAGGAATCGGGGGTTATATTAACAATTCCCATTATAAGAGTTTTTGTGCCGTATTCAATTTCTTTTTCGCAGCATTTCCAAATCATTGCTTTTCCTCTTATTTATCAAGAAGCGCAAGCGCCTCTGCTCTTGTGCGTGCGTCAGAGCGGATAATTCCTCTTAACGCAGAGGTTTGTGTTTTGCTTCCCGAAGCCCTTGCCCCTCTAATGCTCATACACATATGCTCTGCCTCAATAATAACCGCAACGCCCTTTGGAGATAAGCTTTCATCAAGGAAATCCGCAATATCATGTGTTAATCTTTCCTGAACCTGAGGTCTTTTTGCAAAATTATCAACGATTCTTGCAAGCTTTGAAAGGCCGATAATTTTGTTGTTGCTCGGAATATATGCAATATGCGCCTTGCCTACGAACGGCAGAAGATGATGCTCGCACATTGACGAAAACGGAATATCACGAACAATAACCATTTCATCGTTTGATTTTTCATCAAAAAGCTTTAAATGCTGCCTTGGATCCTGCGAAAGACCTGCAAACATTTCCTCATACATATTTGCAACCCTGCGAGGAGTTTCCTTTAATCCTGCTCTGTTTGGATCCTCGCCGACGGCAATTAAAATTTCCCTAACGGCTTTTTCTATTTTTTCCTTATCCATAGCCTCTCCTGTTATTTCATAAAATATCCTTTTATTTCATCTATTGATGATGTTGTTAAAATATTACCCTCATATTTTACGGGAACACTATATACATTAACGCCGGTTGTTGGGCTTGAAAGCACCTTCATTGCGTTTATTCCGAGAGTGAAATTTTTTACCGTTATATTTGTTTGAGAGCATTCTATAAACTTGCTGAACAGGGCTTCTCTTTTTTCATAGCTTTCGCTGCTTATCTGCTGAGTGAGTGCGGCAAGTATAAAATCGTTTGCCGCTGAAAAATTTTGCTCCTGCTCAACATAATACCGAAGAAGCTTTGTTGCCGTATCACCGTCAAATTTTCTTTCCCCGGATTTTATTTTTATATTATAGCCGTAGCGTGATGTGTCTTTATATTTAATATCGCTTAAAACGGTGTAATTAACGCTTCCCATAGCGTTGAACATATCCTTATAATCCTCAAAGCTTTCGTCTATGTAATAATCAATATTAACGCCCAAATATCCGTTTAATTCGTTTAAAACACCGCCGGCACCCGAGATTTTGTAAATTTCGGAAATCTTTTTTCCGTCTATCTGTGTTTCTGCCGAAAGGCAGGAGGATTTATATGAAACCGTGTCCATATCAACCTGAATCAGAGAGCAAAAAAACATTTCGTTAGTGTTTTTATTACTTAAAACAAAAAGATAATTTGTTTTTCCGCTGACCTCGGGAAGCTGTTCTATAATTTCTTCATTTTTCTTTTCAATATTTTCGGGAGTAAAAAATTTTTTTACCGAAAAATCATATTTTATTCCGAATATAAAAAGAAAAACAATTGTGAAAACAATAATAAAGGCAAGTGCAATTAATAAAATTCTTTTTTCCTTATCTGCTTTTAAATCTGCGGACGGAATATAAATATCGCCTCTGTTTTTAAATATTCTTATTTTTTTCACCGCCCTTTTTTCTTTTCAAAAATCATTATACATTATGATTTAACATTAAGCAAGCGAAATAAAT
>ULXL01039801.1_pt1 | contig 23036 bp, 22 predicted proteins | sample 1961241 | NCBI WGS metagenome assembly ULXL01 (sample SAMEA4835837, study PRJEB28245) | human gut metagenome | biome: gut microbiome; material: fecal sample | place: Denmark | collected 2008
GGCTTATTATACGCATAAACATTATAGCTATCAGCAGCTGCCTGTGCATCCCAAGAGAGTGTGAGCGTTCTTCCGCCTGAGCCTCTTGCAGTTGTTGCAAGGCCTGTTACCTTTGCAGCGGTATCGCCTGATTTAGCTGCATCTGACCAAGCACCGTAAACATATCCTGTTGGCGAATTTCTCCATGCACGAACACGAACATAATACTGATTAGCACCGGAGGGTACGCTGATTGTGTAGTTGCTTACACTATGACCTGTTATGTATTTATAGCTCGTTCCTGTTTTGAATGATGAATCCTTTGACCACATTACTACATAGCCGTGTGAGGCTACTATTTCCCAATCGACACGGATAGCTTTGCTGCTTAACGCAATTACGCTTGGTGCGTTCATAACAGTGCAGGCGGCACAGGTGTGAAGCTCATTGCTTGCAACACCTGCATTACTTGTTTTTCCTTTATAAGCAACTACCTTGAAATAATATTCATATCCGGGAGTTGCGTCCGTAAAGGTATAATAACAGGAGGCACCTCCCTGTATTGTGTCAAGGCGAACCCATTGATCATATCCTTTAATATAAATAACATATCCGTCCGCATCAAGCTGAGGAGTCCACGAAAATCTTATTTCGCTTGCGTCGCGCGACCTGCCGACAACGGTTAAGTCGCTAACCTTATGCGGTTTAGTTGGGCAGTTAATTGTGTTTGACCAATTTTTTGAATATGTTCTGACATTTCCGGAATAGGTAAAGGCACGAACTCTAAAGCTATAATCCGTTCCGGTTTTAAGCCCCGAAACGGTTGCATGGGTTGCACCGAAAACATTTAAGCAATGGGTCCATTCTCCGTTTTGATAAATTTGAATTTGATAAGCCTTTGCACCGCTGACACAATCCCAAGTCAGCGTTATTCCCGTATCTGTTGCGGAATATTCCCTTGCATTGTTTACCATTGGAATTGAAGATGAATACTGATAAACAATTCCCGACGGCTTATTGATTTCATAGGATTTAACCGCCCTTTCAATTCCGTTTGCAACATTTTGATAATTAACGCTTGACGGGCTTTTAAGCTCAACAAGTGCAGATTTTGCTCCTAAATTCTGCTTAGCCCAGCCGATAATATATCCCTGAGTGCTTCCGTATGAACCTGTTTGATCTTTTGAAAGACCGTTTGTGCTTCTGAAAATATCAACAAGCTCTCCGTTGCCCAGAACAGAATTAAGCCAGCCGTGAAAATCAATGTAAATATCCATTGAATAGTCCTGCATAAGAGATTTAAGATAACGGCTTTCCTGCGCATTAAATTCTCCGTTCATAAAGTCTCTGTTTATATCAACATGGTTTGCCGTGCATCTGCCGAATGCAGTTGAGCAGGCTCGCTGATTATTTCTGCCGTCTATCGTTCCGTCCGGATTTACACAGGGAACGATAACAAGACGATAATTGCCGAGCTTATCGGGATTTTTTGCAAAATATTCAACAAGCTTATTTGCGGTTTCAACAAGCACCTTGCCATCGTGGGCATAGCTATCCTCGAAGCCGTGAACTGCAAAGGTGCAGAAAATCGTTTTACTGTTGTTTCCTCCTCCGTTTATAACAAAAGCTTCAAGATTTCTTGAATAAACACTTTTACCGTAATTAATTTTAGTTACATTTGAATAATCAAAGGAAATTTTAGTTGCGTCTCTGTTTAGTTCAATAGCGTTTTTACCGTAAACATAAACCGTGCAGGTTCTGCTTATTCCGCCGTCTGTGTAAGCAGTTATATATGTTTTTCCCTCGCTCTTTGCCGTTACCCTTCCGTTTGAGTCAACAGAAGCAACCGAGCTGTTTGCCGAGGAATAAAATATTTTTGACGGATAAGCACCGTCATTTAATCTGCCGTTCATATTGAAGCCTTCGCCCTCGGTTAAGCTGACAGTCCATGCATAGATATACACGGCGGTTGCCCTTGGCTTAACGGTTAAATTAAATGATTGGGAGCTTCCATTATAGGCAGTATATTTTATAACTGCACTGCCGTTCTTATTAGCCGTTACAATTCCGTTTGAATCAACAGACGCAACCGAAGGATTGCTTGAAGTAAAGGAGGAATAATTACTGTAAGTATCGGAATGAAAAACAACCTTTATTTCCTGCTTTTGGCCAACCGCCATAACAGAGGAGGCGTTAAGCGAATAATCGGGCTTTCCCTTAACGGTTACATTAATAACCGCCGAGGCCGTGTTTTCCTTAACAACGGTTATAACTGCGCTGCCCTTTGAAATTGCCGTTATTTTATAATCCGAGCTGACCGCTGCAACAGATGCGTTTGAGGTATAAAAAGCAAATCCCTCCTGCGCAAATTCATCAATCGAAATCTCCTCGCCCTCTCCCAAAGCAATGCTTTTTTGAACTGCGTTTGAGGTATCGAAATCCTGCTGCGCTTCAACAGAAATAAACGAGCCTTCAAGTGCAAGTGCACTGACGGAGCCGAGGGATAAAACGGCAGTTAACACTAAAATTGCAATGATAAACTTAAAAGACGATTTCAACTTTGATTCCTCCAATAGAATAATATAAATAATTATAGCACTATATTTTGAATAACACAACAGTATAACAAAGTTTTTTCTACTTTTTGTAAATTTTTTCTGTTAATTTTTGTAAGTTTGTGATATAATTAATTTATAAAGAAGTGTTTTTCGTAAATAATCTACTAAATGTTATACAACTTGGAGGGTTGGAAATGTTCAGCGTAGGAGATGTTTTTATTTACGGCTCTAACGGAGTTTGCAGAATTATCGATATTAAAGAGGAAAAATTCGGTTCGGAAATAAAAACCTATTATATTCTTTCTCCTTTTTTTGATAAAAGAGAAACAATCTATGTTCCCACCGATAATGAAATGCTTGTTTCAAGGCTGAAAGAAATTCTTTCAAGAGAAGAGGTTATTAAGATGATTAAGGACCTTCCCTCGCAGAAAAGCATTTGGAACGATAACATTAATATGCGCAGAGAGGAATTTAAAAAAATCATCAAAAGTGCAGACAGAACTGCGCTTTGCTCGCTTTTGAAAACGCTTCACGAAAGGCGCATTATTCTTGAGCAATGCGGCAAAAGCCTTTCTGTTTATGACGAAAGATTTCTTAAACAGGCACAAAACATTATTCACGGCGAAATAGCACTTGTGCTTGAATTAAATCCCGAAGAGGTTGAGCCGTTTATTACAAAAACAATTGAAGCGGCATAATTAATTTAATATTGGGAAAATGCCGATTTTCAGCCCGATTATACACCAAATTATATAATCAGATAAACGAAATCAGCACGAGAGGAGAAGTGATTATATGTCTGTTTTACTTCCTGCCTTCAAATTATTTTGGAAGCTTAATGCAAAAAAGGATTTTGAAAGAATTGCGCTTCAAACGCCGACGCCGAATGTTGATGAAATAATCGATATTCCATACATAAATGACGGCAAAAAGGAGCACACACTTGATGTTTATTTTCCGTGCGAAGCAGATAAAAGGCTTCCCGTTATTGTTGATATTCACGGCGGCGGCTGGCTTGGCGGAAGCAAGGAAATTAACAAAAACTACTGTCTTAACCTTGCCTCAAAGGGCTTTACCGTTTTTTCGCTTAACTATCGCCTTGCGGGAGATTACAGATTTAAGGATCAAATTGAAGATATGTTTGCGGCATTTGATTTTATTGCCGAAAACGCCTGCGATTATCCTGCCGATTTGAGCAATGCTTTTTTAACGGGAGATTCTGCGGGAGGACATTTTGTTTGCGTTATTTCCGCAATATGCTCCGACAGGAATCTTCAAAAGGATTTTGACATTAACAACCCTGCGCTGAAATTTAAAGCGGTTGGTGCGGTTTGCCCGGCAGTTGACCTTGCGAGCCCAAACATAAAAATGAACATAAATCTGCCCGAAATTTTAGGCCCCGAGCTGAAAAGAAGCAAATATTTCAAATATATGGATTTTAAAAGAATTGCAAACAGAAATATGCCGCCCTTCTATGTTGTTACCTCCTCGGGAGATTTTTTGAGAAAGCAGGCATACAAGCTTCGGGAAACGCTTGAACGCAACAAAATTGAATATAAATTTCACGATTTTGAGGGATATTATGCAGGAAGAAGGCTGCCGCATGTTTTTCCTGTTCTTGACCCATCGCCCTCATATTCGCAGGAATGTATTAACGAAATGCTTGATTTCTTTATTAAACATTCAAATTAACAAAAAAATGCTTCAAGGCTTTAACAACCTCGAAGCATTTATTTTTTTATAAAACCTTTGAAAGAAAGTCCTTTAATCTTGCATTTTGAGGATTTTGGAAGAAATCAACAGGTGTGTTTTCCTCTTGAATAATTCCGTCATCAATAAACACAACCTTTGAAGCAACCTCACGGGCAAAGCCCATTTCATGAGTTACAACAACCATAGTCATTCCCTCATTTGCAAGGTCCTTCATAACCTGAAGAACCTCTCCCACCATTTCGGGATCAAGTGCGGAGGTTGGCTCATCAAAAAGCATAACCTTGGGATTCATTGCAAGGGAGCGCACAATGGCAACCCTTTGCTTTTGTCCGCCCGAAAGCTGACTCGGATAAGCATCTGCCTTGTCGGAAAGGCCAACCATTGAAAGAAGCCTTAACGCATTTTCATTTGCCTCCTCCTTGCTCATAATCTTTAACTTAGTGGGAGCAAGCGTTATATTTTTCATAATCGTGAGATTATTGAAAAGATTGAAATGCTGAAAAACCATTCCCATGTGCTTTCTGATTTCGTTTATATCTGTTTTTTTATCTGTTATACATTGTCCGTCAAACCAGATTTTTCCATCTGTTGGAGTTTCAAGAAGATTTAAGCAGCGCAAAAAGGTGCTTTTTCCGGAGCCCGACGGACCGATAACAACTATTTTATCGCCCTTTTGAATTTTATAATCAATTCCCTTTAAAACCTCATGGTCGCCAAAGGATTTTTTTAAGCCCTCAACCTTAATTAAAGCATCAGTGATCACTTGCGCGAAGCCTCCTTTCAAGCAATGAAACAAGTTTTGAAAGAATCATTACCATAATAAGATAGATTACCGCAACTGCAATAAGAGGCATAAAAGCGCTGAAGGTTTTTCCTCTGATAAGATTTCCTGCTCTTGTTAGGTCTGTTATGGCAACATAACCTGCAACGGAGGTTTCCTTTAAAAGAACAATAACCTCGTTTGCAAGCGCAGGAAGAACATTCTTAAACGCCTGAGGAATGATGATGTGCACCATTGTTTGCACAAAATTAAGGCCCATTGCTCTGCCGGCTTCAAACTGACCGGCATCAATAGACATAATTCCCGAGCGGAATATTTCTGCAACATAAGCACCCGAATTGATACCGAATGCAAGAATAGCAATAAGTATTTTATTATTAGACGAAGCAAAGATAATATAATACATAATAAGAAGCTGAACAACAACGGGAGTTCCCCTTATTATTGTTAAATAAATCTTTGCAATACCGTTTAAGGCAGAAAGAACTGCCTTTGAAGCACCGTGCATGCTTTCGGCATTTTTATCATAGGAGGAACGGATGATAGCAATAAGAACACCGAGAACAATACCGATTACAACGGCAACCAATGTTATTTTCAAGGTGTTTCCCAAGCCCTCAACAAGAAGCTTCCACCTGTTTCCGTCAACAAAATTCAGGATGAACTGAGATTTCAAATTATCAAACCACTCTGCCAAGGCGACGCCTCCTTTAAACATTAACAAAAAATCAAGGGGTGGAAGCCCACCCCTTTCAGTAAAAATTACTTATTCAGCAGGAATATATTTATCAATGATGCTTTGAACTGTTCCGTCTGCGATAAGCTCTTTAAGAGCGTTATTTACCTCTTCGGTAAGCTCGCTTCCCTTTGCAAATGCAATTGCATAATCCTCTTCTGTATATTTAGTGTCAAGGATTTTAAGGCCTTCATTAGCCGCAACGAATGATTTAGCAGGCTCATTATCAATGATAACAGCGTCAATCTTTCCTGTTGCAAGAGAGGTTACTGCCTCTGCGCCTGTTTGATACTGCTCAACAGTGCAGGTTGTTAAGCCGTCTTCAATATCGCCTGAAAAATAAATATCGGCAGTTGTTGAAATCTGAACGCCAACCTTATAAGCCGCACCCTCTGCATAAAGGTCGTCAACAGAAGTGATTGGCGAATTCTCTGCAACAATGATTGCCTGAACGCCTGTTGCATAAGAGGTTGAGAAATCAACGCTTTGAAGACGCTCATCAGTTACGGTAAGACCTGCCATACCCATATCGGCCTTTCCTGTTGAAACGGAATTGATGATTGCATCAAAATCCATATTCTCAACAACGAGCTCCTTGCCGAGCTTATCAGCGATAGCCTGAGCAATTTCAATGTCTATGCCGATATAGCTGCCGTCATCTCCGATTGACTCATAGGGCGGGAAATCCGCACTTGTTGCAAGAGTTAATGTTTCTTTTGCTTCTTCCTTGGCCGAGCAACCTGCAAAGCAAGCGAAAACGAATACTGCTGCAAGAACAAGAGCCATTATTTTAGTAAGCTTTTTCATAATAATTCTCCTTATTATTTTTTGAATTTTTTATGATTGTTAATTATAATACTTAATTATGCAAAATGCAAGTATATTATTGAATATTTATTCATTTTGTGATAAAATTAAATCAATTAAACTATCTTTTATGGTGATTTTATGAACAAAATTGAATATTACGATTATTTGCCAAAGGAAGCTGTGCAAATCAGAACAAAGGTTTTTGTTGAAGAGCAGGGCTTTAAAGAGGAATTTGACGGAACAGACAAAACGGCAATTCATCTTTTACTTTTTAACAATTCAAGGGCGGTTGCAACCGCAAGAATGTTTACCGAAAACGGCGGAAAATCATATCACATCGGCAGGGTTGCCGTTTTAAAGGAATACAGACGCGAGCATCTCGGAAGCATTATTATGAACTCGCTTTGCGAAAGGGCGAAGGAGCTCGGCGCAGAGAAATGCGAGCTGTCTGCACAATGCAGAATAAAGGATTTTTATAAATCGCTCGGCTTTCACGAGGTTGGAGAGGTTTATCTTGACGAATATTGCCCACACATCTATATGGAGAAAGCACTATGATAAAAATTGATTTTAAAAACGCAAACGAAAGGCAGAGGATAAAGGGCTTCGGTGCATCTGCATGCTGGTGGAGCCAAAATGTTGCAACAAAAAAAACGGCGCAGGAGCTTTGCGATTTGCTTTACACCGAAAAAGGACTTAACCTGAATATATACAGATATAACATCGGCGCAGGCTGGGATGATGCAAACTGCCGTGTGCCCAATCCTTGGAGAAGATGCGAATCCTTTTGTATTATTGATGACGAAAATGAAGATGAAGGCTACTGCACAGGCGGATATGATTGGAGCAGGGATAACAATGCTTACCGTTTTTTAAAGCTTTGCTTGGAAAGAGGAAGCATAGACACGGTTATTCTTTTTGCAAACTCACCTCATTATGCCTTAACATCAAGCGGACAGGCGAGCGGAAGCCTTATGCACCACACCTGCAATCTGCCCAAGAGCAGATACAAAGCCTTTGCAAAATATTTTCTTGATATAACAGAGCATTTTATTAACGACGGCATACCGGTTTCATACATAAGCCCCATAAACGAGCCTCAATGGAAATGGGGCGGCAAAAATGTTTGGCAGGAGGGATGCCATTACGAGCCGGAGGAGGTTTGCGAGGTTTTCAGAATTTTCGCAGAGGAGATTGAAAAAAGAGGACTTTCGGTTAAGCTTTACGGCCCCGAAAGCGGAGAAATAGGCGGAAAAACGCAGGAATACCTTAACCTTTTCAAGCAGGACGAGGTTATTATGAGAAACCTCGGTGTTTTTGCCGTTCACTCCTACCACTCCGACAGAGATGTTGAAGCAAGAAAGATTTTTTATAATGATACCGTTTTAAAAAATCCCGACATACGCTTTGATATGAGCGAATGGTGCGAGCTTCCCTGCATTAGCGACACTAAAAGCATTAACGGTGCACTGAACACGGCAAGAATTATCGGCTGGGATTTATGCGAAATGGGTGCAGAAAGCTGGACGGCATGGGTTGCAGTTAACCAGATTGCAGACTCAAAAGGCGATTCAAAGGATTATTCCGACGGACTTTTATCAGCCACAAACGGCTTTTCATACTATTACATTTGCAAAAGATATTATGCTCTTTTGCATTTTACAAAATTTTTAAGAAGCGCAGATACGGTGCTTGACTGCTCTTTAACAGACAATAACGGAATAAACATTTTTGCATTCAAATGCGCTGACGGCTCGCAGATTGCAATTGCCGTTAACGAGGGCAAGGAGGAAGCAGTTGAAATTCTAACCGATCTTGACAAGGCGGAAATATACGAAACAACACAAAAGCATAATTTTAAGCAAATATATTCGGGTAAGCTTTCAAAAACAATTACGCTTAAAGCTAAATCGGTTACAACGGTTAGATTATGGAAATAAAAAGAATTGCATTTATAAAAACGGATTTCCCCACGAAATTCGGTATTCCGCGCCAAAGCGGAAGAGTTAAATCCCTTGAAGGAAAAATAATTTTTGAGCCCGAATACAGAAACGAGGATTTCATAAGAGGCATTGAGGAGTTTTCACACCTTTGGCTGATTTGGGGATTTTCCGAAAACGAGGGAAAGGAAATTCATCCAACCGTTAGGCCTCCTCGCCTTGGAGGAAACACAAGAAAGGGCGTTTTCGCAAGCCGTTCGCCGTTTCGACCGAACGGGCTTGGACTTTCCTGCGTTGAGCTTAAAGAAATAACAAAAACGCAAAACGGCTTTGAGCTAACGGTTTGCGGGGCTGATTTGATGGACGGCACGCCGATATATGATATTAAGCCATACATCCCCTATTCCGACAGTATTGACGACGCACGGGGAGGCTTTGCACAGGAAAATAAAGATTACAGGCTTAATGTTGAAGCAGATGAAGAGCTGCTGAAAAAGCTTCCCTGCGAAAAAAGAGAGGCGCTGATAGAGGTTCTTGCAGACGATCCCCGCCCTGCTTATCAAAACGACGAAAGCAGAATATACGGCTTTGAATTTATGAATTTTGAAATAAAATTTAAGGTTAAGAACAACATTTTAACGCTTATCGGAATAGAATAGGCAACAAATAGCAAAAACGCTTTGGACTGATTTATCCAAAGCGTTTTTTGTGTTTAATCCTCGTTGTTCTCCTGCTCACGAGCTCTGCGCCGTGCCCTTTTCCTGTTGCTTGAATTTATAACTGCGGCAACATATCCAACTGCGCAAAGGAACAAAGCAAGAATTATTATTTTAACAACAGTCAGCGAGAAAAAGCCTTTAACGGCGTTTATTACCTTTAAAAAGGTTGAAAGCTCAACATCCTGCGAGGCAACAAGCTCAACCTGAGCGATAACCTGACCGCCGTAAATTATATCGGCGGTGCAAACCGAATCCCCCTGCTTAACGGGAGCGGAAATGCTCTCCGGCTTTTCCTTGGTTTCAACTATTATGTTAGATTTATCAAGTCCGTTCGGAACAATGGTGGTTACATCATTTTTGGCAACAAGGCTAACGCTGTCTGCATTTTTGCCGTTTTTAACGGGCACCTCGTCGATAACCTCGTTTTTCTCTGCAACGGTTGAATATTTAAGGCTTGTAAACGCCCAATCAAAAAGTGTTGCGGCGTCAATAAAGGAGCATTTTTCCTTATATCCGTCTTTGTTATAATCAATAACGGGTGCACCGAGAACTATTGCAAGATAATTATAGCCGTCCTTGCTTGCGGTTGTTACAACACAATAGCCCGCTTCTTCGGTTGAGCCTGTTTTAATTCCCTTTGCATACTTATAATAATAAGAAACATAGCCCGAGCGGAGCATTAAATTGGTGTGATAAAAATTCATACCGTTATATTTATACTGCACTGTTTCTGCAATCTTAACAAAGGTTGAATTTTCAAGCGCATTCAATGAAATTTTAGCCATATCCGAAGCAGTTGTATAATGATTTTCGTCGTGCAGGCCGTCCGGATTAACAAAATTAGTTCCCGTGCAGCCAAGCGAAGCGGCATAATCATTCATCATTTTAACGAAGTTTTCACGGGTTTTGCCAACATATTCGGCAAGCACCTCTGTGGCATCGCAGGCGGAATGTACCATCGTTAAATAAAGGAGCTCCTCAACGGTTAGAGTATCCCCAACCTTTAAACCTGCAACCTGCGCACCCGTTCCGAGCAAAACATCAAATGCTGCCTTTGAAACGGTTACGCTTTCCTGCAAATCGGCAACATTATTAAGCGTTACCATAGCGGTTACAATTTTTGTTAAAGAAGCGGGATACATTTTTTCATCCTGATTTTTCTGCGCAACAACGGGATAATTTGCATCATCAAGATTTATAAGCATATACGCCTTGGAATAAAGCTCAACATCAGGCTGATAAACTGCTGCGCTTGCCGAAAATGCGCAAAGCAGAGAAGATATTAAAATAACAAGCGATAAAAGAAGAGAAACAATCCTTTTCATATACTTGACACCTTTTGAAATAAAATATATTATATTACTGTAATTATTTTAGCATTTTTATATAGGAATGAAAAGTGTTAAATTATAAATTTTTAATTATTTTGCGGGGAAAATTATGGTTTACATTACCGGCGACACACACGGAGACATATCTTGGTTTAAAAACCCGAAGCTCAAAAGGCTCGGCGAAAAGGATATATTAATAGTTTGCGGAGATTTCGGCTTTCTTTGGGACAGCAGCAATCCCAAGGAGCAAAAAAACCTTGAAGCACTTAAAGGCAAAAAATACACAATTTGCTTTGTTGACGGTGCTCACGAGAATTTTGACATTCTTAATTCCTACACGCCTTACAGATGGAAGGGCGGCAACGCTCACAAAATTGCAGACAATATTTTTCATCTTATGCGCGGAGAAATTTTCACATTAGACGGCAAAACCTTTTTCGTTATGGGCGGCGGCGAGAGCGACGACCGAGATATGAGAGAGGACGGAATTTCTTGGTGGGAGGACGAAATGCCGAACGGCGAGGAAATTAAGAACGCTGAGGATAATTTAAAGACTGCCGAATATAAGGTTAATTATATTCTTACCTACGAAGCACCTGCAATCGCAAAGGACTTTATGAAGCTTCACACGAAGGAGGCGGCAAGAATAACACCGCTTAACACATATCTTCAAAACCTGACGAAAAGCGTTGATTACTATCATTGGTATTTCGGCTCACTGCATACCGATAAGCAGATTAGCAAAAAAATGACCGCCGTTTTCAATCAAATTTATGAAATTAAATAATAAAAACGATATAAAAAGGGACTGATTAACAGCCCCTTTTAGACTGTCGATAAAGTGGGCTGAACCACGCCGACAATAAAATAATTGTAAATATTGTTTCGGAGGATATTATCCGACCGAAAAATAAAAAACGACCTAACAATATGAAAAGTGGCTTAGACATCGAATCTAAGCCACTTTTGGCGTTTCCCGTCTTTTGCTCAGTCGAGGTATCAATATACATCTTCCTTCGCAAAATACGAAATTCAGCTCCATTTCTCAAAGTCTCACAGCGTGTAGAAATCTGTAATTTGACTTTTTCTACACGCTGAAAGGGACTGATTAACAGCCCCTTTTAATTTTTTTATGCTTATTTAATTTACCGAAATCCGCATTAACGGTATAAATTCCTATACAAACGAGAATAAGCGATACAAGGTTTTTTGCGCTGAACGCCTCCTGCGACTCTCCCAAAACGAGGGCAGAAAGCAAAACGCCGAAAACGGGATTCATAAATCCCAAGACCGAAACCTTTGACACGGGATTATGCTTTAACAAAAGCCCCCAAAGAGTATATGCCGCAGCTGAAATAAACGCAAGATACAGCAAAAGCAGATATGGCTTAACTCCCGACTGAGCAGAAATTTTGCCTCCGAGTGCTACGCCGGCAATTGCCAGCACCGCTCCGCCGACGAGAAACTGCCAGCCGGAAAGCATAACGGGATCGTCTTTTTCCGAAAAGCGTTTAATTAACACACTTGAAACCGAATACGCAATAGCCGAAAGTATAATTGCGCCCTCTGCGTTCATCGAGAAGCCTGAAAATGCTCCGACACCGTTAATGCTTATTAAAACAACTCCTGAAAAGCCGATTAGACTTCCAACCGCTTTTGGTGCGTTCAGCCTTTCCATTTTGCAGATAACAGACGAAATAATCAACGAAATAAAAACATTGAGCGAAACAAGAACGCTTGATTTAACTCCGCTTATGTGCGCAAGGCCGATATAAAATGCCGTATATTGCAAAACGGTTTGAAACAGAGAAAGCACAAAGCATCTGCCTGCCGATTTCAAATTCTTCGGATAAAGCATTTTTTTAGACAAGGCAGAGCCGATTATGATAACAAGAGCTCCCGCAAGCATAAATCGAACACCTGCGAAAAGTATCTGCGATGCGCTGCTGCTTGCCTCTACCGAAAAGAGATTATAGCCCGTTTTTACTGCGGGAAACGCAGAGCCCCACAGAAAGCAACAAAAAAGCGCAAGCGGTATCATAACGGAAGGCTTTGATAATTTTGAAATCTTCATTTAATCCGAAAAACCCTTTTATATATTTCCTCAACCGCTTCACCGCTGAGCGTTACGGGATTATTCAGAAGCCTATCGGGATTAACGCTTTTCGCAAAGCCGAGCACGGTTTGCTTTGGTGCAACGGGAGTATAAAGCTCAAATTCATCAACAAGGCGTGCAAAAATTCTTGCGCCGTCCCGTGAATTTTTTCCGCCGAGCAATGTGCCTGCTTTATCAAGCACCTTGAGCACATATTCCCTTCCGCGTGCGTCATTAACCTTTTCGTTATGGGTGTTCATATAATCCCATATTTCACGCAGATTAACGGCAACCGAATGGCCGTGAGCCGTATTGCAGTTTATTGTTATGTTATAGCACATTGCGTGGGCGGCAGTTGTTGAGGTTATGTTAATAGCCTTGCCTGCATAATAGGAAGCGAGCAGCATTCCCCTGTTTGCACTTTTTTCGTTTGCGATATATCCGTTCTTGCTTTCACAGAAAAGCTTGATTGCCTTTTCGGCATATTCCCTGCTTTCCTCTGTGCTTTTAACATTCCACAGGCTTTCAATTGCGTGGCAAAGCGCATCCATTGCGGTGCATCTTCTTTGATAAAGAGGAACCGTTTTTAAAAAATCCTCATCAAGAATAACATAATCGGGAAGAAACGCATCGTTGCTGATTGAATGCTTTTCATTTTCGTTAACATAAAAAATTGAATACTTTGTTGCCTCCGAGCCTGTGCCCGAGGTTGTTGGTATTGCAAGAAACGGTATTGAGTTATCTGCCATAGGCTCCGACAAAGCCGTTTCATAAGGATTTGTTATGAGAAGCTTTATCATTTTAGCAGAGTCAAGCGGAGAGCCTCCGCCTGCTCCGATAAGAAAATCGCAATCGTTTTCTTTAAATAAATCTGCCGCAGAAAGCATATCCTCATATCTTGGATTAGGTCTAATTTTATCCCAAACGGTTAAATCAAAATTTCCCTTTAAGAGCGCAAAGGCCTCTGTTTTTTCAAAGCTTTTGCCGCAGCAGAGAAACGGCTTTTTTATGTTTGACAGGGTTAGTATATCTTCAACGCCGTTTAAAATTACGCCCTTTTCTTTCACATCAATCTGCATTTGCAAGCCACTCATATTCTGGAACATAAATTCTTGTTTTATCCCACGGATCGCCGTCTATATGCCTAATAAGCCAAACATAATACATTTGATAGCCCGGTGCAGTTACCTGCTGATGAGCATTTCCACCTCTTATGCAAAGGCATGAGCCGTTTTCCGTTTTATAGGGAGTGCTTCCCTCAAAGCCTGCACCGAAGCCTTCGGGGCGGTCAAACTGATAATAATAAACCTCCGGCTGAGGATGATGATGAGGAGGATACGACGACCATTTACCCGGCTGATTGAAAACCTCGCCCATAACCATATTTGAATAAGGAGCGTTATCCAAATCAAACATAGTTGAAACAATTCTGTGGCCTGCGCCGCCCCACTGCCCTTTGCCGAATTCCTGATAAAGACAGTTTTCGGGATTATAGAAAACAGGCTCCCAGCTTTTATCATTATTGGTTTGCTGAACAAGAACCTCGCTACCCTCCAAGGCGGTTATAACAGCCTTAACCTCCTTCGGAAAATGAACTGCATAGGGCTTTTTTTCAAAGGGGTTGGCTCTTTGGCAGGTTTCCTTTATGCTTTCCCCAACCTCAAAGCTAACCTTACCGCTCAAAAGAAGAACTGCGCACTCATTGCTCTTTTCGAAAATTTCGAGCGTTTCGCCCTTTTTGAGGATTTTTACATAAATATCCATCATCATTTCGGAATTAACGCCGTTCATTTCGCAAAGAACCTTTTTTCCGTTTTCATCATAATCGGGTTTGAACAACATAAAATCAATCTCCTAACACATCGGTTTGAATAAAGGAAAGAATATCCTCATAAACCTCTTTTCTATTTATTTCATTTAAAATTTCGTGCCTGCCATCCTTATAAAGCTTTAAAACGGCTTTTGAATGGCCTGTTGATTTCAGCTTTGCGTGAATATTCTTTATATCACTGCCGTAATTACCAACGGGATCCATATCTCCGCTGATAACAAGAATCGGAATGTCCTTTGGCACGGCATTATACCATTCCTCGCAGTTTGCGTGAACATTGAGCTTAATAAGATCGTTCATACCCTGCGCACTGAACAGGAAGCCGCAATATTCATCGGCTATGTACTCATCAACAATATCGGTATCTCTTGTAAGCCAATCAAAATTCGTTCTTTTTTCAAACCTATTGTTATAAGAGCCGAAGGTCATTTTATCAATAAGATTTGATTTGTGAAGAGGACCCGAAAGCCTTGAAATTGCACCCGAAAGAAAATCACCTGCGCCTGCCATGGGATTTGCACCGCCGGTGCCCATATAAATTGCACCGTTAAAGCCTGACCCACTATACCAAGCGGTAAAGCAACGAACTATAAACGAACCCATTGAATGGCCCATAACAACTGTTTTTTTATCGGGATACTTATCCTTTGCCATAAGGAAAACCGTTCTGAAATCCTGAACAAGTGCCTTATAGCCGTTTTTCTTACCGAAAAAGCCCGTTTCCTTTTTGTTTTGATTAGACCTGCCGTGATTTGCCATATCGTGCATAAAAACGGCAAAGCCGTTTTCCGTCAGGAAGCTGATAAAATCAAGATATCTTTCCTGATGCTCAGCCATACCGTGATGAATGACAACAACGGCTTTAACCTCGTTGCTATCCGGGAGATATTCACATCCGTAAATTCTGCAAACGCCCGTTGCGGAATTAAAGCCGAACTCCTGTTTTTTCATAAATTTTCACCCTCTCTTAAATATCCGTTATTCCTCGGCGGGAATATCGGAGGTGCAATGCGGACATTTAACCGCATCAATATCAATTTCGCTTTTGCAAAACGGGCAAATCTTTGTTGTTGGAGCGGCAGGTGCCTCCTCCTCTGCCTTTTTGCCGATTGACATCATCTTGTTAACTGCTTTAACGATAAGGAAGATGATGAACGCCATAATTACAAAATTGATTATAGCGGAAATGAATGCGCCGTAATCTATGTAATTATCGCCAACAAGATGAATTTTGCCTTGGATATCGGCTCCGCCTATGCAATTGATGAGCGGCTTGATAATGTTATCGGTAAGCGCGGTAACAATTGATGAAAACGCACCGCCGATGATAACGCCGACTGCAAGGTCGAGCACATTGCCCTTTGAGATAAACTCCTTAAATTCTGCTAAAAACTTTTTCATAGATATTCTCCTTTTTTTACACTTATTTTTTTTATATAACTCCGTTAAGGTCAAACGGAGGGATATACATTTTATCGGCAGAGCCGAGCTCCTGAACAAACACCCTTTGAAGCCCCTTTTGGCAGGCATAATTAACAACCTTTTCATATTCCCTTTTTGTTATTTTTCTTTGAAGCTCGGGAAATTGCTCAAGCCTTCCGCACGGAACATACTGAGCCATAAGGCTTAAATAGGTGTTTTCAAAATGCTCTTTTATATAATCTATAATTTCAAGCGAGGAATTAGTGTTTTGCGGAAGAATTAAATGGCGGATAATCATTCCCTTTTTCATCATTCCGTTTTCAAATATGTCCTCGGGCTGTTGACGCCTCATTTCTTTAAGAGCGGCTTTAACAACATTGGGATAATCCATTGCTCTGCTGTATCTTTGCGCCTTTTCACTTCTTATGTACTTAAAATCAGGCAAATAAATATCAACAATACCGTTAAGAAGCTTAAGCGTTTCCACACTTTCATAGCCGCTTGAATTATAAATGACGGGAACGGGGCATTTCCATTTTGACAAAACCTCTGAAAGACGCATTGCATAATGTGTTGGATTAACAAGATTAATGTTATCGGCACCCTCATCAATAAGCCTTTCGAAGATTTCAATAAGCCCTTCATCACTTATCTGCGTGCCCTTATCCCCTATGCTGATTTCATAATTTTGGCAATATACACATTTAAGATTGCAACCGCTGAAAAACACCGCACCGCTTCCGCCTTTTCCGCTTATGCACGGCTCCTCCCAAAAGTGAAGTGCCGCTCTTGCAAGCTTAAAGCCCTCGGGTGCCCGGCAAAAGCCCTGCGTGATTTCTCTTTGTGCGTTGCATTTTCTCGGACAGATGCTGCAATTCATATCAATTCTTTATATATATCCGCTTTTTTAAACGGTGTTTTTGAAGCGATTTCCTTTGCGGCTCTGTTGACGCTCATTCCGTTTTCAATAAGAGCTCTTGCTTCTAAAACAGCGTCTTCAAGAGTTATTTCATCGGGCTCCTCCTTTTTGCCCTCAATGATGAGGACTATCTCGCCTTTAACAGAGCCGTTTGAATAAAGCTCGCTCGCCTGCTTCAAATCTGTTTTTATAACCTCTTCGTGAATTTTAGTCAGCTCACGCACAATTGCAATTTTTCTGTTGCCAAGGGTTTTATATAAATCCGAGAGCGTATTTGCAAGCTTGTGCGGTGCTTCATAAAAAATGATTGTTCGCTTTTCATCCTTAATTTCTTCAAGATGCTCAAAGCGTGATTTTTTTGAAACACTCAAAAAGCCCTCAAAGGTAAATCTTCCGGTTTCCATTCCTGAAATTGCAAGCGCAGTTGCAAAGGCAGTCGGTCCCGGAACGGAAGCAACCTCTATTCCAAGCTCATAGCAGAGCTTAACCAAATCCTCGCCGGGATCGGAAATTGCGGGCATACCCGCATCTGTTACTATTGCGCAGCTTTCTCCGTTCAAAATGCGAGAACAGATAATCTCTCCTCGCTCTCGCTTGTTGTGCTCATAATAGCTGACCATTTCCTTTTTTATTCCGAAGCGGTTTAAAATTTTCAAGGTTACCCGTGTGTCCTCCGCCGCGATGAAATCAACGCTTTCAAGCGTTTCAACCGCCCTCGGAGAAAAGTCGCCGAGATTGCCTATCGGAGTTCCGACAACATATAATTTTCCGTTCATTTATCGTACCCATCGGCATAAGAGCCGTAAACCTTTAACATTTCATCAGTGAATTTTCCGTTTTCCTTTTTTATAACAAGAAGCGGCTCAACACGCAGAAACGGCTTTGCGTTTTTCTTGCCCTCAACAAGAAACAAAAACGGCTCCTCGCCCGACTTATCGCAAACAAATCGAAGCCTTTTGGGCTCTAATCTGTATTTCCTCATAATATCAAGAGCATCAACAAGTCTTTCGGGACGGTGGCACATACAAAATCTTCCGCCGTAATTGAGAAGATACGCCGCCGCCTTAACCGCATCTTCAATTGAACAGCAAATTTCATGGCGTGCTATTTTTGCACTTTCGTCAAGAGATTCAAATCCTGTGCCGATAGGCTTATACGGAGGATTCATAGTTACAAGTGTAAATTCCTCTGCCGAAAATTCATTTTGAATTTCACGCAAATCACAGCAATGCGGCGTTATTTTTTCTTTAAGATTGTTCCTTTCAATGCTTCTGCAAACCTGCTCATAGGCATTTTGCTGAATATCAAGGCAATGAAGCTTATGCGGAGGAGCCTTGCGAAGCCACAAAAACGGAATTATTCCGCAGCCTGTTCCCATATCAAGAGCCGAATCCTTGATTTTCGGCTTAGCGAAATAAGAGAGCAACAACGCATCTGTTCCAAAGGTGTGCTCCTTTGTTACTTCAATATAAATATCATCTGAAAGGCGTTCTAAATTCTGCATACACAAACCTGTTTTTTTAATTATTATTCATCATCGGAGGAGAGCTTAAGCACCGCCATAAACGCCTCCTGCGGAACCTCTACGGAGCCGAAGCGACGCATACGCTTTTTACCCTCCTTTTGCTTTTCAAGAAGCTTTTTCTTTCGGGTAACATCTCCGCCATAGCACTTTGCAAGAACATCCTTGCGCAGAGCCTTAACAGTTTCTCTTGCGATAACCTTACCGCCGATTGCAACCTGAATCGGTATTTCAAAAAGGTGGCGTGGAATATGCTCCTTAAGCTTTTCGGCAATTCGCCTTGCTCTTGGATAAGCCTTATCTGAATGGATAATAAACGAAAGAGCGTCTATAACATCTCCGTTTAGCAAAACATCAACCTTAACAAGCTTGCTTTGGCGGTATTCGGCTATCTCGTAATCAAAGGAGGCATAGCCCCTTGTTCTTGATTTAAGAACATCGAAGAAATCGTAAATTATTTCATTAAGCGGAAGCTCATAGCTTATATCTACTCTGTCAGGCGTGATATAGGTCATTGTTTTGAAAATGCCCCGTCTTTCCTGACACATATCCATAATTGCTCCCACAAATTCACTTGGAGCATAAATATTTGCATTGCAAAACGGCTCCTCGCAGTAATCAATATTTGCCGGATCGGGATAATTGGTGGGATTATCTATTTCTACCAATGTTCCGTCTGTTAAATGAATTTTATACACAACACTCGGAACGGTTGTTACAAGGTCAAGATTATATTCTCTTTCAAGGCGTTCCTGAATAATCTCAAGATGAAGCAGCCCAAGAAAGCCACACCTAAACCCAAAGCCGAGCGCACCCGAGGTTTCAGGCTCATAGGAAAGAGAGGCGTCGTTTAACTGAAGCTTTTCAAGAGCATCACGCAATGCCTCGTAATCTGCACCGTCGGCAGGATAAACTCCGCAGAAAACCATTGGGTTAACCTTACGGTAGCCGGGCAAGGGCTCCTCGGCAGGATTTTCGGCAGTTGTTACCGTGTCGCCCACATGGGCATCGTGAACGGTTTTAATTGAAGCGGTTATATATCCAACCTCTCCCGCAGTTAATTCCTTTGCCTTTTCAAGCGAGGTTGCACGCATATAGCCAACCTCAACAACGGTAAACTCCGCTCCTGTTGCCATCATACGCATTGTGTCGCCCGCTTTGATTTTTCCGTCCATAATACGAACATAAACGATAACGCCTCTGTATGAATCATAAACGGAATCAAATATAAGCGCTTTAAGAGGCTTATCATCGTCTCCCTGCGGAGCCCTGACCTCGTTTACTATATATTCAAGAACATCTTCAACATTTTCGCCCGTTTTTGCAGAAACACGGGGAGCGTCAAGGCATGGTATTCCGATAACATCCTCAACCTCGTCAGCAACTCTGTCCGGTTCTGCCGCAGGCAAATCAATTTTGTTTATAACCGGAAGAATATCAAGGTCGTGGTCAAGCGCAAGATATGTGTTTGCAAGGGTTTGCGCCTCAACGCCCTGCGAAGCGTCAACAATAAGTATTGCACCCTCACAGGCGGCAAGGGAACGGGAAACCTCATAATTAAAGTCAACATGACCGGGAGTGTCTATAAGATTAAAAACATAATCCTCACCGTTTTTTGCTTTGTAATTAAGCGTAACGGCGTGAGCCTTGATGGTTATTCCTCTTTCTCTTTCAAGGTCCATATCGTCCAAAATCTGCTCCTGCATATCTCGCTTTTCAACAGACTGCGTTAATTCAAGAAGCCTGTCTGCAAGAGTTGATTTGCCGTGGTCTATATGTGCAATTATTGAAAAATTTCTTATATGGTCTTTATTAACAGACAAGATTTAATCCTCCGGATGATATGATTTTAAACTTTTCAGCTCTTTTTTTATTGAGCCGAAATTGTAATACGCTCTTTGAATCAGCCTGAAAATATAATAAAACGGAAGAAGAAACGGAGCCCTTTGAAGCATTGGATAATTTCCAAGCATCTGCCTTTTAGGCGGAAAAATTCTTTTTATTAAATATTTAAACTTTGAGCCGCTTTCTTCAATTGCCTTTGAAAAATCATTATTGCCGTAAACTCCGCCGCTTATCATAAAATCAAAAAGATTTTGCTCCTCGGTGGTTGGAGCCTTTCCGTCAAATATAACCTTTGAAAGCCCGATAACATTTTTACAAAAATCTGCAAAGCCGAAATCCTCAACGGTTTTGTTTATATAATCGAAATCGAGATTATCAAGCTTATTTATCAAAACATAAATATCGGCAACAAATCTTATTCCGCAGCCCGAAACACAGTAATGGTCAAATGTGTGGCAAAGCGAATAAATGAAGCAATCCTCTTTATTTATCAGATATTTACAGCTGCTGTCTTCACTTTGGACGGCTCTTTTCCACAAATCAAAATTTGGGCAAAAATCATCTCTTTCGTCAAACAAATTTCTGTGGAACTCAAAATTATAATAAGGATTTTTGAAGAAATCGTCTGAATTTGCTTCTGCCGATTTAAGATAAAAGCCCTTTGCTTTCATAAGGGATATCAGCCTTTCCCTTTCGGCAGGGTCATAAAGAATATCAATATCTGTCATTTGGCGCATGCTTTGCTTTGGATAGTAATTGCGGATAACGCTGCCCTTGAGAAGCATATATTTAATTTTATTTTCGCCCAGCGTTTCTTCAATTGAAGCGAGCATATTTTGAACTGCAATCATTCTGACAAGCTCGCTTTTTGAATAGCTGTTAAGCTCCTGCGCCTGCTCCTCGGGAAGCAGCTTTAAATCAATAACGGGAATGAGCATTGAATAAATCTGCTGCTTTTTTGAAATTTGAATAAGCCTTTTCCAATTAAGGCTTTCGGGCGGTGCAGGCACCTGTTCTTCCTTTAAAGCACATCTCATAAGCGTTAAAAGATATTCAGTTTCAGCGTCTTTAATATTTAACATAAATGAAAACCTTTTTCTTTATTTACTCTTCAAGAATACCTGCATTGCGAATTATTTCCAAAACCTCTTTAACATCTGCTCTGATAACCTCTTCGGGAGCATCGTATTTTTCTGTCATTGCTTTAACAATGCTGTCCTCCGTTTGCTCTGTTTTAAGCAGATTAAAAATAAAATTTGCGGTTGGGTTATTGTTTATAATTCCGTTAAAGCTTTTAGCAAGCTTTCCCGTAGGCACGGCAAAATCTCTACCGTCTATATTACCAAGCATAATGTCTTTATTTAATCTCATATCTTTTATCCTTTCCGATTTTTTTCGTTAATTATGATTAATCTTTTGAAATCAACGCAACGCTCTCTATATGCGGAGTGCGGGGGAAAAGGTCTATTGCTTTGAGGCGTTTGAGCTTATAGCCCTTTGAGGCTAATATTTCAAGGTCTCTTGCAAGCGTTGCGCTGTTGCAGGAAACATAGACGATTTTTTTGATATTAAGGCTTTCTATTAAATCGAAAAGCTCCCTTTGGCAACCCTTTCTGGGAGGATCAAGAATAACCGTATCGGGCTTAATTCCCCTTTCGGTTATTATTCTTGCGCCCTCAAAGGCATCTGCACATATAAACTCTGCATTTTTGATTGAATTGATTTTTGCATTTTCCTTTGCATTCTCAACTGCCCGGCGAACAATTTCAATTCCGATAAGCCTTTTACACTTATCCGCCATTGTTAAGCCGATTGTTCCCGCACCGCAGTATAAATCAAGGAGCGTTTCGCCCGAGGTTAAATTTGCAAATTCAGCGGCAACCGTATATAGCCTTTCGCACTGACTGCGGTTAACCTGATAAAAGCTTTCGGGAGAAATAACAAAGCGCTTGCCGAGAAGAATATCCGTTATTTTATCGCTTCCCCAAAGCGTTATTGTTTCATCGCCTAAAATAACATTGGTGTTTTTTCTGTTAATATTTAAAACAACGCTTTTGAGATTATCAAAAGCCGATTTAAGCTCATTTATAAGATAATCCTTATCGGGTATATCATTTGCATTAACAACGGCGCACGCCATTATTTCGCCCGTTGCAAACGCCTTTCGGAAATATATGTGGCGCAAGACTCCCTTGCCTGTTTTTTCATCAAATGAGGATATATTATTTTTCAGCGCCCATTTTTCAAAGGCCTTTATTCCCCTTTCAAACTCCTTTGGTTGAAGCCTGCAATAATCAACGGGAATAATACGGTGGCTTTTATAAGCATAAAAGCCTGCAAAAAAGGAGCCGTTGCTGCAAAGGACAGGATACTGCGCCTTATTTCTGTAATTATCAATACTGTCGGCACCTATAATTTCCTCTGCTTTAAATTCAATATGACCTATTCTTGCGATATTTTCTTCAACAAAGCTTTTCTTAAACAGGAGCTCCTGCTCATAGGTCATATACCTTAACGAGCAGCCGCCGCATTTATCGGAAACAGGACAATCGGATTCTATTCTGTTTGCCGAAGACTCTATTATCTCTTTTATTACGGCAACGGCATAATTCCCTGAAGCTTTGATTATATGAGCTAAAACCGTGTCTCCCGCAACGGAATTACGAACAAAAACCGCAAAGCCGTTATATCTTCCGACTCCGCTTCCCTCGGAGGACACAGACTCTATTTTCAGGATTATTTCATCGTTCTTTTTTAAGGTCAATATAAATCACCATTATTATAATATCATATATATTAATAAAAATAAAGTAAAAAAATATATAATATAAAGAA
>ULXL01043732.1_pt1 | contig 22954 bp, 22 predicted proteins | sample 1961241 | NCBI WGS metagenome assembly ULXL01 (sample SAMEA4835837, study PRJEB28245) | human gut metagenome | biome: gut microbiome; material: fecal sample | place: Denmark | collected 2008
AAACTTCCGCCAGCCCGTACTTGACCAGTGTTTCCCTGGGGATTTCCACCCGCTCGCTCCATCCGTTCCGGGCGAGTTCCCGAAGCATTCTCCGTTCATCACTCACCGCTTCAAGGTAGTCCCCGGGCAACCTGCCAGCCAGTTTCTCCTCGTAAAGGGCGGCAGCTTGCCGCATCAGTGAGCCACGCCCGGCATCCATCTGCCTTTCAGTCTGTTCCATGCCGGGATAGTCATCATCGATGCGCTCTTCCCTCCACTGGCGTTGCAGGCCGTCGAGTTCCCGGTAGCCCGTTTCCAGACCGTGACGTAGGATGACCGAATCCTCGGGCCTTTTCCCTTTCAATGCAAGATCCTTCAGGGCGGCGAGGTCGCTCTCTCTCATGCGGTAGTTCAGCAACCGGTGAGCTTCATTCCTCCGTGCCTGTATTTCAGAAGTCGGAAGCAGGGGCTTGTAGCGGCGATTCTCGTACCCCTCTCTCAGTACCTCGTACCGGGCGAACAGCAGGGAGAGCGGATTCTCAGCCTCTTCCGCCACGCTGTGGCGGGTACCGTCCAAGGTCTGCCGCCCGTAACAGGTACCTGCCAGCGTTTCAATGACCGCCTGCCACTCCGGGCGTCCGGCCTGACGGATGCTGTACAGGCTCCCGTGTTCCAGCAGCAGTTCAACCTGCCTTTTCGTCATTTCCGGGAAGTCCTTATAGTCTTCCACGCACCGGCGTACCGCCACGGCGTCCGCCTCCCCATGTTTCAACAGACTGTCGAAGTAAGCCGAAGCCCGGTATATCCGTTGCCGATGCACCGCCTCCTTCCGGCGTTGCAGCCATCCGCCAATCCTCTCCGACAGTCCCATGGTCCAAACCAATGAAAGGGTTGATGACACTGTCGTTCCGCAGTCTGAGCCTTCCGGCACGTTCTTTCTCCTGATATTGCCCGTCCTCCCTGCCGATACGGTAGATGGACGATACGGTCACATAGACCGACACTCCCCCGAAGAGTAGCAGCATGATCACGATCAGGGTCACACGTACGTCAGGCGTGATACGTCCGCACAGGCGGCGGAGGCTTTCATCCGCCCAATCCTGTATCCTTGTGATGATTCTTCTTTTCATGATTCTCAGCGTTCGACGGTTCGTAAATCCCGGTTCTCCAGTATGGTGAACTGTTCCATCATGAAGCCGTGCGGATTGTTGTCCGACCTCCCTGAGTTGATCAGGCTGCAACGAGTCACGAGGCTGCGCTCGGTAATATTACTCGCCCGGGTGAGGTACTGCCGGGCATAGGTCTTCATTTGGTAAGGGTAGCGGTTGAAGTCACATGTCACACTGTCCACCCGGATACTCTGGTGGATGTTGGCGGAGATGATACGGTTGTAGAAACCCTTCTCCTGCCAGTCCTTGTAATAGCGGAAGGCGCTTTCGTCACACAGGAAAAGTGCCCGGCGGACGTTCCCCTCGATAGCCACCTTGTCGGGCGAGAGCGTGAAGAACAGCTCGTGAAACCGGCGCACGTGTTCCCGGGCCTCCACCGGGCGGTTCTGCGCCATGTCCTGAGAGAGCGCCACCATCAGGCTCTTGCCCTTGTCCAGCACGTAAATCTTCTGACGTTGCGCTTCGGCGAAACGGAACGAGTTCCACACCACCACACCCGTGGTTAGGGCACACAGCCCGGCGAAGACCAGCAGGAAAAGCCGGATCTGCCGGAAGCTCGTTTCTATATTCCTTAAACTTTTAAATTCCATTTTTCCAGTCATTTTATTATGATTCGTATATTCGTATGCTCGGGAAAGTCCGTACTACTTGATGATCCGTCCGGCAATATTGCCCACGGCTGCACCGGCACCGGCGGCGGTGACGTTGCCTATCTTCGTGGCGGTCTGGTTCATCGCACGGTTGGCCTGGCTCACACCCCCAGCCATGATAATCCAGTTGGAGACGGTCGGTATCGTGAAGTACCCGAATATCCCGATGATTAAAAATATGATGTAAACCGCATTTGAACTGTCCGGGATGAAGGACGGGTCACTCATCGCTTCGATATCCCTGGTGAGCATCAGGACCTGGATACGTGCCAGTACCGAGCTGAACAGGTCACTCACGGGCAGCCACATGTAGATGGATATATACCGGGTGATCCACTGCGTCAGAGTACTCTGGAATCCTTCATAGACCGAGAGCGCGAATGCTATCGGGCCCAGTATGGAGAGGGCGATCAGGAAGAACGTCCGTATCGTGTCGATCACCAGCGCGGCCGACTGGAACAACAGTTCGAGCAGTTCCTGGAACCACAGCCGGATATTGCGTTTCATGTTGTACTCCGCCCGGTCGATGTACATTACCGCCATCGTCTTCAAGTCCTTCGGTGACCAGCCCAATTCGTCGAGCTTCTTGTCAAAGTCTTCCCGGCTTGCCAGATACGCCTTCTCCGGGTCACGCCGGAACGCCTCTCTCTCCAGAGCCTCCTTCTGCTCCCGGTACCGGTTCATGTCGAAGGTCTGTGATTCGAGCATCCCGTGGCAACCCTTCACCACGGGCGAGAGTACCGTGTTGATCGTGCCGATGACGAAGGTGGGAAAGAAGAGGATGCACAGCCCGATGGCGAAAGGGCGCAGCAGCGGGTACACGTCAATGGGTTCGGCACGGGCGATCGCCTGCCACACCTTGGCGGCTACATAGAACAAAGCACCCAACCCGGCAATTCCCTTGGCTACCCCTGTCAGCTTCTCGCAGAGCGGCATCATGTCCTGATACAATGCCTGCAATATCTCGTGCAGGTTCGTGAAGTCTATCGCTAACAACATAGTCCTATACTTTTATTATATATGTACGCATGTATTATCATATATTGCCAGCCTCACCAGTAACGGTCTTCCGCATCCCCGTAGAGAGCCATCACCCGGTCGGTGTCCTTTTTCTTCTTCGCCCGCAGGTAACTTACCGATATGTTTTTGTTCGTGTAGTACTGTACGAGGTTGCGGTATTCCAGCAGCCGCTTGTAGCTCTGGTCGATGATTGCCAGCCGTTCGGCGTCCGAGAGCGACATTCCCGTCACATTCACCACGTTCTTCAGGTCTTGCAGGATGTCCGCACTCTCGGAGAGCAGCTTGGCGTACCCGAACGAGATGGTTGACAGCTCGTCCGGCGTGTAGTTCGGGTCGCCGAGCATCTTCTGGTAGTTCCGCACGTAGATTTCCGAGATGTCCGCCACCAGATCGATGGACTTCTTCACCTTCACGCCGCCTTTTACCACGTCATGCACTGCCTTGAGCGCATCATAATACTTCCGTCCCTGCTCGAAGATTTTCGCCGTTTCTTTGAAACCGTCCAACGTGTGCTGGGCGGTGGCGGAGGTTTCCACGATCTGCTTGGTCGTGTTGATGATGCCCTGCGCCAAGTTGCCGGGGTCGCTAACAACCCACTGGGCGTTGGCCGCACCTGCCGTCAGGCACACCATACCCACAATGATTGCTTTTACTGTTTTCATATTCTTATTTTTTTATGGTTTCGTTACTTTTTCTTTTGTATTCACCGCCCGGAGACAGCCGGATGCGGTCTTTCTTCCGGTCATAGTCCATCATCACGGCGAAGCCCGTTTCAATGAACAATACCCCTTCCGTTTCCCGGACGAGGTAGTTTTTCTGCCTGTCATCACCCTTGTAGTTACTGTGTGTGACGGTCACATGGTACTGGCCGTTCTCTTCCCAAAGGGTGAAGGGGGACTTTCTACCCGTGCTGACCCACTCGCCGCACATCTTTTTCAACCGGTCCGCGCTTGTTTCCTTGCAGGAAATGACAAACGCCAGTGCCACCGTCACCGCAGACAGCAGCAGGATCAGATTCAATCGTCTCATATTGGTTCTATTTTAAAGTTTTACAAAAAGTCTTTTTTCCATACCGTTTAGCCGTTTGCATGTTCAATCGTTTGAATATTTGGCCGTTCAACTGTTTAGCTGACTGGACATTTGAGCGTGCAGCCAACCGTCCTGCTCCGGCTCTTCCTCGACTTCCACAGTCTTGTAATAGAGGGTGACATTGGTCGCATTGTACATGCTGAAAACGGTACGCCCGTCTTTTACCCCCTTAAAAACATATATCCATCCCATGACGGTATGCTCCTGCGTCATACAGATCTCATCCACATATTCGTCCGGTGTTGTGCCGGGTTCCGTGGAAAAATAGACACTTCCTGCGCCCCAACCCATACGGATGGCTTTTACATAGGTTCTTCTTTCTTTCATACTGTTTCTTTTTATTGGTTGTTAAATGATTTGAATCACTTGTATTTTGTTTCCGCCAGCCGCCGGATGGCAAGTTCCAGGTCACCGCCCAGTTCTTCCGCCAGTGCGAACACCTCCGTCTTCTCGCTTTCCTCCGTCGTGTACGTCAGATACTCGGCGGGCGACACCTCCGTGGCGTACACCGCCGACTGCACCCCGTTCAGACCGATCCATACCTCCTTGTACTTCCGTCCGGGATGGTTAGCGAGGTTGATGGAGAGTATCTGCGACTTCTCCTTGTCCGTCAGCCCAAGCATCGACTGGATGCCGTCAAACTTGTTCATGTACTTTTTCTGGTCCAAAAGGATCTTGCAGTCCGAGTTAGTGATGATAGCCTCCTTCACGATGGGGGACGAGATGATGTCGTCCACCTCCTGCGTGACGACAATCGCCTCGCCGAAATATTTCCTGACGGTCTTGTATAGATATTTTAAATATTCACTCATGCTCGGTGAGGAAAGGGCTTTCCAAGCCTCCTCGCATATCAGCATCTTCCGCACCCCTTTCAGGCGGCGCAGCTTGTTGATAAAGGCTTCCATGATGATGATCGTCACCACGGGGAACAGCTCGGCGTTGTCCTTCACCGCATCAATCTCGAAGACGATGAACCGCTTGTGTAGCAGGTCGATGTTCTCTTTCGAGTTCAGCAGGAAGTCGTAACGACCGCCACGGTAATACTGCCTGAGCGTGGTCAGGAAGTTGTCGATATTGAAATCCTTCCGGCTCACCTTGATGTCCCTTGCAGCCAGCTCCCTCCGGTAATCGTTCAGCATGTACTCGTAGAAGGTGTCGAACGAGGGAACGATGCTCCGGTTCTGCTGTATCCTGCGGATGTACGCCGACACCGCACTGCCCAGCTCTCCGCTCTCCGTCTTCGTGACTTTCTCCTCCTCGCCCTTCCACAGCGCCAGCAGCAGCGTCTTGATGCTGTCCTTCTTCTCCACACTGAACTTGTAGTCGTCCGTGAAGAAAGGATTGAAACTGATGGGCTTCTCCTCCGTGTACGTGTAATAAATCCCGTCCTCGCCCTTGGTCTTGCGGTGGATCAGCTCGCACAGTCCTTGATACGAGTTGCCCGTGTCGATCAGTACGATGTGGCTGTTCTGCTCGTAATACTGGCGCACGAGGTGGTTCATAAAGAACGACTTGCCGCTTCCGCTCGGACCGAGGACAAACTTGTTGCGGTTCGAGATCACGCCTTTCTTCATCGGCAAGTCGCTGATGTCCAGATGCAGCGGTCTGCCCGTCATCCTGTCCACCATCTTGATGCCGAAGGGTGAGAGCGAGTCCTTGTAGTTCGTTTCTTCGGTGAAGAAGCACAGGGCTTGCGGGATGAACGTGTAGAAACTCTCCTCGAAAGGGAAGTCCCCTTCGTTCCCCGGTATCGCCGCCCAAAAAAGGGTCGGCACGTCCACGGTATTATACCTCGGCTTGCACTCCATCAGGGCGAGCTGGCTGCCCACCTCGTTCTTGATTCGTCTAAGCTCCTCCCGGTCATCGCTCCATGCCATCACGTTGCAGTGGCAACGCACCGATGTCAACCCTTTCGAATGTGCCTCGTTCAGATATTCCTCGATCCAGGCCTTGTTTATCTGGTTGGAACGGGAGTAGCGGGAGAGCGAGTGCATGTTCCGGGAGGTCTGCTCGAAGCGTTTCAGGTTCTCCGTGTGGTCATCAATGAAAATGTACTGGTTGTACACGTGGTTACAATCCAGCAGCAGACCCACCGGGGCGGCAAACGACAGGCGGCAGTCCGAACGGTCGGTCGAGAGCCGTTCATAACGGCTGTCCGTACCCACCTTGCCCGGCAGGTCCTCCGTGTCCGAGAGGGTATGCAGGCAGAGGAAGTCGTCGCCGATACGCATCTCCTCCGGGTTCAGCTGGATGTCCTTCAATACCGTCGTGTCGCCCTGCGAGAGAGAGAAGTACTTCTCCACGATGCCTGCGGACCGTTCCGTCCCCGTGATTTCGTCCGTCGCAAGGCGGCGGAGTGTGACGAATCCGCTGTCGTTCATGATCTTCTCGAACTGCCCGACGGCTTCAAGAAACTTCGTCACCGTTTCCGTGTCCTCTATCTCTTTCGGGATAATCCTGCCCTTGCACAGCGTGCTGAAGGTGCTCTCCTGACGGCTGCGCACCTTCGTCGTCTTGGTAAGGAACAGATAGCAGAAATGGTTCAGGAACGGGCGTTCATTGAAGTGTCGCTCGAACGAGCGGCTAAGGAAGCTCAGATCATCCTTGTCCGTTTCCGGCCGGTACTTCTCCTCGATGAAGAAGTCCTGCTTATGCACGATGGAGTAATCCGGCAGTACCTTTACCGCCTTGTGCCAAGCCGAATGGATCGCTTCGTACTCGCTCCCCGTCACGGAGAACAACTCGGGCAATTCCACCTTGAAGGCGACTGTCACATCCGCCTCCTTGCTCACGATGCAGCCGTTTTCCACCGCCAGCAGCGGAAACTTGCTTTCCAACGTTGTCGCTTTCATTACATTTCTCATTTTTTCCAGTATTTAAAGGTGAATAACCGGGGAAATTTCAGGCGGTTCAGCACGTATCTCGGATGCCGCTTTCGGGCGGCTGCCTTCATCAGCCCATGGGTACCGTATCTCTCGTTCAGGCGGAAGGTGAGCCATACCAGGAACGTAGCTGAAACTGCACCGAAGCCAATGCACACCCACTGGTTCACACCCGCCATGTACAGGATGACGAATACCACGAACACGGCGAGCAGACCGCAGCAGAAGATGAAAAGGTACTGGCTTTCCAGTCCCTTGAACTCCACGTTCCTGCCAATCCCCTTATTGATTTCCAAGTCCATGATCCGAAGTTTTACAAGAAGAAGGAACGCAGGATAGTGGCCGCCACGATCAGGAAAATGCAGGCTCCGAACCACGACGCCGCCGTCTTTGACGTGTCGGGGTCCCCGCTGCTGAACTTTCCATATACTTTCACCCCTCCGATTAACCCTACCACAGCACCAATGGCGTAAATTAATTTCGTGCCTGGCTCGAAATACGAAGTGACCATCTGTGTAGCTTCCGTAATGCCTGCTTGCCCGTTTCCTTGTGCCATAGCACCCATTGCAGCCGTCAGGCAGGCCGCAATCAAAAAGAATTTCTTTTTTCTCATTTGTCTTGAACATTTTTAGTTAAACATTATGATTTTTCATCAGTCGGGCGACACGCTGCCGTGCACCCTCGAATGCATCCAGCATCGGTTCCCAGATATCCGACCCCATCACCGAGGGCAACACCTCACGAGCCTCCCGTTCCGCCTTTTCGTCCGCATCGTCCGACACCAGCACCCGGTGTACCTTCTTCAGGTCCTCGAAGGAGTATCCCGTGGCGAAATCGGGATTGCCGTCCGGATAATAAGCCCCCAGTTCTTCTTCCTCCTCCAGTTCCCTAACCTCTTCTGGTGTGGGCACGTATTCCTCCTCCTCGTCCTCTTCCGGCTCGATGTCGGAGTAATCCGCCCCGTCGTCCGCCGTTCCAGATTCCTCCATGTTTCCGGCTTTAGATTCGTTTCCACCCGTTTGGTTCCGGGCATCGTCCGTTTCTTCCCCCGCCTCGTTCCGTTCCATAAAGGGCTGGTAAGTACTTCTGCCCATGACCGTGTACGGCTCACCCGGTTGTTCCGGCTCCTTTTCCGTCCCGTACTTTTCCGTACGTTCGAACAGCCCGGTAATATCCTGCCGGTAATATTTCCAAAATACCCAGATGTAGTACACCGTCAGGACAAGGATCAATAATTTCAGTATCATCGTCTCCTCCTTTCTTTTCAAAATAAGTTTTCCAGTTTCCCGGCGTATGCCTCCTCGATCTCCTCCCGATACTGCTCGAAATGCTGCGCCAGCACGTTGTCAATGTATGCCGAGAGAGACACCCTGCCACCCGTCAGCATCACCGAGATTTTGGCGATGCGCTCGTGATACTCGCGTCGCACATAGACCGGCTTGCCGTAACGGGCAGGAATGTCCATACCTTTGAGGTAGGTCGTTTCATAGTCCGAAGTCTGCCTTGGCTTGCACCGTTTCGCATTCGCCGTTTTCCCTCCCCGCACCTTCTCCATGGGTACAGCAGTTCCCCTTCTCCCGGTTTCCCCCTCTTCCGTGTCCTCCGCACCGCCATTCCCGTCAGAGCGCACCTTCTCGCCTGCCATCATTCGCATCAGCAGTTCCTCGTCGATAGGTTCCTCATTCCGCCGCTTCTTCATAATCTCCCAGTTTAAGAATGGATAATATCTCACGGGCCAGTTCAGGGATACCGCTTCCAGCAATCATCCGCTTGTCAGGGGGTAGCAAGGTGGAGCGGAACGCCATCCGATTCCCTCTGTCCGCCTCTTTGCGGAAACGTTTCGTGTCTGGGATTCGTGTCTGTAGCATGGGTAACCCCATTTCAGCAACCACCTGCTCGTATTTCCGGTACAGTCCGCTTGTTTCCCGCCTGTCCACCAGGTTCCAGAAAAGATAGATCCCTTTCAAACGGCTCGTTGTTTCTTTACCTAACATCATCCGCTGCAACACGTCGAGGAAAGCGAGTGTGCTTTCCAGCACCACCTTATCCGCACTTACCGGGGCGAAGATGTAGTCCATCTGTGCGATTGTGCGTAGAATGCCCGCCGAGTTCACCGTGCCCGGCAGGTCGAAGAAAAGCAGGTCGTAGCGGTCTTCTGTCGCCAGCTCCCTTGCCGTATCGGGGGCTTGCTCCACCCGGCACTTGCGCACCGGATAGGCGGCACGCCCCGGTTGCCGCATCTGTTCGTAAGCCGCCCGTTTCAGGTATTCGTTCTCCAGTACAGCCCGGCTGTCACGCTCCCGCATCTCGTACAGGCTGTACTGCGGGAAGTCGCAGTCAATCACCGCCAGTGGATAGCCCAGGCGGTAGTGCAGGTAACCTGCCACCAGTACAGTCAGGGCGGTCTTACCGATGCCGCCTTTTTGTGTGGCGAAAGCCACATTTAATGTCTGTCTGTCCATATCGTCATTCAGTTAGTTTGTCATCCGGTTGCCTACGCAGCCATTTCTCTATTCATTCGTTCATTTATCCAGCCGTTCATCCGGTCATCCAACCGCCCGATTGACCGTTTAGCTGTTTAGCCATTTATCCGGCTAAACGTTTAACCGTCCGGTAAAACCATCATCTGTCCGGCTGTTTATCCGGTCAGCCGTTCACTTGTCCGACCGCCTGTTTATATGTCCTTCCGGACAACTGTCTGATTGCTTTCACGATGCAAAAGAATAGTAAATTATCGATGGATTATATAGCTGATTATCAATGTGGCGCACATTGTCCTTACACCCGTAGGTTTGTCGCATCCAGGCATGGTGACCGGAAGGGAAAAGGGCTGTTACTTTGCAGGCGGAAACCAAAATGGAATAAGAATGGAGAAGAGCGGCAACCGCCCGAGGGAGTGCCCCGGCACTCCGCAGCAGGCAAGGGCATCCCCAATCTGTCCGGCAGGACGGATTTTATTTTCAAACGAAAATGGCAAGTTGTGTGCTGCGGCACTCGAAATGAATTTCGTGCCTCACCACCACCTTGCCCCCTCGATGTGGCATCCCCCTCCGGAGTCGGGGGGTGCTCACGGGGGAGAGCCGTAGGCATACGGCGTTTTCAGACCATGTTTCACTTAAAATTTTACAGGATGATGGACAATCAGAAGAAGTATGCGGGCAACCACGGGCGAAAGCCCAAGCCCGACAAGATGCGCCACCGCTACGTGTTCCGTCTGGACGACGAAGACAACGCCCGTTTCCTCGCGCTTTTCGACGAGTCGGGCAAGGCGACCAAGGCGGAGTTTATCGTTTCCGCACTTTTCGGCAGGGAGATTAAGGTCATTAAACTGGATAAGGGGACGCAGGATTTCTACATGCGCCTGACCACTTTCCACTCGCAGTTCCGTGCCATAGGCACGAACTACAACCAATGCGTGCGTGCGCTCAAATCCAATTTCTCGGAGAAGAAAGCCCTCGCTTTCCTCTACAAGCTGGAGCGGCACACCCTCGAACTGGTCGAGTTAAGCAAGCGGATTTCCGCACTGGTGGAGGAGTTCCGGAGCAAATATCCCGTCCGATGATAGCCAAGATCTCGCATGGCAGCAGCCTGTACGGGGTGCTTGCCTACAACCAGTTGAAGGTGGACGAACGGCACGCCGACGTGCTTTTCACCAGCCGGATTATCGAGCCGCAGGGCGATAACCCCTACACGATAGGGCATCTTTCCCGCTCGTTCGGCGACTATTTGACCGCCAACCGTAAGACCGAGAAGCCCGTCCTGCACATCTCCCTCAATCCCGACCCGAAGGATTGCTTGAGCGAAGAGCGGTTTGTCAGCTTGGCGGAGGAGTACATGCGGCGCATGGGCTTCGGCGACCAGCCCTATATCGTCTATCGCCACAACGACATCGGGCGGGAGCACCTGCACATCGTCTCCGTCCGGGTGGACGAAACCGGGCGTGCCATTTCCGACAGCTACGAGCACGGGCGTTCGATGAAGGTCTGCCGGGAGCTGGAGAGGCAGTTCGGTCTTGTCCCGGCTACGCCCAAGCAATGGAAGGAGGGGCTGCCCTTGTCGCCCGTCGGTTACGGGGACGGCAATCTCAAGGGACAGTTGGCAGGAGTCATCCGCCCGCTCGCCCGGGAGTGGCGTTTCCGTACACTGGGCGAATACCGTGCCGTCCTTTCTCTTTACAGCATCACGGTGGACGAGGTGAAGGGGGAATACGGCGGGCGGGAGTATCACGGCTTGACCTATTCGGCAACCGACAGGGAGGGCAACAAGGTCGGCAAGCCCTTCAAGTCCTCCGTGTTCGGCAAGGAGGCGGGCATCGCTGCCCTCGAAAGGCGGATGCACAACGCTGCCGCATGGGAAAAGACACACAAGGAGGTCGCCGCCGCCACCGCCGGAAAGGTTGCAGCCGCCATGCAGACCGCAGGGCATGACCGGGCGCAGTTCGAGCGGGAACTCATGCGGCAGGGTATCGGCGTGGTATTCCGCACCAACGATGCCGGGCGCATCTATGGGGCGACCTTTATCGACCATGCCGCCAAAGCCGTCTTCAACGGCTCCCGTCTGGGCAAGGAGTTCTCCGCAGGCGTGTTCAACGACCTTTTCGCCGGGCAGGAAGGTATTCATCTGCCGCAACCCTCCGCCGAAGTGGAACATCCCACCCGGCAGCAGGAGCATACGGGCGCATCCCAATGGGACGGACAGGATACCGGCTACCGTCCCGACCACAAGGACGGCACCACCCAGAACGTGGCGGCCGCCTTCAATCTCTTTGCCCCCGTACCCGGCGGGACGTCCGGCGACCAGCCCGTACCGCCGCAGCGCAAAAAGAAAAAGAGGCGCAAGTACGGCAGGCAACAATAATCAACTTAAAATTCAACGAATTATGCAAAACGAAGACGATTTGCGTGGACTCGCCAAAGTCATGGAGTTCATGCGTGCGATAAGCATTTTATTTGTAGTCATCAATATTTATTGGTTCTGTTACCAGTCCGTCCGGGAGTGGGGCATCGACATCGGCGTGGTCGATAGGATATTGCTCGGCTTCCAGCGTACCGCCGGGCTGTTCTCCAATATCCTCTGGACGAAGCTATTCGCCGTGCTGTTCCTCGCCCTTAGCTGCCTCGGCACAAAGGGCGTGAAGGAACAGAAAATCACGTGGCGCAGGATCATCCTTTGCGGCGTGTCCGGCTTGCTGCTCTTTTTCGGCAACGGGTGGTTGCTCGCCCTTCCTCTGCCGCTTCCGGCGGACACCGTGCTGTATATCGCCACCCTTACCGCCGGGTATATCTGCCTGCTCATGGCGGGGCTGTGGATGTCCCGCCTGCTGAAGACCGACCTGCTCGAAGACGTGTTCAACGTCGAGAACGAATCCTTCATGCAGGAGACCGAGCTGAAGGAGAACGAGTATTCCGTCAACCTCCGCACCCGCTTCTGGTTCAGGGGAAAGACGTATGACGGATGGATTAACCTTGTTAATATTTTTCGTGCGACAATGGTATTAGGAACTCCGGGCAGCGGGAAGTCCTATGCGATTATCAATCAGTACATTAAGCAGGTTATCGAAAAAGGATTTTCCGTTTTCTTATATGATTTCAAATATCCCGACCTTTCCGAGATAGCCTACAACCACCTGCTCGCCCACTTGGACGGCTACAAGGTCAAGCCCAAGTTCTACGTGATAAACTTCGACAACCCGAGGGAGAGCCACCGATGCAACCCCATCCACCCGGATTTCATGACCGACATCAGCGATGCCTACGAGAGTGCCTACACGATAATGTTAAATTTGAACCGAACGTGGATTTCCAAGCAGGGCGACTTCTTCGTGGAATCGCCTATCATTCTGTTAGCCAGTATTATATGGTATCTCAAAATCTACAAGAACGGCAAGTATTGCACCTTTCCCCATGCCATCGAGTTTTTGAACCGCAAGTACGCCGACATTTTCCCCATCCTGACCTCGTACCCGGAGTTGGAGAACTACCTTTCTCCCTTCATGGACGCATGGGAATCCTCGGCGGTGGAGCAGTTGCAGGGGCAGATTGCCAGTGCCAAGATACCGCTTTCCCGCATGATCTCCCCGGCGCTCTACTGGGTGATGACAGCGGACGATTTCACCCTCGACATCAACAATCCCGAAGAACCGAAAGTGCTGGTAGTCGGCAACAATCCCGACAGGCAGGGCATTTACGGGGCGGCGTTGGGACTGTACAACTCCCGTATCGTGAAGCTCATCAATAAGAAGAAGCGGCTCAAATCCGCCGTGATTATCGACGAGCTGCCCACCATCTATATGCGTGGGCTGGATAACCTCATTGCCACCGCCCGAAGCAACAAGGTTGCCGTCATGCTCGGCTTTCAGGATTTCAGCCAGTTGAAGCGTGATTACGGGGACAAAGAGTCCGCTGTGATTTGCAATACGGTCGGCAATGTCTTTGCAGGTCAGGTAGTTGCCGAAACCGCCAAGACACTGTCCGAGCGTTTCGGCAAGGTCTTGCAGAAACGGCAGAACATGACCATCAACCGGAACGAGACCTCCGTCTCCATCAACACCCAGATGGACAGCCTCATTCCGGCAAGCAAGATTTCCAACCTCACGCAGGGCATGTTCGTGGGGGCGGTAGCCGACAACTTCGACGAGCGCATCGAGCAGAAGATTTTCCATGCCGAGATTGTAGTGGATAACGAGAAGGTCAGGCGGGAGACCGCCCGCTACGTGAAGATACCGCAGATCATCGACTTCACCGACAAGGATGGCAACGACACCATGCAGCAGCAGATTGATGCCAACTACTACCGCATCAAGAGCGAGGTTAAGCAGATTGTCGCTGACGAGATCGAGCGCATCAAGGCGGATCCGAAACTCTCACACCTGATCAAAAACGGATAATAAGCGTAAATTTCTACCTTAGTAGTAAAACAGTTGTTTTTATATAGTTTTACCAAGTTGGTTGAACAGCGCAAATTGTTGAATAATAGCGAATTTAAGCAATTTTTCGCCAAGAGCGCAAACCGAAAATTACGCAGCCATGGAAAATAGCAGGGAAAAGGATAACTGACCAAGGAGCAACTTGATATAATGTGGCAGGCTGTCTGCATCTGTCGAGGAAAGACACCGCAGGCGGTCAGGACGTGCTGGAAATGCATAAAACACTCCAGGCGAACAAAGTCCTGTTCAGGATGACGGATGAAAGAACAAGGGTGCAGCAACGGACGAGTACCTGCAACAGTTGAGCCGACAGATAGACCGGTTGGAAGGGTTGAAAGTAAACCACAGCCATAGTTTCAACGTGACATATTTCAGGTCGTATCTTGTTCAAGTCACCATCGTGGAATTGTTTCTTTTTTCGCTGGTGCATAACGCATGGCAGCTTAAAAGGGGCTGGCGGCTCAAATACCGCTACGTTCTGATGTCGGGAAATGCGGACGCCAAGACACTTGACAGGCTGGAGAACTGCTTCGAGTGGAACAGGGACAGGAAGCTAATATGGAAGATCAGGAAAGAGGTGGAGGACTTCGAGCGTTGGACGGAAAAGAAAGTGGCAGAAATGCTGCGTGCTAAAAGACAACAGCCGGGAGTGGGGAAATAACATACAAGAAAGAAAAAGGTCCAAAATATACCGTACTTCCTGATTTTTAAACGCTTCAAGTTATTGATTACAAGAACGGATTGTCTGAAGACGAAATTGTTAGATGATCAAAGTGACCATAACAACCGTATGGTATTTCTTGTTATAGTCGGTTGCATCTGATTATGCAGGAATTTTAATGTACATATTCAAATATAAATATTGATATAGGCCAAAAATACGGTTTATTTATTAATAAAATCATGATTACTGAATAAATTGTTAAAAAATAGAGCTAAATTGGTAAGTTAAAAATTAAAACATTCATCTTATTTTGCAAAAAATATATTATTAATATTAATAACTATAACAAGTATGGTTAATTTTTGCTGCTCGTTTTTCCGTAAATCAAGGAATTATTTTAGGTATTGATTATATTGATTTATTCCTCATTTTATATATTTAAAATTAAACAATTACATGAATTTATTTAAATCATCAGTTCTGTGCGGCATGGTCATAGTGTCATTCATGACATCCTGTACAGACGTGGATATCACCATGCCCAAGGGGCCCAAAGGTGATACGGGGCTTTCAGCCTACGAGTTTTGGAAGGAAAAAGTTGCGGATGGAACCGTCAACTGGCCGAAGGATCAGACAGAAGTCGCTGACTTCTTCAAGTTTCTCAAGGGAAAAGATGGCAAAGACGGGAAGGATGGTCAGAGTGCTTTCGAGCAGTGGAAAGACATGATTGCCAGCGGTAGCGTGGACGACCCGCATAATCCCGGCGAGAAATGGCCCTCCGAAAACAACACGGTACAGGATTTCTGGCGTTTCCTGACCGGAGCCAGCGGAGAGGACGGACAGACACCGCATATAGGTGATAACGGCAACTGGTTCATTGGGAAAGAGGATACCGGTATCGGCGCACGTGGGCGTGACGGTCAGGATGGTAAAGACGGTAAAGACGGAACGAATGGTCGTGATGCTATACCGCCGACAGTCACCATTGGCGATAACGGCAACTGGTATATTAACGGAACGGATACAGGCAAGCCTGCTTTCGGTAAGGATGGCAAAGATGGAAAGGACGGAAAGGATGCCGTGCCTCCTACGGTCACCATCGGCGATAACGGCAACTGGTTTGTGGACGGAACGGATACCGGGAAAAAGGCCGTTGGGCAGGACGGGAAATCTCCCGAGGTTGCCATTGGCGATAACGGCAACTGGTATATAAATGGAACGGATACAGGCAAGCCCGCTTTCGGTAAGGATGGCAAAGATGGAAAGGACGGAAAGGATGGAGCTAAAGGAGCCAACGGTAAAAGTGCCTACGAGCTTTGGAAAGAGTATATCTCGTCCGGTGATGTGGACAACCCGCATAATCCTGACCAAAAATGGCCGGCGGACCGGAACAAGCAGACTGATTTCTGGGATTTCCTGACCGGAAAATCCTCTGTTATCGAGATAGAAGTTGGAAAATACAATGTTATTCCTGAATACTGGAACTCTTCCCTGAAAGAGTATGTTGTACCTTCGGACGGTTCGGTTCTATTTACCGTGTATGACAAGATCGGCAAAAAGGTCACAGCCGGAGTAAAGGTGAGCGACTTACCCGGTGTATCTTCTACGGATGCATTTATCACAAACGAGGAAGGGCAGTTCAAGGTCACATGGGATAAATTGCCAGACAATAAGGATTTATCAGAAAGGAAAGGAAGTGTGACTGTAACGGTTGATGGAACGCAGGAAACGAGTGCGGGCAACACGTTGGTGCCGAATAGGATCAATGTTAGAGCTATCATTACAAGCGCATATCTGCTTTATTATTCTAATACGTCGATAGATATTTATAGGACACTAAATGTATATTACAGCTTCGAGCGTCAAGTGGATGGAGAATGGGATAAGTATCCGACGTCCATTACTACTCCTTATAATAGTATGAAATCGGCCAGGGTTAAAGATATAAACCGGCCTGTCAACAAAGGAAATGTGGACAAAGATCAGTTAGTCCGCTATAGCGGTGGAGACTCATATCTCTACATCATTCGTCCGTTGGTTTTGACAGAGACGGAGAAGGCAAATGTGGCGAAGAATGATACTGTCGGCAAGTTGGCGAAATATGAATGGGACCAAACAGACAATTATGCGGCACTGTATTTCGGTGATGGTACGGGAAGTTATAATGACTATGGACAGACTATATATTTGCAGGACAAGATACATGTCCCGGAAGTGTATCCGGCCCCATCTTTTAAAGAAAACAGTGTGTTTATTGAAATCAAGCAGGGTATTACCACCATGTGGGGAGAGATTGACACGGATAATTTACTGGATTTTTATAAAACATACGCTTACCCGACAGGGCAAAATAAATTTATAAAAGAGGAAGGAAACAATGTCTGGAAACATCCGGAAGGCAAGTTATCGGCATCAGAGCTGGCAGAAGATCGAGCTGTATTTATGGAAATGCGTACTTTCATCAACGGAACGGGAGGAGCTGTACATACCGGAATCAAACCGTTGTCAACGGGAGGCAAGCGCTTTAAACTGACAAGCGCTTATCCCAATAACTGGATTGGTCTGGATATCAGGAAACGGGCAGAAAGCACTGATAAAATAACATATAGTCAGTCTTACGAGTATCGTGGGCGTTACGCCTACTATCTGTTAAAAGAGGAAGATAAGTATTATTTAGTTGATTTTGCGGACTGGTCCAAGCGGATGCCCTTGCCAATCAAGGATTGTCCTGTCGACTGGATGAATTGATTTATTTATTGGATAATTGAATATGAAGAAAAAAATAACGATATGCTTTGTGTCTCTCTCCTTGCTGTTGGTCTCTCTGGCGTTGAGAGGTCAGGACACGAAAACGACCCGTCGTGTGCCTCTCCAGGCAGAGGTGACGCATGACGGACTGTCAGAAAAGGAATCAAAAGCTTGGGAGATCGGTCTCGGCGGTTCGCTGATAAACTGGAGTCGGGTGTCAGTCACTGGTTTCCGGAGTACGCCGGACAACTACTTTTATAACCTGAAAGCGAATCATCTGATGGGAGGGGCAAACTTGTACATCGCACGGGAATTGAACCGGTGGTTTTACCTGGATTTGCAGGGAAGCGTCGGTTTGACGAAAAACAACAACCGTACCGCAGGTGATGACAGGAAACGTGATTTACTGTACATGGGGGGACTGGGGCTACAATTCCGCTTTACTCCCCTGCTCAGATCCCAATGGGTTGAACCTTATCTCAGGGTAGGTGTGAACTATCTGCATAAAGACTTTGCTTCCGTATATGGCGGCAACTTTGAGGATGATCCAACCGGACAGGCATATTGGGAGTCTTCCGACATCTGGAATCCTGACGGGCGTTCATCCGACAAAAACTCGTTTGTTCCCCTGTCTTTCGGGGCGGGTGTGAAAGCCTGGTTAAGCAACTCGTTCGGGCTGGGGTTACAAGGTGAATACCTTCTGCCCGCGCAGAAGGGGCTTCCCCACTTCGTTCAGGTTTCTGCCAGTGTCATCTGGCGTATTGGCGGAAAGAGCAAACATGCGGCTTCGGTGGTACGATATGTGGAGATAGAGAAACCCGTGGAAAGAATCGTCGAGCGGGTGGTTGAGAAAAAGGTGGAGGTTCCGGCCATTATTGACACTATGGCGTGTGATCTCTTGGAGAATATCCATTTTGAATTTGACAGGGATGTCATAACAGCCACTTCGGAAAGAACGCTTGACAGGCTGGCAGAGCTACTGAAAAGCTATCCGGACAGCCGTTTCCTTATCACGGGCTACACGGACGCCAAAGGAAGCGACTCCTATAACTTGACCCTTTCCGCACGGCGTGCTGAAAAGGTGCATGCCGCCCTGATCGGGCGTGGAGTTCCCGCCCGGATGATTAAATGGCGTGGCGTGGGTAAGCGTGCGGCCATTATCTCCGCCACTGCTGCGGACAATATCCGTGAAGGGGACAGAAAAGTCCTGCTGGAACGGGTTACCAACATGGATTATTGGAATGCCCTGGATAGCAAATAACCCGAATGTTCAGATAGTGATGAAAATGGATTGAAACAGTGCGGGAATCTCATCCGCATCATTCTATTCCCAGGTCAGGAGGAGTAATACGGGGCATTTCTCCGCCAGGCCTGGGAATTTTACTTTACATGACTGGATGGACGTGCAACAGGTTTAGATGATTATCGAGAATGATTAATAAGCATAAAACCGCTTATGCTATGATTGTATTGCTGCAAAATTATAAATATAATTGTCCATGTTTTTGCATTGCTAATAAACAGATCGACACTGTTTTTCATGGGGAAGCAGGCAGAATGATCGCTCATGATAATACTTGTGATTCACATGAATGGAAAAAACTTGTGTCTTTGTAGTTTAACAATCAAAATATTAAAACTTATGAATACTCTTCTTTTGAATGCCACTTCTTCCAAAAGAAAAAGAATCACTTCTGAAGGTCATCCATACAGCCAGTTTCTTTGCATTAAAGAGCTAAAATGACAAAAAAAAGAGCTGGAATGAAAACATGTGTTTTTGAATAAATTTCGATTTTTGCAAAATAATTAAAAATTAAACCTTATGATGAAGAAAATTTTTATCAGTTTGTTTTTGTCTGGTGTTTTTATGTATCACACAAATGCCCAGACTGCAGTAGAGGGTAACAAGTTTCTGGACAACTGGTCCATCGGGATCAGTGCGGGAGGAACAACCCCGTTAACACATCATTCTTTCTTTGGAAACATGCGCCCGATCACGGGGATAGAACTGAATAAACAATTGACACCGGTTTTCGGTTTCGGTCTGGAGGCGGTCGGAAGCTTTAACACCTCACAAAGCAGGACCATTTTCGACCGCTCCAATGTCAGTCTGTTGGGGTTGGTGAACCTGAACAATCTCCTTGGGACCTATACCGGGGTTCCCAGACCTTTTGAAATCGAAGCGGTGGCCGGAATCGGGTGGTTGCATTATTATATGAACCGGGAAACGGGTTCCGATCAGAACAGCATGTCAACAAAACTGGGCCTGAACTTTAATTTCAACCTGGGAGAGAGCAAGGCATGGACATTGGCACTGAAACCTGCCCTGGTCTATGACATGAATGCTATGGGTTCCGAAGCCGTACGTTTCCATTCCGGACGGGCCGTATGGGAAATATCCGTTGGTCTGAAGTATCATTTCGGATGCAGTAACGGGAAACACCACTTTACAAAAGTGAGAGCTTACGACCAGCAGGAGGTGGATGTCTTGAACGCAAAAATTAATGAACTTCATACACAGGCCGGTAAAGATGCCGAGGTATTGCAGGAGGCAGTGCGAAAGGTAACGGAACTGGAGGCCGCACTGGACAAATGCCGCAACCAGGAACCAAAAATTGTGAAAGACACCATTGACAACACTAAAAAGACGCTGGAATCCGTCATAACTTTCCGCCAGGGCAGGACGACAGTTGACAACTCCCAACTCCCGAATGTCGAACGTATCGCTACTTATTTAAAGAACCATAAGGGAGCAAGTGTGCTCATCAAGGGTTATGCCTCTCCTGAGGGAAGCGTGGAAGTTAACGAGCGGATCGCCCGACAAAGAGCGGAGGCCGTGAAAAAAATGCTGGTGGGCAAGTATGGAATTGCAGAAGAACGGATTGTAGCCGAGGGCCAGGGAGTAGGGAACATGTTCGAGGAGCCCGACTGGAACCGGGTAAGCATCTGTACGATCAACGCGGGAACGGAATCCAGTAGCCGTTAAATGCGATCCGGAAAATACCGGAAAGATGCATTCACTTGAACAGAATGTATTAACTATATTTATTCTACACGTAATTTGAAATGCTATGAACAGGTATGTATCTGAAATGATCGGGACAATGGTCCTTGTTTTGATGGGATGCGGAAGTGCTGTTTTTGCCGGGGATATGCCCGGTGCGGTCACCACCGGGGTGGGTACCCTGGGAGTTGCCATAGCCTTCGGGCTGTCGGTGGTCGCCATGGCATACGCTATTGGCGGAATATCCGGATGCCATATAAATCCGGCGATCACACTGGGCATGTACTGCTCGGGAGGAATGGGGGGCAAGGATGCCCTGTTATACATTATTTTCCAGATAATCGGGGGGATTCTCGGATCAGCCGTACTTTTCATACTGGTATCTACGGGGCCACATGCCGGCCCTACCATGACAGGGAGCAACGGCTTTGTTGAGGGGGAAATGTTGCAGGCCTTTATCGCTGAGGCCGTCTTTACGTTTATTTTCGTTCTTGTGGCGCTGGGAGCCACGGATAAAAAGAAAGGGGCCGGTAAACTGGCGGGCCTGGTCATCGGGCTGACGCTTGTCCTGGTGCATATCGTATGTATTCCCATCACCGGAACATCAGTAAATCCCGCGCGCAGCATAGGACCCGCACTTTTCGAGGGAGGAGGCGCGATCTCACAGCTTTGGCTATTTATCGTCGCTCCACTGACAGGAGGTCTGGCCAGTGCCATAGTGTGGAAAGCCATTTCTCAGCATAGCGACAGACAACGATGAAGGGAAGGTGGATGACCCCGAGACACGTTTCTCTGTTATCCACCTTTGTTTGATACATTATTATCAACTAAAATAAAAAAAGATGTCAAAAAGTAGTTTTTTACTGGATTTTAAGGCGTTTGTCATGCGTGGAAACGTAGTAGACATGGCCGTGGGTGTGATTATTGGCGGTGCCTTCGGGAAAATAATATCTTCAGTGGTGGCAGACATCATCATGCCACCGATAGGGTTGCTGGTAGGCGGAACCAACTTCTCGGAACTGAGATGGGAATTGGAACCCGCCAGGGTAGTTGATGGAGTCGAACAGGCGGCCGTCACGATAAACTATGGAAACTTCATACAGACCATGCTGGATTTTGTGATCATCGCTTTTGCCATTTTCTTGTTCATCCGCCTGCTCTCCAATCTCAGGCGCAAAAAAGAAGAGACACCCTTGCCCCCACCTGTCCCGAGCAACGAGGAAAAGTTACTTTCAGAAATACGTGACTTGCTGAAGAAACAATGACGTTTATTCAAACGGTATGGACGGTATCGGGCAGGAACATATCTGAGGAACAGGCTACTCCTTGGCGGTGGAAATTTTCCTTTGTCCCTGAATGATAAAAATAGTGTGAACATTAAAATTCAGATATGACTAAAGCAGATATTATAAACCGGGTCTCTGAGGAGCTTGGAATCGATCGCAGGACCGTTGGCCTGGTAATCGAGAGTTTCATGAAATGCGTGAAGGATGCACTCGGCAGAGAGAGAATTGTATTCCTGCGCGGATTCGGGACCTTTTCTTTGAAGAAAAGGGCGGCAAAGAAGGCACAGAATATCCAACAGCACACAACCATATGCATCCCGGCTCGCAAGGTCCCTCATTTTAAACCCTCGGAGTCTTTCTTGGTTCTCCGGAAAGAAGATAATCGAAAATAGACCGGGAGTGAATCTACCCCTTCCATTGTCAGGGAGGGGTGGATTTTAATGTGTTTTATGGAAATTTATCAATCATGTTTTACTCCTGTTTTCCAGCCCCGTTCAGATATGGACTACAGGATCATAGATGACCGGACGATCATGTAGATTCCCGGTAAACCTGTAAATAGACTGTTATGCGTGTTTTCAATCTTTTATTGTTGATCTCCATGTTCATTCCCTTTCCGCTGCCCGCTCAGGTGGGCGAACGTTATATAGAGGTAACCGGTACTTCCGAGATAGAGGTAGTTCCTGACAGGATTCATTACGTTATCGAAATAAGGGAGTACTTCGAAGAAGAGTTTGATGGCGTATCCAAACCGGAAGAATATCGGACGAAGGTTCCTCTTACCAGGATAGAGGAGGAATTGAAGCAGGTTTTGAAAATAGTCGGAGTGCCACGGGAGGCAATCCGCACAAAGGATGTGGGCGATAATTGGCGTAAGCCGGGACAGGATTTTCTGGTTTCCAAATCATTTGATGTCACGTTACGTGACTTCACACTGATTGATGAAATTTTAAAACGGGTGGACACAAAAGGAATTCATACGATGTATATAGATAAACTGGAACATAGGGATATCCTGTCCTATCACAGGAAGGGCAAGATAGAAGCACTGAAAGCGGCACGGGAAAAGGCGGTTTACCTGCTGGAGGCAATAGGTAAGAGGCCGGGTGAGATCATCCGCATCGTGGAAGGAGGGGATGCTGGAAAAGAGATGTTTGCACAAGGTCATATCTTATCGGTTGCCCCGCCCCCATTTGAGAGAAGCCGCACGATAAAAAAGAGATATTCGATGCTGGTCCGGTTCGGGATCGTGGATCGATGAACCGTTATTATAACAAATCCCGGAATGGACTTGCAAGAGAAGATAACGGGCATTCGGGTTTGCGGTGAAATATCCGGCCTTTTCTCTGACCGGTAAATAGATTAATAGATTCAACTCACGATAAGATGAAAGATTATTACTTTATTATGAATGCCGGGGTAAAAGCCGGAGGGGAGATCACCCATGCGGTATTAGAAGGGAAAATTGTATCCGCACCGAAAGGATACGATGCCTTCACGGGGATTGAAGCGGCCAGGGAGAAACTGGCTTGCGGGAA
>ULXL01049007.1_pt1 | contig 22742 bp, 25 predicted proteins | sample 1961241 | NCBI WGS metagenome assembly ULXL01 (sample SAMEA4835837, study PRJEB28245) | human gut metagenome | biome: gut microbiome; material: fecal sample | place: Denmark | collected 2008
GTATTCCGTCTTGCACTTGCGGCAGTAGACCATTTTGTGCCCGGCAGCGTCGGAGAACACCTTCTCCACCAGAAAGCTGCAATAGGGGCAGTGGATTTCACGGAGGGTCAGCGCGGCGGTTTCCCTGCGGGAGGCGGACAGCTTTTGAAGCGTATCCGGCGAAAGTTCCCGTTGACGCCTGGTAGTCGTTGATCGTCTCATCCCGAACCACCGCCCTGGCCCAGCCCCATTTCCTTCGTGATGTATTCCGCCAGCGGGCGGTAATACAGATAGCCCAGCTCCCGGAGACGAATGAGAAATGCGGAGAAGGACACGCCCATGGCGTTTGCCATCTGCTTGATCAGAAGCTTGTCCGCCGTCCGCAGAACGCTGTCTCCGAAAACGGGGATACCTCCGGCGCAGCCATACATGGCAACTACATTGCGAACCATGAAGCGGGGCATCAGGAGAGCTGCGCCCATGCGGTCGATCTGCGTTTCCCGGAAGCTGAACAGGTTCTTAAAGTCCTCCTGCGTATAGGCGCGTTCCTTATCAAACTCGCGGTGAAAGGCGGCGTTGGGAACCGTCCTGTCCATGATGTAGTGAGCGCACTCGTGGCTGATGGTGAAGCGCCGTCTGCCGCTTTCGTGCTCACGTTGCAGGCGGCGCTCGATCACGATGGTTCCTCTGGGATAGACGCGCCGGACGACGGCTCCGTTCTCGTAGACGCGGAGCGGTGAAACGCCGTCCGCGATGAAGCCGATCTTGTCTCTGTCCTCCTCGGCAAAGCTGCGGTACAGCAGGGGCAGCTTCAGAAAATCCGTGACGAACCCCTCGATATCCACGCGGCAGGTTCTCTCCGCGCCCTTACCAAGATATTGGCGGATCAAGCCCTCGCCCAATTCGTCGATTTCCTCGTAAGAAAAAAACCTCATAGTTCATGTATACCTCCTACGGGGAGCGGTCAACGTACCAGCGCCTACCCTCCCGATACAAATACTTTACCGCACGACCGATCTTGACGGTGCAGCGGATTCCTTCAAACTCGTCGTGAGAGGCGGTACAGGTACGGAGCGCCTTCGCCACCTCCTACTGCCTGCCGTCGTCCCAGAGGATAAACAGGGGGCGGATCACGCCGTCCGTATCCACCTCTGCGTTGACGGGCACATATTTTTTCCGCATTGGCAAACCCTCCGTCAAAGGGCTTTTATAACATGGGTGGCTACGCCCTGTACCCGAAGTCCGGATACATAGATATCCTCCATGTCCCTGTTCTCCGGGTGGAGATAATAGCTCTGCCGGTTGTTGTCATATAAGAGCCGCTTCAGAGTGTTCTTGCCCTCATCGGTGAGGGCTACGACGATTTCCCCGACCTGGGCGGTATGCTGCTGGCGGATGATAACAAGGTCGCCGTCGTCGATCTGCGCGTCTACCATGGAGCTGTCGGAGGCGCGGAGGGCGTAGAAGTCCCCCTTGCCGAAGAAGGACACGGACAGAGGCAGGTATTCCTCCACCTCCGCTTCCTTTTCCTCCGGCGTGCCGCAGGGAATGGAGCCGACGATGGCGGCGGGGCTGACTGCCGGGGTCATCCGCTGGATCTTCGGCGAGGAGAGTACGCCGTTTTCGTAGAAAACCATTTCCTTCTCCGCCATTGCCACCAGGTATCTGTGGGCGGAGGAAACCGCGATCTTCATCGCCCCGGCGATCTCCCGGACGGTGGGCACAGAGGAATACCGCTCAAAGTAACCTTCGATGTATTCCTGGATGCGGAGCATAAGCTCCATGCTCTTGCTTCTCATATTGTATCTATCTCCTATCTGGAACAAAAGTTCCTGATAGTTCTATTATATACAGAACGAGGAAAAAAGCAAGAGGGTAAAAAGAAGGTGTACAATCAGATGCACACCTTCCGCGAAAAACTATGAAATTTGGGCTATACAGCCGGGCAAGAGGGTGGTTTTGCCGGCTTATTACTGGTTATTGTTGATTTCCAGCATTTTGCGGAAGCCGTTCACCGCTTCCTGCGGCGCGGAGATCTTCATCTTCCCGGCAGAGGCGAATACCCAGCCGTAGAAATTGCTGCTGGGATTAATTGTTTCCACGCTGAAATGGTTCTCGTCCACGATCTGCGTAGGAACGTCCTCCCCGAAGCGGTCGATGATGCTGTTCATGAGGATGTTTTCACACAGCAGCGTGACCCGACACGTCCTGCCGGTGAGCATGGAAAACTCCTGTGTAAAATATGCCGACACGTTAAAATCCACCGGCTTTTGCACGGCGGCTTTCTGCGTGATCTCCAAACCGTCAATGCGGTCAATGCGAAACTTTGTAATCTGCTGCCTGTGATCGTGGAAGCCGACGAGGTAGTAGGTATCGTTATTCCAGAGCAGGACATATGGAGAGACGGAATAGACCTTCCCGCCATTCCGATGAACGCGCTCTTTGGAGGGCGAGTAATCGAAGTAGCAAAATGTGATCTTTTTTCGCTCCGCGATAGCAGTCTGGATTCGGTCTACGCTGATGTAGACGCTCTCGTTGACGGCTTTTATACGGCTGTCTATGTACAGATGCCTTTCCAGCAATGCAGCGTCGCTTGGGGCGACAAAGGTTGTCAACCGTTTGACCAGTTCTCTGCTCTTATTTGGGGTAATGAAACGGGCAGACTGCACCGCGTCGATCAGCAGCTTGACCTCCGGCGCTTCAAAATGGCGGGAGGCCACATGGTAGAGGTTCTGCACCCTGCGGTCTTTTACAATATCCACACCGAACTCTATTAGCTGTTCGATGTCTTTGCGGAGCGTGCGCGGGTCGGCGGTGATCTCATGTTGCTTTAGAAACGCAGAAATATCCGCAAGGGAAGCCGGATGGAATTCGTCCGTGGTCTCCAGAGATATTTGAATATGATGAGTGTTCGGTTTGTGAGAGCCATATAGTCCTCCATGACCATGCATTCATCGAGTCTTCTTGAATTTGAGCATACCCTTTACAACATCCTCACAATTTCTACTTGTCGAGAACAACAACCTCTTCACACTCTTTAACAAGGCGCTCATCGTGCGTTGCAAGAATAACTGCGACGCTTCTTTTGGCACAGTCTCGCAGCAGGGAGATAACAAGGTTCCTGTTCGCTTCATCGAGGGATGCAGTTGGTTCATCAGCAAAGATAACGGAGGCATTTTTATATATTGCGCGGGCAATACCCAAACGCTGTTTCTCACCACCGGATAGCACCATAGCTCGATCTTTTTCTCTGCCGCTCAATCCAACCGTTTTCAAAACCTCATTGACTTGCCGCTGATTGCTTCCGATTTTACGGAGTGATACGTTAAACGAAACGCTCTCGTCATCAATTATTCCATAATCCTGATAGATAAACGATGCGGACTCTCGCCAGAATGCGGCTCTTTGTGCTTCATGCCATCTTGTAGCATCTGTATTATCCACAAGGATTTCTCCGCTGTCTACGGGAAGGATCAGCCCCAAACAATTCAAGAGCGTTGTCTTGCCGCTACCCGATTTCCCAGAAAGCGCGGTCATTTTCCCACCTTCCGCCAGCAGTGTCACATTAGACAGAATATGCCGACCATTTATCGACAGAGATACACTATTAGCTTTTATGTTCATCTACTTACCCTCCCATTGGTTATTGCTTCCTTCATATTCAACAGTGGTTATTCTCGCCTGAAAGACATTTTCAGAAATTCGCTTCTCGAAAAGAGAATATAACCAACATAATTCAATAAAACATACAACAAAAGCAGTATGTCCTCAAAATCCGGGCAAGCGTAAGTAATGTCACGGCCAACCGCGCTGGGGCTGCCGCCGTAGATCTTTGCGGCGATCCCGTAGTTGGTGATTCCCTCCGGCAGAGGGAAATCCAGACTTTCGCACCGCTTGAATGCCCCCAGAACGTCATTGACGCCCGACTTGCTGACGCCGAGCTCTCTTGCAATCTGGCGTCCGGACATTCCCAGTCCGAAGTGTTTGACGATGATGTCTTTGTAGTCCAGCATTGCACTGTCCTCCTGAAAAAGTATTTCTGCTGACGCAGATAATACCATTATGGAGGTTCAGCAAAATGCTTCAATTCCGAGGTGGCCGCTGGTACCGCAACCCGGCTGCTGAGCGGCGCATCTGTGGCCGCTCGCGCGCGCAATATGCAACCAGGAACAGGTTACAGCTTTTTTCAAAAAAAACGATTGAAAACCGCAGGATTCTATGCTATAATTTCTACGGTAGGAGATCTACTCTGCGCAGGAAAGGAGCTGCTATGAACGGACGCTTTGACTTCCTTGTTCTTCACCTTTTGAGCAAGGAGAATATGTACGGGTTTCAAATCATTAAAAAGCTTTTTGATGCTACCAACAGTGAAATCGAGATGAAAACCGGAACGTTGTATCCGTTGCTGCAAACGCTGGAAAATAGAGGTTATATTACCGCAAACCTTGTTCCCATAAATGGAAGGGACCGAAAAGTCTATCATATAACCGAAAATGGACGGATCTACCTTTCCGAGCAAAAGGAGCGGTGGATCAAATACAGGGCCATTGCCAACAAAATACTTGAACTTTGATGTAACCTGTTTTGAGTTTTCAATCGTTGTTTAATTGAAAGCTCATAAAGGGTTAGAAAGGAGCGCCTATGCTTGCGCTTTATATGAGCTTTATAGATGACGAATCGCAACGTCGTCTATTTGAAGAGATATACCTAAATTATCGAAAGCAGATGCTTCTCGTCGCTCGTTCCGTGTTGGGAAGCGATACTGACGCCGAAGATGTTGTCCATGATGTTTTTTTGAAGATAGCAAAAAAACACATGTCGAGGATAAGCAAGATCAAGAACCGCATTGATTTGAGGAACTATCTGTTGAAAGCGACAAAGCATACCGCATTAGATCATTTGCGGAAGCGTCGGCATGAAAAAGCCATTCTTGACGCAGTAAATGAAAATAATCTAAAAAAAGATGTTGAGATATCGGATGACGAGTTTGTGAACAAGGTATGCCGCGGCATTGAGTATGAACGGATCGTGGAAGCAATTGCTTCTTTGGACGAGATATACCGGGATGCACTGTACTATCATTTCGTGTTGGAGATGTCCGTGCCGGAGGTGGCAAAACTACTTGATTGTAAGGTGTCAACGGTGAAGCAAAGATTGGTGAGAGGAAAGAAACTTCTGCATAAACAGCTATTTTGGGGTGAGCAGAAATGAAGGACAATGTGTTGAACGCTGCACTTCGGGAGGTAGTATCCCGCGAGTTTGCGGACATACCGCAGCACGAAAACGATATCGCCTATGAGTTCTCGAATGACTTTACGCGCAGGATGGATAGGCTCACCAAGGCTGAAAAAAGCAGATTCTGGTGCATGACAAATACAATCCCAAAGCGGGTGGCAGCCATCTTTGTTGCAATCATGCTGATTGCCTTGACCGCTTGCAGTATTCCAACGGTTCGGGCGGCTGTCGTTGACTTCATCAAAGAAACGTATGAAAACTGTATTCACCTTTTTACAGGCGAAGCAGGAAGCAAGAAGATCTCAGAGCACTACGTGTTAACAGAGTTGCCCGAAGGATTTGTTGAAACCAGTACCGTTGATAATGACGCCAGCTTTGTTGCGGTTTATCAGAATGAAAAGGACGATAAGATTATCTTATCGCAGAGCATAACGGAGGGTTATTGGATAGACATCGATAACGAATATGGAAACATATCCGGAATCGATATATCCGGTATCAAGGTAACGTTTTATGAATCCGACGATTGCATCGTTGCTGTGTGGATTCAAGATCAGTATGCGTTTAATCTTACCGTTTACGGTGAATATAACATTAAGTTGATAATTCAGATGATAAAAGCCGTTAGGCTTCCATGAGGTAGCAAGACCAACAAGGAGGATTATTTTGCGTAAAATTCTTTTATCTATAAAGGATTTATCAATGTCTTTCGGCACGAGAAATCTATTTCACATTAACAAACTCGAAATATTTGAAGGCGATAGAATTGGATTAGTGGGACTTAATGGATCCGGTAAATCAACTTTGCTACGCCTTATAAGCGGTGATATTCTTCCAGACGAGGGAAAGATAAAACTAAACTGTACGCCATGTTATTTTATGCAGTTTTCGGAGAAACTCTCTTATATATCTAATCGCGAAGAATTAAGCTTGTTTGGGGTGAAAAACCTTCAAGAACAAGAGTTTGTTAGCGGTGGTGAAAGCACCCGTATTCGCTTAGCTGAATTATTTAGCGAACAAGGAACTCTGTATTTGCTTGACGAACCCACTTCTCACCTAGATTCAGATGGCTCCGAATACTTCGAGCAACGGTTGTCTCTTATCGAGAGTTTTATACTTGTATGCCACAATAGAGAGCTTCTCGATCGTCAATGTAATACTATTGTCGAGATAGAATCTGGAGAGGTCAGAACTTATTCCGGTAATTATTCTTCATATTGTGAGCAAAAGAAAATGATGTATGAAAGAGCCGCCCGTGAATATGAAATATATACTGATGAATTGAAACGTCTTTCAATTGCTTATCAGAAAAAGAAGGAACAAGCCCGAAAAACTGCAAGAAGACCCTCGCATCTTTCTACAAGCGAAGCAAAGGCAGTAGAATTTTCTGCACCGACTCGTAGTCCGGGAAGCAAGGCAAAGAGCATAGAGCGTAGTGCAGAGAGTATTAAGAAACGGATAATGCATATGGAAGTTAAGGAAAGGCCGCAGGAACAGCCCCAAATACGTCCTGTCTTTAGCCTTACCGATCCTCCTCAGAATCCAGTCATTTTGGAAGCGAATCATTTTTCCTTCTCTTATCCAAACGGCAAGGTGATTTTTAAAGACGCGTCTTTCCGTTTGTTACGAAATTCGCGTACAGCACTGCTTGGAGAAAACGGATCAGGTAAAACGACTCTCATCAGATTAATAGTCGAAGGAGATCAAATACGAAAAGTCCCAAAAGCGAAAATAGGATATCATCAGCAAGACTTATCAACTCTTAACATGGAAAAGTCTGTACTCGAAAACGCGTTGGAAACAAGCATCCAGTCCCAAACCGTAGTAAGAACAGTTCTTGCAAGGCTTCTATTCACGGCTCAAGACATTCAAAAGCCTGTTTCTGCGCTTTCGGGCGGGGAGCGGGCTCGGCTATCATTTGCGAGGATTTTTGTTAGCAGTGCAAATGTTCTTATTCTTGATGAGCCGACAAATTATCTTGATATTCCTTCTGTCGAGGCAATTCAGTCTCTTTTGTCAGAGTACGAAGGGACAATGCTATTTACTTCTCATGACACTATGTTCGTGAAAAGTGTAGCAACAGACGCATATTTAATTCAAAATAAACAAATAATATCATTTACAGATTTGTAGATATATCACGTCGGGCCTCTTTGATAATTCTTGGCAGCGACAAGGAACGGACGCAATAAGCATATAATCGTACTTTTCTTCGTTCTACGGAGAAAAAGCGGTTATTCCGGTTATGGGATCACAAGAGAATCATGACTTCATTAATAGATTAATCAGCTATAGTTTTTAGCAACCAGCGATCCTTACAAGAACAGCGCGCTTATGAGCATTGCTAAAGATTACCAATCTATTGATCTGTTATCTCAGTTGAAAGCATCTCCTCATTGAGTGTGTGTATTATAACTTGATTGTTGGCAAAATGATTGACTATGAATTCTTCAAATGCAGCGTACAAGAGATTGTCCCGATCCTCCCCAAAGTATACACCGGAAAACCTTGATGTCTCTAAGAAAAACGAGGCGTCTGTATTATAAACATATTCAAAAAAGGTAAATAATTTCGGAAATTGCTGAAACACCAAGTCAATTGTTTTTCTGTATCGAATATAATACAAGTTGAACCATAGGCAAACGAAATCACCAAGATGATTAAAAAACTTATTCATGTTTTCTCTTAGATTATAGCAGTTCAGAAAACCGGTCTTATTTTGAAGTATTAATTCGCGTATTTCTAATGGTATTTCTACGTCTTCATCAAAGTAAGACATTGTATTGATTCCTTCAAACTCCAACTCGTTATAGTACTCCTCAGCAATTACTGTTCCAGGCAAGAAAGTCAATCTATGGAGTTGGATTGTTAGAACCGCACAAGATAAATCACTTTCAAGAATCTTTGCCTCATATATTTTCTGGAGGGTTAACTCCATACCCTCTGTTTCTTCAAATGGATAACCATAAATAAACGATAATATGCATGAAACACGACCGCTCAGAAGCAGGAACAATGTTTCACACAAAATGTCAAGATTTAGATTTTTAGAGATCTTCTTTTGCATTCGTTGCGATCCACTTTCTATGCCAATATATACGTCAGTACAGCCAGATCGGATCATAGCCGCAATCAACTCTTCGTCTAGCACATCCAATCTTGAGCTACATCCCCATTCAATTTTGAATGATAGTTCGCAAACCTTTTGGCAAAACGTGAGTATGTATTGCCTATTTGCAGTAAATAAATCATGCGAAATCGAGAATTTATTAGCTCCGTACTTACTGTAATAATGCTGTATTTCTGAAATTAGCATTTCAACGGGTTTTACGACAAAAACATTTCCCCAAAATTTTTGCGTAGAGCAAAAAGTGCATGAGAACGGACAGCCTCGCCCACCCTCCAGAGTTATAAACGAGCTGGGATCAACTGGAAAGTATTTTCCTAAATCTATTTGAGGAAGATTAGCTCCTGATATTCGTTCCTTTCGATTCCATTGGATACAGATTTTGTCAGACATAATCAATAAAAGGATATTGTTCTAGGATGTTTTGAGCAATACATGTTGCATGAGGACCTGCAAAGAGACATGGTGTGTTGGGACATATTTCTTTGAATCTTCTCGCTATAGGAATGCAACAATAAAAGTTTGAGCACATTGTATAGAAGCTAATTGCATCTGCTCCTATTTGCGATAGTTCCTCTGATATTATATTGAATATCCCAACCATATTGGATGGCGAATTGCTTATTTTTCTATCAAATAGAATTAGATTGTAATCCCTTATCTCGGCTATATACCGATTACTATTTTCCAAAACATCTTTGAGACAGAGCAGTCCATATGGGGTTTTCTCATCATTTATGAACAGATAGTCAGGAATATATGCAAATACAATTTTTCGCTTATTCAAATCAGTCACCTTCTTTTTCCCTTTTGCTCAATAAGCATATCTGCGAATTCATTGAAAGTTTTTAATAGAATGGGGTAGCATAAATATCATGCTACCCCAACTAAAATGCCGATACTTCGTCTGCTGTTTTTGCAAGACAGAATACCCACTAAAGCATTCTTGCTTTTCGATTACCGATTGGGGCGTTTTTGCTCTTCATAAGCGGATTTCTTCGCTGGAAGATGGACATCATACCGCCAAGAGCAGTTACAGGTGCTTGCGACCATTCGATCACTTGCTTGCTTTCTGTTGAGATCTGTGATCTTTTCAAGATTTGCTGTCTTCATCATTTTCATCTCCTTTCTGATAATAGTTGAGTATCGGCAATTAGTCTCTATTCTGTCGTCTGCTTATCTAAGCAGCTTAACATCCAAGCATGCAAGGTCTTACTATATTGACAATACCCTATATCACATGATTTGTCGCAATCGCCAGATTCCCAGTAACAGCCACCACCACAGGCGAATATTGCTTCGCACTTTTGGCAGCTTTTGCGAAACACTGGTAAGAAGCGCTTATATTTACTTAATGCAGGAATAACCGCGTTTTCAATTATTTCACTCAGACTCCCCGCGCTAACATTACCAACCGTTGTTTCATCGCTTTGGCAGAATACTTGGCATAAGCCTATGTCTCCGTTGGCCTTTAGAACGATTTGGTTTCCCGTAATTGCGGCACAATCTCCATAAAAGAAAGTAGATCTAGTTAGAGAAAGTATTTTCCTATTTATGCGGCTGTCATTGATTATATCCCCCAACTGTTTATAGGAAGCTATGATAAATGAACTGGCTGCATTGCTATACTTTTTCTTATCAAATCCTTCGTCCTGAAAACGGAGAAGATTGTAAGAAATGTCTTTAATACCAAAGGAAAAATGCATTTCTCTCAACCAGTCAATAACTGTCGCCTGGTTTCTAAGTACATCTTCCGAAATTGTTACTGATAAGCTGGGTATATAGTCATGTTTTTTAAGAAGTTCCAGCGCATGAATAATCATGGGATATGCGCCCGTTCCGTTTTCATCTTTTCTGGCCCTATCAGTGATTAAGCGAGGTCCGTCTACGGATAATCCTATATTAATTTTATGATCTTTGCAGAAGATGATTTTATCTTCTGTCAATAGAGTTCCATTTGTAACGACTGTGTATTTAGGCTTAACTGTACTATGGGCAGTAGTATTAATCAGCTCTACAATGTCGATCAAAGCGCTCCAGTTCAAGAGCGGTTCGCCGCCGTAAAAGATGAATTCGGGATCAGAAATATTATGCGATATGGCGTAAGATACGTATTCTTTAACAAACTTCGTATAATTCTCTTTGCTCAAATTATACGTATCTATAATATGGTTCTTATCGGCAATATTCTTGACAGCACAATATGAACATCTTAGATTACATACATCCGTAAGAATAATGTATACAATTTTTATTTCGCCAAAGCGTGATTCTACATTGCTTTGCAATTCAATGAGCGCATTCGCATCGATAGAATCCTTTAAGACGTATATTCCAGAGTGTAACAACTCTTCAACGACGGCAGGATCATCAATTCCCATCTTCTCAACTTCTGAAACTTCATCTTGTTTAGCAATGATTGGTTTCATATGTAATGTGTTATAAACAACATAACAATCCTCTCCGAGATACTCTTTTCGGTAATACTTTGATAGCTTCATTTCTGCCTCCTTATAATGGGTTGTTAATTAAGCACACACTCATGTCGTATTATCCGTTTGCAACATGGTAAAGTGAATAAAAATATGATCTTCTTGCTATCAATTCATCATACTTTCCATGCTCGCAGATTGTGCCATCACGAATGACAATCACTTCGTCATATTGCCTTAACAATGCTTCATCTAGTTGATGTGATACAATTATTCTTGTGACCCCTTCCAATCGCAGAATCTCTTGTGTTATAGCATAAGAACTTACTTTATCTAAAGACGCTGTTGCCTCGTCAAAGAGAATAACGGGAGTCCCTCTAATTAAGCATCTCGCAATTGAAATTCGTTGCTTTTCGCCGCCAGACAAGTTAATGCCATTTTCTCCGCAGACATAATCATATCCGCGTTGCTCAATTAGGGGCGTTAACCCTGCTCGCAGGACAGCCTGTTCTATTGCATCCATTGAAAAATCTCGGTACATGGTAATGTTTCGCAGTATTGTGTCATTAAAAATAAAAACATTCTGATCAACAAGGCTAACAAGTCGGTATAAACTAAACGCATTAATATCTCTCAATTGCCTTCCGTCAATTGTAATGCTGCCATGATAATCTTTGCTGGCCCCCATCAATAAATTGAGTATCGTGCTTTTTCCGCTACCGGAAACACCAACTAATGCGTATTTTTTCCCTCCGTCAAGAGAGAAATTGAATTTTTTTAGTATAGGACAATTCAATTCATAGCCGAACGTCACATCATCGAATACAATATGATTGGGCAAAACGATGTCTATATCCTTGCCATCATGTTCTGCGTTGTCCATGGTCATCTGTGATAGCTTTTCAATTAGGCCCCTTGCAGCACGTCTGCTTGCAAGGTATTGTGGAACAATATTAACAGGCATGATAATAAAATTACATAGGTTAAAGAATATTAGAACTGTTCCGGCAGTAATATCACCATGTATTGCGAGATATGCTCCAAAAAGGAAGATGCCGAATTGCATTAAGTTGCCGCACAAATTCTGACTTACTGCTGACAATAAGCATTCCCACCAATAACGTTTACATTTACTCTCCTCTATTTTTGCGTTAGTTGTATTGAATAATTCCTGAGTTTCTTTTTCTGCCTGAAAGCTTTTAATCACAGAAAAACCAGCGAGCAGATTTTTTAACTGAGTTACAAACGATTCATTTTTATCGCTTACTATTTTTTCTCTGGAAGAAAGCTCCTTTCCCATGAGTATGGACGCAATCGCTGGAAGAAAACCAAGGACAATCGTTGCAACTGTGAGAACTATGCTATATCTAAGCATCATGATTAATGTCCCAAAGAAGAGTAAGATATAGTGCAGGATCAAGAATGACTTTCTCAAATAGTTTTCTTCTATTGATGCTGCATCATTTGTAAGCATCGAAATATAACTTCCAGTGTTCTCACGCGAGAATGCAGCTATATTTTTTTCAGATATTTTCTCGAAAGCTAAATTCTTGTATTGAATTAATGCCTTGCGAATGAAATTGCTTTTGAACCAATACAAAAGAATTGTAAAGAAGAACATAGTTACAATAAATGTGATACTAACAAGTATGATTGTACGTAGTCGGTTCATTGATGCCTCGGTAATAGCGTCAATTACCTGTCCTAACAGCCAGGACCCTATCAAATTCGCAGGGAAGCATAATACCGTAAACAATAATGAAAGAATTAACAGCGCATAATTCTGCCTATAAAAAGAGCGAAAATATTGCTTCGCGTTGTATGATTTCTCTAACTTCATAGCATCCTCCGATTTTGCCTAACTGGGCAAGCAAGAGATTTTTTATCACTAATATGTTTTTGTAATTGTTCTGGTAATTATGTCGGGATCTCCGCCTGTGCCAGAGATTACATAGATAACCGTGATCCGATATGTTCCATGAGAGTTTAATTGAAAACTATGGCCGCCGATATACATGTAATCATAAACGACATCGTACTATTGATTATTGAGCTGCCCTATATCAACCCGCGTCCAAAATAATCCTAGAGTTTTCTTTTCAATATAGGATGTAATTTCACCCTTGGTTGTTTTTCCTCTAATTCCTTGAAACTGGTTAGCTACTGTAAGCAAGCCACTGCCGGAAATTGATACAGAGCTGCTCGCTGTCACGGTGTTGTTGTAGCGCGTTTCATAAGGTGACGCAGCAAACGCCGCCATGGATGTGCTGAACATCAAAACAGCAACGAGAAGCACGCAGAGCGTCGATTTTGGGGTTTTGAACATTTGATTCGCCTCCTTGTAATCTTCTGCTTTGTACTGCTACTAAAAAGAGCGATTTTCTTTGAAAGCCCCCTTTTACTTATTCAACGATCCATCGGTACAAACAGGTTACAAGTTTTTAGAAAAAATTTTTTAAGGAGCCTTTTCGTTTGGAAAAATGGAGGGTTTTTATCGTAGTAGTCGTAGCAAGCAAGGTCTTTTGGAGCCAAAAGACAGCAGGCGGGGACTCTGACGAGTCCCCGCCTTTCGCTTGATGGGGCGTTCCCCATACCCCCTGTGACACAGATTTCATCTGTGGCTGCGCGATGTGCCATCGCTATTTTTCCTCCCGCTGCCGCTCTGCAACCTGCTGTTTTCATTCTTCCAGTCCCAGCAGATAAGCTGCATTCGCCTTATGGATCAGAAGCTCACGCATCTGCCCCTGTGTCTTGTGGTAGTCGGCGTATGCCGCTTTTTTCTCGGTCAGCAGCCGTGCAAATTCTTCGTTCAGGCTCCTGACCGTGGGAAGCTTTTTAAGACCGAAATCATCAAAGGCTTTTTTCGCCGCTTTGTGGATGAGGATATCGCCCTCATGCTCCGCGAGGTACTTTTTTGAGTAGCCCGCCTTGCGGTAGCAGGCGTAAACCTCGCGGGTCTTGGAGTAGTTAATGATGTGCGTCCGCAGGGTCTGTATCTCGCTCATCCGCGCTTCCGCCGCCTTGATGGCCGCTTTCAGATCATAGAACCGCTTCTCCGCATCGGCGGCGGCGTTGGCCAGCGCGTCAAAATCGGCAAAGCCCTTTTCCTCCAGATACACCAGCGTCTTTGCCATCTGCTTGAGCTTCACCACCTTCATCGTCTGATCGTACCAATAGCCTTTGCCGGAATTGAGCTTTGCCTCAATATCGGAAATCAGCGTGGCGCGCTCCTTGCGCTTCGGGTATTTCTTTTTGACGAAGGGATTATGCGTCCTGCTTCCCGCAAGGACGGCGCGCAGCTCCTGTTCGGAATATCCCTCGCCCAGGGAATCCAGACGGATGCTCTGTTTCTGATTTTCATGCCGCAGCGACAGCCTGCCCTTCCGGGCGACGGAATAACCGGAGGCTTTCAAAAGCGCCAGCAGCGCATCAAAGTCCTTCGGCTTTTTCTCAAGCGCGGCGTCTATCGCCATGCGGAGAAGATCGCGGTTGGAGAGCTTATCGTGACCGCCCAGCTACTTGTTGTAGCTAAGCCCGTGCTTCTGCGGATTTTCTATAACGGACAGTCTGTGCTCTGCGCAGATCAGATCGGAGAGCTTGCGGACTGCCCGATAGCTTCCGATGAAGTTAGAAAACTTCCGTGTGCAGTCAAGCGTCGTGGAGTTCCAGTAGATATGATTGTGGATATGCGATTTGTCTGTATGGGTGCATACGATAAAAGCATGATTGCCTTTCAGGAAACGTTCGGCCAATTCATAGCCTATGCGGTTGGCCTCCTCCGGCGTTACCTCTCCCGGCTTGAAGGATTGCCTTATCTGATACGCGATGATGTCGCTTTCCTGTACCCGCCCGGTCAGCTCCCGGTACTCACGCTTGGATAGCGCAAACTCGGAAACCACGGTCTCCGGTTCGCAGGCAAAAGCGGAAACAAGCTCGCCGCCCTCCGTCTTATCAGGGTTCATGCCGTACTCCGTCCGGTCAGTGAGACATTGCACCAACGTTTTCCCTTTGTTCAGGTGCATGGGAATAATTCGTGTTGTTGCCATATTCCCTCCATGGAAAAAGACTCAGGAACAAACCTGCGCCTTTTTGCACTCCGCATATTCTTTTCATCCGTAAACCTTCTCCTTGAGCAGCATCCTCATGACCATAAACCACGCCGCGAGCTTCACCGCCAAGAAGTGCAGTCCATAGGGCGAGAACAAAAAGGCAATCGCAAGACAGATACAGCCGTTCTTCACGTTACTTTCCACAAAGTAAAAGACGCTTGAAAGCAAAAACAGGCTGGAGGCGATCACACAGACCACGGAGGAAGCCTTGAGCGCCAGCTTGAGAGCCCATTCCACGATCCACAAGACCAGCATAAGGGGCGCAAGCAGTATTTTCAGAATGAATTTAATAATCTTTTCCCGTCCTTTCCGGTTTCATTATACAGAAAGAGATGCTTCAAAACAAGGATGCCGGGAGCACGAGATGATCGTATATTTCTGTCTGATCATTGAATTGCCGAGAGTTTCAACAGGATTTCGTTGGCAAGCCCCCATAGCTGATGCTGCTTTTCCAGAATTTCCGCAAGGTCGGTGTCGTAGACTCTCCCGCTCTCGTTGAGCCGCTTTGCGATCTGGTTGATGTTATTGCTCGTGTAGCGCAAAAGCGATATCATCTGCTTCAGCTCCGGCAAGTCCAGCTTTATCACCAGCCCGTCCAGCGCCAGCTTGCGAAGGAACGCCTCCTGATTGGTAACGCCGATGCGCGCCATCTTCTCCTTCAGCAGCCGGTGTTCTTCCTCCGTCAGGCGGACGGAGATGCGGATGCTCCGGCGCATGAACTGCGCGCTCATAGGGAAGGCTCCTTGGCTTTTTTCGCCGTTTCCTTTACCGCTTCGGGAGGTCTGTTTTTCAGTTTTTCTATCACCGAGGGCTTGCGCTCATGGACTTTTGCTTCATCCCGCGCCAGTTTGGTGAACAGATCGACCAGCCCGCTGTGGCTGTTTATGGCAAGATAGCAGTTCCGATCCGTGCCCCATGCGTCGGGGTTCTCCGTTACAGGAACGGTCTTCGCCCAAGCCTTGTTGTTGCTTGAGAAGCGTCCGTCCCAATCCTTCTGCCGGATGGTGATGGCCAGCAGATACAGCGGACGCTCATACCCGAACTTCTCCGCCACCTGCGCGACGGCTTCCCTGTGCAGGACGTTATCGTGATAATGCTCTGAGATCGCCTTCTCAATGGCCTCCTTGCAGGCGGCGTTCGCCTTGTTGGAGGCGCGGTAAAGCTCCAGCTCGCCGTTTTCGCGGGCGTAAGCGGCGGGAAATCTGTAAACTGGAATATCCTTCATATTGGTGCTTTCTTCCTTTCATTAAACTGTAATACAGCGGCCCCGACGAAGAATAACCGTCGCCGGAGCCGCCATTTTTTAGCGTTCCTCCTTGTCCCTGCGCCTGCTTTTTTCTTCAGCGCGGGGCTGCATAAGCGGCGCTTTCAGCTTTGCCAGCACGGAGGGACGCTCCGCCTTTGCGCTCTGCACAGCGGGCGCGTCCTCCGCCAACTGCTCCATGGGCGTTCGGTCGTCGATGTTCAGCTCAGCGTTCAGTTCCGCCAGCCGTGCGGATTTTACCCGCAGCTCTTCCTCCTGCGGAAAGGGCTTGCCCAGCTCCGCCTTGGCCGTTTCCACCTGTTCTCGAAGGTTTGCGAGCCTGTCCTGCACCGCCTGCATACGCTGTGGTATGGCATTCAGGGCGTTGTCGATGCGGGTGAGGTTGCCGCGCACGTCCTTGCCCAGCGTCACGCGGTGGTTCATCTTCCCTTTTAGGGTGAGCACAAACTCCCGCCCGAAGTCCTCCACAGTCAGCGACATGGCAAAGCCGCGATAGTTGCCGATGGGAACGGGCTCCATGCCCTTTGCATCCTTGAAGGCTTCCAGAACCGCAGCGCCTGCGTTGTCCTTATCGGTTAAAAGATCGCCTTTGACCTCCATCCCGGCAAAGCCGTCCTTTGGGTGCGGGTGTTCGGAGAGTGTTTTCAGATCGGCGGTAAAACCGTCAATGAAGCCCTCGTTCTGCCGGATCTGTTCGGGGAAGTGCTTCAGAAGATTGTCCTCCAGTCGGAACTGCTGGCTCTGGTGGTTCGCTTTCATCAGCTTCAGGCGGTCTCGTCCACATCCTCGCAGGAGCGCACAGGGGATTTGGAGGTCATGATCTGCGTGATAAACTTCAGTGCGCGGATCATGGTCTCCAGTTCACAGTCGCCGCCGAGAATCACTTCAAAGCCCTCATCCGCGTAGCGACCGATGGGATGCACCTGAATATCTGTGCTGGCTGCGTCGGCAATGCGGAAATAGGTCCGCCCGCCGTGGCCGGAGTCGCCGCCTTTGTATCCGGTGGTACCGGCTTCTACTTCGAGAATGTTCGCGCTGACGATATCGCGGCTGTAGGTGGTGATTTCGGTTCCATCAGGCAGGACACGGCGGTTTTCTTTGATTTCAAACATCGTTTTTCTCCTCCAATTCTTCTGTGAAATAGCGCAGGCGATAGTTTTTCCAGCGTGCGCGTTTGATCTCCGCTGCCATGCCGTTTGAGATGGTGCTTCCGAATACCCAGATCTCAGAGCACTTGCTCATGATGGCATTTCCGAAGAAAAGCCCAAGCTCACGCTCTTTGGGATCGTCATCATTCATGAACTGTGGAAACAGCAGGTGCGGTGCGATAGGGATATAGCCTTTCTCTACGGCAAAGCGGGAGTACTTGCGGGCAGCGGCCACGTTCGCTTCTATATCTCCTGCATAGGGTGAGCAGATATAAACGATGGGCCTGAATGCCCGGAGTGCTTTTTGCTCTTCGCGTTCAATGCCTGAGATAGCCTCGAATGCTGTGGGATCGACGTATCCTTCGCTGTTGTGAATATCAACACTCATGAAAAGAGCCTCCTTTCTGGGCAGGCTGTCACCGCCCATTTCTACTTTCCACTGGAGGTGACAGCCCGCTTTTGACGAAGGAGGCTCAGTCTTTTTTATAAAATTCTGTTTCGTAGCCATCGGCCCTAAGCTGCAGGCCGTTTGCCCACGGAGGCGTGCGGCCCATCTGTTCACAGACTGCATCAAGCGACATGTGCGGATTGGCTTCAATGACCATCTCGTCGTGGATATGCATGACGATGGAGCAGCAGCGGAGCGTTTTCATGGCGTAACAGAGAATATCGCGGGAGGTCGCCTGCACAATGTTCTCTACGAACTTCGGCCCGTAGGAATCGAGACGCTCCCATTTCTTTGTGCCTCCGACACCTTCATAGGTGATGCATTCGCCGCCGAATTTGTTAGTGTCGACCTTGGGCTTTACGTAGGCAAGGTTCCGTCCGGAAGGCAGCGTGATAAAGAGCATCCCGCTCCGGTAGGAAAAGAGAATGCCATGTGTCTTGGTGGCGTGATGATATTTGACCGCTTCCATTGCGGCGCGGTCCACGTCCCACCATAAAGCGACGATCCTCGGATTGGACTGCCGCCATGCGTCTACCAGCTGTGGGAGCTCATCTTCTGTAAGGCCCATCTCCAATGCACCCATCGCTTTGAGCGCACCGACTGAGCCGCCGTAGCCGAGAGCCAGTTCCGCGATTTTGCCTTTTTGACGCAGGTGACCGTTTACACCATGTTTTTCAACCGGAACCTTAAACATCTGACTGGCGCTGGCACAGTAGATATCTCCGCCTTTGGCAAAGACCTCCTGACGCCAGTTCTCACCGGCCATCCATGCGATGACGCGGGCCTCTATTGCCGAGAAGTCAGATACGATGAGCTTGTTGCCGTCTTTCGGAATAAAGGCTGTACGGATAAGTTGCGATAGCGTGTCCGGCACATCTTCGTAAAGCATCTCGACACTGTCATAATCGCCGGAGCGGACAAGGGAACGTGCTTCGGCCAGATCTGCGAGATGGTTTTGTGGCAAGTTTTGTAATTGAATGAGGCGTCCGGCCCAGCGACCGGTACGGTTGGCTCCGTAAAACTGGAATATGCCACGGGCGCGACCGTCAGCGCAGACTGCGTTGATCATGGCCTGATATTTTTTGACGCTGGACTTGGCCAGCTGCTGCCTAAGAGAAAGCACATGCTGCAGCTCCGGAGGCGCTGTTTTGATGAGCTCCGCTACCGTCTTCTTGCCGAGACTGTCGGTCTCCAATCCATTATCAGAGAGCCATTGCTTCATTTGCTGCACGCTGTTGGGATTCTCAAGTTCGGTCAGCTCACGCATGGCATCCGTCAGCTCTGCGCGGGAGCGGGCATCCATGTCGATAGCCTGTCTTACGAGCGGCAGATCAATGGCGACACCACGGTCATTGATTTCCTGATCGATGTGGTATTCCTCCCACACAGAATCCGGAACAGGGAATTTCTGCAGGCGCTCCTGAATGGACATCTCGGCCTCAACGTCGCGGATGTTATATCGTTTAAAAGCGACCCATTTCTCAGGCGCGTGGTATGGATAGTTTCTGGTGCGCTGGCCGTTTGCCTTTGTCGGAGCGCAGGGTTGGCAGAAAAACTTGATCAGGTCCTTGCCTTCGGTGAGCTTTTGCTTTTCAAGACCGAGGATCGTGCCGACACCTTCGAGGGAGAGCGGCAGGCCCATAGTGGCAGACCAGATCATGGAGCAGCGCCAACTTTCCGGATTAAGATATCGGGTGCACTCCGTCGAAAGCGGATGATTATCATGGAAGGGGTCAAGGCTTATGCCCATATTCTTCAAGTGCTGCGACAGGCAGATACGTTCAAAATTTGCGTTGAAGGCCCATTTGATGACGGTCTCATCCGTCAGAGCATCCAGCACGTCCTCCGGGATCTTCTCGCCGCAGGCAAGGTCGATCACCTGCACCGGACCGGAGTCGATGCTATATCCGAACAGCAATATTTCAAAGTCCGGCGCTTCCACATAGCGATAGACACCGGACTTTTGCAGGCTGATGCTGCTGTATGTTTCGATATCAATACTCAAGGTTTGCATATAATCACCATCCTTAAAAAGGGCTGGCAGCGAGGGTGCGCCACCAGCCCATGTGCTTTACTTCAGGGATTCCATACGTTTTTCGTGGTATTCGTCGTCCTGCAGGGCCTTTTTCTCCTCGCGCTTTTCACGCTTGAAGTCATTGATGACCGTCTGGATTGCGACCACTGCCCAAGAGAGGACCACGATGCAGAAGCACCCGATCAGGATATTGCAGAGAAGGGATGAAATCATAACCGTGTTTTCCATGAGTTTACGCTCCTTTCCTTAGTTGAGAAAATCTACGTCGGCATCGGTGGAGAAGCCGGACTCCGCACTTGCCTTGCCGCCGAGAGGTTCACCTGCGCGGATCAGCTGCAGGTTGTTAAGGCCACAGGCGATACCGCGATTACCGTTGCTGTTAAAGGCATACAGCGTGATGCTGGCTCTGCCGTAAACGCCGGAGTAAACCTCCGAACGGGTGAGCACCGGATTCAGATCCGCATCCACAATGCCGGGTGCCGTAGCGGAGTTGGTATTGATGAAGTAGGCGTTCGCATAGGCCGGATCGTCCGGGCGCTCTACGTCGCCGTCACGAAGAGGTGTCTTGATGGCGGTAAGAGGCGGCACGCTCTTGGAGTTACCCTTGAGCTTGGACTCGCCTTCGGCATAAGCAGCTTCTATGGCAGCCTTGATCTTAGCGACGGTCTTGGTGTCGGACTTCGGGATGATGAGGCTGACGCTGTACTTCGGAGCGCCGCCGTTGATAGACTTCGGCTCCCAGACGTTGGCATAGCTCCAACGGGTGTCTTCACCGGTGATGACCTTCATGGGATTTTTTACAGTAGTATTCTTAGACATAATCTTGTCCTCCTTAATTTTCACTGAAATCAGATTTTGCATTGTTCATGGCCGGACGCTTGTCACTCTCCGGCCCCAGAGTGGGTTTGCCTTGCGGCTTTTCGATGAGGCCAGCAAGGACTTCTTCAAAGCGGGCTTTGCCGAGGAGCTTCTGCATGGCTGTAACGCCGAGGAGTTTCTGTTCATACGGGTCAAAACCGGCCTTGGTGACTGCCTCAGCTACGGCAGCGTCGTTTGTGTACTTTCTGTTGGAGCGGCCCTCGACCAGTTTCCAGCCGGACCATTCTTTGCCGCTGATCGCCTGCTGGAGCGCGTATTCTTTAATGTCGGATGCCCATGTCACCAGATCGTCGACCTTGGAGAGAATGTCCTCCACGTCTTCGTCGGTGAGCAATGGCGGCAGCTTAAATTCATACTTCGCAAGCTCCAGATTGGCAGCGGCACGAGCGCGGCAGGCGTTCTTGGCCTTACAGAAACCACACCATTCACCGCAGAGGAAGTTGCCGTCACCGGCAAAAGCGAGATCGGCAGCGGGCTTTAAGACTTCATCGGCCCAGAGAAGCAGGTCCTCTTTGGAAAGCTCATAGGAAGAGAGGTTATCCCTGCGCGGCTGATAGATTGTCATACGGACAGTGCTGATATCGTAGATGTCATCGAACAGCTCCAAAGCACCGAGCGCGTAGCACATCATTTGTGGGTTTTCTTCGGCAGAGACCAGAACACCGAGACCATATTTGAAATCGATGATCTGCAGGGTGCCGTCTGCGATAATGATGCAGTCGGTAGTTCCGAAGCCTTGTTCTACCCAGCGGGAGAAGTCGACGCGCTGTTCAATCAGTACAACCGGATCGCTACAGGCTTCCTTGGCAGCTTCGACCTGCTCCAGCACGTAGGCTGCATAGCCGGTGGCGCAGTCATCCATCTCCTGATCGTAGTAAGACAGGCCTTTCGTGGGATCGTCAGCCTCTATACCAAGCGCGGTCTTCAATTTGAATTCGCACAGGCTGTGAGCATCGGTACATTCGGCAGCATAATCGCTTCCTTTATCTTCATAGCTCTCGGAGAGCCTTGCGGACGGCGGGCAGTGAATCCAGTGTTCAGATGACGACGCGGAGAGTAATGCGTGTTTAGTCGGCATGATCCAGTCCCTCCACATCTTTCAAAAGTGCGCTGTAGTTTGCTGGATCAACACCGGAGAGCTTGGCGGCACCGTACTTCTGAAGCAAGGCGCGAATCTCTGCCGTGTGACCTTTGCGGAACATATCCGCCAACACTGCGCGGACATCCTCCAGCTTCAGTTCGGGTTCTTTTGCGGGTACCGGGTCCGGCTCGGTGGGCTCACCGCTAAACTGGCGGGAGAGCCAATCGGCAGCATCGTTAATAGCGGCAGCAGCATTTCGGAGCTCTTCGATGGTCATGGCCATATCGCTCATTTTGCTCATAATGTTTTCCTCCTTCCTCGGATTTGCTTTGTGTGGCAAGGGCTGTGAGCTTCCTTGCCAGCCTTGCGGATACGTGACTGATCGCGGTTAGCACCTCGATGACTTCTGCGTCCGCAGGGCTCTTGTTGCGTGCTTCGTACATGTCGTTCACCTCCGTTCCGGAGCTTGTGGTTTCGTGCTCCTTACACTTCACACTGGAGGTGAGGCAGGCGGTTTGACGAAGGAGGGGAGAAAATTTTTTGAAAAAACTCCGGCCACCATAACGGCAGCCGGAGCGTGTGCTTATAAAATAAGGTTAGAAGCGGTCAGGAAACTCTGTAGCGAGCTGTTCCTTGGCCTTTTTTAGACGCGACAGGAATGTGGTGCGCTTGATGCCGATAATCTCTGCAATCGCCTCATCGGACAGACCATCCTGACGGAGTCTGCCGATTTCGACAGCTTCCGGCATCAGTTCATTCAGGCGGGCAAAGAGCTGGTCGAGCTCGGCCTTGTCGCAGATGATCTCTTCAATAGAAGGAGCAGGATCGGCAAGGTTGTCCAGTGGAGAACAGGCATCGCCATCTTCGTTTTCTACGGTGTAATCAAGGGAGAGCATGTCACCGGCGCGACGGAATTCGCATGTAAGGCAGTCGCCGTCGCAGAGCCAGAACTTGTTCTTCGGGCAGACGCACTGCCCATGAGATTGCTGACGCTTACGAAGAGCG
>ULXL01076296.1_pt1 | contig 22513 bp, 20 predicted proteins | sample 1961241 | NCBI WGS metagenome assembly ULXL01 (sample SAMEA4835837, study PRJEB28245) | human gut metagenome | biome: gut microbiome; material: fecal sample | place: Denmark | collected 2008
GAAAACATAAGCATAAAAACTCCGATAACGGCAAGCACGGGTGCAAAGGAGGAGGGCTTTAACAAATTGATAATCAAGCTGTCGCCGCTCAATCCCGTGAGCGAAAGCACCCAAGCCGTTACTGTTGTGCCGACATTTGCACCCATAATAACGCCGATGGCGCGCGAAAGCTCCATAATTCCCGAATTAACGAAGCCTACAACCATAACGGTTACGGCTGATGACGACTGTATAACAGCAGTTACAACACAGCCGAGCAAAACGCCCTTATATGTTTTATCCGTCATTTTTTCAAGGATTCTTTCAAGCTTACCGCCCGAAAGCTTTTCAAGCTGCTCGCCCATATAGTGCATACCGTAAAGAAACATTGCAAGTCCGCCGAGCATGGAAAACAAATCAAAAATACTCATATTCTTCAAACCTTTCAAAATATCTCTTCTATATTATTTGTTATTAATCAAATAACAATTTGATTTATGTCAAATCTGTGTAAAATAAGATAAAATTGACAAACACAGACGGCAATTGCTATAATAAACAATAATATTGGTTATATTTTATTTACAGGTGATAATTTATGATTTTTGCTTCAATTATTATTTCCGATGAGGGCTCAATAAAAATAAACGAAAATGCAAGACTGCAAGACTGCAAAATCATTTGCACGAAAAAAGGTGAAGACTGCCGCTTTGCATTTGAAACGGCAAAAAGCATTTCCGAAAAATTCAGGGAAAACGGTGCTTCGGCTTTTGACAGCAAATACACGGTTATATTAAATGCCGATAAGATTTTGGATAACGCTGCCGATTTTAACGGCTCACACCTTTTTGCAGGAATTGCAGAAGAATTTGAAGAAAGCTCTGTTTCTCAATTAATCAAGCTGAAAAAGGTGCTTCAGGGATTTGGGATTTTCTCTTTAACGGAAAAGGATTTCACCTCCTTTGCACTTTCGCAGCTGCTTAAAAATCTTTATTCCGTTGATGATAAAAGCAAATTTATTGAATATGCAAGCGAGCTTACCGAGAGCGGATTTTACCGGCTTGGAATTTTAGGACACACCGAGGGATATTTTACCTGCAAGGCTGATTTTAAGCGTTTAATCGGCGTTTTAAAAACTCCTGCCGATAAGCTTTTTAATAATATTCAAAATGAAAAGGAGCAGAAAAAAAAGGCGTTGCCATATATTGACGCAGACGCTCTGCCCTGTCTTATATCGGAAAGGTCTTCAAGTGAGCCGAGGGTTTCCGTAATTATTCCCGCATATAATGTTGAGGAATATATAGGCGAATGTCTTGACAGTGCGCTTAACAGCACCTTAAAGGAGTTGGAAATTATCTGCATTGACGACGGCTCAACGGATTCAACGCCCGAAATTCTTAAAGAATATGCCGAAAGAGATAATCGCATAGTTGTTTTAACAAAGAAAAACGGCGGTGCCGCAAGCAGCAGAAATTTTGCGTTGCCCCATGCACGGGGAAAATATATTCATTTTCTTGACAGCGACGATAAAATCCATCCGAGAGCTTATGAATATCTTTACTGCGAAGCGGAAAATAACAGCCTTGATATACTTTATTTTGATTACACGGCGTTTTATCACAATGATGAAATAAAGCAAAGCTACAAATTTACAAAGCCAACCGCCGTTAAGCAGGGTGTTTATGATGAGGTTATGACAGGCAGAGATATGTATATTTCAGCAGTTAACAACAAAACCTTTTGCTCATCGACCTGCTTTCAGCTTATCAGAAAGGATTTTCTTACGGAAAACAGCATTTCCTTTGTTGAGGGTATTGTTTATGAGGATAATATTTTCAATATTCAAACACTTCTTTCGGCAAGGAGGGCGGCATACAGAAATATTATTCTTTATTTACGCAGAATAAGAGAGGGCTCCGTTGTTACCTCAACCGTTACGAAGCACAGGATTTATTCTCTGTTTACCGTTTTAAATAAATTTGAGGAGCTTTCAGCTGCTCGCCGCTTCAACGAGGATAAGGAGCTTTACTCTGCTTATGTTTTGCATTGCGGACGCATTGCAGGGCAGGCGTATGACGCCGTAAAGGGACTTTCCTCTGCCGAAATGAGAGAATGTGCTTTAAGCATTAACGACCGAGCGGTTTACAATTCATATAAGCTTTTTGAAAGCATAGTAACAACAAGAAGAAGCCTTGAAAAAGAGCAGGCGATTGCAGACGGATATGTTATTGAAAACGCAAGGCTGAAATGCCAATGCAAAGAGCTTCGGGAAAGCAGCAACGCACTGAAAAAGCAGCTTCAAGGCGAAAAAGAAGCTCAAAGGCCGAAAAGAAACGGCTTTAAAAATCTGTTTTCAGCTAAATAAACCGCAGTAAATATTTGACTTATGATAAATCCTGTGATATAATTTCCGCAGGTTTTGGTTTCATGCGGAAACAAATATTATGAAGGAGGCGAACAGAATGAGATATTACGGTTATTACCCTATGAGCAAAGCAAGACATACCGTTAATTATAAAGAAGCCGTTTTTATGCCGGTTTATTTTGTCCGCCTTTCTCTGAAATGATAAAATTCGGATTTTACTACCCGTCGGCATAATGCGTGCCGACGGTATTTTTTTACTTTCAGGAGGTGAATTATGGGCTGGATACCTGCAAAGCGGGACGAAAAGGTTCCCGTTTTTAAAAATATAATGTACGCCGTTAAAATTCTTTTTAGGGCAGACAAATCCTTTTTGCTTTGGCTTATTATTTCTCAATGTGCATATATTGTTTTTAATCTTTTCATCCAAAGCGTTTTATTTTTAAAGGCTCTGCTTTCCGTTATTGAGGGCGGATACGGATTTGAGCATTATGTTAAAATCCTTTTGGCTTTTTTCGGCATAGGACTTATAAATGAAATCATTTCCGTTACAAGTGATTATGCAGGTCTTGTTGCACAGAAAAAAATATTTAAAAGCTTAAATAATCTTATTTTTGAAAAGGCGGGAAATGTTGATATAAGCTGCTACGAGGACCCTGAATTTTACGATAAATATCAGCGTGCTTCGGAAATTTTAACGGGTGGCTATTTCATCGCCTTCGGATACAGCTTCGGAAATTTCATAGGCAACATAATTGCACTTATTTCGGTTATAAGCATAGTTTTTTCAATCGACAGGGCATATCTTATTTTCCTGCTTCCGTGCGCCTTTGTTTTTGCAGTTGAAATAGCAAAAAGCCGTGTTGTTTATAACAGGGATTACAGTATGACCTCAAACAACAGAATAAAGGCTTACGCACAAAGAACTCTTTTTCTTAAAGATTTTTCAAAGGATATGAGAACCTCAAACATATTCTCCGTAATAATAAAAAGATTTGACAATGCCGTTAAATCAAATGTTGAAATTTTAAGAAAATACGGAGTTAAGCTTTTCATTTTCAGTATGGTTAGCTCAACGCTTGGCGAATTTATTCCGATTATCGGCACATACGCTTTTGCCGGATATCAATTTACCGTTACCAAGGTGCTTGCCGTTTCGGGCTTTTCCGTTGTTCTTTCCTCGATAAATTCCGTCAGCGAGGCGAGCAACAATATTGCAAACAACCTCTCGGAGCTTTCGGCGGCGGCGCTTTATTTTCAAAATCTGCGTGATTTTTTTGAATATGAAAATAAAATCGAATCGGGAACGCTTCAATGTGATGAATTTGAAAGCCTTGAATTTAAAAATGTTTATTTCAAATACCCCTCTGCGGAGAAATATTCAATAGAAAACCTTAATTTAAAAATCATTAAAGGGCAAACAACAGCCGTTGTGGGCGTTAACGGCGCAGGAAAAACAACGCTTGTTAAGCTTATTTTGCGCTTTTATGATGTTACGCAAGGCGAAATTCTTTATAACGGAATAAACATTAAGGAATACAACACGGAGAGCCTGCGTTCAAGATTTGCAACGGTTTTTCAGGATTACAAAAACTTTGCGCTTTCGGTTAACGAAAATGTTATGTGCAGGGAATGCACCGAGGAGGACAAGGCGTTTGCACGCGAGGCGCTTCGTAAAAGCGGTGCACTTGAAAAAACAGATGCTCTGCCCGACGGTGCCGACACCGTTTTAACAAAGGAATTTGATGAAAACGGCGCAGGGCTTTCGGGAGGAGAAAGCCAGAAAACAGCCGTTGCAAGAATGTTTGCAAGAGATTTTGACATTGCAATTCTTGATGAGCCCTCCTCTGCGCTTGACCCGATTGCAGAATATAAAATGTATGAAAATCTGATTTCGGCAACAGAAAGCAAAACCGTTATTTATATTTCTCACCGCCTTTCAAGTGCGGTTTTATCGGATAACATTTTCGTTTTGAAAAACGGAACGGTTGTTGAAAGCGGAAGCCACAATGAGCTTATGAAAAACGGCGGAGAATACGCCCAAATGTTTGCCGTTCAGGCAGAAAGCTATAAAAAGGAGGAGGGGCATAATGAAGAATAAAAAGAGCGAGCGCTCAATGATTTCAAATATTTTTTATTTTCTGAAAATTCTGTTCAAAATATCGCCTCTTCTCGTTATCGGCGAATGCCTTTGGGGAATTATGCTTAAGCTTCCCACAAGGCTTGTTTCGGTTATAGGCGCAAAATATGTTATAGACGCCGTTTCGCAGGGCAAGGGAAGCCGAGAAATTTTTACTGCCGTTTTTGTTATTGCGCTTGTTCTTATAATCAGCAGAACTGCCTGTTGGCTTTTCAGGGAATTTTTTTGGAACACCGCAAAGGAAAGGGCAAACGCAGACCTCAGCAGAATTTTTTACGAAAAGGCAAAATCACTTGACCTTGAAGCGTACGATAATCCGCATTTTTACACAAATTTCATTCTTGCAATTGAAACCTCTGCGGGAAATATGAACAATATGCTGAATATGGTGCGCAACTATATCGGAGAGGTTGTTTCACTTATAACAATTTGCTCGCTGATTTTTGCAATGGATCCTGTTTGCCTGCTTATTATTGCGGCAACGGTTATTATTTTTACACCACTGAGCAGAAAAATAAGCGATTTACAAATTGAAAGACGCATTGAAAACAACAGGCTTCATCGCCGTGCAGACTACTTTGCAAGGGTTTTCTATCTTCAAGATTACGCAAAGGAGGTCAGGATGAACGGTATTAAGCCATTACTTATAAAGCGGTATAACGAAGCGGCAGATGCCGTTACGGAAAATCAGCGAAAATATGTTGGCAAAATAGACACAATATTTTTCTTTCAGGAAAGCGGTGTGCAGATATTTGGCTTTATGCTTATTCTTCCGCTTTATCTCGGCTACTGCGTTTTGAAAACAAAGACGCTCGGTGCGGGAGATTTTGTTGCAACCTTTAACGGTGCATATTCAATTGCCTCTTCGTTTTCTTTTTTAACTGTTTGGGTTTCAAGAAATTTCTCAGAGCAGGCCAAAATGATAAATAAATTCCGTGAATTCCTCGGCAGAGAAAACAATATTTTATCGGGAAAGCACACGGCAGAAAGCGAAAAGCCGGAGGAAATTGAGCTGAAAAATGTTTGCTTCACATATCCAAACAACAGCGAGCCGACCTTAAACAACATAAGCCTGAAAATTAAGCCTTATGAAAAAATTGCTCTTGTTGGCTACAACGGTGCAGGAAAAACAACGCTTACCAACCTGCTTTTGAGGCTTTATGACGCAACCGACGGAGAAATCCTGATAGGCGGAAAAAGCATAAAGGAGGAAACGCTTGAAAGCCACCGAAACAGATTTTCCGCAGTTTTTCAGGATTTCCGACTTTTTGCCGCAACGCTTGGTGAAAATGTTGCGCTGGATATTAATCCCGACAGGGAAAGAGTTGAAGAGGCACTCAAAAACGGAGGCTTTTCAAAGAGGCTTAAAAACGGCACAGACACGGAGCTTTTACGAGAATTTGACGATGACGGAGCTATGCTTTCGGGCGGAGAAGCACAAAAGGTTGCCGTTTCAAGAGCATTTTATAAAAGCTGCCCCTATGTTATTATGGATGAGCCGTCTGCAAATCTTGACCCGATTGCAGAATATAACCTAAACAAAGCGATGATGGAGGCGGCAAAAAACAAAACGGTTATATTTATTTCGCACCGCCTTTCAACAACTCGGCACGCAGACAGAATTTATGTTATGGAAAACGGCTCAATAGCCGAATCGGGCACACACGAGGAGCTTATGGCGAAAAACGGTAAGTACGCTTATATGTTTAATCTTCAAGCCGAAAAATACAGAGCGTAGTGCAATTCGCAAATTATCACTAATCAGCTTAAATGAATAGTATAAAATAAACTGATTTAATAAGGTGATAATTTTGTATTCAGAGGTTATTAAAGGAATACTTATTCCTTTTTTGGGAACATCTATCGGAAGCGCTGCGGTTTTCATAATGAAAAACGAGTTCAAAAGAAGTGTTCACCGTGCGCTTACGGGCTTTGCCGCAGGAGTTATGACGGCGGCAAGCGTTTGGAGCCTTTTGCTTCCTGCAATAGAAAAAAGCGCTTATCTTAAAAATCTTTCGTTTATTCCTGCGGTTATTGGCTTTTGGGCGGGAGTTTTATTTCTTGTAATCATAGATAAGCTAACCCCGCTTATTTATTCTGAAAATCCCGCCTCGCTGCGCTCCTCACAAACATCAAGGCTTGTTTTTGCCGTTACGCTTCACAACATACCCGAGGGTATGGCAATAGGCGTTGCCTATGCGGCGTGCCTTGCCGACAAATCGCAGGTGTCAACTGCGGGGGCATTCGCCCTTGCGCTCGGCATTGCCATTCAGAATTTTCCCGAAGGTGCAATTGTTTCAATGCCGATACACGCAAACGGAAAAACGAAGCTAAAATCGTTTATCTGCGGAGCCTTATCAGGTGCGGTTGAGCCGATAGCGTCTGTTATAACAATAATATTTGCAGGACTTTTCACGGCCGTTTTGCCATACGCTTTAAGCTTTGCGGCGGGCGCAATGATTTATGTTGTTATAAGAGAGCTTGTTCCCGAGGGAGAAAGAGGCAATCCGTCATATATCAGCTCCGTTTTTTTCGCACTCGGCTTTACGGTTATGATGAGCCTCGATGTTGCACTCGGATAACGCCTTCACTTTAAATTCACAAAATATTTCAAAAAGGCTATTGACTTTTCCCTTTTTTATGGTAAAATAAATAGCACTTGGGAGCATAGCTCAGCTGGGAGAGCATCTGCCTTACAAGCAGAGGGTCACAGGTTCGAGCCCTGTTGTTCCCACCAAAAAATAAAGGCACATTTTTGTGTGCCTTTATTTTTTTATAATTAAGGGCTCGAAATGTGGTTCCGAATTTTGAAGCCAAAGGCTGAAAAAATTCGGGAGAAAGGTCCGGTGGACCTTTCGATAACAAATAGAGAGCCCTGTTGTTCCCACCAAAAAATAAAGGCACACTTTAGAGCAGACTTACTAAGGACACAAAAAAAGAGGTAATGCGGGCATCCGTATTACCTCTCACTTTTAGCACTTACACCTTTGGTGGTGAGTAAGTGCGCTGTTAAAATTTATTATTCTTCGCTTCTTTAATTGTGTAGTACTTATTACATTGATTACAATAAAGCTCAATATGCGTAAATTTCATATCACCTTTTACAAACACATCTGCAACCTCAAAATCATAATTTTCAGATTCGGCTGATTCGGAATTGACAATTTCTGAAACTTTTCTTTTAGATAATTCAGCATTGCAAACAGGACAATAATGCTTTTTAAACATCTGATATATGTTTTCAATTTTAAAACTGCATCCCTTTATCATTACACCTCTCCTATGAGTGATTAGTTTTGATTGTTTTCAATGAAGAAATAAGCATTCTTCTGATTGTTCCGCAATCATTATGTAACTTTTTATAATTTTCTTCAGATAAACAGTCAGTTTCAAAAAGAAGTTCTAACCAATACTCTGTTTCATAGCACTCTTTTTGTGCTATCTCTAATTTTGATATAAAATCTTTGGTTCCCTGTGCATATTGTGCTTCGTGTATATTTGCACCGATAGAAGTTGCTGAGCGAAGAAGCTGATTTATCAGGACAGATTCTTTTTTATTATTTTTCATATCTCGGCAAGCAAAAACTATTTCTTTTGCTAACTCTTTAGCTTTATCCCGCAAAATACTATCCGCCATAAATACCACCTCTATATGAATTATACAGAAAACGAAAAAGTTTTTCAAGTGTTATTCTGCCTTGCGGCAGAGTGATATTATTGTCCCCGGACAATAGTGTTATTGAATCATTCGGATTCAGTGTTATTTTATTCGCAACAAACTCGCGAAGCGAATAACACTGTGCGAAGCACAATAAAACTGCGAAGCAATACAACTCGCCGTATGGCGAATAAAACTGGCGTTGTATCCTTACGGGTACAACGCCTTTGTGTGGCTTTATTTTTTTATACTTTTCTAATGTTTTTAATTTTGAATTCATTAACCGAAAATATCATTTATATATTTATTAAAAACATATTTACTTTTTAGGATAAATGTATTAAAATATAAAAGATGGGCAACGGAGCGAAAAAAAGGAGTTCCTATGCCCATTTTATTTTAAGGTCTAATGAGGAGGACTATTATGGAAAATTTAGGTTATTACAACGGCAAATACGGACTTATCGAGGAAATGCAAATTCCTATGCTTGACAGAGTGTGCTGGTTTGGCGACGGTATATACGACGCTACATACGCTCACAATCACAAAATTTTCGATATGGACGCTCATTTAAACAGATTTTATAACAGTGCAAAGCTTCTTGATATTAATATGCCGATTGAAAGGTCAGAGCTTGAAAGGCTTTTAAACGACCTTGTTCAAAAGGTTGACAGCGGCGACCAGTTTGTTTATATGCAGGTTACAAGAGGCTCGGGACTTAGAGGACACATTTACGCAGAGGACATTAAAGCAAATCTTTGGATAACGCTTACCCCCTGCCCTGTTGCAGACACATACAAGCCGATTGATGTTATAACCTTTGAGGATAAAAGATTTTATTACTGCAATGTTAAAACTCTTAATCTTATTCCCTCCTGCCTTGCGGCAACGGCGGCAGACAGAGCAGGCTGCCAAGAGGCTATTTTCCACAGAGGCGATATTGTTACGGAATGTGCTCATTCCAACTGTTCGATTTTTAAAGACGGCTGTGTTATAACTCATCAGCTTGACGACAGAATTCTTCCCGGAACGGCAAGACTTCGCCTGCTTGCATTTGCAGAAAAGCTTGGCTACAAGGTTGAGGAAAGAGATTACACTCTTGATGAGCTTATGAACGCCGACGAGGTTGTTGTTCACTCAACAGGCTCATTCTGCATACCCGTAAAAACTGTTGACGGAAAGCCCGTTGGCGGAAAAGCACCCGAAATGCTTAAAACAATTCAAGACGCACTTGTTGCCGACTTTGAGGCGCAGTGCAAGGCAGACTGATTAAAAATCGGAAAGGCAAAGCTAAGGTATGACAAGAGAAGAATTAACCGAATATAATGTTGGCTGTAATCTTGACACTCTTATGAATTTAGACCCGCGCGGCTACGGAGTTTGCAGAATACTTTACGAGGGCGCAAGAGAATTTACGGGTGAGCCTCTTTCAACTCACGCGGCAAAGGGACTTATTAAAAATATAAAAGCGGGGCAAACCGTTTTTATTCTTACGGGATTTGTTCTTCTTCCGTGGAACGAGGCTGAAACAGACGGAATAATTTCCTCAACGCTTCTTGCAAGGTTTATTATGAAGGCGTTTGGTGCAAAGCCCGTTATGATTGTTCCCGAGCAAAGTATAAAAGCCATCAAGGCAATGAGCAATGTTTTATCCTTTAAAACAACAACGGATATAGACAACATTGACGAAAACACCGTTTGTATGATTGAATTCACAAAGGATGCAAATAAAGCAGACGCACAGGCAGACGAGATTTTATCTCACACAACGCCCTGCGCCGTTATATCAAATGAAGCGCCGGGACGAAACAAAAACGGATATTACCACAATGCAGTAGGAATCAACACCTCCGACTGCGAGGCAAAATACGATGTTTTATTCAAAAAATGCCAATCTCTCGGAATTTATAATCTTTCAATCGGCGACCTCGGCAACGAAATCGGAATGGCGGCTATTGAGGACCACATAAGAAGATTTGTTCCTTATGCCGAAGAGGGCGGCTGCAAGGCGGGCACGGGCTACGGTATTCTTGCAGACACGGCGGCGGACAACATTATAACCGCAACCGTTTCCGACTGGGGATGTGATGCGCTTATGGCGGCAACGGCATTTCTTCTCGGAAATCCTGAGTTTTTCCATTCAATAGACGAGCAGGCTTCGGCAATGGATGCAGCGGCAGGTGCAGGAATGCTTGATATGTACGGCGAGCCAAGGCCATATATTGACGGCTTCGGCAAAAACATCAATTTGCCGCTTGTTGCAATGATGAAGGCACTTATTGAATATCCGCCTACGGTTGAGGACAAAACAACCGCATGGTTTGAAAACACTTTGAAAAAAGGATTTTTTACAAAATGAAGCACTCATTTCTGCAAAACGGAGACACGGCAATAACCGTTTGCTTTGAAAATGAAATAAGCAAAGAGGTTAACGGCTTCGTTACCTCTTTTACTTGTGCCGTTGAGAAAAAGGGCATTAGGGGGATTATTGAGCTGATACCTGCCTTTAATTCCGTTACCGTGCTTTACGATTCAACGGTGGTTTCCTCGTGCACACTTAAAATTAAGCTTGAAAGAATTATAAAAAAATTAGGCGGCTTGCAGGAATCGAATGCCGTTCTTTATAAAATTCCCGTTTGCTATGAGGAGGAATTTTCGCCTGATATGAAGAATGTTGAGGCACACACGGGGCTTTCAAGAGAAGAGATAATTGAAATTCATTCTTCAACGGATTATCTAATCTATATGCTCGGCTTTCTTCCGGGCTTTGCATATCTCGGCGAGATGGATAAAAGGCTTGCAACGCCGAGGCTTGACTCTCCAAGGGTTGAAATAAGCAGAGGTGCAGTCGGAATAGGCGGAGAACAAACAGGTATTTATCCTGTTGCCTCCCCCGGCGGCTGGCAGCTAATCGGCAGAACACCGATTCTTGTTTACGACAGGGAAAGAGAAAATCCGATTTTATATAAATCGGGAGATTACATAAGATTTGTTCCGATAACGAGGAATGAATATTTTGAGATTGAAAAGGCTGTTCAATGCGGCACCTACACCGTTCAAACCGAGGAGGTGCGCAAATGAGCATTAAAATTATTCAGCCGGGTATGCTTTCAACCGTTCAGGATTTGGGCAGATTCGGAGTTATGAAAAGCGGCTTCACACAAAGCGGAGCAATGGACTCTCGAGCTGTTAAAAAGGCAAACAGACTTGTTGGCAACGCACTTAACTGTGCCGTTATTGAAATGACGATGACGGGAATAACCGCAGAGCTGACAGAGGACTGCATTATTGCGCTTTCGGGTGGAGATTTCGGTGCTTCGCTGAACTCAAAGCCGATAAGAACCAACAAGGCATACAGGGCACCGGCAGGAAGTGTTCTTGCTATGGGATATGCAAAAACGGGGCTTCGCGCTTATCTCGCCGTTAGCGGCGGAATTGATGTTGAGCCCGTTATGGAAAGCCGTTCAACAAATCTTAAATCAGGCATCGGAGGCTTTTGCGGACGAAAGCTAATGAGCGGAGATGTTCTTGAAACGAGAAGTGATAATTTTGATTTGCCGTTTGACGAAATAGACAAATGGGAGCTTCCCGAAGAGGAATATGCAAGCAGAATAACGGTTCGTGCAGTTGCAGGTCCTCAGGATTTTATGTTTACCGCAAGAGATTTAAAAACCTTCTTTTCCGCAGAATATGAGGTTACTCCTCAATCAGACAGAATGGGAATACGCCTTGACGGCGCCGTAATGGAGGGAAAAGACGGAATGGATATTATATCCGACGGCATTGTTTTCGGCTCTGTTCAAATTCCGAAAAACGGAAAGCCGATTATCCTTATGGCAGACCACCAAACAACAGGCGGATACGCAAAAATTGCAACCGTTATATCGGCAGACCTTCCCCTGCTTGCACAGGCAAGGCCGAAAACGAAAATAAAATTTCAACAGGTTTCCGTTGTTGAAGCCGAAGGGCTTGCAAGAAAGGAAAAGAAATATTTTGATAATTTATTTTTCTATTAAATTCAAAGGAGAAATAATTTATGGATTATTCAGCAATGGCTCCTCAAGAGGTTAAAAGGCTTATAAGAGAGCAGAAAATAACGGGGCAAACCTCGGGAATGTGCAACGGCTATGCGCAGGCAAACCTTTGCATTTTGCCAAAGGAATACGCCTTTGATTTTTTGCTTTTATGTATGAGAAATCCAAAGCCCTGCCCTATTCTTGAGGTGGGCGAGGTTGGCTCAAAGGAAATCAAGGCAATGGCAGAATACGGAGATATTTGCACCGATTTTCCCAAATACAGAATTTGGAAAAACGGAGCTCTTGAAAAAGAGGTTTGCGATATAACGGATTACTGGCAGGACGATTTTGTTTACTTTCTTATCGGCTGTTCATTTTCGTTTGAAGCGGAAATGCTTGAAGCGGGGCTTCCCGTTCGCCATATTGAAGAGGGCAAAAATGTTCCTATGTTTAACACGAATATAAAGCTTGCCTCGGCAGGTGTGTTTCACGGAAATATGGTTGTTTCAATGCGTCCCATTCCGTATGATTTGGTTGTTAAGGCGGTTAATGTTACCGCATCTATGCCGAAGGTACACGGCGCACCGATACACATAGGAGCACCCGAGGAAATAGGAATTGCAGACATTATGAAGCCCGACTACGGCGACAGCGTTACGATTAACGACGGCGAGGTGCCTGTTTTCTGGCCGTGCGGCGTTACTCCGCAGAATATTGTTATGGCAACAAAGCCCGAAATTGCAATCACTCATTCGCCCGGGCATATGTTTATAACAGATATTAAAAACACGAGCCTGAAATATTAAAAAGGAAGTGAGCATAATGTTTAAGGTTGATCTTAACTCCGACCTTGGAGAAGGCGCAGGAGCAGATAAAAATATAATTCCGCTTATTACGAGTGCAAACATTGCCTGCGGCTTTCACGCAGGAGACAGCAACATAATGGCTCAAACGATTGAGCTTTGCAAGGCGAGCTCTGTTTCGGCAGGAGCGCATCCCGGATATCCGGATAAGGATAATTTCGGAAGAACAAATATGCCCGTTACTCCCGACGAGGTTTATAATTTTACAATGTATCAGCTTGGAGCAATCGGAGCAATTGCAAATTCAAGGGGTGTCAAAATAAATCATGTTAAGCCACACGGCGCAATGTATAATATGGCGGCAAAAAGCAGAGAGCTTGCAGACGCAATTGCAAGTGCAGTTTACGACTATGACAAAAGCCTTATTCTGCTTGCGCTTTCAGGCTCTGAAATGATAAAAGCCGCAAAGGCAATCGGGCTTAAATACGCAAGCGAGGTTTTTGCAGACAGGGCTTACGAGGCAGACGGCACCTTGAGAGCAAGAAGCCTTGAAGGCTCAATGATTGAAGATGAAAATCTGGCAATCGAAAGAGTTATACGAATGATAAAGGACGGCAAGGTTACCGCCTACACGGGAGAGGATATAGATATTGAAGCGCACTCCGTTTGCGTTCATGGCGACGGCTCAAAGGCGCTTGAATTTGTTAAGGCGCTAAACGAGGCTTTTGACGGCAACGGAATAAAAACGGCTTCAATTCAAGAGGTAATCGGATAATGAAATTCAGAACTTACGCCGCAATTGATTTAGATGCGGTTGAATATAACTTTAAAAACACAAGGGCAAAGCTTCCCAAGGGCGTTAAGCTGCTTTGCGTTATAAAGGCAGACGCTTACGGGCACGGCGCAGTTAAGCTTGCCGAGCATTTAGACGGCAGGTGCGATTTTTTCGGCGTTGCCTGCATTGAGGAAGCAATTGAGCTCAAAAAGGCAGGAATAAAAAATCCCGTTTTGATTTTGGGATATGTTTTTCCCGAGGCATACGATTTGGTTGTTAAATACGATATACGCATACCGATTTTTTCTTACGACTCGGCAAAGGCACTTTCCGACGAAGCAGTTAAGCAGGGCAAAACGGTTCCCTTTCATTTTTGCATAGACACAGGAATGAGCAGAATAGGCTTTCAGGTTAATGAAGAGAGCGCAGATATATGTAAAAAAATAACCGAGCTTCCGTCTATTGAAGCGGAGGGGCTTTTCTCTCACCTTGCAACGGCTGACTGCGCAGACCTTACCCGTGCAAAAGCACAAAGAGAAAAGTATAAAAGATTTGTTTTTCTGCTTGAAGAAAGAGGAATTAATATTCCCGTTAAGCACCTTAACAACTCCGCAGGTATAATGAATTTTGACGAGTATTTCGATATGTGCCGAATGGGAATTATACTTTACGGTCTTTATCCCTCCGACGAGGTTGATAAATCCCTGTTGTCTCTCAAGCCCGTTATGAGCTGGAGGGCAAGAATTTCTCATATAAAGGCTCTTGAAGCGGGCAGAGAAATTTCCTATGGCGGAACATATAAAACAAAGGAAAGCAGAATTATAGCAACCGTTCCCGTAGGCTATGCAGACGGATATCCGAGATGTCTTTCAAACAGAGGCAGAGTGCTTGTTAACGGCGAATTTGCCGACATAGTAGGCAGGGTTTGTATGGACCAGTTTATGATAGATATTACGGATATTCCGAATGTTGAGGTGGGAAGCGAGGTTGTTTTAGTAGGTAAAAGCGGCAACAACGAGCTTACTATGGAGGAGGTTTCCGAGGAGGCGTATTCCTTTAATTATGAGCTTCCCTGCCGTGTTGCAAGGCGAGTTGTGAGAGTGTACTTGAAAAACGGAAAAGCCGTTGATTCTTCAAACTATATATATAAAGAGGATTTTTAAATATGGAGCTGCAAAAGGGCAGACCGCAGGACGAAGGCGGACGGCTTGAAAAGGAAATAAGAGTTTATGATTTGCTTGACGAGCTTGGCATTGATTTTGAGCGAACAGACCACGAGGAAGCAAACACAATGGAGGCCTGCCTTGAAATAGACAGTATTTTAGGCACGGTTATCTGCAAAAATCTTTTTCTTTGCAACAGGCAGAAAACGGATTTTTATCTTTTGATGATGCCCGGCGACAAGCCGTTTAAAACGAAGGATATAACAAAGCAAATAGGCTGTTCCCGTCTTTCCTTTGCAGGTGCAGAGGATATGGAAAAATATTTGAATATCAAGCCCGGCGCAGTTTCAATAATGGGGCTTATGAACGATACAGAGTGTAAGGTTCAGCTTTTGATAGATAAGCCCGTTATTGAAAGCGAAACGCTCGGCTGCCATCCTTGCGTCAGCACTTCAAGCCTTAAAATGAAAACAAAGGATGTTTTGGAAAAATTCCTTCCGGCAGTCAACCACACCCCGATAATAGTTGATATGCCGAATTATGATGAATAAAAACTACCGCTTTGCATAAGCCCTGCAAAGCGGTAGTTTTTTGTAACAGATTAATATTTTTAAACATTATAGCTGATAACATCGGATGCAGTCATATTCCATAAGCCTGTAAACAAATTCTTTTCAACATCATCAATTACCGAATCTCTGTTAATATCATAATACTTAAAATCCTCACTATCCTGCGTTATCCTAACGAGCAGGGTATAATCTCTCACCGTGATATAACCATCACGGTCAAAATTAAATGCGGGCATTGCAATCGGAGAAGTTACCGTTTTGCACCCGCCGGATATCGAAGCATTTAGCGGAACATTAAAACCGAATTTATAAGAAACGGTGTATGAATACTGGCCGTCTTCAAGACCAAACACTGTAAAGAAGCCGTATTCGTCGGTTTGCGCTGAAACGGTGTCTCCGTTGATAATTTGGGCGTCTTCAATAGGATAATAAGCAGAAAATGTTCCGCTTGTGTTTTCCTGACAGTTTACTCTTGCACAAAGGAAATATCCTTCTTCAAACGAAATGCTGTTTTCAAAAGCATATTCCGATACTGTTGTTTCATCCGCACCTGCCAGAGTAAGATTAGGACAATTTCCGAATGAGTTATCGGCAATTGAAATTACACTTTCAGGAACATAAACGGCTTGAAGTGCTTTACAGTTATAAAACGCACCGCTTTCAATTTTTTCAGCCAACGGGCTTATAACAACAGCTTCAAGCTTTGGGCAGTCATAAAAGGCATTTTCATTTGCTCCTAAGGAAGCGGTTTCAACCGTGCCTGCGGCATAACGCTTTTCCGTTAAAACAGGAAGCTTTGCCGTTTCAATATCACTGCCCGAAAAGCTTGCATATTCCAGCGCGGTACAGCCTGACAAATCAATATCGCCTGTTATATCAAGGCAATCAAAATAACAATCAAGCAATTTATACTTGCCGCTTACCGTATCCAATTTCCAATTAACATAATCCCATTCACCGGGAGCAGTCAAATCCCAATCAAGTGAAGAAAGATTATCCTTTTGATTTGCAAAGGTGCAGAGAGCGTTGTAATCGTTTTCATCAAATTCATCTGCCGAGGCATTAATGATTTGATGCTTATAGTCAAGCTGTGAGCCTGCTTTAAAGGTTACATATTTTATAATATCATCTGTAAAAATATTTATATCAAGATGATTGTTTTCACACATCACTTTATAAAGCGGAGTGTTTTTGTCGCCGGAATTAGACGGTAATGTCAGCATTGATAGCTGACTGTCGGAGCAGTCGATAATTTCAAGCTTTGTGCAGTTATTCACATTAACAGATGTTATGCCGGTTTGCGAGCAATAAAGCTCTTTGAGTTGTGCAAAGGCCGTTAAATCAAGTGAACCTGTGATTTCAAGCTCGCTTATATCAATTGCAACAATTCTGTAATTGCTTCCGTCATATTCAAACAAAACATTATTCTGCAATTTATTTGTATCAATATTGCCGTCTTCATCAAGCCAATCCAAAACCGAATTATTGCTATCAATATTTGCAAATATCTTTAATGCATTTAGTTCCGCCGCGTTAAATGTTGCATTATCGGGAACTGATTGAGGGTAATAGTTTACATATACATCATCAAACATTAAATCGTCAAGTGTATTGTATAGTGTTCCACCCTCGTGAGTGTCAAGATAATTATAGCAACAAGTGACAGAAGTTAAGCTTGTACAATCACTTAAATCCAAAGAGGTCAATTTGTTGAATGAACAATCAATTTCTTCAAGAGATGAACAATTTGATAGTGTAACACCTGTTATCTCATTGCCACTTAAATCAAGACTTTTTAATGAAGAAAAACCTGATAAATCTAATTCTCCTGAAAGATTTTTGAATGACAAATCAATACTTTCAACATTGCCGTCAGCGTTCCAAGAAACACCTTCCCATGTTGCCGGATTATCAATGTCCCATCCAAGAATATTTGGGTTAGCATTACATAATACGGTTAGTTTTTCTATCTCCTCCACATTATAAGACGTATCATTAAAATTTAATGATATTCCGCAGAATAAACTTTTACTAACATTAGTATGCTCTGTACCATATAGCAATTCGTTATACTCGTTATAACTTATTCTTTTAAATATAGAATGATCCGTGTTTTTATTACAGATAACTTCATAATATGTTTGTTGTCCGTGAGCTGTGCTAAAAGAATCCTTATATTTAATAGCGTCCTTAACAATTGGCTGTATATCTGGGTACCTTGAATAATGGTACAAACCCGAATATAAACCTATTATAGAATGAAACGGATAATTTCTTTTCACATTTAACAATGAATGTAAAAAAGTATATAATGTTGTAGGGATATTTTCTTCTCCTTCAAGTTCATATTGATACAATTGCTTTTCATAATATGACTGAACACTGTCCCAATTATTAAACCAATAATGAATGTCTTCAACAGCATTTTCATTTAATGCTTCATGATGCTTAATAATATTAGCAAGATTTAAATCTTTTAATTCGCAAATATAAGTTGTTCCATATTTCCAATATTCCCAGCCGCTTTTTGTCAACGGAACCGTTGGAACTATATCTTCTTTGAAACAATAATTGAAGATATTATTATAAGTTTCCATATAAATATCATATTTTGCAACATTTGGTGTAGCAAAAGTATATGCAACAATGTTTGAAAAATAAGGAATAAGACGTCCTGAATAATTACCACCTTTCACATCTGTAGCATCTTTCGCATATAGATTTGCAATAGCTGCACCACGACTATGACCTGTAATTATAAGATTAATACTGTTAAAACCCCGCTCATATTTTAAAAAATTATAATACTCATAAATTGTTTCTTTAATACTTTCTTCTCCTAATTTAAAGTTTGAATGCTCATTCATATTTTCATCATATTGTTCGCCGGTAATTTCTGAATTCCCTTGCCATTCAGGTCCATCAGTCCCTCTGACAACAACAAACATATCAGCAGAATTATTATTTCTTCTAAATGTAATTGTAAATGATGTATTATCTTTTTTCTTGTCGTTATAGTTTTTTGAAATAGTACAATTATTTTCAAACATCAAAGTGTTTTCGTCTAATTTTTTTTGTTTGAATATAATCATTTAGTTGTTTTGGAATTTTACAGTTGTACTTTATACCATTTAATTCTTTATAATATCTATCAATATTCTTACCATAAGAATGATAACATAACTCCATACACAATCTATAATCTTCTATATTGAATAGCGAATTAGATGGAATGTCAGAGCCCAAATTCATATCTGAAAAAATTGTTCCTTGCATATCAAACTCTTAAAAATGAAATGAGCCATCCGTTATACAATGACATTTGCCTTCATAAGGAAATAAAGTCATATTAAATGATGTGTTATAATAGTTACTAAGATCAAAACTTAATGATAGTTCCTTTACTCCGTAATATACATTGCCTTCAACAGTTTGATTAATATTATAGTTTCCTAAATTTGAAGCAATAAATTGACCACGAAATTTATTGTCAACGATACGATTAATAATAAAAATGCAATGCGGTTCATATCCCCAACTTGCCGTTGTTGTTCCTGTGTATGTGCCAATCACGCTTTCATTTTCTCCATATGCAAAAGGAACACTAACACTTATTAAAACAACAATCAAAAATAAAGACATTACTATTTTTAACTGTTTTGACCCAAGAATTTTTCGTTTATTCATAATAGTATTCTTCTTTCATTTCGTTTATTCCATAAGTTGAAGCATAGTTTGAAATACCGAATTTTATATAAGTGTTTCTTCTTCTGTAATAGAAATCATCTTCATGCAGATTCGGACGCAGAGAAAAATCTTTCTGCAACAATGTTGACGCCTTTTCAGTAAGTCCATCAGCTAATAAATAATACTTATCATTCATTCTGTATCCGGTAGGTACCTCGTATGTATATTCGTTTATTTTATTAACTTTGTAATATACGGGTACTCCTGCTTTTTGTCTCAAAAACAGTTCAACATCGTCCTCAGTCCAAACCTTTGAATAATATTGTTTTTCAGAATGAATTCTTGAACCGTAATCATTTTTTATACTATAATAAAGGTCAGTTTCATATAATTGAATCCCATCTATGTTCGGGTCGATATTCTTTTGTAAATAATCAACGCACCATTTCCACAAATCATCTAATTGATAATCGTCAACATAATATCCGTCATAATATTCAATATGGAAATATCTGTCATTATATTTATAAGTCCATTGAGTTGGTACCCAATAATCGTACTCACATTCATCCCAGAATAATGCGGTTTCTTTTTCGTGCTTCTTTGGAGATAAAAACACAGCTGTAAATTCCGATTTCGGCACATTATATTTTTCGCTTAAGTATTCCTTCGGTGCCTGCAAACATATTATATAGGCGGCAAAGCCTATAATAATTACCGCTATCAAAACCGATAAAATAATCTTTTTAATTGTGCGTTTTTTCATCATACCAACCCCTTTAAGTTTACATAGATTTTTAACCTATCCGACTGCTACTTTTTCTCAACATTATACTATTTGTAAATCTATGTATTACAACAATGTACAATTAGGGACAGTCCCTGATTGTACTACCACAATATAATGTTTTTAGATTTATATTCTTCACTTGCCGTTTTTTCTTCATATTCTTTAATACGGGATATGTTGCTTTGATCTTCTTCAAATCCGAAATAATCGAATCTTTCTCCATATTTTTTGCCTGTATCAACTCTTTTTGTAGGCAAATCATAATTCACAAAGCAAATGCTTACAGGGTTTGAATATTGATGCGAATAATATTGTCCGAATTCACTTTTTATTGCTTCGGTAATTATATCATTTTCTTTTGAAAGGGAAGATAAATCATCAAAATTAGTGTGCAAATATAATGATATATGTCCGTTATAATCAGCGAAAATTTCTTGAATTAGTTCTTGAATATTTTCTTTTGTCCATTTTGTATTATTTTTCTTTAATATATTTGTCAATACACTGTATTCATAATAACTTGAACTATATGGAGTATCCAAAGGCAGCACTTCAACTATATTTGTATTTTTTGTAAGATTTATAAAATACTCTGTCATATATTCATTGATTTCTTCCAATTGATAGTCATCATAAAAGTTACCGTTATTATATATAACAGTAAATTCTTTTTCTTTGTCTTTAAAGCAAATAGAAAACGGAACAAACTCGCCGGGTTTATATAAAATCGGCCAATCAAAAAAATCTGCGTCATCTTTATAATATGGTAATTTTACACCGGTAATATTGAAATCTTTGTCATATTTCTTTTCGACATATATCGATGCATTATGAACTAAGCACACAAAAAATATCAATAAAGATAAAAATACGCTTAATAAAACTATTAGGAATTTTTTCATCGCTCGTTCTCCTTATATGCTGTTATCTGCCTTTACAAGCACATTTTGGCAGCCGTAGCTACCCTCCATTTGCTCATAAATTCTTTGAAAATCAATAACGCTTTCATCTGTAAAAAATACATTAATATCACTTTCCGATAAATCATTGCCGAAATCAATATCCGAATTTAATTTATTTGATATTTCATTTAAGTATGCTTCTTTTGAGACATTACTTTCAAGGTCGTTTACATAAACGCTTATTCCATTTTCACGATTGAATAAGTATTGATACCTGATAAAATCCTTTATATCCTTTTCTTCCCAAAGGCGATTATCCGAATACGGAAGATTGCTTTTATAGCTGATATCTGGGTCGTGAAAAACAGTATTACCGTATATTACCGCTCCAACTATATTCGGATTGATATTTTCCTTAAAATAATTTGTGCACCATTCTTCCAAATCCTCTAACTGATAATCATCAACAAAATGAAATTTAAAGTATTTAACTTCAAATTCCCTGTTTTCGATTTCGCAAATCCACCTATGATGAGTATAATTTATATATGCGCTTTCCATAAAATCATACTCAAAATTCAGCCTTGCTCTATCGTGTTCCATAACAGTTATTTGGGATTTATCAACGCTGTATTTTTCGCTTAAATAATTTAACATTCTGTTGTTTATTGTTGTATTTGAATACGCAAACAGGCATACGGCAGCAATAACGAATAGAATTATTACAGCAACAACTGTTTTCTTAACAACCGAATCTTTTTTATCCGAGCTATGCGATTTGATTTTATTCACAAAACCGCCTCCTGTAATTTTTTTGTTCATTATCTGCTTATCATATTTAATATGTTTTGTCAATACAATATGCAAAAAAAATGCAGAGAGTGAAAACCCTCTGCATTTTGTTTTTTTATTCAATAACTATTCCCTTGGCTTTTCTTTGCTCCTCTAACTCCTCGGTTATCTTCTTTTTCTTATTTCCAACCAAATCATAGAAAAACAGAGGTATTATACAAATAAGGAGCGAAATGCCCGGTATTAACGAAACAAGGCTGAACATTCCCGTTCTTATTCCTGTGCTCATTTCAAGCGGATTTGCGGTTACCTTTGCGCTTATGCTTGCAACATCAAGATTAACAATCATATACATAAGCACAATGAACGATGTTGAAATTGCATTGCCGAGTTTTGTTACAAAGCTTTGAATTGCGCTTCCCATTCCTGTTAATCTGACTCCCGTTTTCCATTCCATATAATCAAGGCAATCGCCAACCATTGCAAAGGCGCATATATTTATTGCACCGCACGGAATACACGAGAGAACAAGGAATGGCACACACGCCCAGAAATGCTCATAGCCGATAAACCACATAGCCATAGAAGCCACAAAGCCAATAAGAGAGGTGCCGATAATAATTTGCTTATAATTAAACCTTTTGAAAAGCACGGGCATAAGAAGCATTGCGCCGAACATACCGAGAGCCGTTGCAACGGAAAACACCGTTGAAACAAGGCTTATATTTGATTGAAGCGCGGCTTCCTTTTCTGCGGCTGAAAGACCTGTTAAATCCTTACCTATGTAAAAGCTGTATCTTGCAACATGAACTGCGCCTGCCTGATACATATATCTTGCAGACGAAAGAATACCCATAACGGCGGTTAAGATAA
>ULXL01069487.1_pt1 | contig 22507 bp, 17 predicted proteins | sample 1961241 | NCBI WGS metagenome assembly ULXL01 (sample SAMEA4835837, study PRJEB28245) | human gut metagenome | biome: gut microbiome; material: fecal sample | place: Denmark | collected 2008
CGAGAAAAAAGTTCCTGGAACTATCGTATTTAAATTAATTTATTCTATTTTTGCGATGCGAATATAACAACTAAAAACATAATTTATCATGAAAACAGTATTTAATATTGTATTAGTGCTCTGTGCTGCTGCACTGATTTACATCTGCTACAACAGCATCATGGGTCCTATCAATTTTGAAAACGCAAAAAAAGACAGAGAAAAAGCAGTCATTGCCCGTCTAATTGACATCCGTAAAGCACAGCAGGAATACCGTATGCTTCACCACGGAATGTATGCTCCTAAATTGGACACATTGATTGACTTCGTTAAGAATCAGAAGTTGCCGTTCGTTATGAAAATCGGACAATTGACAGACAAGCAGTTGGAAGACGGATTAACTGAAAAGAAAGCAATGTCGATCATCGAAAAAGCTAAGAAGACCGGCAGATATGACGAAGTTAAGAAATGGGGACTTGAAAACTTCAAACGTGACACTATGTGGGTAGCTGTATTGGATACTATCTATCCGAAAGGATTCAATCCGGATTCTATGAAATTTATCCCTCATGGAAATGGCGCTCAATTCGAAATGAATGTTAGAAACGATACCGCTAAATCCGGTGCTCCTGTATACTTGTTCGAAGTAAAAGCTCCATACGATACTTATTTGAGCGGACTCGACAAACAGGAAATTATCAACCTGAAAGACTTAGATTCCAAATTAGGTAAATACAGTGGTTTGATGGTAGGTTCTATCGACACTCCAAACAATGGTGCTGGTAACTGGGAATAATGATTGATTTTACTAAATCAAAACAATATACTTTATCCATCCGTCTTAGTACGGATGGATTTTCTTTTTCTATCTATAACCCGATTCATGACGACTCTTTCTCAGTGATAGAAAAGGAGATTGATACGTCTTTATCTCTTACAGCCAATCTCAAGGCTGTGTTTCACGAATCGGACTTCTTAGGTCATTCTTACAAACGGGTAAACATCATGCTGGCTAGCAAGCGTTTTACGATAGTGCCATTGGATTTGTTTGAAGAAGAGCAGGCCGACCTTTTATTCTATCACAACCATCAGAAGCGGGAAAATGAAACGGTCATTTACAATATTCTGAAAAAGAATAATGTAGTTATTGTCTTCGGTATAGACAGAAGCGCATACTCTTTTCTAACCGAACAATACCCCGAAGCTCGTTTTTATTCTCAATCGACTCCGCTCATTGAATATTTCTCCGTAAAAAGCAGACTGGGCAATAGCAAGAAAATGTATGTTTCCGTACGTGAGGAAGGCATCGACATCTATTGTTTCGAACGGGGACATCTCCTGCTTGCTAATTCTTTCGAGTGCTCCCATACAGAAGATCGTATTTACTATTTGCTGTATGCGTGGAAACAATTAGAATTCAACCAGGAACGGGATGAGCTTCATCTCACCGGAACCCTTCCCGACAAAGAAATTCTGATGAACGAACTTAGAAAATTCATCTTACAGGTATTCATCATGAATCCTGCAACTAATATTGACATGCAAGCCTTATTAACATGCGAGTAATCAGCGGTATTTATAAACGAAGAAGATTTGATGTGCCCCGAACCTTTAAAGCACGCCCTACGACAGATTTTGCCAAAGAGAATCTGTTTAATGTACTCAACAATTATATTGATTTCGAGGAAGGAGTCACTGCACTCGATTTGTTTGCCGGAACAGGCAGTATCAGTATCGAACTGGTATCCAGAGGCTGCGACCGCGTTATCAGTGTTGAGAAGGAGCCGGCTCACTATTCATTCATCTGCAAGATTATGAAGGAAGTGCAGACTGACAAATGTCTGCCGATACGGGGAGATGTATTCAAGTTTATCAATAACAGTCGCGAACAGTTTGACTTTATCTTTGCTGATCCTCCTTACGCCCTAAAAGAACTGGAAACCATACCGGAGTTAATCTTCAAGAATAACCTTCTCAAAGAAGACGGATTATTTGTACTGGAACATGGAAAAGATAATAATTTTGAAGAGAACCTTCACTTCATTGAAAGAAGAGTTTACGGAAGTGTTAACTTCTCTCTCTTCAGATAAGATTTCACCACAGAATAACATTTAAAGTAGCGGAGCCAACAGACGAACAACAGACTCCGCTGCCTTCTGCCTCCATGAACGCCTTACCCAGTTTTTCAAGAATATCTGCGTGCTTTCGCGCTGATCCTGAAGGAATATTTCTTTCATCTCAAGCGCTGTCTCCACATCATACATGAAAGCATTCACCTCAAAATTATGCTCAAAGCTGCGGAAGTCCACGTTAGTGGAACCAACCGTAGAAAGCATATCATCCGAAACCATTAATTTAGAATGCAGGAATCCCTTTTTATAAAAGAAAACCTTAACGCCCGCCTGCATCACATCCCGCAGATAGGAACGCGACCCAAGATGTGTAATCCAGTTATCAGCACGTTCCGGCAACATAAGACGCACATCCACTCCTGATAAAGCTGCAGTTTGCATAGCTGCCAATATTTGTTCCGTCGGCAAGAAATAAGGGGTCTGCATATAGAAGTACTTTTTCGCACCGGTAATTGCCACGGTCAATCCCTGCATAATCTCCTTCCATGGACCGATAGGTTCACTTGTGACTATCTGCACAAGAGAAGTTCCGCAAGAATCTATTTTCGGGAAGTAACGGGAAGCTGTAATCAACGTACGGTCCACAAAATACCAGTCGAGCAGGAAAGCCGTCTGTAGACCATGCACCGCTTTGCCTTCGAGCATAATATGCGTATCACGCCATATTCCCCAAGAAAAGCCACGCATATAGCGTTCGGCAAGATTCATTCCGCCAACAAAGCCCACACGCCCGTCAATCACTACAATTTTTCTATGATTCCTATAATTTACCCGACTGGTAAACAAAGGAAAACGCACTTTCAGGAAGCTTCTCACCTCAATGCCTGCATTACGCATTTCCTCGAAAAAACGATTGGGTACGTGCCAGCACCCCACATCGTCATAGATTACCCTAACTTCAACTCCCTGCGAGGCCTTTTCTATCAATACATCCCTCACCAGACGACCAATGGCGTCATCCTCAAAGATATAATATTCCATGTGGATATGCTGTTTCGCCTTCTGAAGTTCGCGCAATAATGCCTGTAACTTGGTGTAGCCTTCCGTATAGACAGACACCCTGTTCCCTTCGAAAGGAAAAGCCTGATTGGTATGACGAAAAAGCTGGATGAGACGGGAGTATTCATAGGGAATATCGGAACAGTCCTGCGCCAAGTATTCCGCCATAGGTTTCTTCAACAAGCGGTCGTAGCTCTTTTGTCCGATTATACGCTCCCGACGCTGACTCCGGCCGAAGAAAAAGTAAAAGACAAGCCCCACAATAGGCAGGAAAAGCAAGATGAGTATCCAAGCCATAGTCTTGACAGGATTCCGATTGTCAAGAATGATAATGACAATCGTACTGATAATGGCTCCGAAATAGAGTATATCAAAAGCCACAGTTGCTATCTGACTCACTATATAGTTCCAATCAATCATAGAAATCTCCTTCTTTATAGAGCTACGGAACAACAAATATAAAGTAAATTATCGGATAAACAAAAAAGTCCCGGTGACAACTCATCATCGCAGCACCGGGACTTCACTATTCTATATTTGCTATGGCTTAGAAACGCATGGGCCGCATTCCGCCACCGCGAGGACCATGACCACCACCGTCAAAACCTCCGTGACGCATATTTCCGCGAGCTTCTTTATTTCCGAAGATATTCAGGCGATAGATAAAATGAAGCATACAATAGCTATTTACACCATTATATTCAGAAACAGAACGCATATCGGCAGTCAATGAACGGCTGATATTAGTCTGTTGCTTCAATATATCATAAATCTCAAAACTGATTGTTGCCGCATTACCTTTAAGGAAACTCTGAGCAATTTGTGCATTCCAGATAAGTTCATTTCTGTTCATACTGGCATCCCGATAGCCGCGGCGGGCATTGTTCGTGATATTGGTAGACAATGACATATTCCAAGGCATATTGATATTCGTACTGGCACCATAACCAAAAGTGTACGGTTCCTGGTTATTCTCCGGACGCAACTTATTCTTCTCAAAGTTATAATTTATAGAACCGTTCACCGTAAACTCAAACCAGTCATTCCGAAAAGTACCTCTCACATCTTCCCCTAAATTCAATGTAGTACTTGTATTCTTATCGTTTACAGTTGTCTGTTGATTATACAGATAAGCAACCGCATTCGTATATCCGACACGAGAGAAAGTACTGACAGTAAATCGTTTATCCTTCAAAGCCGTATTAAATCCGAACATTCCCGACGCATTCCAGTTACCATTGATATTTTCCGGTTTCACAGTAACTCCACCGGTAGCCTGATTATAAGTAGTACCATTGGTAATGCTATTCTGGGTAGCATTGAAGAAAGCATGTGCCACTATCCCCTGCTGTCTGTCCGCGTTATAAGTATTATAGAACAAACGCATATTATGAGAGAAAGAAGGTTTCAATCCCGGGTTACCCATACGGATATTCAGCGGGTTTGAGTCATCGGTGATATCCAACAAATTCTCCATACTTGGCTGGCTCGCACGTCCGCGATAAGTAAAGCGCAATTGGCTCACCTTCGAGAAACGATAACGGAAATCAATATTCGGGGCAAAGTTGAAGACCGACCGCTTCACAATAGTATCAAGCTCCGATTTCTTATAAGTCAACGTAGTATTTTGCGGTTGCAGAGAGACTCCTACATTAAATCTATATTTTTCTCTGATAAGATTCAACCCTGCATTTATATCATGATTATAATAATTATACTTGGCATATTTACTCAAATCCTGATCCCTGTTATTCTCATATCCCAGAGGAAGTTCGTCACCAAAATGCCAGTCCCAAACCTGACCTTTGTCAGCATCCGGTATCAGATCATAGGTGCTTCTGTCGCTTTCACTATATTTATATTGGAATTTATAACGGAACTGCAAAAAAGTAGCTTTCGCTATCGGTTCGTTATAAGTCAATTCTGCCGTGTAATCATAGTTCTTCGTAGGAGATGTGGTATACCGCCTGTTATCATCATCCGGCTTTCCGGCCACTGCGTCAAAATAGCGCGTCAATGCCTCACTAAACGACTCACTGTCATTATCACCATAACTGAATGTACCACGGAATGTAATGTTACGTCCCAGACTGTTCAACCTCCTGTTCAACTGCAAAGAAGCATTAGCCGAAAGACTCTTACTCTCTGACATAGATTCACTGTTACTCGCATTTACACGGATATCCTTCAAAGGGTCATCCTCACTATCCCATACCACCTTATTCAAAAAAGCATTCGGATTAGACACAAGGTTAAAAGGGTCCTCATTAAACGTTCCCGATTCTGAAATCGAATACCCATCAGATTTTCCATAAGAAAAATTAGGACGGAAAATAATGTTAGTCAACGTATCCGGTTTCCATTCCAGACGAAAATCGGCATTAAAGTTAGTATTCTTATTACGACCTTTACTGTTCGAATTAGAATAGGAGTTGCCATTCTGCAAGAAACGTTCCGAATAATTAGTAGATATAGCGTCTCTGTCACTAAAATTATAACGGGCACTACCGCCTAGTTCCAGTTTATCCGTCTGGGTGGCAAAGTTTGCACCGAGCATCTTAGTGGCGGTCAAACCGTTGCTATTCCGGAACCGGGGTCGGCCTCCTCCGCCCGAAAATCCCTGGTCATTCACGTTATTGGCTGATCCTATCAATGAGAACTGACTGTTTTCAACAAAACGGTTCAGCATTACATTACTTGAATAACGGCTTTCAGTCCCGCCTGCCACATTCGCGTTACCGAACCATCCCTGGTTCATTCCTTTCTTCACCTTCAAGTCAAGAACCGTCTCCTCCTCTCCGTCATCAATTCCGGTAACACGGGCCAAGTCGGACTTTTTATCGTATGTTTTCAACTTGTCAATCATATTGACCGGCAAATTCTTCAAACCGGTTTTCACATCACCGCCAAAGAACTCCTTACCGTCCACCATAATCTTCTTGACTTCTTTACCATTGATTTTGACGTTACCGTCATCATCAATCTCCGCTCCCGGAAGTTTCTTTACCAACTCCTCCAGCATGGCACCTTCAGGAGTACGATAAGCCGTTGAATTATACTCCAGCGTATCTTCCTTCACCGTCACCTCCGGAGCAGTCCCCGTAATCACTGCCTCACTCAACATCACAGCATCAGGTTCCAGAGCAATATTCCCCATTTTTTTCTCAGGAACATTGTTTGACAATTGTACAGGAACAAACTTTGTGCGGAAACCGATATAAGAAATCTTCAACAGATATTTCCCGGCTTTCACTTTCGGAAGCGTAAACCAGCCCTTATTACTACTGGCTATACCAGCAGCATAAGCACTATCGGGTAACGACAATAATTGAACGGTGGCTTGTGCTGCCGGCTCCTTAGAATCAGATTCCACAACACGTCCCGAAACAGAAATCACTTTATTCTGTGCGAAAATAGAGAGGGTGCATAACAACATCAGCACCAACCCGACTGATAATCTTTTCATTTACCTAAATTACGATTATATTAGTAGCAATAACAATGTCTTTTTGACAAATTGAATCGTAAAAGGTTTAATTGAAAGGAAAATTATCTTTTGAAGAATCGATCAACACGCGCTTTTTGCAGACCAAACTCCAAACAAAGCACATTAAATACCAAAAAAGTCAGAAAAGAAGAAGTATCCACATTAATGATATCCCTTTGAATGACACGCCACAACATTCCGCCGAATACAAAAAGGAAAGTCAAAAAGACTGCATTCCGAACCGCCGCATTCCGAATCTGCTCCGTTTCACGGCTTTCATTCTTGCTTAATGCAAAGATTATCAACAAGCATCCTGACATCATCAGCAACTTCGTACATTCTTTATAAAATAACAGATTATGATCGGTCACCATTCCTTGTATATACAGCACAGGAAGAATGAACAGAGCTATCAACAAGACCAAATATCCCACAGGACGACAAAATACGGGTAATAATGCTTTCATGATTTGAACGTTTTAACGAGACAAAAGTAAGTAAAAAAAGATATTTTATATACATTTGCAAAGTAAAAAAGCAAAAGAATCATGAGTAAACAAGAAGTTATTCTCTGCGAAAGCTTGGAAACAAGCCTTAGCCGCGCCATAGAACAGTGTCCGCATGACAAATTATTCATCCTCACAGACGAGCATACCCGACGTCTCTGCCTGCCTGCCTTGAAGGAACTCCCCGCATTGAAAGATGCAATTGAAATCTGCATCGGAGCCGAAGACGTGCATAAGACACTAGAGACACTGGCTTCCGTATGGATGTCACTAAGTACCCAGGGAGCTACACGCCACTCATTGCTCATCAACCTTGGTGGAGGAATGGTAACCGATTTGGGAGGTTTTGCCGCCGCCACTTTCAAACGCGGTATTGCGTACATCAATATACCGACAACTTTACTGGCAATGGTAGATGCCTCTGTCGGTGGTAAGACAGGAATCAACTTCAACGGACTGAAAAACGAAATCGGCTCATTTGCCCCGGCAAACAGCGTATTAATCGAAACAGAATTCTTACGGACGCTGGATGCACATAATTTCTTCTCCGGATATGCAGAAATGTTGAAACACGGACTAATCAGCAATACTGCACATTGGGCCGAATTACTGAATTTCAATACCTCGGACATTGATTATACCGCCCTCAAGCAACTGGTCGGCCGGTCGGTGCAAGTGAAAGAAGACATCGTAGAGCAGGACCCGTTTGAACATGGAATCCGCAAGGCCTTGAACTTGGGACATACGGTAGGACACGCATTCGAAAGTATGGCACTGGCAGAAAACCGTCCCATACTCCACGGATATGCAGTAGCTTGGGGAATTGTCTGCGAACTGTATCTATCCCATCTCAAAGTAGGTTTCCCCAAAGAGAAGATGCGTCAGACGATCCAATTTATCAAGGACAACTATGGCGTATTCACATTCGACTGCAAGAAGTACGAGCAACTATACGCGTTTATGACACATGACAAGAAGAACACTTCCGGCACCATCAACTTCACACTGCTGAAAGATATCGGAGACATCCGTATCAATCAGATCGCCGACAAAGATACAATTTTCGAAATGCTGGACTTCTACCGTGAATGCATGGGAATCTGACCCAGTCCGGACAAAAATAAAAATATAAGGGGAATGGCTTCAACACCACTCCCCTTTCTTGATTCCCTTATTCTCCCATATATATTGATAATTGCATCGCAATCATCCCCACTTTCTCAATCCAAATGACTCATTCGATACTGGGACAATGACATCCCCGTATGTTTTCTAAAAAAACGTCCAAGCGACGATTGATTAGCAAAGTTCGTCCTAATCGCAATTTCCTGAATATTCAGGCTCGTGTTTTTCAACAGAGCCTTTATCTCCAGTATAATATATTCAACAATCCAGTCTTTAGCAGACTTTCCGCTCGTTTCCTTGATTACCATGGTCAGGTATTTGGAAGTGATACATAATTTGTCCGCATAAAAAGCCACATCCTTATTCTCTTTGAAGTGCTTCATGATAAGGCTGAAGAATTTATTTGCCAATTCCTCTTTACGGGTATCCTTACGGGTATTCACCAACATCGATTCTTTCTCGTAAGCATTGAACAGTTCGAGATACAGATACCTCAGTAAATGAATAATCAATTCCCTCCTGTACGCGTCAGTAGACATCACCTTATCTTTTATCATTCCCAAATAGTTATATATCCGCAGAACATCACGTTCATTCTGAGGATAATAATAATGGCTCCGCATATAGAAAAAGAAATGCGGAGAAAAGCGCGGTACACCACTTAGGGCATCGCCGAACATAGAGGAAGATATTACCATTGTGACAGTTAAAAAGTCCTCACTAGGTTCACTGAATGAAACAAATTGTCCGGGCAACAATATGATTAACTCATCAGGTTGTATCCAATGCACGTCTTCGTGCACACTGATTTTAGCCGTTCCTCTCAAACTATATACAATCAAAGCTGATTGAATATTAGAAGGATAAGAAGTTAAAGGAAGATACTTCAGATTCTCATAATACTTGAAATCGTCACCTAAGACATATATCTCTAACGTTTCTTTGTTTTTGTTGTTTTGCATTTATCACCTCTCTCTTAAAGACTTTCCACAAATGTATAATATCCAAATTTACCATTCGTTAAAAAAGGAAATAAAGTATTATACAGAGGAAATTACATACTAATTATTTGCATTATTTTATAAACAAAACGCCCCTCCCTTAGTTCTTTACCCCAGTCTGTATTTAGATTTATTATAAACAGAAAAGTTTTTTATGGCATTCAAAAACAAAGAAATAGCTAATGCCGCACGTATGAGAACAGGTATATAGCAACTCATCTATTAACAACAAATTTCTTTCTGATTGACAGTAAACTTGCCATTAATTGATACTAAACTGATTGTGCACCGGCAATAAACTATAAACGAAGCCTTCGTTTTTATAAATGCAAGTTTCATTTATAAAAACGGAACTTTCATTTATAGATTGCAATTAATGAAAAACAACTTTGTTTCTTGATAATTGGAAGTTTACTATGAATGGAGAGGAACTTTTCTCCTAATGTCCAACAATTGGTTTACGGCAAGTCTGAAGAAGCTGCGCAATACTTTGTCATCCCTGTCTTCACCGAGCCTCATTCTTTTAGCTCTATAACAGTTAGAAACCTTATTCAAGTGAATTGATAAAACAAAAATCAAGCAAATTATTTGCTATTTAAAAATTAATCAGTACTTTTGCAACCGCAATTCGGGATGTAGCTCAGCCCGGTAGAGTACGCGTCTGGGGGGCGTGTGGTCGCAAGTTCGAATCTTGTCATCCCGACGAATTGATCTTCAAGAGGTTAGAGTAAAATCTAACCTCTTTCTTTTTATTCCAGGATGAAAGCTAAAAAATATGGGACAAGCAACAAATAGAACTTATTATACCAAGCAACAATGAAAGAGAATCCGAAACATATCCATATTAGCGAATACAACTATCCATTGCCGGATGAACGTATTGCCAAATTCCCGCTACCCGTTCGCGACCAGTCGAAACTATTGGTGTATCGCCACGGTGAAGTGACCGAAGATACTTTCACTTCCTTACCGGAATATCTGCCGAAAGGAAGCCTAATGATATTCAACAATACAAAAGTCATCCAGGCGCGCCTTCACTTCCGCAAAGAAACAGGTGCACTGATTGAGGTATTCTGTCTCGAACCGATTCAGCCCAATGATTATGTACTGAACTTCCAGCAAACGGAACACGCCGCATGGCTCTGCATGATCGGCAATCTGAAGAAATGGAAGGACGGGACACTGAAACGGGAAATGACCGTCAAAGGCTTTCCTATTACTCTGACAGCAACGAGAGGAGAATGCAAAGGTACCAGCCATTGGGTAGACTTCGCATGGAATAACCCCGAAGTAACTTTCGCCGATATCCTCGAAGTGTTCGGAGAGCTTCCTATCCCACCCTATCTGAACCGGAATACGGAGGAAAGCGACAAGGAAACATATCAGACTGTTTACTCCAAAATAAAAGGTTCGGTAGCCGCACCTACTGCCGGATTGCATTTCACCCCGCGAGTACTGGAAGCATTGCAGGAAAAAGGCATAGACCTTGAGGAACTGACATTGCACGTAGGGGCAGGAACTTTTAAGCCGGTGAAAAGCGAGGAAATTGAAGGACACGAGATGCACACGGAATATATATCCGTCAACCGGAATACAATCAAGAAATTGATCGACCATGACGGTTGCGCCATTGCCGTAGGCACCACTTCCGTGCGCACGCTCGAAAGCTTGTATCATATAGGGGTCACATTGGCCGATCATCCGGACGCTACGGAACAGGAACTGCACGTCAGACAATGGCAGCCATACGAAAAGTACGACCAGATTCCTCCGGTTGTTGCCCTACAAAAGATATTGGGGTATCTCGACAGAAACGGGCTTGAAGCACTTCATACCAGTACGCAGATCATCATAGCTCCCGGTTATCAGTATAAAATAGTGAAAGCAATGGTTACTAATTTCCACCAGCCGCAAAGTACCTTGCTTCTATTGGTTTCCGCTTTCGTGAAAGGGAACTGGCGCACGATTTACGATTATGCCCTGAGCCACGATTTCAGATTCCTGAGTTATGGAGATTCTTCCTTATTAATACCGTAAAAATATCTATTGTAAGTTACGATATAATCTTGCTGATAAGAAAATAATAGCGACTATTATGCCAAGTGATAATAACCAAGAAATGTTTCCCGTTGTCGATGGACAGGGAAATATCACCGGAGCCGCCACTCGTGGAGAATGTCATAGCGGCAGCAGATTGCTTCATCCGGTTGTCCACCTGCACATCTTCAATACCAAAGGAGAGTTGTATCTACAAAAACGTCCCGAGTGGAAAGACATCCAGCCCGGGAAATGGGATACAGCCGTAGGCGGACATATTGATTTAGGAGAAAGTGTAGAAATAGCTCTGAAGCGGGAAGTCCGTGAGGAGTTAGGCATCACGGACTTTACTCCTGAGCTTCTGACTCATTATGTGTTCGAGTCCGAACGTGAAAAAGAGCTCGTATTTGTTCATAAAACAGTTTACGACGGTGAGATCCACCCCAGCGACGAACTGGACGGAGGACGGTTTTGGACGGTCAAAGAAATAAAAGAGAACTTAGGCAAAGGCATTTTCACTCCCAACTTTGAAGAAGAGTTGAAGAAAGTATCCCTTATTTCTTCTCTATCCAAGTAAGGATTTTCTCGGAGAACGGACTCTCTTTGGGGGCAACGAACCCAATCCAGTTTCCGTTCTCGTCAATCATAAACTTTTGAAAGTTCCACTGGACCGGGGCATCCTCTTTCCCATTCAGTTTCTTTTCTGTCAGCCATTGATAAAGCGGTGCCATATCTTTGCCCTTAACAGAAATCTTGGACATCATCGGAAAAGTGACATCATAGTTCAATGAACAGAACTTGGCAATTTCCTCATTACTTCCCGGTTCCTGCCCCATAAAATTATTAGCAGGGAAGCCGATAATAACAAAGTTCTTATCCTTATACTTCTCATACAATTCCTGCAACTTGGCATATTGTGGAGTCAGTCCGCATTTGGAAGCTACATTCACTACCAACACTTTCTTCCCTTTCAAAGATGAAAGAGGAAATTCCTTACCGTCAATTGTTCTCACAGTGAAGTCATAAAAAGACTTATTCTGTGCTTCCAAAGAAACCGCACACACCATGGCTATCACCATTAAAATAAAAGATTTCATACCTGACACATATTAAGTTCGTTTTTTATTAAACGAACCAATATGGAAAAATGTTTGATTCAAATTAGGTTATTTATCAATGTTTTACCCGATACCAGAGAGGCAGAGCCGACCATTACTAATCAGCTTATCGGACGTATGAAGAAACGAAAAACATATCATGTTTCAATCAAGTCATGGTCGAAATTCCAATAATTCATCCATCTTCCCGTCCATTATACAAGGCAGGCATCTCGATATCTTTTCCATGCTCCAATTCCACCATTGCAATTCCTGCAATTGAGTGATTGTATCGGTATCGAAACGTTTCCGTATCTCCCTGGCAGGTGTTCCTCCTACTATCGTATAAGGAGGCACATCTTTCGTAACTACTGCCCGTGATGCTATGACCGCTCCATCCCCAACATGCACTCCGGACATGATAACTGCTTCATACCCGATCCACACATCATTACCTATCACTATATCACCTTTGTTGTCCCAAGCCGAAGCGATATCTTCTTTATCTAAGCCCCATTCTCCAAAGAAAAGAGGGAATGTATAATTGGATAAAGAACGCAAGGTATGGTTCGCACTGTTAAAAAGGAACTTGGTTCCGCAAGCAACAGAACAGAACTTACCAATTATCAACCGGTCTTTGTTAATAGGATAATGTGATATAGAACGTTGTTCTTCTCAAAATCAAGCGGGTCATTTATAAAATCATTATATATAGTGTAATCGCCTACAATAATGGCAGGATTCTTTATGACTGTATTCAGATAGATAGTCTGAAAATCATTGGTGCGAGGATATACTTTCGTATTCATTGTATTATAACTTCTTTTATATAGTTTCCGATATAGACTGACAAAACATCCTGCGACTTATGTAAAGCCACAGACAGTTGGGGACAACAGCTCTTTCCGTTATTCACCATCCATATAAGCGAAGCTATTTACAGAGTTGCCATTTCATTGCGTTAGAAGAATAGGATTTATATCACCCGGTAAATGTACAAAATAAACGGTCCGACACTATTCTCGAATCGGACAAATAGTAGAAATCATGCCGAATTTAACTTTATCATTCAGTTGCCACACAACTTTGCCTTCCGAATCAATCTCGACCAACTGGGGGTGTTTCCCTTTACCGGCTTCGCGGTCGTGCCCTTGCCAGTTACAGATATAAAGTCCCCCATTCTGCAAAGGAAAGAGTTGGGCTACAAAAAAGAGTTGTACACCTTCTATGTCATTGGCATTCACCCGGCGAACAATCCGGTTCGATTCAAGATTCAGTTGCACGAAACAATGAGCGTCTCCACAAGCAACCAGACAGTCTCCGTTGTCCAGAAAAGCAGAGGAAAAAGGAGTACCGGAGAGCTTTACACTATTCAGCAGTTGACCATTAGGGGCAATTTCACGCACTTCCGAAGTGGCAAATAAAGGCACAAGATAATTGCCTTTCTTATTCTTGTTTATTTGACGGAATTGTGCATGAGGACGTTCGATCCCTGTTTCAAACTCGGTTTTAGAAAGGACCTCTCCTTTCATATTTACCTCCAGAATGGTAGACGGATGACCGCACCAAGCTACTAATGCATTACCGTCCGGCAATATACATGCCGTCTGCATCTCACATCCTGCGGGTGCGGCGATATTCCAGAGTTCCCGCCCGTCACGGGTTATCATTTTTGCTCCTTTGGAGTAGGAAAAAAGAATTTCTCCCGCTTTCGTGGCTGCCACCGAGTTACATTCCCAGCCTTTTTCCAGGGGATATTCCCAGACTATTTCTTTTGTGTCTTTATTGATTATGGCAATCTTATTCCAGCCGGAACCACCGACCAACAGATGCTGAGGGGAACTGCCTTGAGCAAACGGTGCAACAAGGAATAAAGCAACTAACAATATAAAATTCTTCATACTACACATCATTACATTCGATTAGCTATTCTGTTTCTGCCTTCTCGCGAAAGAGATAAATCCAATCAGCGCGACCAAAAGTACCGACAGCAAAAGATAGACAAACATTCCTCCGACATGGTCGTTTTGTCCATAGGAATGCATACCACTTAGGAAATAATTCACTCCGAAGAACGTCATCAACACACTGTAAAAAGCGACTACCGAAGCTATGTTGAACAGCCATAGGCTGTTTCTGAACGGCACCAGATGAAGATGAGTGACAATGGCGTAAACGATCATCGTAACCAGCGCCCACGTCTCTTTCGGGTCCCACCCCCAGTAACGTCCCCACGACTCATTAGCCCAGATAGCTCCAAGAAATGTTCCTATCGTCATCAAAGCCAGTCCAATCAGAAGAGACATTTCGTTGATAATACTCAATTCTTTTATCCGCTGTGCCAGCACTGCCTTCTTAAGACTCATCATCACCAGATTGACCAGTCCGAGCAGGCAACTGATACCGAAGAATCCGTATGCACCTACAATAACAGCTACATGAAACATCAGCCACGGCGACTTGAGAACAGGAACAAGCGGATTTATCTGCGGGTCCATCCAGTTCAGTCCCGATACAAACAAGATGACTCCACCGAACAACGTAGCCAAAGCGAAAGTCAGCAGACTACGACGCGCGAACAGCCAACCGGCAAAAACCGTAGCCCAGGCAACGTAGACCATTGTTTCATATGAATTGCTCCACGGAGCATATCCTGCAATATACCAGCGCATCCCCATTCCGTACGTATGGAAAAGAAAAACCGCCAGGACAGCCACACCAAGTGCCCGACTTGCCCAACGCATCCAACGGGCACGCTTGAATAAAGAAGCAAAAGCAAACACCAGCAATAACCCGCCAAAAATCAGATATCCTTTCTTGCACTGGCTGAACACATCCAAACGGTTATATTTTATCTCCGCCTCCATTTTCCCGGAAGTGACACCGGCTATCTTATTCTTTGCCTGTTGATAAGTGGAAATCATACCTACTATTTCATCAGGCTTTGTCCAGTCGCCACTCTGCAAGGAAGTCTGTACTTCTTCCACATACCAAGCCAACACCCGGGAGACAAACATCGAGTCTTTTCCCGAAAAAGCCGACAAATCATCCCCCGGAGCATACCACGTATGTTGCGGGTCGTCTTCTTTCGGAAAGAGATTCAACAGCTGCCAATTAAGCAACTGATGAAAGATGTTAATCTGCTCGTCAAACTTAATCAGGTCTTTATCAAAACGAGTCCGCGCAGCAGGCATCTTACCGTATGCTTCTTCCAACTTCTTCTGCAATTTATAATTCCCGTCCGCATCAAATACATCCATATAGGCGCATTGTCCGGACGGCAACTGATAAAAGTCACTCAATTCCTTGCCGGGAACAGCAATAAATGGAATATACGTCCAATGTTCCGGCATTGTCAAAACACTAAGAAGAAACTGGTCGGAATTTAAAGAATAAAAGGAATCAGACTTATGCAGTTTCCTCAATACTTCAGACGAGAAGGTATTGACAGGAAGTACACGCCCTCTTCCCGACTGAAGGGGCAATGCACCAAAACGGGCAGCATGCCCGCTATCAATGACGTCTTTCAGCACTGCCTCCCTCGCTTGTACCGAGGTCTCACCGGCATGAACCGTCAAAGAAGAGAGCGTCAACAACATAAGAAAGAACGAACAACGCAACGCCTTCAACCGCCGGCTGAGTAACATAAAGCGTGAACGCCTGTCTACAAAACACAATACCAGACCGAGCAACAGAACAGCATATCCGGTGTAAGTGATGGTACGTCCAGCCACATCACGGTTGACAGAAAGCACCGTACCCTGTTCATCCTGATCATAAGAAGCCTGAAAGAAACGATAACCTTTCACATCCAGCACATTATTCATATAAACCCGTTCCGAAATGACTTCTCCATCCAGATGTACCAGCAACTCACTTTCATACGCAGACGGGCTGGACGAACCGGGATAACGGGTTAATGTAAAATTTATCAGTTCCACACTAAAAGGCAGCGTATGGTAAGTCACTTCACCGGCGTGACGGACAGCGAAGCGATTGCTCGTCTCTCCCTCACGCAAATGAAGAATACCTTCCTCACCATAAAGATGAGATACCAATGCTCCCAGCAGAATTAGAATGAAAGCCCCGTGAGTAACTAACATTCCCCATTTGCGCATTTTCAGCGAACGTTGCCTGATAACGATAGCCAACCAATTGAGTACTATCAAAAATTGAAGAAGGAAAAACAAAGGAGAACAGTACACCACCGATCGGGCTACTTCACTCCCCTGATACTTCTCAATAAAAGTAGCAATCGCCAAACCTGCGCCATATACAAGCAACAACACAATAGTCGTTGTTGAAGAGGAAATCAGTCTTTTCAGAGTAGCTTTCATTAGTATATTCGATTAATCTTCGATAATGACACGGAAACCGACATTAAACACACATTGATAAGGATAGAATCCCTTACGTGAGTATGCTGTGGAATATTTCGGCCGTTCAATATACGAACCGCCACGAACCACTTTATATTCGGAAACCTTTTTCGGATTCTCTTTATACGGATAAGGGACATAATCCGAACGCGTCCATTCGGCAACATTGCCATGCATACAGTATAATCCGAACGGATTTGCCTCATACTTCTTTCCTCCTACCTGCACCAAACTTCCGTCATCCACATTGGCTGCTTTAGGAAGGAACGTATAATACTTGTACCAGGGCGATTCGGGAGACATCGGCTGCGGATCGACTCCACTCACTGCAAACTTGTTGGTTGTCACATCGGCCAAGTTATCTTTCTTACCGAAATCCGCATTCAAGTTACCAAACCAGAAATCCTCGTCGCTTCCTCCACGACACGCCCATTCCCATTGCGCTTCGGTAGGAAGCGTAATGTTCAGTCCGGTCTTTTGACTCAATATCTTACAATATTCCATTGCGTCATTATAGCTTACGCGGATAACAGGCTGCTCCGGTTTATTAGCCGGATACCCCGGTACGACATGATCTTTCCACTGTTGATCCACATAACGGCTGTCATGCTGCGGGAATATAGTATTATACTGTTGGTTAGTCACTTCCAGTTCGCCCATCCAGAACGCTTTATCTATCTTCACCTTGGTAGTGGGATAAGTGTCCGGCTCCCCATGGTAACTGCCCATAACAAATTCACCCGCAGGAATACGTACAAATGTCATTTGAATGCCCGGAGCTATTTCCAACACCTTAACGGTCTCTTTCTCATCGGCTAACATTTCCTTTACCCTGTCCGGAGCAAACGGCCACCCTTTTACCTTCAGGACTTTCTCCTTCACAGGACTCACCTTCTTGGGCATTACCGGTTTTATCTCACCTTTGTTTTTCAGTTGGGCAGCATAATCGGCAATCTCTTTTTTCCAATCCACTCCGGCACCGCCCGCATATTTATCGGTCAGTTGCTTGCGGCGTTCTATCTGGTCGTATCCCTGATACGGGAACGATTTCAGAACATTAGCATTGAAATATCCTTTGTCGGGAGCATTATAGTCAATCCAGTTATAAATTTTCCTCCACTCCGCATCCGTCAGTTGCACATTATAATGTCCTTTTTTCAAAAGACGGACCAACTCACTGGTATTAGGATGATATTCATAAGGATAAAGTACCACCATATCTCCCTCACCGCCCTGACGATGCACATAAGGATGAAGATTGAGATAGGATGTTCCATATCCCTTGCCATCTTTCTTGCCCCCACGCAGATCGAATGCTTTTCCCTCACCATTGTGGCAAGCGATACAGGCACGATCCAAAATAGGTTGTACCTCCAGATCAAAAGTAAATGAACGGGTTCCTCCTTCCGGGGGAGTGAGAGCATGCGGTGCTTTCTGTGAAGCAATCACACGTTTCGGGATTACAATCTGGTTCTGATCTTCATGACATCCCACACAAGAGACAATCTCTCCCGGTTGCCCTGTCAGCCAGCTACGCATCCATTGTACAGCCACTCCATCCTTATCCAAGGGTTGGATAGAAACCGGAGTATTGGCAGGAATTTTAAAAATAACCGAGCCGTCTTCCTCCACCGGTACGGTACCCAACATACGTTTAATATCCCAACCCGACTGGATACCATGCCAGTTATGGTCAGATTGTGTCTGGACATAAGCATACTCATAAGCGTGTAAACGGAGCGACTTCACCGTTCCACGCGGAATCCCCTTCAATCCTTCACCTTCATAAATATCCTGTATAAAGACCGTTGCCTGCTTATCGTCCAGTTTCACCCGGTCGGGTATAGCAGGCGGAGTCACCGTTTTGCGCACGGCTATCGGACTGATATATCCTTCCCCTTCCATTTTATGCAGACAAGTCACGTTATCAAACTTATCTACCAGATAGATACCCCACAAATCATTCTTATCCAATTTTGCGGCAACCAGAAAATAAGTATCATTGAGTGGAGAAGGCTTGATAAATTGAGGCCATACCCCGTCGACCAACCTATCTTTCACTTCTTCAACAATGGGACGGTTGCGATGAGGAATCTCCTGCAACATACCGGCGGCTCCTTTACGCGCTTTTGCCGGGTCGAACAGAATAAGACGTCCCGAACGTGCCACCCCGTGATGTCCCGAAATGATTCCGACAAAGGCAGAAGCATAACCGGGTAAAGGTTGCACGTCAAATGTACTGTTGGGAAACATTGAACCACTTCCATACAGTGCCTTTTGCTCCGTCCCGTCAGGATTCATGTTCATCACAATACGGGTGTAATAGTGAGTCAGGTCAGTATATTCCCAACGAGTATACATCACACGTCCGTTATTCATAATCACCGGATTCCAGTTTGCATCCTGATCAAATGTCAGACGGCGGAGATTTTTACTCTGCGGCGTATAAAGTACCATGTTTCCTACAGGGTCGCTCCCATTGACACAGGGTACTCCCTGGTAACCGATGTTCGAATTGGCTATGATACGTCCATCCGGCAGATAAGTCCCGTCATAAAATTCCAAATCAGGTTCGGGATTATCAATCAATTTCTTACAATCGCCGTTATTCAGTTTTACTTCAAACACATTCCAACGATTGTCAGACATTGTCTGGGTAAACATCGCACGGTCTCCATCCCAATGCAGTTTCAAATCGGCAATGGAAGAAGTATTGTCAGGCTTATAAATAGTGCGGATTTGTACTTCATCACGCAAATTACTTAACTCAACAATATCGGCGTTAAAACCTTTCCGGCGGGCTGATTCCTGATTACTCCAGTTGTTCGACTGCGTACCCAGTTCGGGAGCCATTGCCCGACGATCCCTGTTTCCCAGTTGATAACGAACGGTCAATATCTTATCGCCGTTCAACAATGGGTTGGCCAGTAAAATAGCACGCTTATTGGCTACGGCCTTTTCCGCATTTGCCAAAACAGCCTCATCACCGCTATATATATTGCCGAATCCTTGCTTTACTTGCTGTTCCAGTTCGGTCAAAATAGGCAGGTACTTTACTGCATCGAAGCCTTCGATCCGCTTCATGTCCTCATAAGCCAGACGAATCGCTTCCATATTCAGCCACTTCAATTCGCTTTGCAACAGAAGCATACGTTGCACTTGCTTATGAAGTTTTTGATATCCGGTGATTTGGGTTTCGACTTTCTTTTCAGTCTCTATTTGTCGAATCGTATTCTTTATGTAAGAAGAATCCTTCAAGTAGGCAGCCAGTTTCAAGACGAGCGCGCGCTCAGTATCAGTATTCTTCTGTTGAGCTGCGGCTGTAAAAGTCAGCAAAGAAGAAGATACTAAAAACAATATTAATATGCGGTACCAGTTTTTCATAACGTAGCAGTAGGGTGAGTGAAACGCAGTCCGGCATTATCGTGATAGTTTGCCCATTCACAAACAACGGCACCTTCCGGACCTGCCATCATAAAGTGAAAAGTCTCCATTTCTTTCAATCGCAAAATATCGCCTACTTTCTGTATCACGCAATTCTTGCTTTTGACAGGCCCATGTGTGGCGGGAATCACCGGAGCATTCGGAGTCGTTTCTCCTACTTCCGAGAAATTATAAACCCAACCTTTCTCCACCATCCATGACTCATGTTTGGCCGGAAAGTCTGTTTTCACATGAGCGTGTTCAGGAATCATCTGTCCCGGAAGCAAATAAATGGCATGAGCAAAGTAACCATATTTCGGGTCATTCACCCAAAAGATACCTCCCATACCCACATTTTCAAAGTCTCCCAGACCAAAATCCGTTACCCACATATTCTCGGCCATAAATCCGGTAAAGGGAATGTTATAGTGGACAAACATTTCTTTCATTGCCTCTATGGCAATCTCTTGCTGAAATACACCGTTCTTGTAGAAATCGGCATTTGTGTACTTTTTCAAATTAGTCATAGCTTTATCTGTTATTATTAATATTATTTCCGTATTTAATCTATCGCTATTCCCTCTATTTCAATCAATAGTTCTTCCCTGCATACGCCGGCCCGCAAATAGGAAACAGGAATATTCAGTCCATAACTTTCAAGTCCCCTGCGAGCTTCTTCATAATCAGACTCGTTCTTCAGGTAAACACGTAACATAACCAAACGGGCATCACCTATCAATTGAGCGATATTCTCCATAGTAATCTGCAACTGACGTTCCAAACCGACTCCCTTCAGACTTTCTTCTCCTCTGATTGCGGCTGTACCGGAGATATAAACCAGACGTCGCTCCCGGAAAGTCATACTCTTGGCCCGTTCAAACTTCGGGGTTGTTTTTTTCTGCCGGGCTTCTTCAAGCACCTGCTCGGAATAGGCGTGGGCAGCAACTTGCAGTTTATTATCAATAGGAGTGGCAAAAACATCAGGAGTGTGAAACATTGCCGCATCCACATCAATCAGCACACCTCCCATGTTCATCCCGATTCCCGTAGCGGCAGGATAGCCGTTCGACCAATCACTTCCCGCATAAAACGCTGTACGCACATTATTGAACGACTGATAATGTTGGCCGGCTCCGTCATATCCGGTGATTTGTTCTATATAATTCCATTGACGAATAATGCTGTTGACAGGAAACGATTCTTTCTCCAAAACCCCCTTCAACTGGCGGAAGGCCTCTACCGACCGCTGTTCCATATCTGCACAAGGGTCATCGCCCTGAAATCCTCCGGCAAACATGAAACGTCCCGACTCATTTTCCAACAATACGTAAGGAATATTATCATAATGCCGATACAAAATCCGTTCATCGCTTTCAGGACGATAGCTATGTACTTCCATGACTAAAGGAGCATCCGGTACGGGTTGCAGAACATAACTAAGAGCCGGTTCGCTGTCTCCAAAGAAATGGCGTGCTTTCGCTTTGAATAGCTGACGTTGAGTGACATATTCATCTTTTAAAACCGGCGTACCGAACAAGACCAAACGTAGTATACGTTCTTCTTCGGGCAACCGGGACAATAAACTGTCTATCATCGACGGAAAATCTTCCGGGGAAGCAGTCAACAGGGAGTAATGTATTTTATCACAATAGTTCATACACTTTCTTCTTAAAGAGAATTTACATATTCAGTTAATTCCTCTATTTCTTTCTTGGATACTTTCTTGTCAATTCCGTGCTTGTGAACTTCGAACACTTCTTGCATAGTGGCAGCACGTCCGTCAAACAAATAAGGAGCCGTACGCCAACATTCTACCAGCGTAGGTGTATCCCATCCTTTCTCAAACTCGACATCTTCACCAATCCGATGCATTTTCAGATCCGTATAGAAAGGACCGTTATGACAATCGCCACATTTCAACTTATCAAAGACTTTTCTTCCCGCCTTCGCTTTTTCCGACAATTCTCCATCTACTAAATACGGGCTCGGAACCGGGCGTAAAGACTTCATATACGCGTCCACACATTCGGCCATTTCTTCTTCCGGCTCATAGAACTGAATATACCGGAATCCTGCACGTACAGCTACTTCAGCTTTGGCACGAATACCCGAAATCATATTGGGAGGCGTCACGTGGCTATAAAGCAGGCTCTTGCAGTTTTTAGGATTCCCTACTCCATCGTTCATCAAATCCCAGTTCATACCATCCGTACGGCCGTCTCCGGGATGACATCCGTTACAACTTTGCCACCCCTGATAACAATGTCCCGCATCATTAAAGAACTTCTCTCCTTTTTGTTCTTTCGTCTCGGTACGCCCCACATTCATATTAACGGCAGCCA